>JAESFU010000040.1_pt1 | contig 351938 bp, 302 predicted proteins | sample 9269461 | NCBI WGS metagenome assembly JAESFU01 (sample SAMN14502556, study PRJNA617107) | algae metagenome | isolation source: Stenomitos rutilans HA7619-LM2 and co-occurring heterotrophs from cave walls | place: USA: Waikapalae cave, Hawaii | collected 2009-07-28 | reverse complement strand
CTGGCCTGACTCTGATTAGGCTCAAGAGCCGGGCCAGCGGCACGGCACGACAAACCTTTTCCTCTCTCAGTGGTTTTCCATAGACCTAAAATATTCAAATTGATTATGGAAAACAACGCAAATCTTACCGATGGAGCCAGACAGGCTGATACTGTATCCAGCGAGAATGCCGAAACAATGTTCGGTGCTGACCAGGCCGAAACCAACATGGTGAAGTTGGTGGATGGCAAATTAGTGTCTATCGGCGATACAGAAGCCGATGTATCTGACGACATGCCCCGCATTCGGTTGGGTAGTGATGAAGAGCGAGCTTTAGAGGGCGACGATAAAAAGAAATACGAAAATTCGGATGCAGCCCTTCGTGCGGGCACCATGTTCGACCCGTCGGTTATGCCCGATGATCCCATTGCCGTGGGCGATATCACCGGAAATCCCGACGCCGGGTCAACCGTAAACACGGGTCTGCCCTCAGAAGATGACAATGATACTGAGTCTAGCAACAAAACCACCCCAACCAATTCGTTTGGTGGCTGGAATTTTATCGGAAATGGACAACCATCTGCCGACATGATTCCGCCAACGCCCGGCACCCCTGACCCTACACAACCGGTTCCGGGCATTCCCGAAACGCCACCTACCCCACCCACACCCGGCCCTGAAACTCCAGACCTGCCCGGTACGCCCAAACCAGCTACGCCCGAAATTCAGGAACCAGACCAGCCCGACCGGTCGCACGAAGTGAATTCCCGGTCGTTGCATACATTCACATCGGGTATACAGGGCACAATTCCTTCTGGCAAAGAAGAGGCTATAAATCAGGGGAAAACCATTGAATCGCCATCAGGTGAGCCGGTGAAGGGAACGCAGTATGAAGGATTAGCTGCCGGACCCGACGACCAGGGCATGGAAGACACACCCGATACCGGCGATTCGGCCCATCCCTACGACGTAAACGCCAAAGACACCGCTCCGAATCAACCCGGCGAACGCTCGGAAGAAGGTGAAGAAGCACAGAAAATCCCCCGCGAGATGGCCGACGAAAGCAGCATTGCCGCTCAGGATATGATTTCCGGTCCCGACCGCTCCGACCAGAAATCGACCGAAGGGCTTGACCGGAAATATAACGACCCGGAAGCCGCCCGCGAAATGGCGAGTTGATAGAGCTACCTAAGCCAGCGCCGGAAGAAAAGGATATCCTTCTGCTTCCGGCGCTGGCTTAGGTAATGTATCTGTTCGTGCTTAACTGCCTCCTTCTTTCTTTACTTTTTTCACAAAGTCCACACTTACGCTGGCAAAATTAGCAATTTCGGAATCCGTAAACTTATTGGCTGCCAGCAGCTTCTGCACAACTTCAAGGCTCTTTTGCTGAACCCCTTTCTCAACTCCCTCTTCTCGGGTCAGCATTTTGATGGTTTCAATAATGCCCATAGCGTCCTGATTTCCAGTTAGCAATTCGATCTGCTTATCTAAAGTTACGATTTATGTCTGGGGTTAAAAGCATAGCTAAAATTCCTTATTCACCTTACCTTTAGCCTAAAATTCTGAACCTCATGAAACGATTAATTCTTTTGAGCGTACTGTTTTGTCCAGTAGCGTTTGCATTCCCTCCCAAGTGGACATCGCTGTTCGATGGCAAAACCATAAAAGGCTGGCATAGCTACCACAAAGAGGGCGTCGTCGGCTGGTATGTCGAAGATGGAGCCATAACGCCCGATGGCACCGGGGGCGACCTTGTTACCGACAAAGAATACGAGAACTTTGAACTGGAGTTCGAGTTCAAAATTCCCAAAGGCAGCAACAGTGGCGTTGTCTATAAAATCATTGACAACCCCGATATTAAATCAACCTATATGTCAGGCCCGGAATATCAGGTGATCGACGATAAAGGGTATTTAGATGGTAATGGAAAACCATATGGCCTGAAAGATACGCAGATGACGGGCGCGAACTACGACATGATTCCGCCGTCGGACATGAGCATCGCCAAAGCGCCCGGCGAATGGAATAAAGGCCGAATTGTGGTGAACAAAAATCATGTTGAGCATTTCCTGAATGGCAAGAAAGTCGTGGATTACGAATACGGCTCCGACAACTGGAAAGCCTTAGTCGCCAAGAGCAAATTTGCCAACTGGCCCTACGCCACCCCACACGCGAAAGGCAAGATTGCCCTTCAAAACCACAGCCCAAAAGAGCGCGTCTGGTATCGGAATATCCAGATTCGGGAGTTATAGCAGATAGTACATATATACCACAAAAAAGGCCGCAGGTTAGCTACTTGTGGCCTTTTTTATGCCCCTCAAAGTAGTATACAGCTACTATACAGTAACTCTACCGATTGTCATATTCATCAAAAAGTAAAAAGTAAGAATTTAATGAACACATATTGACATCATTCATATTTAAAAATAAAAACCAAATCTTATATGGAATAATACAATTTCGATAAATTATACATTTGCTATAATAGATATTTGCAAATATTAATTTTGATTTTTTACATAAATGCAAAATATAATTTTTTAAAAACTTACAAACGCGTTAAATTGGCATTAAAGGCTTCGAGCAAACCATACTATGTTTTGCCAAATGCCTTTAACAATCTCCTTATAGTCACTTTTCGTAATCTTCATCTCCTTTCTGTCATCTAACTACTTATCTACAATGAACGGATTTTTTACAAAATGCTGTCTGGCCGTCTTTCTGCTGCTTAGCATGGAAAGCCTTGCCCAGGACAAGACACTAAAAGGGCGGATAACGTCCAGATCGGATGGGGCGGGTTTGCCGGGCGCAAACGTGTTGATTAAAGGCACAGATCGGGGGAGCACGACCAACGCCAACGGGGAATTCACCCTGAGCAGCCCGGCCAACGCCGTATTAGTGGTTTCCTACATTGGGTATAAACCTATGGAAATGGCAGTTGGCTCGAAATCCTTCATCGAACTGACATTAGAAGAGGATGCCTCTAACCTGAACGAAGTGGTGGTCACGGCCTTAGGCATCACCCGGGAAAAGAAAGCATTAGGTTATGCCGTGCAGGAAGTGAAAGGCAGTCAGTTAACGCAGGCCCGCACCACCAACTTTGTCAACTCGCTTTCGGGAAAGATTGCGGGCGTTCAGGTCACAGGTTCAAACGGAGCGCCAGGCTCCTCCTCGCGGATTTTGATTCGCGGAGCCAGTTCTATTGGCAGCAATAACCAGCCGCTGTTTGTCGTGGATGGTGTGCCGATTGACAACAGCAACTTTGGTTCGGGCACCGGCGTTGACTACGGCAATGCGTCCTCGTCAATCAACCCCGACGATATTGATAACATCAGTGTGCTGAAAGGCCCCAGTGCAGCCGCGCTTTATGGTTCGAGAGGAGCCAACGGGGTTATTCTGATTACGACAAAAAGCGGACGCGGCACCAAAGGCATTGGCGTTTCAGTCAACTCAAATACAGCTTTTGATAATGCGTTTCGGCAACCCGATTGGCAGAACGAATACGGGCAGGGTAACAAGGGTCAGTTTTCGTTTGTAGATGGAACAGGGAAAGGCGTAAACGACGGGGTAGATGAAAGCTGGGGCCCAAAAATGGACGGTCGGTTGATTCCCCAATTTGATTCGCCCATTGCCGCCGATGGGACCCGCACCCCAACGCCCTGGGTTCCTCATCCAAACAACGTAAACCAGTTCTTTCAAACCGGGCGCACACTGACCAACAACATATCGGTGACGGGGGGCAACGAAAAAGGCGATTTCCGTATGTCATTCACCGACCTGAACCAAACGGGAATTCTGCCCAATACAGATTACAAACGTCGGACGATTTCACTTAACGCAGGCTGGAATCTGACCGATAAACTGAGCGTTCGGGCAACGGGGAATTACGTGAAAGATGGGAGCGACAACCGCACCAACTGGGGACTGTATTTCATCTGGTTCGGTCGCCAGGTCGATATGGAGAAGTTGCAGAATTATCAGGCACCCAACAGCATTTATCAATACAACTGGAACTATAATTACTGGACGAACCCATACTACTTCCTGAATCTGAGCACCCGCGCCAACGACAAGGACCGGATTTACGGAAACCTGTCAGCTACCTACAAATTCACGCCCTGGCTGAGCCTGACCGCCCGCACGGGTACGGATGTATACGAAGACCGTCGGAAGACAAAAAACGCGGCCCGGATCGACAACCTCAACGGAGCCAAGCAGTATGACAGCTATAACGAAGAGCAGATTTTCATTCGCGAATCCAACTCCGACTTCCTGCTCAATGCCGCACACAAGTTCGGTCAGTTCGATGTAACGGCCAACATTGGCGGTAACCACCGCACCAACTACGCTCAGCGCAACTACATGGGCGCCACGGAACTGGCCATTCCGCGCGTGTGGAACCTTGGCAACTCGCGCCAGGCGAAAGTAGCCGAAAACTCCTATACCGAAAAGACGGTCAATAGCGTGTATGCCTCCGCCAACATTGGGTTCCGCAACTACCTGTTTATTGACCTGACGGCCCGCAACGACTGGTCGAGCGCCCTGCCCGCCAGCAACCGGTCGTACTTCTACCCATCGGCTGCGGTGAGCGCCGTGTTAACGGACATGTTCAACGTGACCTCGCCCGTGCTGTCGTTCGCCAAAGTTCGGGCGGGTATTGCCCGCGTTGGGAACGACACCGACCCCTACCGGCTTATTCAGTCCTATCGGTACGAAAACCCCTGGGGATCAACGCCGTCGCTGTCAGAAAACAACGCCATGCTAAACGCATATTTGAAACCGGAGTTAACCAATTCCTACGAAATCGGGGCTGAAGTAAAACTCTGGAACAACCGTGTTGGATTAGACGTGACGTACTACGATAAGGAATCGTTCAACCAGATTCTGGACGTAAACGTCTCGCAGGCATCGGGCTTCAACTCGAAACTACTCAACGCCGGAAAACTACAAAACAGGGGCATTGAAGTTCAGTTGAGCGCAACGCCCGTGAAAGTCGGTGCCTTTAAATGGGATGTGGTCGTGAACTGGGCACGGAACCAGAATAAAGTCGTGGAACTGGCCGAAGGCTTAACGACCTATCAGCTAAACACATCCTATAATCCGCTGACGCAGACAACCTCGACCAACTCCTTCCGGGGCATGTCGGTGGAAGCGCGGGTGGGTCAGCCTTATGGTACATTCTTCGGGCAGGGTTTCCTGCGCGACCCGTCCGGCAACATCATTTACGACAAGAGCGGCTATCCTCAACTCGACCCTACCCGCCGGATTCTGGGCAACTTCACGCCCAAATGGATTGGCGGTTTCCAGAATACATTCAGCTACAAGAGTCTGTCGCTGAGTACACTGATCGACGTGCGGAACGGGGGTGATATTTTCTCGCAAACCGTCAACATTGGCCGCTATACGGGCGTGCTGAAAGAAACGCTGGTAGGTCGTGAAGAGGGCATTGTGGGGCAGGGCGTCGTGAACACCGGAACAGCGGAGAATCCGATTTATACGCCGAACACCACCCGGATCACATCGGAAGAATGGCACAAGAAATACTACTCGCTGACCAATAATGAAGCCACGATTTTCGATGGAAGCTTTGTGAAACTACGGGAGGTGAAGCTGACGTATGTGCTGGCCGGTAAGGTATTCAAGAGCCTGCCCTTCCGCGACATCGCCGTGTCGGTGGTAGGTCGTAACCTCGCGCTGCTGCACAGCAACGTGCCGCATATTGACCCGGAAACCAGCTACTACATCGACAGCAACTTACAGGGCATCGAAAACGGCCAGGTTCCCACCACGCGCACCGTTGGGTTTAACATCAACTTTAATCTGTAACCGGAAAGACTTCTCATGAAACGCATTCTCTATTCCATCCGATATACATTACTATTGGCGGCTCTTACGGCAGGCGCGGTTGCCTGTACGGGAAAGTTCGACGAGGTTAACACCAACCCAAACGCCCCCACCACCGCCACCGCCGATCTGTTTCTGCCACACGGCATTCAGAGTGCCGTCGACGCCTATTGGGGCGGATCGCTGGGCATGGACGTGGGCGATCTGATTTCGCAATACTGGGCCAGAATTCAGTACACCGACGTAGACCAGTACACCATCACCAGCGATGTGTATGGCACGGCTTCGTGGCAGGTATTTTTCATCGAATCGCAGGCCGATTTTCAGCGCATCTATAAAATCGGGGTAGAAACCAACAACCCGAACTATCAGGCTGTAGCTATCATCATGCGCTCGTGGGTGTTCTCGGTGCTGACGGATATCTACGGCGATATTCCGTATAAAGAAGCCATTAAAGGCATTGAAGGCACGCTCCAGCCAAAATACGACACGCAGAAAGATGTGTATGCGGGCTTAGTGGCTGAGTTAAAAACGGCCAACGATCTAATTGTGCTGAACGACAACAGCAAAGCCATTGCGGGCGATATTCTGTTAGGCAACAACCTTACCAAATGGAAGAAGTTCGCCAACACGCTGAGCCTGCGCCTGCTCAACCGGATGCTGAACAAATCCGACGTGCCGATTGACGTGAAGTCGGAAATCAATCGGATTCTGGGTGACCCGACCAAATATCCCGTGCTGGCTTCCAACGCCGATAACGTGCAGTTGAATTACCTCGATGCGACGAATAACAACAATCCGATTAACCAGAACCGCAAAACGCGCGACGACCACCGGGTAAGTGCCACATTAGTGAATAAACTAAAGGCGTTAGGCGATGCACGTCTGGCTGTGTATGCCAACACACCGGCTGATGGTGGTGATTACAAAGGCGTTCCTAACGGACTATCAAATGCTGATGCGAACGCGCTGGGCTTATCGAAAACGTCGAAAGTGGGAAACTTCTTCGTAGCAGCCACCGCGCCGGGCGTCATTATGAGCTACGCGGATTTGCTGTTCACGAAAGCGGAGTTTGCCTACAAAGGCATTACGGCGGCTGGCGACGTGGCAACCAACTATACCAACGGCATTACGGCTTCCTTCGGGCAGTATAACCTCACGGTTCCATCGGCTTATCTGACGGCAAATGCCTTGAAATCGGGAGCCGATGGATATACGCAGATTATGGAGCAAAAGTGGATTGCGCTCTATGGACAGGGGCTGGAAGCCTGGACGGAGTATCGCCGGACTGGAATACCCGCTTTGCAGCCATCGGTGATTAACACCAATGCGGGCATTATTCCCACCCGACTCCCTTACCCCGGCTCAGAAGAATCATTGAACTACATCAACTTCAATGAAGCCCTCACCCGGCAGGGCGGCAAAAACGACATGAAACTCAAACTCTGGTTTGCTAAATAATTGTAGCGTGGGCTGGAAGCCCACGCTACATAAAATTCCCCATGAAAAACTCATTATCTATTTTCCTACTGGTCTGTCTCGCCCTTACCGTTTTTTCGGTTTCGGCGCAGGACGACAAAGCGCTGCTCAAAAAAGCGCATAAAATTCACGACAAAGCCTTCACCGTTGATACCCACGCCGACACACCCATGCTGCTGTCGCGTGGTGGTTTTGATGTAACGAAAGACAACGACCCACGCGCAACCAATAGCAAAGTGGATTACCCGCGTATGCGCCGGGGCGGGTTGGATGCCATTTTCTGGGCCGTTTATCTGGGGCAGGGACCACGCACCCCCGAAGGCCACGAAACAGCGAAGAAAAAAGCGCTGGGCATTTTTGATGCCATTCATACAACGCTCAAAAACACCACATCGGAAGCAGCTCTGGCTACCACGCCCGATGAAGCGTACCTGATTGGCAAAACGGGCAAACGGGTTATTTTCATTGGGGTCGAAAACGGCTACCCGATGGGGCACGATCTTGCGATGCTAAAGCAGTTCTACGACCGGGGCGCCCGCTACATGACGCTTTGCCATTCGAGCAATAACGACATCTGCGATTCATCGACCGACCCGAAAGGGGCCGACTATCAGGGACTAAGTTCGCTGGGCGAGCAGGTCGTTGCCGAGATGAACCGGCTGGGCATGATGGTCGATGTGTCGCACGTATCCGACTCCACGTTTTATGATGTAGTGCGGCTGTCGAAAGTGCCCATTATTGCATCGCATTCGGGGGCCAGAGCCGTTTGTGATCACCCCCGCAATCTGACTGATGATATGCTAAAAGCGTTGGCGAAAAACGGCGGGGTTGTCCAGCTTAATCTGTTGAGCGATTACGTCAAAACGATTCCCCCAAACCCGGAGCGCGAAGCCGCCATGAAAACCATGCTGGAGAAATGGGGCGTTAAAGACCGCCGGTCGATGATGGGCGCGATGAGCAAATTGTCAGAAGAAGACCAGAAAAAAGCGCGCGAAGAGTTCGTGGAACTCAACAAAAAATACCCGGTTCAATTAGCCACCGTAAAAGATGCTGTCGATCACATTGATCATATTGTCAAACTCATCGGCATCGACCACGTAGGTATGGGAGCCGACTTCGACGGGGGCGGTGCGCTGGCCGATTGTTTTGACGTGAGTCAGTACGAAAATTTCACTGTCGAATTCCTGCGCCGGGGCTATTCCAAAAAAGACATTGAGAAAATCTGGAGCGGCAACTTCTTCCGCGTCATGAAAGCCGCCGAGAAAGGCAAAGCGACGGAGATTGCGCTCAAATAAATTTCTTTATGTCGTTTGTATGATTTCCCCGTTGCTGTAAGGACACAGCAACGGGGAAACGCTTATTGAATCCGCCCCGGTTCACGCATAGTAGCGCCGGTGCGTTTCTGCAAATCGTCGCCGAGATCGACGCGGGCTTCTTCGGCTAATTTTTCGAGTTTGGCGACAATATCCGGGTGTTGCTCCCGAACATCATACCGCTCGCCCGGATCGCGCCGGAGGTCATAGAGAGCCGACGGAAATTCGTGTGTTTCAGTGCTGGGTCCCGGCTGGCCACCCTGCCCCGGCAAAAATCCTTCGTAGGTGCGGCCCGGATGCGGAAGCACTAATTTCCAGTCGCCCTGTCGGACAGCTTCGAGGCTATTTTTTCGGTAGTAATAGTAAAAATGATCGCGGGGCGTTATGGTATTGTCGCCTTTCAGCAGGGCCAGCCAGTTAAACCCGTCAATTCGCTGTTTGGGCAGTCGGGCACCACAAATTTTCACGATAGTCGGCAGCACGTCCATCGTTGTCAGGAGTTTGTTGCACACCCGTCCGGCGGGCACCACACCCGGCCAGCGCACCAAACAGGGCACCCGGTGACCGCCTTCAAACGACGTGCCTTTTCCTTCCCGGAAACCACCCGACGAACCCGCATGGTCGCCGTAGTTCAGCCAGGGGCCGTTATCGCTGATGAACATAACCAGCGTGTTTTTATCTAATCCCTGCTGTTTCAGCTCGTTCAGAATTTGTCCTACTGACCCGTCCAGTTCGGTCATCACGTCGCCAAAAATACCCCGCGCACTTTTTCCTTTAAACGTAGCCGAGGTTGCCAAGGGAACGTGGGGCAACGGATGCGGCACGTACAGAAAGAACGGACCTTTTTTGTGCCGACGAATGAACGAAAGGGCGCGTTCGGTGACAGTGGACGTAATCTGTCCGGCATCGTCTAAGTTCTTGATTTCTTCTTTCGGCTCATTACCGTCGATCCATCGAAGAGGTGGATACTTAGCCTGCGCCTGATTCGGATGCAGTGGCCACATATCGTGCGAATAGGGAACACCATAATACTCATCGAAACCCTGTTGCAACGGCAAAAACGGCTGTTTGTCGCCCAGATGCCATTTCCCGAAAATGCCGGTAGCATAGCCCCGTTCTTTCAGCAACTCAGCCAGTGTCTCCTCATTAGGATTCAGGCCGATGGGCGAATTTGGTCCCAACGCGCCCGAAATGCCCAGCCGATTCGGGTAGCACCCCGTTAGCAAAGCCGCTCGCGACGCACTGCAAACCGCCTGCGCGACTAAGAAATTGGAGAACCGAGACCCTTCGGCGGCCATACGGTCTAAATTAGGGGTGCTGTAGTCCAACGCACCGGTTACAGACAGGTCGCCATAGCCCAGATCATCCATGAAAAACAAGACGATATTCGGCGGAGCCGGGGCCGGTTTTTCCACGCTGGCATTGATGAACAGGCCAACAATGATGAAGGCAAACGTGCTGAATAACAGATGCGATAAGCGGTCAGGAATCAATTTCATTTTAGTATTATTTTAATTTTCAGCCCACTGCTTTAGCTGTGGGTTTAGGAAGATTGCCTAATTCATTGAACCGTTTCAACGGTTTACTAACAAAACCGTTGAAACGGTTATTGATCTGCGCTTCGGTTTTGCATTTCCCACAGCTAAAGCAGTGGGTTGAAAATTAACAACCATCATAAATGCCTAAAATTTAGGGTTAACAATTTCCCAATCATTGACATGCGTTGGGGTGTGTTCTCGGGCAACGAGGGCATCGAACTGACGAATCAAATCGGGGTGCAGAGCCGCTACGTTCGCGGTTTCCCCAACGTCTTTTTCCAGATTATACAATTCCCAGGGGCCGGTTCGGTTCTTACGAACGTTGGTTTTTACCGCTTTCCAGTTGCCCATCCTGATTGCTAATTGTCCGCCCTTTTCTGGGTATTCCCAATAGAGAAACGGATGCTTTTTCTGGTTGACAGACCGCCCCAGCAGAGTTGGCAGGAAGGAAATACCATCTGTAACGAAAGACTGTTTATAGCCGGTCAGTTCCGCCAGTGTAGCCAATAAATCATACTGCACTGAAATGTGGTCGGTTACTTGCCCAGCTTTGATTTTCCCCGGCCACCGGGCTAGCATCGGTTCGCGAATCCCCCCTTCATATACGTCCATTTTCAAGCCCCGCAGGTTGCCAACGCTATTGAAATAAGCGGCTTCTACCCCACCATTGAACGTGGTTCCGTTGTCGCTTGAAAACATCACCAGTGTGTTATCATCAAGCTTCAGGTTTTTCAGCAACTGCATTATCTGCCCAATCTGCGCGTCCATATAGGTAATCATGGCGGCATAGGTAGCGCGTGGATAGGGCGTGGATGCATAATGCTGCTGACCGAGATAGGGCTTATCGTCGAACTTGCCAATGTATTCTTTTACGGCTGCTTCAGGCGCTTGCAGGGATGCATGCGGTACCGTGAACGGGAGATACAGGAAAAACGGATTATTTTTATTCTGACGAATAAAAGCCTGTGCTTTCTGTGCCAGTTTATCAATAGCATAGTCCTTACCCCGGTAGTAGGCGAAGGCTTCGGGGGTGGCTGTTTCTGGGGTTAGCTTACGATGTACATTGATAACCGGGTTATTCAGGCGGTCGGGTTTGCCGTTTTCCCAAAGGTGCGTCGGGTAATAATTATGCGCCTGTTTCTGATCCAGATAGCCGTAAAAATAATCGAAGCCCTGTTGGTTGGGATTCCCGGTGGTATTCGCCATGCCAAGACCCCATTTACCAATGCAGGCGGTTTTGTAGCCCGATTGCTGTAACATTCGCCCAATCGTAAACGCACCCGGATACAGGGGCATCTGCCCGCCTTCCAGTGAATCCGGGAAGCCGCCCATTTCGTAATTACCCCGAATGTAGGAATGGCCGCCGTGTTTGCCGGTTAATAGCATACAGCGGGCGGGCGCACAAACGGGCATACTGGTGTAATGCTGCGTGAAGCGCATACCTTCGCGGGCGAGCCTGTCCAGATTCGGCGTTCTGATTTTTTGCTGGCCATAGCACCCGAGCTCGGCATAACCCAAATCATCGGCATAGATGTAAATGATATTGGGTGATGCGGCATTCCGACGAGACGGAGCCGTTGACTGGGGATTTTGGGTCAGTAGTAAATACGTTGCCAGTAATAGGATAAATCCGGTTTTCATACGTTGTCAGGCTTGCTAAACGTTTACCACCCCCAACCCCCTCCTAAAACAGGAGGGGGCCATAAGGATACAGTCTTATTCATTCTCAACTTTCTTGAAAAGAGAAAAGGTTGGCTTGGAAAAGCCCCCTCCGGTTTTAGGAGGGGGTTGGGGGTGGTCGGCCGCTACTGGTGGTAAACCATACTACCACCCCGAATTCTGGCTCAGCGTCGGAGTCAGGTTGCGTTCTTTCTGGGGAATTGGCCAGAGATAGTGCCGCGATTTGTCGAACGTGCGGTTAATGCCAATGACCTGCACCGTGGTTAAAGCCCCACCGGCGGCTTTGTAGGTGATGCCATAAACAGGCCCTGGCAGCACGGTTTCGGCAATCTTCCACCGGCGGATGTCGAAGAGCCGCTGCCCTTCGAATGCCAGTTCAACGGTTCGCTCCCGACGCACAATCGTCCTCAAATCAGCCTGACTCGTTGTGTTGGGAATAGACGGCTGTTTCACATCCAAACGCCCGTTTCGGACAGTGTTGATGGCCGTAAAGACGCTGGCATCCAATTGATTCAACTCAATCTTCGCTTCGGCGTAAGTCAGCAGAATTTCAGCGTAGCGCAACAGGATGATATTAATGCCATTGTTAGTCGGGTTGGCGTAATCGTCGGTATTGATGTACTTCTTGATGTTAAAGCCCGTCGTAGAGGCAATGTAGGTGTTGCCAACCGCATCGGCCGTACCACTGTTTGGTTCGGGCCGGAACGCAATGCCACTGGGTAACGGATCGCCCGTCAGGAAAATAGAAAACTTGAGCCGGGTATCACGGTTGGCATAGGGATTGGCGGGGTCATAACCACTGGTGGGGTCGGTGATGAGCTTACCCGCCGTTGTTTCATACGTATCGACCAGCGCCTTGGTCGGTACAAACGTACTTTGGGAGCTTTTCTGGCTATATGGCCCTAACAGATAAAACACATTGACCGGATAGGTGTCTTTGATGAACTGCCGGTCCAGGAGCACTTCTTTGTTGTTTTCAGCCGCGTAAGTAAACAGCTTTTCGTAACTGTCGTTTAGGCCGTAAATTCCCAGTTTCATGACCTGATCGGCGGCATCGGCAGCCTGCTGATAGCGCCCTGCCAGCAAATTAGCCCGCGCCCGCAGGCCAATAGCGGCCCCTTTGGTAATCCGACCTCTGTCGGCAGCGGCATAAGTAGTGGGTAATAAACCGGCGGCCTCCGCCAGTTCCTTATCGACAAAATCCCAGATTTGCGCTACGGGTGTGCGAGTGAGCGCCCGACTTTCATCTAAGGAGATAGCAGTAGTAATCAGGGGAACATCGCCAAACAGATTACCCAATTTAAGGTACTGAAAGGCCCTCAGGGTTCTGGCTTCGCCTTTAAACTGGTTGATGAGCGCCGTATTGGTCGAGGCAACCTTATCGACATTCTCCAAGAAGTAATTACAGGCCCGGATGCCTTTATAAGCCTTCGTCCATTCGCCCAGCACTTTCGAACTGGTAGCATCATATTGACCCAGTTCGACATAGGCCTGTAAATCAAATGGCTGGTTGACGTGGGCAATATCCGTCAACGCGTCCCAGCTAATGATGTTGGTGCTATCGAGGTCGGTGTAAAGCGAATTAACGGCCAGCCGGGCATCGTTCTCGGTTTTCCAGAACAAACTTTCCGACAGGCGGTCGTTGGGGACAGTATCCAATAACTCCCGGTCGCAGGCGGTAAGCATCCAACCAGAAACAGCGAATAATAAGGGCAGAAAACTATATAGGATTCGTTTCATGATCGTTCAGCGTGGGATTAAAATTGCAGATTAAGACCCAGTGTGTACAGGGCCGTTTGCGGGTAATACACTGCCCGACCCGACCCGGCTTCGGGGTCCAGATTCCACTCGTTCAGCTTCGAGATGGTGAATACGTTGGTCGCCGATGCATAGACCCGCACCCGGTTTGCCCGAATTTTAGAAGCAAGTGGAGTGGGCAGGGAATAGGCGAGCTGAACATTTTTCAGCCGCAGGTACGACCCGTCGATCACCAATCGGTCAGACGTGGCTACGTTCCGTAAATCGAACTTTCTGGGTCTCGGGAAACGCGCGTCCGGGTGGTCGGGGGTCCAGTAGTTATTGGTATAAATTGTATGCGTAAAACCTTCCTGATTGCCCATTTCGGCTAAGGCTCCGGCCAGACGGGTATCTACTTTGGCCGCTCCCTGAAACAATAAATTCAGTTCAAAATTGCGGAACGAGACGTTTGAATTCAGGCCAAAGGTGTACTTGGGAAACGAGTTACCAATGTTGGTCATGTCATTGGCATCAATTTTCCCATCGCCGTTCAGGTCCACATACTTTACGTCACCGGGCAATGTATTGGCGGCATAGGTCGCTTTATATTCCGTAATCTGTTGCTGTGTCTGAAACAGCCCATCGGTTTTGTAGCCCCATAGCGTGTTGATAGGCAATCCAACGGCGATGATGTAGCGCGGATCAATATCCGACCCGAATATATAAGGACCAGTGCCTTTCAAATCGACCACCGTGTTGGTGTTAATACTGAAATTAGCGCCCAGATTATACTGAAAACCCGATGTGTTTTTAGCACCCCGATAGTTCAGGCTAAACTCCCAGCCTTTATTCTCTACAGAACCGGCGTTCTGGGGTGGTGCAATCAGTCCAACCGTAGCCGGAATATCTAAATTCAGCAGAATATCGCTGGTGAGCTTGCGGTAATAATCCACCGTCAGGTTCATGCGGTTACGGAGGAAGGACGCATCCAGACCCAGGTCTAATTGCGTGGTCGACTCCCAGCCTAAGTTCGTGTTCGCCAGCGTTGTCTGACGATAGCCCTGCACAGCGGCTCCGTTAAAATCATATCCACTGGCGGTCAGCGCGGCATAGTAACTATACAGATTCACCGACTGATTCCCCGTTATGCCCCAGGAACCTCTCACCTTCAGGTCGTTCACGGTTTTCTGTAAGCCCTGCCAGAAATTCTCTTTCGAGAGTCGCCAGCCTGCCGAGAACGAGGGGAAAAAGCTGTACTGTTTTTGGCCGGTAAACTTGGAAGAACCGTCATAGCGGCCATTTACCTCCGCTAGGTATTTGCCGTTGTAATCGTAGTTTAACCGGCCAAAATATGACCGCAGTCCATAGACTGCATCGAAGCCGGAATTGCTTTTGGTTCCATCGTTTGCTCCCTGGCTAATAGACTGAATATCGTTGTTGAAGAACCGTTCGCGATAAGCATTGAGATTCGTTTGGGTGTTGCCAATCTGCGAATAGCCCAGCAATCCTTTAAGATTATGACTCCCCAGGCTCCGCTCGTAGGTAAGCAGACTAATTAGTGTGTATTCCCGCAGTGTATTCCGGTTTTCGTTCAGTGTGTTATTGGCAACCGTTTTCGTGATGTTGGTATTCTTGTCAACATTGACGTAGGAGTTGGCGAAGTTTTTCTCCTGCGTAAAAAAGCCCCGCCCAGCCAGTTGGGTGGAGAATGTCAGGCCGTCAACAATTTCCCAGTCGGCTTTTACATACCCGGCCAGATAGTCCGTAAATCGCTTCGAGTCGCCCCCAATTTCGGCATACATCAGCGGGTTGTTGCCCTGCGTGCTCAGACCGTAGGTGCCATCCGCGTATTTCGGTACAGCCCAGAGTGACCCATGAAAAAAGTTATTCAGCGGATTCGGTTCCAGAGCCGTAGCTGCCAATGAATAATTATAACGGTAGTTGATATCACCACTGACACGCAGTTTTGGCGAGATGGTATAATCTGTATTCAGGCGAATCTCGCCGATTTTGCTGGCATAGTGCGGAACAATACCGTCCTGATCCTGATAGCGTAAGCTCAGGCGAGTGCGTAAAGACTCCGTTCCGCCCGACACGGCTATTGTATGATTTTGCTGTGGAGCGGCCCGGAGTACCGTCTGAAACCAGGTGTTGGGCAACGGATATTTCTCGCGGTCGGTGGCAGTGATATACGCCTGAATGGATTGTTCGGTGAAGCGGGCGGGCAGGGCCGAACCAGCGTTGGTGTAGGCCACAACCTGCAACCGCATGTAGTCTTCCAGGCCCATCATCTGCGGTTTATTAATCGAATTCTGAACGGCATAATAGCCATTGTATTCCACCTGAACCTTACTGCCTTTGGCCCGTTTAGTGGTCACCAGCACCACGCCGTTGGTGGCCCGCGACCCGTAGATAGCCGTTGAAGCTGCATCTTTCAGAATCGAAATTGTTTCAATGTCGTCCGGGTTAATGTCAGACAGCCGCTGCTCAATCCCATCCACAATGACGAGCGCATCGTTTTTGCCCAAATCATACCCGCTGGTGCCGTTGATACCGTTAATGTTGAAGGTCGTGATGCCCCGCACCCGAATGGCTGTATTGGAGCGGCCCGGCGATCCGCCCTGGTCCAGCACCGTAACCCCCGGCAACTGCCCCTGCAACGACTGCTGAATGTTAGAAACGGGTCGACGGGCGATTTCCTCGGCACCAATCTGGGCCACCGAGTTGGTCAGGCTGTTACGCTTCTGCGTGCCATACCCAACCACGACCACTTCGTCAAGCTGCTTATTGTCAACAGCTAATGTAATATCTAAGCGACTACGGCCGTTGACCGGCACTTCCTGCGTGGCAAACCCAATCCCCGAAAAAACCAGTACAGCATTGGTGGGCGCATCAAGCGTAAACTTACCATTGGCATCGGTGCTGGTGCCTTTGGTTGTGTTTTTGATGACTACGTTAATCCCCGGCAGGGTTTCGCCGGTTTGGCTTTTCACCGTGCCGGTAATGGGATCAGCAACAGCGGCTACCTTTGCTACGGTCAATACCGATGCCGTGGGCGTTTTCAAGGCTGCTTCGGCGGGTGGAATCGCTTCCTGATTCGACGTTGGTTCGGGAAGTGCCTGGTCTTCAGCAAAGGCTACTTTTTTACCTTTTCGTTCGCTCAGTACCAGATAGGAGTTGATGTTTACTTTTTTGTAGCGTAACCCCAGCGGTCGAAGCAGGTTCTGTAAGTTTTTTTCGAGCGTCGCTTTCGTATTCAGGTTTTCCGGGTTAACCGAAAGTCCTTCTACCGTTCGTAGCTCAAACATAATATCCACGCCATAGTGCGTCTTCAGGTCATTCAATACGTCCTTGAGTTGTCGGTTTACGACCTGGACGGATTGAACCGGCCGCTGCTGAATAGCACTGGCCAGCACCACCGACTGCGACCAGCCAGGCCGAAGCCCAATTAGCAACAGCATCGACAGCAGGCTCATACTGGATGTTTTTCGTAACGGATTTGTCATAAGAGTGAAGAGATGGATTGAGGTTAGTGATTCGTTAATCAGCTATAGCCGGAGTTGGGAACAGGCTTTCTGTTAGCTCTACCAAAGCGATAGTATTGTTAATTGATGGGCAAAGGTTATTATCCAAAAATTCTTTTCCAAGGATTTTTAAACTTTTGATTATCAATCATTTACCCTTTAGTCTATCGAGAATTACGGTTATAACGCTTCCGTTTATCGTTAGCCGAACGCTATGTCTATGAGGCAGAAGGCATTAGATTAAACTCCTCATCGGGTCATAATCTGCACCCGGTTGCCTTGCCGAACGACGGTAACATCCAATAGCTCGGAAATGGATTGCAGAAGTTGATCGACATTGTCGGCCCGGAAGGACCCCATCAACACGCGCCCGGCCAATGCCTGGTCGTTAATATCAACCTGTAAGCCATAATTTTCTTCCAGCAGGCAGGCTACCTCCTGCAAACTCATTTCGTCGAACACAAACCGCTTTTCCTGCCAGGCCGGCTGTTGCTGCTTAGTCGTTTTCAGCGCCATGTGGTTCTGCGGATCAAGCGTTACCAGATCACCGGGTTTCATGGTTACCTGCCGGGCGGTTTCTCCCTGTTGATACTGAAGCTGCACTTTCCCCTTGTTCAGCAACACACTGGCTCCGCGTTTTCGGGCAAACACGCTGAACTCCGTACCCAGGACAACTACCTCAAACCGGTTAGCCGTTTTCACCACAAACGTCTGTGCATCAGCCGTGTGTGTTACCGAAAAATTAGCTTCGCCTGTTAACAGCACCTCGCGTGTTTTCCGACCAAATCCCCAGCGGGGCACCTCTAAGCTGGAGTTGGCATTCAGCATGACAGTGCTGCCATCGGCCAGCCGAAGCGAGCAGGTTTCCCCAAAAGCGGTTCGGTAGGTTTGATACAGAATCTGATGCCGAAACAACACCGTGCCCGCTCCCAGAATGAGCAGAACAGAGGCCGCCACCAACCACTGCCGCAGGCTCCAGCGACTCGACAGGGGTAAGTCAGGAGCCGAGCCGGACGTATTTACCTCCTCCTGATGCGGATTTGCCGCCAAAAACGTAGTATATTGACGAAGGGCGTTTTCTGATTGAGTCAGGTATTGCGGATGCTTCGTCTCCCATTCTTCCAGCCATTCGTAATACTGTTCCTCATTGGGTTTTTCCCGCAGCCACTGCGTGATCAACTCCCGCTGGAGGGGCGAAGATTTCCGGGCAAAATGAGTAAATATCAGGTCTTTATTAATTTCCGCTTCCATATCCGAAGAGCAGCTTATTGATGAGACAATAGTTGGTCATTCATTGTCATTGGTAGTCATTTATCACTGATGCAGACTTCTACAAGCAATGGCTGCCAATGACTGCGTAAATAATGGCAACCATAAGCCAATGGTCTTTCAGGCCTTTTCGGACAATGCCTAACGCTTTGCCGATGTGGACTTCAACTGTTTTGATGGAAATGCCTAATTCGGTGGCGATGTCACCATATTTCCGACCTTCAAACCGGTTCAGCAGGAACACTTTCCGGCATTGTGGCGGTAAGGATTCAACCAGGTCTTCAACCCGGTGAAATACTTCTTCAAACTGAAGTACCTGATCGGGGCGCTGACTGTCTGCACTTTCCCGCGTGTCGGCTTTCTCAATTTCGTCTAACTTCTGAAATTCCAGCCGGAGGTAATTATAGGCTTCGTTCCGAACACTGCGAAACAGATAATACCGATAGGATGCCGTAACGCTTTCGTAGGCTTTCGTTTTCCAGAACTTGCAGAACACCTCACTTACTATGTCTTCGGCTATTTCCTTCGAATACACAAACCGCACCGCATGGCTGCACAGGGCCTGATGATACCGCCGAAAAAGCAATTCACAGCCCTTTTGCGGGCTTTCGGCAAAGGCCCGCCGGATGAAGAGTTCGGTATCGTTGCCAACCGGTTTTTCGTCCATTGGCTCGACACGTTCGTCGGACGAATGCTGAATGATCAGATTGGCCTGATTAGGGTGAGCAGTAGCAGCGATCAGGGGACGGATTTGCATAGCCTGTGATTAACTGAACGAATCGGCAACGAGTCAATCATTTACTATACAAGACAATTTCTGAGAAAAACCCCCTTAGTTGATTGTAAGTTTTTCTAAAATAAAGTCAAAACGTGGCTAAAAATCGATTTTCCTCCGGTTTGTCTTTACCTCACTTTTCTGCTTTTTGCGGGAAATACGTTCTTCGACCGATGCTTTGGATGGTTTGGTCGCTTTGCGGGGCTTGGGTGTTTCGAACGCTTTTTCGATGAGCCGGTAAAACTTCTTTGTTACCTTTTCTTTGTTGGCCAACTGCGTCCGCTCAGTCTGGTGCGTCAGCACTAACTCGCCCTCTGTGGTCAGTTTGCTGGCTAATTTCTCTTCCAGAACAGCCCGTTCCTCATCGGTTAGCAAAGCCGAGTTTCGAACGCTGAAACGGAGTTCGGCTTTTGTGGCCACTTTGTTTACATGCTGACCACCTGCCCCTCCACTGCGGGCAAACTGATACTGAAGTTCGGGTTGTAAACGAGTGGCATCCATAGAAGCAGTCAACAAAATCAGTGAATAAAAAGTATTCGTTCGGCGAACAATAGCTGAAAGCGCCGATTTGTGAATCAAAACTAATGGATTCGGGAGAATGAACTACAGAAAGAGATACCAGGTAGTCTATGCCTATCGGTTTATCAACCAAACCTCCCAGTTCCCAAAACAAACCGCTCTTTAGTAGGTTAATCCAGTCAACAAAACGAAAGCAGATGCGGGGCGGCTTAGCTGCCTACTGTCCCGCATGTGTTATTAACGCAACATCGTATGCCTTCTCATGCATTAACCCAGCGGCTGTTTGACCAGACAACCAGCCTTCTTGACAAATCAAATTCAACTACTGACTCATCGCCGAAGCGGGTCGAACTTATCGACGGCTGGCTGGAGGTCATTAATGGCGAAGCAAGCACTGAACTCATCGCCGAAAAACTCCAGGAATTGCGCGATCAGTTAAAGCTCAACCATCCTGACCCGGACCGGGTAAAGGAGTTACTGTTCAGCCTCGCCGATAGTACATCGCAGGTAGCCCAGGGCTCAAATACGCAGGAACAAACGGCTGGTCAGCTTGAAGATATAGCCACCACGCTACGCAGGCTGGCAGGCATTTGAGGAGTTAAAGAGTTATACAGTTTTATAAGTTGTAGAGTTCAGTGAACTCGTCGATTTACCCTCAGCATTGGTCTTTCAAGTTTACAATTCTATAACTGTACAACTCTCTAACGCTACAACTCTATAACTTTTAGAAAAATGGGATCGAATTTAGCAGAAGAAGAGATGTTGCGGAATACGCTCGATGCGTTCCGGGGGAATGGCCAGGAGGCCGCCAATGTTTCGCCAGCGCAGGGTGTCCTGCTGATTGCCGGGTGGCTCCAGGCCTTGCAGGGCGACCCTAACATTGAGCCAATTAAAGTTCAGCTTGGCGAACTGGAAACAGCCCTGGGGGCCGACTCTCTCAATGAGGAGTATATCCGAAGTCTGCTGGTCAGTTTAGCCGACAAAACGCAGGCAGTAGCCGAAGACACTTATTCGGAAGGCACCTGGACGGGCGGTCTGGAAAGTTTGTCGAAATTTCTGCGAAATTTCGGAAGTAAATCGTAATGTAGCTTATCGGTTTGCGGAATCAAACCCTTACTGGCTACAAACCCAAAATTCACAACACGATGGAAGGAACAGGAACCACACTTGAACACCGGATGCTGGCCGACACACTTGGTGCATTCGGCGATGGAACACATACGACACTGACGGCTGAGCAGGGTATTTTACTGCTCGAAGGCTGGTTAAACGCTCTGCCCGGCGATGTTGGTGCTGAACGCATCATGGCCGAAATTGAGGCCCTGCGCGACCATCTGAAAACCGGACATTTCGACGCCGAAAAAATCCGGCACCTGCTGCTGAGTATGGCCAGTCATACGTCGGCGCTTTCGCATGAACCAGCCGCCGAGGGCCGAACAGCCCGCCAACTCATGGAATTAGCGCATTCGCTACGGAACTTCAGTAACCGATTTTAACATGCTTACTCACGAAGAATCTACTACTCTGCTCGACTCAACGATGAGTCTACTGGAAGGCGAACAGCCTGACACTACGCCCCAAAACGGAGCGAGTTTGATTGAGAGCTGGCTGGCGGAACTCCACAAGGCCGAGAACGCCACGGATATTGTCAATACGCTGGATCAGGTAAAGACGCAACTAACAAGTCAGTCTGCCAATATGGTTGAGTTGAGCGACCTGCTCAACAAATTAGCTACCCAAACTGCCGAGTTCAGCACGATGATGGGATCGGAAGGCGACATGGCGACCCGGCTGGAAGCGCTGTCGTCGGCCCTACGCTCGCTGGCGGGCCAAGCCGGTAATGCTTCATAAAAACACATTCGACAAGAGCAAGGGCCGGGCAGTATAGTGTCCGGCTTTTTTTATATCCGTTCTATCTTACAAGTAGCTGCGTATAATTTCTGCGGCATCTTACCCCACCCCAATCAGTATACCAGAACCGCCGAATAGCTTAGATTAAGTAAGCACTAACTGACAGCTATAAACTTACCGATTACTAATAATTTTCGAGGCAAATTATAATTTCTTCATAAGTTTCCAGTAAGCCCAAAAAATACGACTCAACACTGAACGCTGCGGCAGAAGTCTGTCTGCATTACTTCTTGACATAGCACTTTTGTAATTCATAAATCGACGTGAAATCATGGCCTGGAATGCAACGCTTACGGCATTGAACTACCGCCTTGCCGATTTATATTTTACGAGAGAAGATGCACATCGAATCGCCAGAATGGCTGATCTTGGCACCGGTAACATCGACTTTTCGGGTTCGGCCAATACCATCTGGTTCAATATTCTGCGGGAGGCCGATAGCCTCGACAGTGGGGCACACAACCACGATTCCCTTATCGCGCTACTCCAAACTATCACCTCAGCGGATGAACGAGGCAGGAAAGATGATTACCTGAAAACCATTCTGAGTAATCTTGTTTCGGATAAAGACCTGATCGAATCACCGATATCGGCTAATACCAACTGGCAGGAACCCGAAAGTCCCGACCATTTAGAGAAGTTGATGACCAGCGTAAATACGCTGCTGCCCATTAGTTTTTTAAACCAGGGCATCGACTGCGCCCGGGCCGTAGTCAGAATCGACATTGGCAAAGGAGCCGGAACGGGTTTTCTGGTGCAGGACAATTACATCATTACCAACCACCACGTTATTCCTGACCTGGCTACGGCCCGCACCGCAAAGGTCCAGTTTAATTTTCAGAAGAACTGGCAGGGGTTAGACCTGGCTTCGGAGGAAGTAGTCTTGTCGCCGGAAGATAACCCAACTCATTTCAAAACCGACGTTGCGCTGGATTATACACTCGTCAAAGTAGCGGGTGATCTGAATAGCAAATACGGCGCCCTGACATTTAGCAATACCCCCCCGCAAAAGGACGATTTTGTAAACATTATTCAGCATCCGGCGGGTGGGCCTAAGCAAATTGCTCTATATCATAACGTGGTTACCTACGCCGACGACACCCGTGTGCAGTACCTAACCGATACGCTGCCCGGCTCGTCGGGTTCGCCGGTATTTAATTCAAACTGGCAAATTGTGGCATTGCACCATAGCGGTGGATGGGTCAAAGAACCGGGCATTACCCAGGCCGTTTACCGAAATGAAGGGATTGATGGACGTCGGATTAAAGAAGCGCTGGACACTTTATCTGCTTAAAGCCATGTCTGACTTTGTTTTATATAACTTAATGGTGAAGTTGGGCAACCTGTACGCTGCACCTGCCGAGTGGACAGGTGCAGCCGTAAAATCCGATATCGGCCTGGGCCAGGGTAGTATACCGGCCTATGGCAGTGCTTATGATGCGTGGAAAATTATTCTGACCAGCATCCGTAACGACGGAAACGCGCTGATTAAACTGCTTCAGTTTGTAACAAACCCCGAAGAAAAGGGAGCCAAAAATCAGTACATGCTTGACCTGCTGGATACGTTGCAAAACGCTCACAAGCGGCAAATTGAGACACTGGCGCGGGCTATCAAACAAAAGCAGTGCATGCTGTTCCTGGGACCAGGCCTACTGATGTGCCGCCAGGCAGGCAACCTCGTTCCGTTCAGCAAAGCCTTCGCCAACATTCTGGCTTCTAAGCTGAAAAAGCGTTCCGAACCAATTTATTACGAAGAAGCTAAAATCGACCAGCTTAGCTACATCGCGCAGCGGTACAATGAAATTCCAACCTACACGCCCGAAGATTTAGGACAGCAGGCGAATGAGTTTTATACGAAAAATCAGGACCACGATACCTGGATTTACGACCGTTTATCGGAATTATATTTTCCCATCATCATCAATACCAATCCCGACAAAAACTTATACCAGTGGATTGAAAAGAAACGACCCAACACCTGCATCTATCGTTATTATTCATTCGAGAATGATCAGAGCCTTGCCAGGGATGCCCGGCCTATTCTGAACGGCAACGCCCCTGCTAACGACCATTCCGAATTTAAAACTCTGTTTTATAACCTGTTAGGCTCTTTTGATGCGGCCGGTTCCATGATCCTATCTGAAAGCAGACTTCTGAAATTCATGGACAAAGTGTTGCGCGAACGCCCCCCGATTGACAAGAAAATAAAAGCCGAGTTCGACGACCAGAAATTCTACCTTTTTTTGGGCTTCGACCTGGAGCAGTGGTACGTGAAAATCCTGTTCAGCACTGTACTTGGCCTGAGCCGACAGGAAGGACGTGGCTTTTCGGTATTTCCGGCAAACATGGCGGTAACTCCCGCCAATCAGGCTTTTTTCGAAGAGGAGTTTAAGTTCTATTTCATCACCAACGACCTCGGAACGTTCGCTGATGAGTTAGTCAACGCCTACAACGACTTGTAAACACAACCCCAGTATGAACGCGCCCAAAACGGATGTTCCCCAAGACCGGTATCCCGGTCTTCGCTCGTTTAACAGCAACGAGCAGAGCCTTTTTTTTGGGCGAAAAAAAGAAATTGATGACTTGGTTGATTTGGTGCGAGCCGAACAGATTACCGTCCTGTTCGCTAAATCGGGCTTAGGGAAAAGTTCACTCCTAAACGCGGGCCTTTGCCCAAAACTCGAAACGCTGAATTACCAGATTATTCCCATCCGGTTTCAAAAACAAATTACAAAGGCTGACACAAACGACCCGGATGACCCGTCGGCTTTATCAGGCAATACGCTGCTTACTATTGTGCAGACGCAATTACAGGGCGAATTTGACCTTGCCTGGCATAAAACGAAAGCACCTAAAATCACCAGAAAATTTTATACAGACGAGCAACCCCGGCGGTTGTGGGAAGAAGTAAAGGTGCATCCGTTTCCAAACGGTGCCATACCCATTTTTGTCTTCGACCAGTTTGAAGAATTTTTTATTTACGATGAGACTCAGCGCAATATTTTCATGAGTCAGTTAGCCGAACTGATGAACGACCAGGCTCCAGCCCGCATTATAAAATGGCTACTGGAAACCAAAGTTTACAGACGCACACAGGCAATGATGGAATGGAGCAAGCAGCCGTTGGTGAAATGCATCTTCTCCATTCGGGCGGACCGGCTTTTTGAAATGCATAAACTGCGGGAGATGATCCCCATGATTCTCCGCAATCGGTATGAGTTGCTGGCCCTGGAAGACGACCGCGCCCGCGATGCAATTGACAGGCCCGCTCAGGCCGATGGGTTGTTCACTACACCAAAATTTACCATCGTGGATACCACCCGCGAACTCATTATTCGGGTTCTGAGCGGACGAAACAGTGGGCATGCCTCAATGGATCGTAATGATGATAATGACTGTGAAATCGAAAGTTCACAACTCCAGATTGTCTGTAATTTCATCGAAAACAAGCTAAAGGAAAAAGTAGCCCGTGGTGGTGAACCCGTTGTCGGTCCCGATATTATTCAGAATGAGGAAAGTATTGACAGTATTCTGGAAATGTTTTACCGAACCCAACTCGATTCGGTATGTGGTCCTGAAGAGCTTGACAAGGTTCAGAATGTGCTGGAAAACGATTTGATCGTGGAAGGCCACCGTGTGGGGCTTGCCGCAGCTAAAATGAGACAATCGTTCGGCGATAGTGAAACCGCCGACCGGCTGATTGAGAAACTGATTGAAGCGCGGCTTATCCGCGCTGACGACAGCCACCTTGGTCGCACCTATGAATTAAGCCATGATACGCTGATTGAACCCGTCGAGAAGGTAAAGCTATTGCGGCTGGCGCAGCAGAAAGAGCTGGCGCAGAAAGCAGATGCGATTAAACAACTCCAGATACAACGTGAACAGGATCAGAAACTGGCGCATGAACGAACGCAGCGAAGACGGTTTGAAGGCCTGACCATACGGCTCCGAATTTTGGGCCTCATTGTCATTGCTGCCGCAATTTTCATTTTCACTCTTCTGCGAAACGGCCGCATTACCCTGACAGTAGCCAACAGCGACTGGGCCGAAGATGCCTACGACGCCGGGAACCAGAGGCTGGCTTACCGGCTCTGGGAAAGCAACGACAGTTTGTTGCACTGGATTCCATTTACAAAGGCTGAACTCGCGGCAAAAACGGATACATTTATGATGGCACCTTTTGCGGGTGCTAATACGCAGTTTACCCTGCGCGATACCAGCATAGCCTATGTAGCCAGTCTTTTTCAGGATAATTCCTTTGAGGTATGGAAAGCAGGAAAGAATGGGAGTAACTATGAAAAAATCGACTGGCTCTACGATTCGTTGAGCGTGAAGTCGGCAACGGAGCTGCACCTTAGAAACAACTTTCTGGTGGTATTTAAACATGACAGCCTGCTACAGGTAGTTGATCTAACGAAAAGGGAAATTGTTTTTCCAGATGGTAAAACGTACTACAACCTGCTCACCAACCATGCTATTCTGAGCCAGCACAAAACCCGAACCAACACTAATTCGTCGGGCTTTACGACCCAAACCGTATTGCTGCCCGCTAAAGGTCACTACCTGGCCGCTATTGACTGTCAGAAAAAAGCGCATCTCTACAACCTCGACCAGAGCTTCAGACCAAACACGGAATTTGAGTCACGAGTGAATACCCAACCGGGTTTTCGATTAGATAACCTGACGTTTTCGGCGTCGGAAAAATTTTTATTAATCCACCATCCAACCGAAAATCGGTATGACCTGCTCAATCTGCAAACGGAGCAGTGGGCATCCCCCTACACGAACACCGCTGATGCCAATTTTTCCCCATCGGGTAATCGGCTCATCCGTTTAACGAACACCCGGCAGCTAATTGTCCAGAATTTAAGTACTCAAGCCACGATAGCTTCGGTTAGCATGCCCGACCAGACTGCCGAAATCGCTGACATGGTTTTTACCCAAGATGAATCGATACTACTTCTTGCAACAACGCCGGGAGGAGAGCGTTCAGAGCAGGATAGGTATACCCTGTTTCGTATTGACCTGAAACGTCCCACGCCTTCGCTGCAGCGGGTTGGTCAAAACGTGCGGGCCTATCAGTCATTCAGGCAGGCCGGACACGTTTTGTTCGCCGATGGTCCGTTGAGTTATGATTATGATCTTGCTGCAAATTCCACGAGGCCTTTCCCGGCTGCTATAACATCCATTGAGCAGATGGGCGTAACCCATTTGCTTTATAACAACGCACCAGTGCCGGGGCCGAAAACGGTGTATTTGTACGATGTGCTCAACGGTCAGTCGGCTAATGTGACCCGGTTTTTATCGGGTAATGGAGAGCGGTTTGCGTTTTATGCGCCCCCCGGCAAAGCCGACGAAAAACTGATTGGCGTTGATTCGACAAAGCTGACTTTTTTCAACCTGAATCGTCTAACTATTTCAGAACCAGATACGCTGGTGGCGCATGGTAAAACCAAATTTGTTCCATCTTCCCTGGCGCTTTCGGGGCCGTTGATAAAAGTCAAAAATCAGGATGATGTTGTGCTGTGTTTTTTCGTTGATAATAGGAAGAATACGCTCAACTACATTGTAGAGCATATCTACCCGTTATTAAGTCCCTATGATCGCAGCACGGCTGGCCTTCCCGATTAACCATATCGCTTATGATCCACCCCGACACCTATATCAATACAACACCTAAAGGCTTAGGACTTTTTGCCAAACGCCGGTTTGAACGGGGTGAAATTCTCTGGATTATTGACGATGTCGACGCTAAACTTCCGCTTGGCCATTATCGGGCACTCGACGCGCTGCAACAGCAAAAGCTGAACACCTACAGCTATCTCGACAATCAGAATCGGGTTATTATTCCCTGGGATGAAGGCAAGTATGTGAATCATTCCTGCGCCCCTAACTCAACGGGTTTGCTGGAGTTTGACAATATCAGCGTTGCCCTACGAACCATTGAGCCGAACGAAGAAATCGTGGAAGATTATTATGGCTATTACGGTCATTTCGAGACCTTCACCTGCCGGTGTGGCGCTCCTTCGTGTCGGGGATTGATTACGCAGGGTAATACCTTTCACGCCGACCTACGCCTGACGCTGACAACTATGGCCCCAATCCTGCTTAGCCTGCCGCAACCGCTGCTCACCATCCGTTCATCCGAAAACGATGTCTTTCTGGCAACGCTCCATCACTATACGCTTCTGCCCCAGCTATGAACGAACGAATCAAATGGTTGCTGTTCATTGTGGCGCTTGAGGTAATCTCTATTTTGGGGGATTATCTGCTAAAAAAAGCCTCTTTACAAGCTGGCTGGACGGGCTGGAAACAAATCCTGATGGGTGGACTGATTTATGGTCTGACAGCCATTGGCTGGTTTCAGGTCATGCGAACGTTTAAGCTCTTCACCATCAGCATTTTTCACTCACTCATCACCATTGCGCTCAGCATACTGCTCAGCCGATTTATTTTTGAAGAGCGCATCACCACCCGCGAACTTATCGGCATTGTGCTCGGTCTGGCTTCGATTAGTTTGTTGATACGATTTCAGAATTAAATAGAACGCGGATTATTATGGTTTTTATGATCAGTATTAATCTTACTAATCATAAAAATCTGCCCGGGCCGCCGACGGTCGGCCACTGCCGTGCGGTTCTATTTATTTCAACCCATTCCAGTAAATCAGCACGTTGAGTGTAGCACGGCCGGAGGCTATTATATCCAAATCGCCATCGCCGTCAAGATCGGCGGTCTGGAGGTCTTCGCAAGCCATCCGAACGCTGTCGTCTAATGGATATCCGGCCACATTCCCGGATTCCTGTGGTTTAAATAACCGCACACCTACTTTCTTATCGGCATTGGGATTCCGCCAACCCGCTACGATCTGGTCGGAGCCGAGGCCCAGAAAGTCTCCGCAAACTAACGCATGCCCCTGACTGAATGCGTCTGTTAATACCGTTATCTGTTTGTCAGTCCCCGATTTACGGGAGTTTCGTAACGAATAAGCCCCGCTTTCGACCTGAAGCAGATTACCGTGCATGGGCTGAATAGTGGCAATGCTGCGGCCCTGATCCAACCGCCGGATTTCGCCGATTCCGTCAACGCCTTTGTTCAACAAGGGCAGGGCGTTACTCACCGATTCATCATCGACCGAACGCCATTTTTTCTTACGCCACTGGAAAATATTCCCGCCTTCTTTACCCGCGATGACTAAACCCGTAGCGGCTTCATCTTCCCAGATTTCAAAATTATGCGTCAGGTGCATGGTCGAATCAACGAGGTGTCGTTTCCAGGTCTCACGCGGGTTTTTCGGAAACTCGTAGCCCCAAACCCTGACACCTCGGCCCGCCCCATTCTTGTTCCCTAAGCCGTGGAGTGGCAAGACAATAAGCTGGTGAGTTGATTTATCCACCTTCGCCCACCGCATCCGGTGCGTGGTCACTTCATGAGGCAACCGAATTGGCTCCCAGCGGTCAATGGGGTTTTGTGGGCGAACTAAGTAAAAAACCGCTCCTGATTTTGTACTGTCAGCCGTTTCGGCAGGATTCCAGCCTGCGCCAACGGCCACTTCCACGCGTCCATCGCCATCCATATCGCGGGCGGCAATACAGACATTATCCTGCGGGGTTAGGTTAGCGGCCATCACATGGCGTTTCCAGGGGCTGGTTTTATCGCCGGGATTCTGATACCAGACGAACTCTTTCTGGTCGGCCAGCAGAATATCTGGCCGTCGGTCGCCATCCACATCACCAATGGCCAAGCCGTAGCCTATGCTAATCTGGTTATCAACCACCTGAATTTTAAAATTCAGCGGCTTTTGCCCGGTCGAGTCGGTTTGTGCGAACAACGGACAGGTTGCAAGTAAGTATAGCAGGAGGGCGTTTTTCATGTTTTTGTCATGCTGACGAAGGAAGCATCTTCGGCTAAAGCAAACACATCCAAGCTACCGAAGATGCTTCCTTCATCAGCATGACAAAAAGCAGTATCCGTACAAACTTCTACCGCCCTACACTTACCCGCTCTCCCAACTGCATCACCCGATAAGGCGTATTGTACTGTTCGCAGGCGCGTACAAAGTCGGCGGGGTCAGCCGTGTTGAATTCAAACAGGTCGTAATGATGCGGAATAGTCAGTTTGGCGCCAATGTCGCGGCCAAGCCGGGCGGCTTCGTCGGGATCAAGATTGCCCGCTACCCGGCGTTCGGGTTTATTACCGTTAATGGGTAAAAACGCGACATCGACCGCAAACGGACGCAAAATATCCACCATACCATCGTACCAGAGCGTATCGCCGGAATGATAGACCCGATAAGGGCCAACTTCCACGACAAACCCCATGAATTTACAGCGCTCTTCGGCATCGCGTTCGAGTTCGTTGTGCGCGGCCGGAACGCCATGAAATACAAATGGCCCAACGGTTGCGGTTTGTCCATCCGTCAACCCAATTGGTTGCTCCCGCCCAAGACCGGCTCCAACCCGATCCAGTACAAACGTGCGGTTCGCTTCGGGAATCACGAACTGCATATCCCAATTGGCGGCAAACAACGGGAGTAACGTATTGTAATCCAGGTGATCGGTATGGTTATGGCTCGACGTTACCACATCGACCATCCCTAAATGACCTGGAAAAATGACCCGCTCCGACAGGCGAACGTGCGGCTTGTCGGTGTTGGCATACTTCTCGGACAGGGAATCGGACAAATAAGGATCAAACAATAAATGATTCCCGTTGTGCTGCAATAGAAATCCGCTTTGCCCCAGCCACCAGATGTGGAGTAAATCAGGCTGGCGTCGAGCGGCTTCGATGTCAGCTAACAGGGCGTCGTCTTTTTGAAAAGCAGGTTTGAGCATAAAAATCAAAAGATAATAGAACGCGGATTTTTATGATGCTGATGATTTGAAATGATTTTATCATAATTCATCATCAGCATCATAAAAATCTGCGTTCCAACATCACATTTTTAAACCACTAATCCGTCCCATAATCCAGTCAAATGTTCGGTCGGGGAGCAAACGGGGCAAGGTCCATCCTAATAGTTTGCTGGGTACTAAGGCATATCGGATTTGGGGGGTGGGTGTTTCAACGATGTCTGCAATGCGTTCGCCGAGGTAGTCGATTGAAAAACCTCGCGCTTCGGCGGCTTTTACCTGTTCACGAAAACGTTCCATAAATGGGTAGTAGAGCGTTTCAGTGTACCCGCTTATATCCGTCCCTTTGCCCCAAATCGGCGTTTTTACGGCACCCGGCCCTACAATAATCACGTTAATGCCAAACAAACTCAACTCCCGGCGCAAGCTATGGGATACGCCCTCCAGCGCAAATTTCGACCCGACATACGCCCCCATAAACGGAATAGCAATTTGCCCATTCACCGAGCTAATATTCAGAATCCGGCCCGGCTGAACGGGATGATTCTCACGGGCACCCAACAAGGGCAAAAAGGCCTGTGTGACCTGAAGTAACCCAATCACATTCACCTCGAAATGCTGCCGAATAACAGGCATTGGCTGATGTTGCAGCGGCCCACCGATAGCAATGCCCGCGTTATTGATTAACCCACCTAAGCCACTTCCCGCCAGTCGGTCGGTTACCTGTTGAGCGGCCTGCTGAACGGCATTGGCATCGGTCACGTCAAACAGCAGGGGTTCAAACCGGTCGCCCCATTCGGCCCGCAGGCGGTCGGCGTCGGCCTGTGTTCGAACGCTGCCAAAAACGGTATAGCCACGCTGAATCAGATGGGTAGCCGCCCCGTAGCCAATGCCCGTTGAGACGCCGGTAATAAGAATGGTTTTAGCGATAGGCTTCATGCCCTAAAGCTACAGGAAACTTCCCCATTTTCGGCAATTGCCGTGTTGACCAGACTGGCTAATCCCTAAAAAAGCCAGACTGTTCGTCCGGCTTTTTTTATGCTCATCCCCGATGGGTAGTATCCCGTTTTACGGTGCCCGGCGGCTTCTGCGTGCTGTCGGTTCGTGACGTTTGGCCTTTCGCCGGTTTGTTGCGCCGGGTGGTATCCTGCTGAGCCATTGTTGCCGTGGCACTCGCACAGAGGAGCCATACGACCATCATACATATTGCCTTTTTCATACTGAAATTGGTTTGATGAACTGATTGGTTTTCATCCGGGCAACGACTACATCTACCGCTTAGTATATAAATTTGATTTACTAACACCTTTTATTATTAAAAAGACCAATATTCCATAGGTGCCTAAATTTCGGACTATAAACGGGGAGTAACATTCGCACGGGTCGTCTTGTTACCTTTGTAAAACCGCGACGAACCTTTTATTTCATGCAGGATATTGAACCTTTCTACGGCTGGGAGAAGTACTATACGGCATCGGAAGATGAGCAATCGCCCTTCTACGAACGGGAGTACAACATGCAGCAGTATGAAAACACCATATACGGCTACTACATCCATCCGCTCTGGGACGAAATCGGCTCCGAAACGCTCTATTGCAAGATTTTATTCGCTAACTATGATCGACGATTCGTAATTATTGAACTCTTTGGCGAGTGGAACGATACGCTTCATAACGACATCATGTACCTGAAACGGCAAGTGGTTGACCCATTAGTGCAACAGGGCATTAAGTATTTCACCCTGATTGGTGAGAATATTTTTAATTTTCACGGCTCCGATGATTCCTATTACGAAGAATGGTTTGAAGATGTGGAAGACGGCTGGATTGCGGCCATTCACACGCCGGAGTTCGTTGAGCGGGAATGGAAAAAATATCACCTCGATTATTACATCAACTTTGGCGGTACGCTCGACATTGCCAACTGGCGAACACTCAAACCCGCTAATCTGTTTGAGTTGGTGAATACGCTGATTGTTCGCCGACTGGGGTAAATCCGCCAATTTTCTCAACTTTACTAAAAATCCCACAAGTGTCACGCATGGAAGACAACAAAAAAACAGCCGCCAACGATGTTCAGGCTGCCAAAGCGACAACGGCTGAAAAGCTCGACGCCTTCAAAACCGAAGCCGGGCAGCACCTCGACGCAGCCGCCACCCAACTCGATGAATTAAAAGATAAGTTAGTAGCTCAGGCTCAGGAATTCGGAAAAGACATTGATATTGAAGGCATTAAAGCCAAAGCCACCGAGCATTTTGAAGCCGCCAAAGCCTCAACCGCCGAGAACTTAGCGAATCTACAGGCCCAGGCCGAAACGGCTTTTGCCGCAGCGGCTGCTAAAGCCGACGAACTTTCCGACGTAGCTGAGGATAAGTTCGATGAGTTAAAAGCAGAAGCCTCCGTTCAACTCGAAGCAGCTCAGGCTAAATTAGACGAGTTAAAAGCGGAAGCGGCTCTCCAGATTGAAGCCGCCAAAGAAAAAGCCAAAGGAGTCTGGCATCAATTGTTCGGCGAATAATTGGTGAAGAACAGCAACAAAAAACAGCGCCCAAATCGGGCGCTGTTTTTTGTTGCTGTTCTTCACCGTGGCCGATGTGGTCTTGCGGTTCCACTTTGGGGTGGAGTAGCCGTGCCACTGTGTGGGGGCGTCCCCGTATGGCTGTGGGGTGGTGTAGCCGTACCGTTTTTAGGTGGAGTGGCTGTACCACTATGCGCGTGTGTAGCCGTGCCACTGTGCGGATGAGTTCCTGTTCCACTATGCGGTCCCGTCGCCGTCCCCGACTGAACCGCACCCGTCCGGGCCGAGGCATCCGTCGTGTCGGGTGTCAGGTCTGAATTTTTCGTACAGCTATACCCTGCCAGCAACGTGGCAATTACAAAGCAGGCTATCATTAATTTTTTCATGCGATTTAGTGTTTAGGTGGTGTTCCAGCAAGAGATACGACCTAAATACGCTAAACGTTGCAGCGTTAATTCGAAATTAATCCTGGAATGCGCTGGTTAGTAGTAAGCAATTCTCTAAATGAGTTCGGCGTAGTCAACGACTACGCCGAACTCATTTAGAGAATTGGGCGCAAATCAGCATAATGCGTAACGGAACGAATGAAGACTATACCCACAACCACCCCCAATTGATTTCCGGCCTCAAAGTTGTAGCTTTGTGTTTTGTTGCCCCTTCTTCTATCGTGGATTCTATTCGTGTGTTTGCCCCCGCCACCGTTGCGAACGTAGCTTGTGGATTTGATATTTTTGGGTTTGCCGTTGATAACCCCGGCGACCAGATTACCCTGACAACCAGCGACGAGCCGGGCGTTCGGATTACCGACATCATTGGCGACGAAGGCCGGTTGCCCCGCGAAGCAGGCCGGAATACGGCTGGCATTGCCATTCAAACGTACCTTAAACACATTGGCCGCACAGATGTTGGTCTCGATGTCGTGCTGTACAAACAGATGCCTCTTGGGAGTGGATTAGGCTCCAGCGCGGCCAGTGCCGTGGCGGGTGTATTTGCCGTGAATGAACTACTGGGCCGTCCGCTCACGACACGCCAACTCATTCCCTTTGCGATGGAAGGCGAGCGGATTGCTTGTGGATCAGCCCACGCCGATAACGTTGGTCCATCGTTGCTCGGCGGGTTTGTAGTCATTCGAAGTTATAACCCGCTGGACGTCATTAAGATTGAAACTCCTGCTACGCTGTTCTGCACGCTGGTTCATCCTGATATTGAGGTCAATACCAAAGATGCCCGCTTTATTCTGAAAAATGAGGTTTCGTTGAAAAACACCATCACGCAGATGGGTAACGTAGCGGGCCTGATTGCGGGCCTGATGACTCCCGATTATAACCTCATTAGCCGCTCCTTAGTCGACGTAATTATTGAGCCGGTGCGGTCTATTCTGATCCCGGAATTTAACGAAGCTAAACAAGCTGCGCTGGAAAATGGCGCGTTAGGGTGCAGCATTTCGGGTTCAGGCCCGTCCATGTTCGCTCTCAGCCGCGATGCCCAAACCGCCGAAAAAGTGGGCGCGGCCATGCAGCAGGCGTTTCTCTCGGTTGGCATCACCAGCGATGCATACGTTTCAGAAATCAACCGGCAGGGTCCAAAAGTGCTGGCGAATTAATCCAGCAGGCGAATGACAAAATTCTTGAGTGAATTGTGTTTAATCGCCTTCACCAACCGCCCATTCTGGTAAATGTAATCGTCCTGCCTATCATCAATAGTGGCATGATAGGTTCCGCTGGCCGTTCGCTTCATCGTGAAATAATCACCGAAGTATTCCGCATATACCTGATTGCGGCCAATCGGTTCGTTGAAGTAGAGCAGCGAACTGGCAAAATCAATCGACTGATTTTCAGTAGCCTTTCGGTGGTATTTGTACTGGTTGGCATTGATATCGTAATGATCGTCTTTCCATTCGGTTCGGGAAGCAAAACTCCCCCGATTAGTCTGAACATCAACTGTCGACAACATCAGTTTTTTTCCCTCAAACTGGTCGGTGACTTTGTAGTACACTTTTATGGTGTATACTAACAGGTTCACTTTCAGATCGCTGATAGCCGTATATACCGTGCGATTATTATCCAGGGGTTGCCGGACAACCGTCATGGTGCCTACCCGAATACCGGCCACCTCGATGGCGTAGTGGTGCGTTTCGGTGGGGGCAGTTTGTGCCGTTGCCAGCGATAGAAAACCTGGAAATAGTACACCAAAAAGGAATAGGTTTGATAAAAAAAGCTGCATAGTAAAGGCGCATAATAAATCTACGCAACATAGCTATTACGAATAAAAAAAGCTGTTTTATGCCGAAGCTATTTAAACTTCCGCGAGTTTTATTCCCGAAAAGTGGCAGATAGCTATTCACTTTTTGAACCCATTCATGCTAACCCGTTTTGTTCTCTGCGTTTTCTTCGCAACCCAGTTGACGCTTGCCTTTAGTCAGACGCTTGACACCTACAGCATCATTCCCCGACCGGCCCAGATCGACGTTGGGGCGGGTGAGTTTACCATTAGCCACATAACGACCATTGCGGTGCGGGCAGGTCACCCTGAGCTGAAGGCCATTGCCGACACATTTGCTCATCATCTGAACCGAAGTACGGGTCTAAACCTACGGGTGATTGCCATTCGGGGGCGGTCAGACGACCCGACCGTGCCGGGGAATATCATCCAGTTCATGCCCACACGCGATTCGACACTTGGCAACGAAGGGTATCGGGTTCAGGTTCTGCCCGATGGCAACATAGTAGCCGTTGAAGCGTTCCGACCCAATGGATTCTTCTACGCCGTACAAACGCTCTACCAACTGCTGCCTGCGGCTGTTTTGAGCAGAAAGCCCACGGCTGGAGGGCTTGTCACTGGCAGCAATGTGCTGAACTCTACCCCGTTTAGCTTACGCATTCCCGCCTGCTGGATTCAGGATAAACCCCGGTATGTGTATCGCGGTATGCACCTCGATGTGGGAAGGCATTTTTTTTCGGTGGCCTTCATTAAAAAGTATCTGGATTTGATGGCGCTTCATAAATTCAACACCTTTCACTGGCACCTGACCGATGACCAGGGCTGGCGCATCGAAATTAAAAAATACCCCAGACTGACGCAGGTTGGTGCCCATCGGCGCGAAACCATCATTGGTCACTACGACGACAACGACCCGCAGGTGTTTGATGGCAAACCCTATGGTGGTTTTTATACCCAGGACGACATTCGGGAAGTCGTGCGGTATGCCGCCACGAAATACATTACGGTAGTTCCCGAAATTGAAATGCCGGGCCACGCACTGGCGGCTTTGGCAGCCTATCCCGAACTGGCCTGTTCGCCCGGCCCGTATCAGGTGGCTACTAAGTGGGGCGTGTTCGACGATGTGTTTTGCCCCACCGAAAAAACGTTTGCGTTTCTGGAGGAGGTACTAACGGAAGTGATGGGGTTGTTTCCGGGTAAGTACATTCATATCGGGGGGGATGAGTGCCCGAAGAGCGCATGGCGAAACAGCGCGTTCTGCCAGCAGTTGATGAAACAGAAACGGCTGAAAAATGAGCATGAATTACAGAGCTATTTCATCACCCGAATCGACAAATTCGTGACGGCTAAGGGACGCCGAATTATTGGCTGGGATGAAATTCTGGAAGGGGGCCTGTCGGCTAACGCTACTGTGATGAGCTGGCGCGGTACCAAAGGCGGCATCGACGCAGCCCGGCAGGGGCACGACGTGATTATGACCCCCGGCCAGTTTTGCTACCTCGACCATTTTCAGGGCAACCCGGCGCAGGAACCTACCGGCTTCGGCGGAGCCTTACCATTAGAGAAAGTGTATAGCTACAACCCGACGCCAGCGAATTTGACACCCACGCAGGCCGCGCACATTCTGGGCACACAGGGTAACGTCTGGACGGAATACATCAGCACACCCGACCAGGCCGAATACATGATCTGGCCCCGCGCTGCTGCCATAGCCGAAGTGGCCTGGACACCCCTGAGCCAGAGAAATTACGACGACTTCACACGGCGCTTAACCACTCATTTTGAACGACTTGCTCAGGCAGACATCAACTGCGCCCGCACGGTTTACGATGCCCTGCCTTCCGCCCGGCCCACTGCGGATGGTAAACTGGAAGTAAGTCTGTCAATGGGCAAACAACCTTCCGGTATACCAGCCCCCGATATACGCTACACCGTGGATGGCAGTGTACCATCGGGGGAATCGGCGCGGTATACCAACCCGATTCTACTTGACAGAACCGCCACCATCCGAACGGCTGCGCTCCGAAATGGCAAACCGCTTAGTCAACTGGCTAAGATTCGGACGGAATACCTTGTCTCGAAAGCAACCAGCAAGCCTTACACGCTGCTCAATGCGCCGACCAATGGTCGCCCCGACCGGAATTATAGCCTGACAGACGGAACTACAGGCGGCATGGGCGGCTATGAAGTGGAAGGAGTCGTTTCGTTCATGGGCGACCTCGATGCCGTTGTTGACCTCGGCCAGCCACAATCCGTACAGAGCATTCGGGTAGGGTTTTTGAAATATACCGCGAAGAATATCTGTCTGCCCCGGCAGGTTGAGATTTCGGTGTCTGACGACGGCAGAACGTTCAAACCTGTACTAACGGCCAAAACCAACGCAGCCGAAGGCGGCAGGCGGGGTATTGTGCGGCTCCCGTTTGATTTCGCCCCGACAACCACGCGTTACGTCCGTATTGTAGCACGCAATGTGGGGCAGGTTCCGGTAGGACTACGAAATCCGGGCAAAGCCGCCAAACTGGCGGTTGATGAGATTGAAGTACGGTAGTTTGGCAATTACAATTTAGACTGTCGCACAGTCGGACGCCGGCAAAAGCGAATGTATGTTCCCACTTCGGATGGCCGGAACATCGGCGATTGTTAGTGTAGCCGGTTGACATTCTATGGCCGTCAGCAACGCCCGAATCATTTGCCTCAGCGTAACCAATCCAAGCACCCTTGCTTTGTGGCGAACTGCCGGAATCAATTCAGCGACCCCGTATAAAGGCAGCAACAGAAGCGGCCACCAGTGCCCCGGTCCGACCACATACCAGGGGCGCAGAAAAGTACAGTTCAGGCCACTTTGCCGAGCCATAGTTTCGCCCATCTGCCGCACTTGCTGATACGCCTGCATAATGCGCGTAGGTTCCTGCGCTACGCTTACATAGACAAAGTTTGATACACCCGCCATCTGTGCCGCCCTAACCGATTCATGCACCGACAGCAAATCAATCTGGCGAAACGCTTTGGCCGGTGATGGATGAGCCACACCCAGCAGTTGCACAAACACACTTCCGAACGGAATATAATGGGCAAAACTCTCTGCGCTGAACGGGTTGGCAACCACCCATTCGGCGTCGGGGGGTACTTTGCCTTCAGAACCGGCGCGGATAAGGGCAATAACCCGGTGGCCCCGTTGCAAAAGCTGTTGGATCAGTCGGCGACCCATATATCCCGTGCCGCCGGTAATGAAAACGGTTTTCATAGAAAGCTGCGATTGTTAGCTCTATCTACACGTTATATCACTTTCTGGATTTTTATTTGTCATAAATTGCGTTTACGGTTAGAATAATAGGACTTTCGCTCACCGGGTTTTAACCCGGTGAGCGAAAGTCCTTAAGCCGTTCAAATCTATAAAGTCTCTGAGATCCTGTGGGTTTTCATTAGTTAATAACATATGGATGCAGACGTGATTGTGGTTGGGGCCGGGCTGGCCGGATTGGTGGCAGCCGCCGAACTGGCCGACGCAGGCAAGCGGGTCATAATCGTTGATCAGGAACCCGAACAGAACATGGGCGGGCAGGCATTCTGGTCGTTTGGCGGGTTATTTCTGGTCGACTCGCCCGAACAGCGTCGGCTGAAAATCCGCGACTCCTACGAGTTGGCCTTAACCGACTGGATGGGTAGCGCGGGGTTCGACCGCCCCGAAGACCACTGGCCCCGCCAATGGGCCGAAGCTTACGTCGCCTTTGCCGCTGGCGAAAAACGTTCGTGGCTGCGTCAGCAGGGCATTCGTTTTTTTCCCGTTGTAGGCTGGGCCGAACGGGGTGGTTACGGAGCCATTGGACATGGTAACTCGGTGCCCCGTTTTCACGTCACCTGGGGTACGGGACCGGGCGTATTGGCCCCCTTCGAGCATCGCGTTCGGGAGGCAGTCAAACGTGGGCTGATTACCCTAAAATTCCGCCACCGGGTGAATGAACTACTGATAACCAACGGAATGGTTGACGGTATTCAAGGCGATATACTGGAACCCAGCCAGGCAAAGCGCGGGGAGAAAAGCTCCCGGGTGATTGTGGATGCGTTTAGTGTCAAAGCCCAGGCTGTCATTATTACGTCGGGTGGCATTGGGGCCAACCATGATCTGGTTCGTCAAAACTGGCCAAAGCGGCTCGGCGAACCGCCCAAACACATGCTGTCGGGCGTACCCGAATACGTAGATGGTCGTATGCTCGCCATTTCCGAAGCCGCCGGAGCCAGCCTGATCAACCGCGACCGAATGTGGCACTACACCGAAGGCATTGAAAACTGGAACCCCATCTGGCACCGGCACGGCATTCGGATTCTGCCCGGTCCCTCATCATTGTGGTTCGATGCGCGGGGAAATCGACTGCCGGTGCCGCTCTTTCCGGGTTTCGACACGCTGGGCACACTTCGGCACATTCGGCAAACGGGTTACGATTATACCTGGTTCGTGTTGAATCAGGCCATTATCAAAAAGGAGTTTGCGCTGTCGGGGTCGGAGCAAAATCCAGATTTAACCAGCAAAAGCTGGCGACAGGTGCTGGGTCGGGCGGGGGGCAAAATGGCCCCGGCTCCGGTTGAAGCATTCAAGCAGCACGGCGTTGATTTCATCGTGAAAAACACGCTGGCCGACCTCGTAGCGGGCATGAATGCATTGACGGGCGACAACCTGATTGACCTGACCGCCTTAGAACAGGAAATCGTTGCCCGCGACCGTCAAGTGCTCAACCCGTTCAGCAAGGATTTACAGATTACGGCCATTCGGGGGGCACGGCAATACCTCGGCGACAAACTCATCCGCACCGTTAAGCCCCACCCCATCCTCGACCCGGCCGCCGGGCCACTCATTGCCGTCCGGCTGCATATTCTGACCCGTAAAACGCTGGGTGGCCTGCAAACCGATTTATTGGCTCGTGTGCTGGATGCGGATGGCGAACCCATTTCCGGCCTGTATGCGGCTGGCGAAGTAGCCGGATTCGGTGGGGGCGGTATGCACGGCTATCGGGCTTTAGAAGGCACCTTTCTGGGCGGCTGTATTTTCTCAGGCCGCACCGCAGGTCGGGCAGCGGCCGAACAGCTATGAGTTGTTGGGGGTGGTAAAACCTATGGCTTCGCCATCGTTACGCTCCGTATCCGCACCCGCGAACCTTTCTCAAAACCATACTGGCTGGGTGGACTGGACAGGGCAAGTTGTGCGATGACACCATCCCAACCCGAGAGTTGTTTCGTGTCGATCTCATACGTTCTGAACTGCCCGTCGCCGATAATGGGAAAATCGACGTATTTACCCGATTGAGCCAGGAAATCAACATCAGCGGGTTTCCGGTAATATAGCCGCGCCATGGTGCCTTTGGTCTGGAAAGCGGCCTGAATGTAAATTTTGGGAACATCGCTGGCGTACCAGAACGTCAACGGCGAACAAATGCGAAAATCGTAGTCGGACTGATTATCCCGCGCCCACTGCACATCAAGCTCGTTCTGAATGGGCCAGCCCCGGTCGCGGGTATTGACATGATACCAGCCCTGACGGTCTTTCACGAATCGATAGTCAGGACCCGTTGGCGAACGGGGCTGGTTATAGGCAAACTGCCGAATATCGGCCAGGGTACCCACGATAAGGGTGTAGTCAAACTCATACGTCCCGTTATGATCGACTAAGATGAAATCCTCGCTGTTGATATAGCCCGCCGATACGTCGAACTCGCCCCCCACGTGCGGAATACCAAACGCACCGGTTCGGAAGCGTACTTCATTGGGTTTATATAACCCTACCCCCCGACCTTTTTCATTTAGCAAAGCGGCCCAATGCTCGCTCCCATACCGGTTCGTAACGTCGCGTTCAGTGAATTCGGTCACTGCATCATTTGTGAAAGGTTTCATACCCGTATAGACGAACATGTGGTCGTAGGGCCCGTTCAGATACACACAGGGCGTCTCCTGCGTGCGGGCCTGATATTGGGTCGTGTCAGCGCGATTGACGACTACCTTACAGTGAACACGCACGGTATTAGCCTGAATGGTAAGCCAATGCTCGAATGTACACTCGGCTGGTTCGTCGGACAGCGGCCAGATAAGCGGTATCGTCTTGACATACAATTGATCCTGCGTTTGCTGGTAGCTCACAATACGGGCCGGGTGCAGGAAATAATCACCTGCCTGAACGGGGTTCCAGCCTAAATATTTCCACTGTTCAACGGGTTGTTTACCGTTCTGGTTGTAGGGGTAAGGGCCTGCATAAATAGCAGTCTGAATCTGCCGTCCGAGGTCTGGGTTGTTCACCATATTATCGTTCGTCCCTGCCTCGGCTAAGTACGTAATAGCGCCCCCCATGTTGAGGTCGATACCCACCCGAAGCTTATCGTTGGCCAGAAAAAGCCGTTTTTGAGCCGCCGGTTGCTGCTGCCCCGGCAGGCCGCCCGCAGGCGGGTTGTTAATAGGGGCGGGCGCGTTAGGTACCGAAGAGGGATAATCGCGAACGCAGGTAACCGCCAGACAGCTAACCAATACGCACACCAATAAGAGAAAAGGACGGGTCATAAAACGCGAGTATGATGATTCCTCAATACTCAAAAATAGAGTCTTGAAACCCTTTTTCCAACAACTTATATTAATTGTCCTATTCGATGTGGGCTTTAGCGTATGTTCATTAACAACTACGTAATTTTTTAATGGATGTTCTCTGTTCCTTTGCCTTGTATCCACTAATTTTGCAGGATTTTTGGGCATCCGGTAACGGCCTACCCATTATCCCTGTTCTGTTCATTTACGAATACAGCCATTATTTCATTCGGGACCGCCCCTGATGCGGTTCATTGTCCCACTGAAAAATGCCAAAAAATTCCAACATTCGTTCGGTTCTGATTATTGGCTCTGGTCCCATTGTGATTGGTCAGGCCTGCGAGTTCGATTATGCCGGTTCACAAGCTGCCCGCTCCATCCGCGATGAAGGCATCGAAGTGTCGCTGATCAACTCCAATCCGGCCACCATCATGACCGACCCGATCAACGCCGATCATGTGTACCTGCTGCCGCTGGAAAAGAAATCCATTGTCGACATCCTGAAAAAACACCAGGAAATGGGACGGCCCATCGACGCGGTACTGCCAACTATGGGCGGGCAAACGGCGCTGAACTTAGCCATCGACTGCGACAAGGCGGGTATCTGGCAGAAATACGGCGTTAAGATTATTGGGGTGGATATTAAGGCCATCGAAACCACCGAAGACCGTGAGAAATTTCGGCTGCTGATGCTGCAGTTAGGCGCTGGCGTCTGTAAAGGCCGCACGGCCCGCTCGTTTCTGGAAGGCAAGGAAATCGCCCAGGAGATTGGTTTCCCGCTCGTTATCCGGCCTTCGTTTACGCTGGGCGGAACGGGTGGCGGCTTCGTGAACACGCCCGATGAGTTCGACAAAGCCCTGACGCATGGCTTGCACGCATCGCCGGTCCATGAGGTGCTGGTGGAACAAAGTGTAATGGGCTGGAAGGAATACGAACTGGAATTGCTGCGCGATAACAACGGTAATTTCGTCATTATCTGCTCTATCGAGAACTTCGACCCGATGGGCGTTCATACCGGCGACAGCATTACGGTAGCTCCAGCCATGACCCTGCCCGATACCCTGTATCAGCAAATGCGCGACCTGGCTATCCGGGTGATGAGCGGCATCGGGCAATTTGCGGGGGGGTGTAACATCCAGTTCTCGGTCAATCCGCAAACCGACGACATCATCGTCATTGAAGTAAACCCGCGCGTGAGTCGGTCGTCGGCGCTGGCTTCCAAAGCAACGGGTTATCCCATTGCCAAGATTGCCGCCAAAATGGCCGTTGGCTACAACCTCGATGAGTTGATGAACCCAATTACGGGAACCACCTCGGCCTTTTTCGAGCCAGCTATCGACTACGTTATTGTGAAAGTGCCACGTTGGAACTTCGACAAATTTCCGGGTGCCGACCGCTCGCTGGGGCTGCAAATGAAGTCCGTTGGTGAAGCGATGGGCATTGGCCGGAATTTTCAGGAAGCCCTGCAAAAAGCCTGTCAGAGTCTTGAAATCCGGCGCAACGGTTTGGGTGCCGACGGCCATGAACTCACCGACCGGAATGCGCTGACGCATAGTCTGGCACACCCAAGCTGGAACCGGCTGTTCCACATCTACGATGCCTTCAAGGCCGGGATGTCGTTCCGCACGATTCAGCAATTGACGCGAATTGACCCCTGGTTCCTGCACCAGATTGAAGAGCTGATTGAATTAGAGCGCGAAATTCAACAATACGATCTGGACGATATTCCGCCCGAACTCCTCCGCACGGCCAAGCAGAAAGGCTATGCCGACCGTCAGTTGGCGCACCTGCTGCAAGTGAAGGAAAGTAAGGTGTATCAGTATCGTCAGGCGCACAACATCCGGCGGGTGTTTAAGTGCGTGGACACTTGCGCGGCTGAGTTTGAGGCCAAAACGCCCTACTATTATTCGACCTTCAACAACCAGGTGCCCATCACCACCGACCACGCCGAACCGGTGTCTGATCTGCCCGGCAACGAGTCGATTCGGAGTAACCGGAAGAAGGTTGTCGTGCTGGGTTCCGGTCCCAACCGCATCGGGCAGGGCATTGAGTTCGACTACTCCTGCGTGCATGGCGTACTGGCCGCGAAAGAAGCGGGCTACGAAACCATCATGATTAACTGCAACCCGGAAACCGTTTCGACCGACCCCGACATTGCGGATAAACTGTACTTCGAGCCGGTCTTTTGGGAACACGTTCACGCCATCATCATGCACGAACAGCCCGAAGGTGTCATTGTGCAATTGGGCGGACAAACGGCCCTGAAAATGGCCGAGAAGCTGACTCGCTACGGTATAAAAATCATCGGTACGAGTTGGGAAGCCCTCGACTTAGCCGAAGACCGGGGCCATTTCTCGGAGATGCTGCAGAAGTTAGACATTCCCTACCCAAAATTCGGAACAGTGCGAGAATCGGAAGCGGCCATCGACCTGTCGCGGGAGTTGGGCTTCCCGTTGTTAGTACGGCCAAGTTATGTGCTGGGTGGTCAGAGCATGAAAATCGTGATCAACGAGAATGAACTGGAAGCGCACGTGATGAAGATTCTGGAAGACATTCCCGACAACAACATCCTGCTCGACCATTTCCTCGAAAACGCCATCGAAGCCGAAGCCGACGCCATCTGTGATGGCGAGGACGTATACATCATCGGCATCATGGAGCACATCGAACCGGCGGGTATTCACTCCGGCGATTCCTACGCGCTGCTGCCAACCTTCGACTTGAGCGAGAACGTTATCCGGCAAATTGATGAGTATACCAAAAAGATTGCGGTTGCCCTGAAAACTGTTGGGCTGATTAACATTCAGTTTGCGGTGAAAGACGAGGTGGTATATGTGATTGAAGCCAATCCCCGCGCCAGCCGCACGGTGCCGTTCATCTGCAAAGCCTATCAGGAGCCGTATGTCAACTACGCTACGAAGGTGATGCTGGGCGACAAAAAGGTAAAGGATTTCAATTTCAAGCCCGTCAAAAAAGGCTATGCCATCAAGATTCCGGTGTTCTCGTTCAGCAAATTCCCGAACGTAAATAAGGAACTCGGTCCCGAAATGAAATCGACCGGTGAGGGCATCTATTTCATCGACGACCTGACGGACGATTACTTCCAAAAGGTCTATTCCGAGCGGAATTTGTATTTGAGCCGGTAAGACTATAGCGTTATTTTAGTTGTTGAGCCACAACCCGTCGGGTTGTGGCTCATCTGTTTTGTGGGTGATCGGTTATTGGCGATGGTTTGCTAAGACGAGAAGCGATGGCGTTGCGAATAGTAAATAAACATTGATCCATTCTTTTATTTATGTCACTTTCCCAAAACCTAAGCACAAGCCACCCTAATGCCTCAAGCTGACTGGTTTTCTCTTTGTCACGTTGCATGGTTCGTTCAATCTTTTCGACCCAAAACTGTTTATTCGCTCTAAAATCATGCTGCCTATATTCCCAATCCTTCCCATGCCAAAAGTCACCATCGCAGAAGACAGCTATCTTTGCTTTTAGAAACACAATATCAGGCCTACCAGGAAGTTTGGTGTAATTTGTGCGGTAACGATAACCAGCCGACCAGAGTGCCCGGCGCAAAGCAAGCTCTATACTGGAGTTCTTACTTTTGCAAGCTCGCATTCTACTATTGACCGCGCTTTTATTCACAAAACCAACCTTGGATAGTTTAAACTCAGCCATGACTAAACTAAACGAAGAACACGAGGATTTCTTATTAACCTTTGAAGTTGCCATTATAGAACATTTAGGTCTAAATCTTTACTCAGAGGTTCATTCTGCTATATCTGAACTTATTGCTAATGCTTATGATGCCGATGCGTCCGAAGTGACAATAACTGTTCCGATAAACCAGCCTTTGGGGCTTTCTGGGCAAACGATAGTAATATCTGATACGGGTCATGGAATGCGTTATTCTGCTGCCAGAGACAATTATTTAAGAATAGGTAGAAATAGGCGTCAGGCAACTGGAAGTAATAAATCTAAAAGCGGTAAACGCCGAGTGATTGGAAAAAAGGGAATAGGCAAACTTGCTGGCTTTGGCATTGCAGATGAAATTCAAGTTCGCACAGTTGCGCCAGAAGATTGGGATAGCGAAGGGAAGCCGTCAGGTCAACATTATTTGACCGAGTTCATTCTTAATTTGAATGGCATCCGCATTGCTCCTCCTATAAATGACGATGCAGCAGGAGTAGACCCAAGTGCCCCTGATTTGGTTCGTGAATATAGGCCTGACTTGATTCATGTAGACGAACCAACGGTTTTACCTCATGGTACTACAATTACACTTCGAAACATACGACCGCTCGACGAAATTGACTTTGATGATTTTATAACTCGGTTAACAAGAAAGTTTGCAATTTTTGACTCTAAATTTAAGGTAACAATTCAGCCGGTAGGTGGTGAGGGCATAACTCTTAGTAGATTTGATTTGCCCTGCCAATTTCGATTTCCAGCATTAACCGAAGGTACATATTCTGACGGTTGGTTGACGCATATAGTTGAAACGCCAAATGCTGGTAGAAAAACGGTTCGTTATTGGATCGGTTTCACTGCTAAACCAATTAAGAAAGACGCTGAGCGAGGTATTACAGTTATTGCCGGTGGCAAACAAGTTCAAGAACCATTTGAATTTAAAATTACTGGGGGGACAACTGGGCAGTTTGGATTGCAATACTTAACAGGCCAAGTTGAAGCCGATTGGCTTGATGAAGGATCAATAGACGTAATTGCCTCAGATAGGGCCTCTATAAGATGGTCAGATCCTAACGCCAGTGCATTATTGAAGTGAGGTAGAGAAAAACTTAAAGAACTCCTCTCAGAATGGATTGGTTTACGGGCACAACGAACTAAAGAAATAATTGAAAAGTCTTATCCAGATATCGAGTCAGAAGTAGAAAGTTACTCTGGAGAGGCTAAAGACGAACTACGCAGGGTTGTTGACAGAGTGGCTTCGCAAATTTCGGATGTTGAAGAGGAGCGTCGAATGGAAGTGATACGTTCAATTGTTACCTCATATCGCCATGAGCACGTTCAAAAAGTACTTAGAAGAATCGTTGAACTACCTTCAGATGGAGACCTTGACTTATTTGTCGCAGCTTTAAAAGAGTGGGATCTGGTAGATGCAGTTCTTACTTATCAAGATTTGATTGGAAAAGCGGAAGTGCTACAAACCTTTGGTATTTTAATATTAGGGAAAGCAACTGAGGTAAAGTCTAAGTCACAAAATTTATCACTCCATGAACACCTTGCTAAGTACCCTTGGTTACTTGACCCAGCTTTTGACGGAATAGATAGTGAAGCAGAAGTTGACAAGTTTTTTCTTGAAAAATACGGTCATGAGCCAGATAGAAATCCAGATGAGCTACGTGCCGATTTCATAGTACTCTACCGACCAGATGAAATTAGAATAATCGAAATAAAGTCTGCTAAAGATCCAATTGATGCTCGGGGAATCCTAAAGTTGCAAACTTATCATGAACGCGCTAAGGAAGCTATCGCTGGTAGGGGCATGGCTCGTTCTATGCTTGTATACAATGGCAAGGTTACTTCCGAGGCTGAAGGCGCTTTGAAAGGCTTAAAACGCGACTCAGAAATAGAGGTTTATACGTGGAACGATTTACTCCGAAGAAACACATTGATTTATAAAGAAATGCTTGAACGCATCCGTCTGAGAAATCCCACAGATCCTCGTGTACAGGCTTTATATGAAGTATATAAAAATCGGTTAGGTGCTGCTACTTCTGCTGTTGATCGTGCAAGGGCTAAGACAGAAGCGATGGACGAAAAATCTGGCCCAACGACTGATAGTAGTGATAGCTGAACAATTTGATTTAGCAAAAAATACTTAATAAACGAGCAAATTTGTTTGCTATAATAATACTTAGGTTTAATTTACAGAAAAACAGCCATGCCTACAGCCATAAGTTTATTTTCTAATTGTGGAGCAGGAGACGTAGGGTATCGCGAGGCTGACTTCCAGTTTGAAGTCATGGCTGAGTTAGAACCTAACCGTCTTAGCGTTTGCTTACGTAATCACCCTGGCGCCGAAGGTATTCCGGGCGACCTTCGAACTACATGGTCCAGTGTCATTGCTGCTTGGCGGCAACGTCAGGACCATGATAGACCAGACCTCCTTTGCGCCTGTCCACCATGCCAGGGCATGAGTTCGGCCCGCGCTGGTCTTGGTAGTGGCAACGACCCGGACAAATGGGAAGTAGATGATCGAAACTTGCTGGTTGAAGTGGTTGCGAATGTGGTACGCCAGTTACGCCCGCGTATAGTAGTACTCGAAAACGTACCTCAGTTCTTAACGCGGTTGGTCAGGCACCCTGACACTGAGGAAGGGATAACTGCCCCTGGGTTACTCCTTGAACGTATTGGTAACGATTATGAGGCTTTTCCTGCTGTAGTCGATTTAGCAGATTATGGTGTACCCCAGACCCGCAAACGGACGTTCATAACACTGATTCATAGAGATGAAGCCTGCTTAAATTGGCTTACCCAAAACCGCAGGCTTCCGTTTCCCATACCCACCCATGAAGGAGCGGAGCGAGTTACTTTCGGTCAATTCTTTGCTCAACATAATTTGCCTGAACTCAGCCCTTTGACACCTGATGGAGCGTTCGACCCCAACGATCCCTTGCATGCTATACCTGTCTGGAATGACGGTGCGGATGATAGGCGATATGCTATGGTTCAAGCTACTGCTTTAAACGGGGGCAGTGCATGGAACAACAAAGAATGTTTACAAGGGTGCAACAATACAGACATACCAATTCATGAAGATGCTGCCACCTGTCCACAATGTGGAAGTTTATTGCTACGCCCGGTTGTTAAAGACAAAGAATCAGGCGAATGGCGTCTGATCAGGGGATTTCGCAGGACAAGTTACCGACGTATGGATGAGAATATGGTTGCCTCAACCGTTACTACAGCCAGTGCCCACATCGGTAGTGACGTCAACATTCATCCTACCCAGAACCGTTTGTTAAGTGTGCGGGAATGTGCTATGCTTCAGACATTTCCCGACAATTTTGATTGGGGCGATTCATTGGTTAAAGGTCATTTGAACAAGATTCGTGAAATGATTGGCGAGGCAGTACCTCCATTATTCACGAACGCTCATGGAAATATATTAAACGGTTTACTTACCGCCCAAGTACATCCAAACGACTTGATGTCTGTTGAAGATAATAGGAGTTCTCGGGCGCGTTCCAAGCTTGGCTTACCAATCGCCTAAAAAAGCAGATGTGCATGACCTGATGGACGATTACTTCCAAAAGGTCTATTCCGAGCGGAATTTGTATTTGAGCCGGTAAGACTATAGCGTTATTTTAGTTGTTGAGCCACAACCCGACGGGTTGTGGCTCAACTGTTTTGTTGCTATTTGCGTTTATAAGACAGATATTTACATTATATCGTAGAACTACTGAAGCTATGACTGTTGTAGCGATTGAGTTGGAGGACAAAGTCTTTCAGGATTTGGAGGAAGCATCTGGTGAATTAAACGTGCCTTCCGACCAGATGATTAGTCGGATTGTGAAAAACTACTTGCATATTGAGAAAATGAATAAAATCCGTCGAGAACTGAGAGGAACAGCAGAAGCTGCTGGTTTCTTTTCGGAAGAAGATATATATCGGGAGATTTCGTAAAATTTATCCGCACTTTTATATTTTTCCAGCATGCTTAGTCAGAAGCATTGGACCTGTAGCTTTGTGATTGCTGATTCTAAAACACATGGCTACTGATTTATCTCTTTCAACACGAATCGTCTTCGACACTAATATTCTCATTTCGACTTTCGTTTTTCCGGGATTCGCAGCTAAGGTGTACGACCATTGTGCTCTTCACTTCGGACTCTATACGTCTGAATGGATACTAAGTGAGTTTAATAAAAAAATGGAACAAAAGTTCCGATATAAACCTGAACAGCGTAAGCAGATTATTGATACCATTCGTGAAAGACACATTGTCGCCTTCCCTACCAATGACCTCCCAACCAACTCCCGTGATCCAGACGACAATAATGTATTGCAGGTAGCTCTATTCGTAGAAGCCGACTTCATCATCACAGGCGACCAGGATTTGTTGGATTTGGGAAAGGTCAATAACACGGAGATAGTCAATCCGAAAGCTTTCTTTGAGCGATATATGGCTTGATTAAGCAAACATATCCACTACATTAAACTGCATATCCGGCACAACGGGGGCGGCAGAGATTAGGTCGGTTCCTTTGTATACTTTCAGCGTTTCGGGCGAGGTGTAAGCATAAATGCGTTGCCGTTTTGGAACAATATACCAGACTAATTGGGCACCCCCGTCGAAGTAATCCTGAAGTTTATCCAGCACATCTTCGTGCGATTCTGAATCAGATAAGATTTCTATCGCGAAATTAGTTTTAACACGTTCTCCAAGCCGAACTGCCTGCTTTTGCTCAGCCGTAAAGTAGGTTAAATCAGGAACTCGCTTGCGAACACTGTCTACATAAGAATCTGTTTCTGGCAGTAATTCATCTCCCCGTTGAAAGGATTTTGTCTGAATAAATAATCGGTTTAAAAAACTGGCAATAAAAATTTCGTTCTGCTTCATGGATGGTTTAGGCATGATGCGCCCCCGGACAAACTCGTAGCTGCCCTCGGTGACGTGCTGACGTTCCCACTGCTCAAACTCTTCGACTGTTTGCAAATGGGTGGGTAACGCTTCCGGTTGTGCTGATGTCGCAAGCATAGCTGACTTCTTTACGGTTTACCAAATATAATCAAAATCTGGCCGAACTGCCCGTAAACCAATCGGCCTGCTTCGTTCAAAACGAAGCAGGCCGATGCATTTTCTAAAACCCCCTATCAGAATCCTAACCCCACCGCAAACCCGCGAACCGTTGGGCTGCCCGGCAGCGTGGGTCCGGCAGTGGCCGAACCATTGCCTAAGTTGATGGTATACACGCGCGTGGTTCCCGCCGAGCGAAGCAGCGCATAGGCCGTGCCCGACATGCCACCAATATCGAAACCATTGGCTCCTTCAACACTAACGCCCAGCGAGCCAACGCCAACCAGCGTACCGTTATTCGGTGGGTTCTGGATATAGAGCATGGCCGGGTTCATACCCGTTTCAATGCCATACAGGGTGGTTGTCATAGCACCAGCAAAATTGTTGGTATAGGCCGACGCCGTAACCACGGGTGTTCCCGGATTGAGCGCTCCATCCGTAGACGTTAAGGTGCCATCGTTCGGGTTTAAGCGCAGATTTTGCCCTGTATTGCTCACAACCCGAATCCGGTCGACAGTGGGGTTGAAGTCGAAACCGAAGTCGGTTCCTGTCAGCGTAAACTGGCCGGCGCTGCCGACCGGTACGGCGTTCCAGACGTTGGTATTGGTAACGCCAACGGTATACAGCCGATTGCTGCTACCCAGCATATACAACTGACCGTTGACCGGGCGCATGTCGATGCCCAGCAGCGATTCGCCCGGTTGCAGGCCCGTAATAAGTTTCAAGGTTACGGTGTTTAATGTAATCGGGTTGAAAATTTGCAGACTATTCGTGCCGTCAATCGCATAGGCAACCGGGTTGGTTGGTATCGCCAGACCAATGATGTTACCGGGTAGGTTGCCTAACTTCTGCAAACGACCTGTAGACAGGTTAATTTGCTGCAACTCTGAGGCTCCGTTAAACCGCACAGCCACAAGACCCTGCGTGTTATCGTCGGGCGAAATATCGAATCCAGCCGCTCCCGTGATATCCAAACCCAATGGCCCAACATCTGTTAGCGTACCGTTATTGGGCGGATTCTGGATATACAATCTATCGGTAGCGGGGTCAATGTCATACAAGGTCGTGACAGTTGGCCCGGCCGAACTGTTGGTATATGCTACCTCCGAAATCATGGCCCCCGGAACGCCGTTGATCGACCCATCCGTAGCCACGACCAGCCCCGTTTCGGGATTCAGCCGCAAATCCTGCCCGTTTGCCCCCACCAAACGAAGCCGGTCGACGGTCGGGTTAAAGTCTATACCAACGATGCCACTGGCAATACCCGGTGCAAAAGCTCCGCCCGTTAGCGGTCTGGCGGCTCCTGTCATCTGGTTAATGACAAATAACCGGCTCTGATTACTAACTCCATAAAGCTGCCCTGTAGCGGGCCGGAAATCAATGGACAGGATACGTTCGTCCGGCGCGGTTCCCATAATGTTCATGGTTGCCGAAGGCGCATTGGGGCTTTTGATGTTCAACCGTAATAACTGATTGGCATCATTGAGCACGTAAATTGTAGCATCAGGCAGCGTATTCGGGTCGGGGGGTAGGCGGTGATCCTGGCAGGCATCGAGCGTGAGCAGGGAAACAATTGCCAGCAAGCCAGCCAACACACGCATGTACTTTTTGTAGAGCGTAATCATAGTCAAGTTAGTCAAGAGTAAATCAGAAAGACAACTGACCATACGTCTAAAAATGACAAATGGATTCAACGAAATTAAAAATAAATTAAAATCTTATCACACCACCCTATCCATAACTTATTCTACACCATCACCAGTTTTTCTTCAGGCTTATGTAACTCCCAAACGAATCAGGCAATAATTCGCCCCGGTCAAGCGCTACAGCCGTTGTAAGTATCGTGCCGGGCCGTTTACCAATAGGCCATTGCGCCAGCACACTGGTCGATAGTTGATGAAAAACGTGTGGATAAGGCTGTTTATAGGAACCGAAATTACGGCTGTACGATAGGCGCGTGGTTAGCGTTGGTCCGCGCCGAAAACGTCCAATAGCTCCCAAATACCAGGCTCCTACCCGATTGTTGGGAAAAATACCGTTTCCGCCATAGTCGTTGGCCACAGACGAGTTTAATTCGCTCCGAGGCATAATAAACGGAGTACCGATGGTGCGGCCCCGGTAGGTCCAGCCCTGATTATACTGGCTGTTATTGAAGTAGTTATCCTGTCCCTGCCACCGGGCGGTGATGTCGAACGTAGAGCCGCTCTGGTTGGTTGTACTGAGCCATTCCAGCAACACCCGCTCAAACCGAAACCGGGAACCAACCGTCGAGCGGTTCAGAAAACGCAGCCCGGTGAGGCCATCTGGCACATTCCGCAGAGCGAGGCCCGATGCATCGTCGTACACATGCTGGTGATAGAGCAGCCAGTTCGTGCGTGCACCGTTCCATTCAACAGCCACATCGTAATTACCAACGTGATTGCCAATGCGGTTGTCGCCATCAAACTGTGTGAATCGGTTGTTTTGATAGGCTTCGGGATACGTACCCAGCACCAGCGACAGATAATCCCGGAAGGAAGACGGCAGGCTGCCATTTACGGCCAGATCGGTACCAATTAGGTAATCGGCCCGCCCGCCCCACTGCGCCAGATGCGTGATGCCACCATACAACCGGACCCGCCAGGTTGGTTTACCAAGTCGACCGTACAAGTACTTCTGATGCAGATAACTTCCCTGAATATACGAATTAATAAACCAGCCGTGAGCATAGCCCGCCCGAAACGCCAGCACGTTTTTGGTAAAGCGCAACGGTACAAAATCAGGCGTATGCACCTGAATTTTCGGGAACGGCATGGCATTTCCCGACCAGGCCACAAAGCCCGACGTTAGCAAGGTATCGCCCAAACCGGCCACTTCGCGCCGATTACCCCCGTAGAGTTCCACAGCCCCAAAACGCAGTTTTATAAAAGCGTCTGGCAAAAGCACTGCTGGGTTATCGGCTGTTGACCGAGACCAAACGTTAGCAACGGCCAAAAAGCCAAATCCCCAGTTGAAGCGGGATTTAAGCTTTTTTGATGAATCAGGACGCGGTGTGTAGTCGCGCCAGGCACCCGCCCGAAGCGTACCAAACGAACCTTGCAGGGGAACGGTGTTATACTGATTGGCCCGTAACCAGAACGGATTCTGGGGCGACGACGTAGCCAGTCCGCCTAATTCAATCGAATAGTTGACCTTTCCCGATGTGGAGACTGGCTGTGCCCAACCCATCGGACTAATCAAAGCGAGAAAACTTACGGTTAGAAAAAGTACCCGCATATAGAAGTGTTCAACTAAAAAAATGAACATAGCCGTAAACATACGGCGCAAAAGCAAGTTAAGTTTCCTAACCAAATTGTAAGTATTTTAAAACAACTTGGCCGGATTTTGATTTATATGAAGAAAAACGCGTATTCTGAATGACTATACCCTCTACCACACTCAATAATGGTATCGAAATGCCCTTGTTAGGGCTTGGTATCTATGCGCCCCGGCAGGCTAACGAAGTCCAGCAGGCAATCGAATGGGCGCTGGATGCCGGATGCCGATTAATCGACACGGCCTCTGCTTATGGTAATGAACGCGAAGTGGCCGAAGCCATTAGTGCCAGCGGCATTCCCCGAAGCGATATTTTCATTACGACCAAAGTCTGGAATGACGACCAGGGGTATAACCGAACCTTGCGGGCATTTAATCGAAGTTTGGAACGAATGCGGCTCGATGCTGTCGATTTGTACCTGATTCACTGGCCCATTAAAGCACTGCGACACGAAACCTGGCGGGCACTCGAAAAAATTTATACCGATGGTCGCGCCCGCGCCATTGGGGTATCGAATCACTACCCGAATCACTTAGACGATCTGCTTACACAAGCCCAGATTACGCCCGCTGTCAACCAGTTTGAGTTTAGCCCCTATAGCTATCTGCCCGAGGTGCTGGATTACTGCCGCCAGAAGGAAATTCAGGCAGAAGGATACGCGCCTTTGGTGCGGGGCGAAAAACAGAATGATCCGAAATTAGTGGCGCTGGCCGAGAAATACGGTAAATCGACTTACCAACTTCTGGTGCGCTGGTCGTTGCAACATGGCGTCGTTACGATTCCGAAGTCAATAAAGCGTGAACGCATCCAGGAAAATTTCGACGTACTGGATTTTACTATTTCTGACGACGATATGGCACTGATGAATACGTTTTACGACAATACCCGCGTCGCCGACGATCCCCGAACGATGGACTGATTACCGCATTAGTTCCTGAATCGGGTATTTGTGGACGACGCACTCAAGGGGCCATCGGTCGCTCAGCAGATCAGCCAAGGCCCGCAGGCCCCATTCCTCGCTCCGGCGATGGCCCACGGCAATAACCGCGATTCCGGTTTTGTCAACGGCCTGCTGGCCAGGTTTGCGATACGCGCCCGTCAGATACAGATGAGCGCCCCGGTCGGCGGCCTCCCGAATGAGTGCATCCGTCATGGCTCCGGCTACGGCAATACGGCAGTTACTATAATTCCATCCGCCCGCGCCATGCCCGGCTTCGGCCCGGTCATAACCGCCAAACATGTTTTTGATCGTAGCCAGCCAGTGATCGAATTCCTGTGGATTAACGTCCATGAGCATCCCAATCGGCCGCTGGGGTAGCAGGGTACCATCTTCCATTACATCCTGTTTATAACCGAACGGCTCCAACTCATTGATGGCTCCAATCTGTTTCGCCAGACGTGGGTTGTAGCCAATGGAGAGGGTTTCATCGAACGGCAAATGGTGCGTCAGCACCCCCACATCGGGCGGCAGTTTGGTCAGGTCAAGTTGCCAGGGACGATGCAGCCACAGCGCATCCATCTGGGTGTCGTTCACCCACTGGTCGACATGAGCGAACGGCTCCAGCGCCAGCCCAATTCGCCTGACCGGGCGTTCGGATGGGTGATGAATACCGCCCTGTTCAGCTTCAGGATAGCGATCAGCAGCCAGTTCGGTTTGCAGGAAATCAGCAATATCGTTTAGTAAAAGCGGTGGCGTGTTCATGTTTGCTTAACTGCTATTGTGTCAGATAGTTTATCCGTTCGGGAACTGATTTTCCCTGCCTAAGTCGTCAATAAGCTGTTTGGTCTACCACCCCCAACCCCTCCTGTTTTAGGAGGGGGCTATTCTGCCGGAGGTTTTTAATCCCCCTCCTGTTTTAGGAGGGGGTTGGGGGTGGTAATCAAACCGACCGTTTACTCAAACAGATTTGGAATTCTGCCAAATAAGTTTGTAGGTTTGCAGCCTTAACTACGACCGCGCTGGCGGTTGGTCAATGCCGATGAAGCTCCTCGCTTAAAAACCTACGCGGTTTTTCTCTTCTCTTCCTTAAGTACCATTGCCCGGCGGGCAATCATTTCTCTTTTCACATCATTCATCTGCTGTCAGTCGTCAGACTGTGAGCCATTTCGTTATTTCAATGACCAAATTTTTTCGGTTATTCTTAGCCGCATTGCGCGGTTCAGAAACCAATTTCACATCCGGCAGTATTAACCGGGCTATTTTCCTGCTATCCGTCCCGATGATTCTGGAGATGGTGATGGAATCGCTGTTTGCGGTGGTGGATGTTTTTTTCGTGGCTAAAATCGGGACAGAAGCCATCGCTACGGTTGGCCTGACCGAATCAGTGCTGACGTTAGTGTATTCCATTGCCATTGGCGTGAGCACAGCCGCCACAGCCTTAGTAGCCCGGCGAGTGGGCGAAGATAACCGACGCGGAGCGGCCACCACCGTGGGGCAGGTGATCCTCGTTTCGCTTGCCTTTGCGGTGCTGATGGGCGTTCCGGGCTTTCTGTTTGCCGAAGATATTCTGCAACTGATGGGGGGCGACGAACGACTGATTGCTAACGGTGCGGGTTTTACCCGAATGATATTTGCCAGTTCACCAGCCATCATTTTGCTTTACACCCTAAGCGGTTGCCTGCGCGGTGCGGGCGATGCGTCGGTAGCGATGCGGTCGCTGTGGTTAGCCAATGGGGTCAATATTCTGCTGTGTCCGGTGTTTATTTTCGGGCTGGGGCCATTCCCCGAACTGGGCGTGATGGGGTCGGCAGTGGCCACAACCACCGGCCGAACGATAGGCGTATTGTATCAGCTTTATGCCCTGACGCGCCAGAAAGGCGGCATCCATGTACTCCGTTCTGATCTGGCACCCGACATGGGGCTTATTCGCAACCTGCTGAGCCTGGCCGTGGGTGGCACCAGTCAGTTTCTGGTTGGCTCGGCCAGTTGGATTTTCCTGACGCGACTGTTGTCAACCTTTGGCAGCGACGTAGTGGCCGGTTATACCATTGCCATTCGGATTATCGTGTTTACGATTCTGCCGTCCTGGGGGTTAGCCAATGCGGCTGCAACCTTAGTCGGTCAGAATTTGGGGGCGGGTCAGCCCGAACGGGCCGAAACCTCCGCCTGGCGGGCTGCTTTCTGCAACATGCTCTTTCTGGCGGCCGTTGGCGTTGGTTTCTTTCTGGGAGCCACCCAAATTGTTGGCCTCTTCGATAGGAATGTGCGCGTAGTCGAGATTGCTGTAGACTGTCTGCGGGTGTTCTGCTTAGGCTATCTGTTCATGGCTTATGGCATGGTGCTGAGCCAGTCGCTCAATGGCGCGGGCGACACCCGAACGCCCACGCTCATCAACATCGTGTGCTTCTGGCTAATCGAAATTCCATTAGCCTACGTGCTGGCTCACGGCCTGAACTGGGGGCCTCCGGGGGTGTTCTGGTCGGTAGCCATCAGCGAAACTTTGCTGGCTGTGATTGCCATTTTTGTGTTCCGGCGAGGGCGCTGGAAAACCGTTCAGGTGTAGCGACGGGGTAGAACTTTTACCCCAATGGACAAGTTTTATTTATGTATAATGTATGATATAGGGCGTATGAATTCAACAGACTATTTATCCTATATCATACATCATATATCATACATCTCTTTATGATTGATACGCATAAACAACCCGAAACCGCCGTGCTGGTGGCATTAGTAACGCAAAAGCAAACCGCCGACCAGACGAAGGAATATTTAGATGAACTGGCGTTTCTGGCCGAAACGTCGGGCGTAACTACGCTCAAAACATTTACGCAGAAACTCGACCGACCCGATACCCGCACCTTTGTGGGCAAGGGAAAGCTGGAAGAAATCCAAACGTTTATTCTCGATAATCCGGTCGATTCCATCATTTTCGATGACGACCTCACGCCCGCTCAGGTGCGTAACCTCGAAGCCGAATTCAAGGATGTTAAAGTGCTGGACCGAAGCCTGCTGATCCTGAATATTTTCTCGCAGCGTGCTCAAACGGCCCAGTCCCGTGTGCAAGTCGAGTTGGCGCAATACCAGTACATGTATCCGCGCCTGACCCGTATGTGGAGTCACTTAACCAGCCAGAAAGGGGGCGTGGGGATGCGGGGGCCGGGGGAAAAAGAGCTGGAAACCGACCGCCGGATTGTGAAAGACCGGATTGCGTTTCTGAAAGAGAAATTAGCCAAGATTGACAAACAGAGCCAGACGCGCCGGAAAGAACGCGACCGACTCGTGCGGGTGGCGCTGGTGGGTTACACCAACGTGGGCAAGTCAACGCTGATGCGAACGATGGCTAAGACCGATGTCTTTGCCGAAAACAAACTGTTTGCTACGGTCGACTCGACGGTGCGAAAAGTAACGTTGGGTAATATTCCGTTTCTGCTGACCGATACTGTTGGGTTCATTCGCAAGCTGCCGACGATGCTGATTGAGTCGTTTAAATCGACGCTCGATGAGGTGCGCGAAGCCGATATTCTGGTGCATGTGGTGGACGTATCGCACCCGAATTTTGAGGAGCAGATTGAAGTTGTCAACGCTACGCTGGCCGACATCAAAGCCGCCGATAAGCCAATGGTGCTGGTGTTCAACAAAATGGACCGTTTTGTTCCGAAAGACGAATGGACGGAAAGCCTACGCCCGACGGAGGAGGACGATGAATTTGCCGATTCGCATGAAGAGGTTATTGTGCCGGTGGCTGTGCGAAAGAAAACAGCGTTGGAATATTTAAAGAAGACCTATTTAGCCCAAAAAGCTGATTATGTGGCCTTTATTTCAGCCGAGACCGGCGAGAACGTAGGCGAACTTCGCGAGTTGTTATACGACTTGGTGAAGGAGCGTCACTATCAGATTTATCCCAACTGGCTGCACGTACCGCTCACGGAATCAGCCGAATACGGCGACGGTTTGGCGGGCTGATGGATTTTTGGCAATTTTGTAAACTAACTAAACCTATAAGGTTTTTGAAACCTTATAGGTTTTTACTTTTTGGTTGCGTAGTTCAACGGATAGAATAGACGTTTCCTAAACGTTTGATATGGGTTCGATTCCCGTCGCGACCACCCGAAAGCCCTCATGCATGATGTATGAGGGCTTTCTGCTAAATGTGGATTTACCTCATGCTGACCGCAACAGCGCCACCGGTACCTGACGCAACAGCGTCTGCACCCGAATACCCATTTGCTCCCCGCTCAGTTCTCCTGTCAGGCAATTTGTCCAGGCAACTGGTGCGTTAGCAGGCAGGTTGATGTGAGTATCTTTCCAGTCAAGCGACAATATATCCGCGTTTTGTTCGCGGCAAAGACGGGCCGTGTGCAACGGCACTACGACCATATACCAAATTCGCCCATGATGACGGGCAAAAGCTATTAGATTATCGCGATACGCACCATTGACGGTCAACGGCACATAACTTCCTTTCAGAAATACCTCTGCATTTTTTTGACGTTCGTGCAACAGGGTATGGGTTAACCAGAACTTAATTCGGCCGTCGAACCGATGCGTCCAAAGATCAGCCCAGATGGCATCGTCTGGCTGGCGAGCGAGTAAGTCGGTCTGCCATTGCTGGCGTTTTGTAAAATTGACCGGACGGCGGTTGTCGGGGTCCACTAAACTGAGGTCCCATCCTTCACCCCCCTGATAGATGTCTGGGACGCCGGGGCAAGTCATTTTCAACATCACCTGCGTCAGCGAATTGACAATACCGAAGCCAGCAATTTGCTCATGAAACTGGGCGAACCGTTGCCAGAATGAGCCTTTATAATCGAGCAATTGGTCAGTGAAGGTTTTCACCCCCGCATGATAGTCGTCTTCAACTACCCAACCAGTCGTATGTCGTTTGGCTTCCTGCAAGGCTTTTTCCAGATACAACCGAAACCGGTTCGGGAAGTCGTCTTCGTCCTGCCCGGGCATCGGGTAGGCACCCAGCAGGTTCTGGTAAATTAAATACTCGTCGTTAGCGTCGGGGGAATCCACCACACCGGCGGAGGTGCGGCTTTTCGACCGGCCGAGAGAATCGTTCACGTTCAAACTGGCATTCATCTGCTGCCACTGTTGCACTTCAGCCAGCCATTCGTCGGCTAAATCGGTAAGCACATTGAGCCGTGCCCGAACGTCTTCGCCCCGTTTGGTGTCGTGGGTGGCCGTTGTGTTTTGCGCTAACGGCCAATGCCTTTGCCGGTACTGCATGGCCTGGTGAAAGGCTTCGACCGGCATACCAAACCGCTCCGGCGAATCACCGACTTCATTATGGCCAATAAAGGCATTGTAGGTGTACATCAGCGTATCTTCAACGCCTTTCGCCATCAACGGGCCAGAGAATTGCATCAGCCGCTGATAGAAACGAAGGGCGCGGTGGTTATAATCCTCATCAGCAACCGGCGGTTTTGTTAGCAATGCCCCTTCCAGCAGGCCGATAGCCGTTTCCATTTCCGGGTTGTTCCGGCGAAGCGTGTTTAGCAATTTACGGATGATGGCAGCTTCTTCATCGGGCATTGGAAACTGATTGCCGTAATACCGATAGACCGGGCAGGCGACGAGCAGTTCGCCAATGGCGGCTTTCAATTCACCAGCCGCCAACTCGTCAAACTGGATTTCATCGGTCAGGTTCAGGGCCAGAAAATAGTGGTACAGATTGTTGAGTTCGCCCCCCATGTACTGCGCCAGAAAATACCGTTTTCGGTCGCGAACGCGCTCGGCTAAAGGTGTTTCAGAGCCGATTAACTTCTGGTAAAATTCCCGAAATGCTACTTCGCCCGGCGCATACGTTAGTAGATTGTTTACCATCGCCAGAAAATCATAACCCGATGTACCTTGCACGGGCCATGAGGCAGGTATGTCTTCATCGGCCTGCAAAATCTTCTCCACGCTGATGTAGGCGTCCGGGCCAGCCAGTTTGCGGAGACGGTGCAGGTAGGTATCAGGATCGAACAATCCATCGACATGATCGACCCGAAGCCCCTGAAAAACGTCCGCATTAAGCAGTGTACCCGTTAGGCGATGGACATGCTCAAAAACGGTTGGTTCGCGCATGTTCAGGCAAATAAGGCCGTTTACGGTGAAGAACCGCCGGTAATTCATCACCTGCCGGGTTTCGGGTTCGGCACAAAACCGATAATGTTGATCGTCAGCCAGTTGCACAAGTGTATCGGGATTATTATTCAAGTGAGCCACACATTCCTGCACATAGTCGCCGACTGATGAATGGGCCATCAGTGCCGATAGTTGCTGCCGAAACTCAGCCCATTCGATGGCGTAGGCTTCCGGTTCGGCGGAGTGGCGAATCTGGTCGAGTTCAGAAAGTAGCTGTTCCACGGCCTGGTTTGGTTGAGGTGACTTTGCCCGAAGCACAGGGGCATAACTCCCCGGTTTCAACGGCAGTACATTCCCACTGACTTTCAGTACAAACCGCCCTTTTTCATACGCCAGCGTAAGTTCCTGTTTCGCAATGGTTTCTTCCAGCGATTCGGGCAGGAAGGGAGCCAGAATACGTCCTTGAAAAAACGAACTGGCTAAGGAGGATTCAAAAAATAACGAGTACCGTGACAGGAGACCTTTTTCGAGTACATCCATTAGCCACTCGTTGTTGGGATGATAGGCCATATGATTAGGTACAATGTCCTGTATCCAACCCATTCCTGCCTGTCGCAAACGCTGGCTAATTTCCTGCAATTGCTCCTGCGTACCAATTTCAGGATTGATTCGGTTGGGATTCACGCCATCGTACCCATGTGAGCTTTCGGGCGTGGCTTCAAAAATCGGCGACGCATAAATCGTTGTTATGCCCAGCGTTTGGAGGTAAGGCAGTAAGGCATCGAGTTGAACAAGGGTGAAATCTTTATGAAACTGAAGGCGGTAAGTTGAAACGGGATTGTACATGCGTTGAGTAGTTCTGCAGCGTGGGCTTCCAGCCCGCGTAGCCGTAGGCTAAGTGGTAGCTAATGGCTTTTAACATAAACAAAGTCAGCCTACAGCTACGCGGGCTGGAAGCCCACGCTACAATTACGAATTTGTATAGATCAGTATAGATTCTGGCTGAACAGTAACGGATGCACAGCCAATTAGTGAGACTGGAGCTGCTTCGGGACCATGCCACTGTGGGTCTGCTGAATCCAATAGTTTTCGCCAGTTTCCGTCATTGGCAGGCAAGGTAAGAGACTGCGGTTCGCGGGAGAAATTCATCAGGCAAACGACCGTTTCACTACCGGCCAGCCCTAACGTGCCGGATGGTTTATGCTGCCGGAATAGCATAAGCGTTTGCCGGACCTCATCTACGACCACCGCCACCGATTCGCGGTTTGGATGACGCAGCGACGATTGTTTTCGCAGTTTCAGCAGGGTCTGGTAATAGCGAAAAAGTGTCCGGTGAGGTTCCTGCATCAGTCGGGGCCATTGAAGTTTCGACCGCTCGAAGGTTTGTTCGTCCTGCGCGTCGGGCGCATCAACCAGGCTTTGAAAAGCCGCAAATTCACGTTTTCGGCCCTGCCGAACGGCTTCAATCAGAGCTGGGTCTGAGTGGCTCACAAAATACAGAAAGGGGTTCAGTTCGCCCCACTCCTCCCCCATGAATAACATTGGTAGATAGGGACTGCTCATAACAGCCCCGGCCATGAGTTTCTGCATTTCCAGGCTCACCAACTGGCTGGGTCGTTCGCCCAGCATCCGGTTGCCAATGTGGTCGTGATTCTGGGAGAAGACCACAAACTGCCGTCCGGCATGGCCTGCCGTCGATTTGCCCACAATCCGGGCACGACGGGGCATATACGTTCCGTCATAAACATACGCATCTTTATACGATTTGGCTAAGTGCTGAATGCCGTTATAATCAGCGTAATAGCCCCGTCGTTCGCCCCCGGCCGTTACGCGCAGAGCATGGTGGAACTCATCGTTCCATTGAGCATCCATGCCATATCCCTCATCGGCCAGTGATTGAATAAATCGGGTTTCGTTCTGGTCCGATTCGATAATGAGGTAGTGCGGGCGTCCCGTTTGGCTCACTAAAGCATCAACATGTTGCTTGATTTCGCGCAACAAATGGGTTTCCCGCGCATCGTGGATGGCGTGGGCTGCGTCGATTCGCAGGGCGTCGATGTGGAAGTCGCGGAACCACATCAGCACATTTTCGATGAAATACCGCCGGACACTATCGCTGTAATCCCCGTCAAAATTAAGCGCGTGGCCCCAGGGAGTTTGGTATTTCGTCGTGAAATAAGGGCCGAAATCGGTGAAGTAATTACCTTCCGGCCCCATGTGATTATAGACCACGTCGAGCACCACAGCCAGCCCTTTTCGATGGCAACAGTCAACTAAATGCTGCAAGCCGGTTGCTCCACCATACGAATGCTGCACGGCATACGGAAACACGCCATCGTAGCCCCAGTTACGGGTACCGGGAAACTGTGCTACCGGCATGATTTCAATGGCGTTAATGCCTAATTCAACTAAATAATCCAATCGGGTTTCGATTCCGGCAAACGTGCCCTCGGGTGTGAACGTGCCCGTATGAAGTTCATAGAGCAGATAGTCTTCCAAAGGCAGGTTGCGCCAGTCGTCATCCGACCAAGCGAAATTGGCCGTGTCGATTGCCTGCGAGGCACCGTGAACTCCTTCGGGCTGTGCTAATGAAGCCGGGTCGGGCCGGGAAAGGGTGTCATTTAAACAAATTTGGTATGTATCCCCGGGGTTGATTTCCTGCGTGGTAGCCTGCCAGTAGTGGCCGTCGTTCTGGAGCGCAATCGTCAGGTTCTGTGTGCAATTATGAAGTGTCACACGCTGTGCGAATGGTGCCCAGACCCGCACACAGGCCCCATCGGGCGTAAACGTTACCCCGAGTGTTCGGCGGTTTAGTAAAACATCATTCATGTGTTGAGTATACGAGTAGCAACCATTTGTCCTGATTAACAAGCCACCCGCCGGATGTGTTGGTAGAAATCGTTGAAAAATAGCCTGCCGATAGGCGTGATTTTTTGAGCAAAGCCGTGCTATGATTAACAATGGCCCAAAAATCCGTATTTAAACCTCCACTTCCACCGTCGTTCCCGCATCGGCAAAGACCCGGAACGTGCCGCCAAGTTCCTGCGCGCGGGTTTCCATGTTTCGCAGGCCATAATGCTGCTCGGCGAAGGTTTCTCCATCGGGCCACGAAAACCCCTGCCCGTTGTCGTGAATACGGAGACTGATACGCCCATCGGGGTACACATGAAACTGAACAACGGCGTTGGTCGCGCGGGCGTGTTTGATGACGTTGTTCAGTGCTTCCTGCACAATTCGGAACAGATTCAGCACCTGCGTGGACGTAAGCCGCTGCGTTTGCGAACCCGATGCCAGCACATCCACATGCAGGCCATCGGTTTCGTGAATGTATCGGTTAATGTACTGGTTAAGCCGTTCGGTAAACTCTTCGACTGTAAAACTCTCCTGATGAATGGCCCAGATGGTTTCGCGCAGGAGTTTAACGGCCTCGCGGGTGTAACTCACAATGGTTCGTAGCTGAGTGGCCCACTGCCGACCGTTCAGCACGGGCTGCTTTTCGGCTTGGCTGCTAATGTGCGTCAGGTTGGTTACAACAAACGCTAAGTGAGCGCCCACGTTGTCGTGCAGGTCGCGGGCAATGCGCTCTTTTTCGACAAGCAGGCTGTTTTTCAGGGCCAGTGTCTGTACTTCGGCTTCGTAGGTGCGCTGTTGTTGAACTGTGCGCTCTTTAATAAGTTGTTCGGTCTGGTCGCGGTCCATTTTGTAGCGATACGCCAAGCCAACGGTCAGCACCAGCATCTCAAACAAAGCCGCCGGGGCATAATACGAAAAATCGGCAACGGGTTTATGGGTAGGTATCCAGCCAAAATTGGAAAATACCAGTCCCAGATTCAGCGCATAGAAAGGCGAGACGGCAATTAGATAGAGCCAGGCTTCTCGCACATGATATCGCTGAACGATGCTGACGATAATATAGGCCACAATGACCGGCAATGGCAACCAGTAAAGCGACGTAAACGTGCGAATCATCACCAGTTCCAGCGTGGGTGTGAGGGGTATAAACCATTCTGCCGTTAAGGAAACCAAGCACAGAACGCCACTCCAGAGCACTACCGTACCGACCTTGTGCCAGCGTTTGGAGGGCGTATGGCGCAGATTCAGAAACGTGCGAACAAACGTTAACTGCGAATAAAATAGAATAAGAGGGAACAGAAAGTAAACGTTCTGCCGGGGCATCCAGAATTGAGCATCAAAGGCAAACTGGTTCAAAAAGCCATCGTTAATAACAAAAAACCCAATCAGACCCAGCAGGCAGAAAATGTATCGGGAATAGATAGGATCGGAGGTGGTCAGGTAAAAAATCAGGCTCATGATGGCTACGAACGCCAGCGTAAACAACACGCCCCCCCAATACAGATAACTCGTTTGAACAACCATATCATAAGCCGACTCCCGAACCAGTTCAAGGGGTATTATCTGTGTACCCCTATGTTTACTAACGCGCAGATAAGCCGTTACACCCTGCCGGGCGGGTATGGTGAAGGGAAACCAGAATTGCCGGTGATGCCGGATGCGCTGCGAAGCCGGTGTTTTCCAGCCAACAACCGGCGACGTGGCTATTACCTGGTTTTGGGCGTCGACCACAAAAAGCTGAAGTTCGTCAAAGCACCAGAAATCCAGTTCGGCCAGCCAGTTCTGCGGCTGACTCGCCGGATTCTGCAGCCGAAATCGCAGCCAGATAGGTATAGCCGCTTTTAGACCGGTACTTACGCCGAAGTTTGGAATGGGGTCTGTTACAGGCTTAAAATCAGCCAGCCGGATTACGTCGGCAATGGTTCGGGTGTGCGATGAATCCTGGAAATAAGCCAGTTTACCCCGCAACGAAACCTGATCTGTAGTAGCGGGTAATACAACTACAGGCTGACGGTTGAGGGGCTGTGCCGATAGGCGGACCGTCAGTAAGCAGCCGAGCAGAAGTGGTAGTAATAGTTGGCTAAAGGGTCTCATCGGTGGTCTGAGATACCACTAATGTAGAAGGGAAGGGATTAAGAAACAAGTTGTTAGTCGATAGTCGTCAGTCGATAGTGGCTGGCGCATAAGGATTGCTTTCGCACGGTCCGTCGTTACGGCCAGCCACTCTCGACTATCGACTGACAACTATCGACTACAACGTATACCCCCCGTTATACTGCCGACGGACGAACTGGTTGGCGTACTCGAAGTTGGTAATTTTCATATTGTCGCCATCCCAGAAGAGTTTTTTGCGGCCCGTAAACTTGCCGCCCTCGCGGGCCAGATAGGAACGGGTTGCCAGATTACCCATCAGCACGGTTTCGGTGAGTGGTCCCGACTGGTCGAACGACGAGGACGTGTACGCGCCGAAGCCCTGCTTACAGGCTTTTACCCATTGCTGCTGGTGACCTTCCGTTTTGCCTTCTACTAATGGTTTTTCGGGCGTTGGCAGTTGTTTATCAGCCACTTTCTCGCCCAACAGCTTCGGATCGTTACCGAACAGGCCGCCCGTGAGCATGCCTTTCGTACCAATAAACAGCATACCGCCGTTGATATCCCGGAATACCTGGTCGTACTCTACGCCTTCGGGTAGTGGTGGCCGGATGCCTCCATCGAACCACGAAAATTTAATTTCCTTTACTTTCCGGTCATCAGACGGAAACGTCAGGTGGATAGCCGACGAAGGAGGACAGCTATCGTCGTAGAACGCTTCTTTAAAAAAGTCGGCATAAACCGACCCAACGCTGCATTCCACTGACGTTGGGTATCTGAGTTTCAGAGCGCGGAACGGTACGTCCATAAAATGGCAGCCCATGTCGCCGAGTGCGCCCGTGCCAAAGTCCCAGTAGCCCCGCCAGCGCGTGGGCATATAAGCTTCATGATAATCGCGAACAGGGGCCGTACCGAGCCAGAGCGGCCAGTTTACTTCGGGCGGAACGGGCTGCGATTCGCCTTTGTCCTTCGGCGACCGAACGCCCTGCGGCCAAACGGGGCGGTTCGTCCAGCAATAAACCGTGTGAACATGCCCAATCATCTTATCCTGAATGGCCGTTTCGATAATGCGCGTCGCATCGCCCGAACTGCCCTGGTTCCCCATCTGGGTCACGACTTTATACCGTTGAGCCGCTTCGGTCAGCATGCGGGCTTCGTAGATGTCGTGCGTGAGGGGTTTTTCTACGTACACGTGCTTACCCATCTGCATGGCGGCCATCGCGATGGGTGCGTGCATATGATCGGGCGTACTCACGATGACCGCGTCGAAGGTCTTGCCCGTCTTGTCGAACATCTCGCGATAGTCCTGAAAATAAGGGGCATTGGGGAACTGGGAGCGGTATTTTTTGGCCTGCCGGTCGTCCACGTCGCACAGGGCCACGAAGTTATCAGAGCCGTTGTTATAGGCCAGCCGGATGTTCACATCGGCTTTTCCGCCACAGCCCACAGCCGCAATATTGAGTTTATCGGACGGAGCAATGTAGCCTTTGCCCAACACGTGGCGCGGCACAATATAAAACGCAGCCGCTGTTAAGGCACTGCTTTGAAGAAACTGACGACGAGAGGATTTAGGCATGTTAATGACCGGTCTGCCGGTGCGATAAATTTTGAATGAGCGAATGAATGAATAAGCACAGGGACTCAATCTATTTACTTATTCACTCATTCGCTCATTCAAAATTCGGTCATTAATTTACCCCATCACCTGTCCCATTTTCATGGCGATGCCCATATCGCCTTTGATTTTGAGTTTTCCCGTCATAACGGCCATCATGGGGTTCAGATCGCCGGTCCCCATTCTAATGAGGTTGTCGATGCTCACCTGCAAATCGCAGTCGGCGGGTTTGTCGTCGTTAGACACAACGGCGGGCGATTGCGTCGCGTCGATATACACCACACCCTGATCGGTCACAATTTTGGCGGTGGCATTAATGTTATCGGCATGTGTAACTTTGGTCCGAATCTGGTCGGTTAGTTCTTGTAGCGTCATCTGATTTGACTTTCGTTGTTATAAGGAAACTCGCCCGCGAAAATAAAGTTTCTTTCGGTTACTTATGCGTTCTCAATATTTAACACTTCTCTGCATTCTCACCTTTCTGAGTTGCGCCTGGGGTCTTTCTGACGCCATCATATCCTTCGTTCAGGCTGATGCCGTTTCCGAAACACTGTACGTCAAAACCGACAAACCATCGCCCAGAGCCGATAAGGAGTCGAAAGCTTATTTTGAAGACCGCTCTTCCGACGACGTACCACTCCCGGACGATCCGGCGCGGGTCAAATCGCTGGCGGTGGCTCAATTTGCCTATGCCCTGCTAACGCTCATTGGCGCGGTGCTGATGTTTCGTCTGCGCCGGGTAGGTTTCTGGGTATACGTAGCGGGCGTAGCCGTCGGCCTTGTGCTGCCCGTAGCGCTGGCCGGATTCAGCGCCTTAAACACCTCGTTTGGCGTGTTTTTCAGTATTCTCTTTGCAGGGTTATATTGGGTAGCGCGAACGGAAATGCGTTAACTATTTACCCACTTCTACCGGACTAATCACCCGAACGTCGGTATTGCTCACAAAGGCCAGCCGCTTTCCATCCGGCGACCACGAAGGCGTGTTGATGGTGCCCTGCCCGCCGTAGATGTAGGCAATTACTTTGGGCTTCCCGCCCGAAACGGGCATCGTTCGCAGGTACACATGCTTATAGGGCGGGTGGTCGCCGGGCGAGACTTCATCTTTCAGAAAGGAGAGGAACACCATCTGCCTGCCATCGGGCGAGATATGGGCGAACCAGTCGTGGAATTCGCCATCTGTAACCGCTTCCTGATTGCTACCATCGGGCTTCATACGCCAGATTTGCATGGTGCCGGTGCGGTTGGAGTTGAAGTAAATGTACTTACCATCGGGACTGTATTCCGGGCCGTCGTCTAAGCCTTTGGTGTTGGTCAGGCGAATTTCGGGGCCACCACTGGCCGGTACTTTATACACATCGTATTCGTCATTGCGCGACCCACAAAACACCAAATCCTTTCCATCCGGCGACCAGCCATGCAGGTATGATGGGCCTTTGGGCGTAATCTGTTTGGGTGTGCCTCCGCCCACTGGAACGGTGTAAATAATGGAACCGCCCAACTCAGTAACGCCACTGCTCAGACCCAGCATTTTTCCATTGAAGGACAAAACATGGTCGTTATTGTTGTTTTTCACGTCGCCCGTGTTGAGCACTTTTTCGGTTCGGCTGGCTAAGTTGAAGGTATGAATCAGGCCACCACCGTTATAAATCAGCGTTTTACCATCATTTGTCCAGTTAGGAGCCTGAATGGAATTAGGAGCCGTATGTACAACCGTGCGTTTGCCGGTTGCCACGTCGAGCAATTCCAAACGACTCGCCAGATTCATCCGGCCGGGCTTTTCGTCGGGGCTAACGGGCACGCTAATCCGCACATCTTCATAGGTAGCTTTTTCCACTACATCTTTGTTGTGAGCGCTGACAAACAGACCAACGTAGACTTCATTCCCCAGATTAATGTCGCTAACCGTTTGCGTTTCAAAGGGCTGACCAAACCGGGCAACCCGCATGGTGAACGTTGTTCCATGCCGTTCGAGTTGAATCACATCGGCCTGGGTGAGCGTGGCTTTCGTTTCGTCCATTTCACCGCCAGCCGCCCGGCGGTATTGCATGGACGTAAGCCCATCGCCGTGAACCGTGGCAATTACGTGCTGCGAATTAGGCTCCAAACTGGTGCGGGCCATCCAGCCAATTTTTCGGTGCGGGTCCACACCTTTCCCCACCAGATTCCCCCGAACATACAGAATGAAATCGCCGGTAATGCGTTTCCAGAGAAAATGAAGTTCGTCCTGCTTGTCCCAGATATTGGTCCCGGAGCCACTTAATTCATACGTTTGAGTGGCTGGTTTGTAGGTGGCAGAACCGGGATGTAGCACAGGGCCAATGTCGGCCTGTCCGTCAAAAACACCGATAGGTTTTTGTTGTGAAAAAGCAGTAAGGCTTGCCATGATGAGCAGACACAGCGTTTGCAAATAGTTTATTGGCTTCATTTTCAAGGGTAAGAAACTGGTTCGTGAGCGTCTATTCATGAAAGGAATCGTTAGATAAAGTTTACTTGAGAACCGTGTACCATCACGGCAACAAAAAAAGCCAGTCCTGCGACTGGCTTTAAATAGACCCCACGGCGGTAGGGTACACTAAAAACTTTGGTCGTCGGCACTTGGGCCGTAACTGCCTGGAATCGGAATATCAAGCAGGCGCAGGAAAACGCCCAATTGCGCCCGGTGATGGACAATCTGGCAAAAGGCCGTCCGAATCATTTCGTGTTTGGGCGACGTAAAGTAAACCTGTTCGCCATTTCGAAGCGTCCAGGGTTCGTTTAGGATAGCTTCGTTAGCGGGTACCAACTGCGACTTACCATCCAGCAGATTCTTCTCAAAATAAGCCATCAAATCGGCGGTATTATCAATTGTGTGGGGTTGATAGGGGTTCGTGGCAAAATCCAGCCCGTCGGTTGTCAGGGTCATGGTTACCCAGGCAGGCAACTCAGCAATGTGGGTCGTTAGTTGCCGGACAGTCATGCTTTTGGGGTGAGGCTGCCAGTCGTATTTGTCGTTCGGTACACGTTCCAGCATCTTCCGGGTCGTGGTGGCTTCCTGCTCCATTTCGTTCAAAAACATCGGGATTAATTCCATCGTAATTTATCTGCTTTGGTGATGCAATAAAGGTAGCGTGGGGTAGTGACAGCCCTATGTCAGCAGGTTTTACGCAAATTCTATCCGTTATATAATACCTTCTATGATGTACTTATCCATAGCTTTGCTGCCGTTAAAAAGGGGCAGTTATCAGTATGTATAGGTAGCCATCGCGGCTGAATGCCCACACAATCCCTGATTTATTCAGAACTTTATGAAGTATTTAGCCTTCGGCTTGACGATAGAAACGAACATACGTTTTGACGGCATTTTGCAGTCATCAACGGCCGAAACAGATGTGTTTATTAACGAAGGAAACGTACCGGAAAAAGCTGGACAACTCACGCGTGTGCAACGCCGGGGCATTCGGGCGAGAATTGGGAAAGCGGAATCAGGGTTTATCCTGAACTGGCCGGGCGTTGGCAAATTCAGGATCACGAACGGCACTCAGATTGCTTATCAGAATCTGGGATCCGATGAAGGCACCCTTCGACTCTTTCTGCTGAGCGAAGTGATCGGCATTTGTCTGTACCAGCGGGGCTATTTCCTGTTGCACGCCAGCGCCGTAAAAGTCCACGATGAGAGCTTAGTTTTTATGGGTATTCCGGGGGCAGGCAAATCAACCACGGCCACGGCATTCGGTAAAGCGGGCCACACAGTGCTAACTGATGACCTGGTTGCTATAACATTTATTGACGGCAAACCGAGCTTAGTGCCTGCCTTCAGTCAGTATAAAGTCTGGGAAAATGCGCTCGTCGGATTGAATATCGACCCCTCAACACTTGAGCCTTCTTTTGAGGGGGCAACCAAATTTCTGGTTACCCAACCGCTCCATACGTTTCCGATTCAGCCGGTGCCACTACGACAGCTAACGATCCTGTTTCCGCCATCGTCTCGGGTGAAAGAAGGCAGAATCAGACCCATAACGGCCCCGGTGGAGCTGCTCAAACATTTTCCGTTACCAATTCAATTATTAACTCCAGCCTATTTGCAGCAGCACTTTTCCCAGGCACTCCAGATTGCTCAATCCGTTCCTATTTATTTCATGAAACGAACCGCCGACTTCCGGTCACTGGAGTCATTTGTGAGCGAAACGGCAGCGCACACGTAAGTTGTTTTGTAAGTATTTATTAAACTATTTCAAGGATTATTCATCTATTCAACTGATTTGCCAGCTCTGAAAGCAGATAGTGACGTCACTATTTTTTGAGGGATAAACTGACAAATGCGATTTCAATTCGTTTATACACCATAAACCAATTAATCACGGTTTTGCTACCCTCTATGAAGAATGCGTTTCGTTTAATCACACTGCTTTGGGTTGCCTGTCTGTCACTCACTTCTCTCAACGCCATTGCCGACGATCCCGACGCCATTGTGGGCAAATGGCTCAGTGCCAAAAAGCGAAATCAGGTTCAGATTTATAAACAGGGAAACAAATATTATGGCAAATTAGTCTGGATGGTGGAACCTAATGACCCACTCACGCACAAGCCTAAGCTCGATAGAGAAAATCCAGATGAAACTCTTCGCAGCCGCCCACTCCTAAACGTGGTTTTGCTCACGAATTTAACCTATAAAGGCAATAACCTCTGGGATGGCGGGGAGATATATAACCCCGAAGACGGTAAGACGTATAACTGTGATCTTAGCCTTAAAGACGCCAATAGCCTTGACTTACACGGCTACGTGATGGGCATCAGTTTCTTAGGCAAAACCCGCACCTGGACGCGGGTAAAATAATATCGAAAGCTGACGCGCTAAATCTCACTCCACGATCCAGCGCGTCAGGTGATTGTATTTAGCCTCCAGCACAATCTTGTAAAAACCCGAAGGAAGTGCCGCTATAGTAAAGCTGGCCGTTTCGGTCTTAACGGGCACCTCAGCCAGTAACGCATAGGGGTCTGGTTTGCCTTCCTCAAAGTGGTTCGTGGTGGAAACCCAGATTTTCACAGTTCCTTCCGGGTCGATGGCTTTCCAGTTCACGGTAATTTTACCGGCCTCCTTTTTCGCTATTGGGTCTGTAATAGACAGTTTTCCCGTTAACGGAATTCCATCTACTTCAAACGCCTGTTCTTTCGGGATGGTCAGATTCAGGTGTCGCGCCAGCGTAGGCATAATGTCTACGATAGCGGGGGTGTTGGTTTTAAACTGCGTATTCAGGTCTTTCGCATTGGTCACGATCCAGGTACTGCGCTCTCGGTCGGATTGGCCACCGTGATTTTTGCCGGTGTCGGCGCTCCGGCCGTGGTCGGTGGTGATGAACAGTTGCCAGTCTTCGCCAGCCGTTTTCTGGCGGTGTTGAATGGCCTTCCAGAGCCGACCAATTTGGTCATCCATCATCGCGACTGATGTATAAAACTGATCGCTGTCGCCGTATTTATGACCCATATCATCGGTATATTCCAGATATACCCAAGCCAGGTCCGGGCCTTCGTCGTGGATGTAACGGGCAGCTTCGTCCGTCACTTTCTCGTCAATCTGATGAATATACCACGAGGCTTTATCGTGCGGAAAATGCAGGGTATCGCGTTCAAATCCATCGAAGGAGTAATCGAGTCGAAGGTGGTTCGTTTGCGGCAGATTTTCGCCAATGAGCTTAGTGCGATTATCGAGCCAGGTCGAGAAAATGGCGCTTTTCTTCTGCGGATACTGACTTTCAAAAAAGCGGAAAATTGTCCAGTAATGATAATTAGGCGCTTTAATGTTGTTGTCCCACACATTGTGTTTGTTAACCCAGGTACCGGTTAGCAGACTATTATAGCCCACCGCCGAAATCGTCGGCGTTTGCGAATACGTACCCTTTTGCCCACCCACATACGCCCGCGCATACCCACCCACTTTAGCAATGGCCTTCAAATTAGGCGTTGATTGCTTTTCGATAACATCGGCGGGAATACCATCGACTATCACGAACAGGGCTTTCTTGGCGGCTGTCTGCGCCTGACACACAGTAACCAACCATAACCAGCAACCCATGACTAATTGATATTTCACTATCAGTTTCATACAACGAAGGCCGAATACGCCCCAAAGTAAAAACAACCGTATGGTTTACCTCAACAAACCATCAAAACTTCACAATTTAACAACACCCAACCAAGTCCGAAGGACTTGACTGTAGCTAACCCCGGATGCAATCCGGGAGCAAGGGTCTGACCGGGCTGCGCCCGGTCAGAAACCAATCGAGTTGCCGCCATCAACGGGCAATGAAGCTCCGGTAATATAACGAGCAGCTTCGGAAGCCATAAAAACAGCCGCCCAGCCAATGTCTTCGGGTTTGCCAAACGCCCCCATCGGCGTTCGGCGCATGGCGCGGGCAAAGCGGTCGGGGTCGCCACTCATGGCGGTTTTACTCATAGCCGTTTCGATGAAGCCCGGCGCGATGGCATTAACGCGAACGCCCTGGCCCGAGAACTCCGAAGCCAGTACTTTCACCATGCCCTCTACGGCCGACTTAGAAGCCGCATAAGCTACTACTCTATCAATGCCGTAATAGGCTGCCATCGACGAAATCATGATGATGGAGCCACGTTTGCGGGCCATCATGCGTTGGGCGCAGGCACGGGTAAGACTAAACACTGAGTTCAGGTTGGTGTGTACAATTCGGTCGAAATCTTCGTCAGAGACTTCGAGCGCAGGCTTTTTCATATTGATACCCGCATTGTTAACCAGTATGTCAATCGGCCCAAGCGTAGTTTCAATATCTTCGACCAATCCCTCCAGCGACGCTCTATCCGTTACGTCGTTAACGCGGTAATGCGCCTGTTCGCCTAACGAATTAACGGCTTCGCGAAGCGGGTCTTCCCGCCGACCCGTAATGACCACGCGTCCCCCGGCCTGTACCATGCACCGGGCAATGTCGAAGCCAATACCACTACCCCCACCTGTAATGAGGGCCAGTTTACCATCAAGCGAAAAAACAGATTGACCGGGTTGATTTGAGGAGGTACGATTTTGCATGAAAAAGAGTGCTTAATTAATGGATAATGGACAATGGTAAGCAGTTAATAGCCTGTACAGAACCATTATACATTTTACATTGAAGCTGCTTAAACTTGCGTTTTCGGGTGGATTTGTCATTCCGACGAAGCCGGGCGAAAGACGAAAATATATAACATACTCCAGGCGGCTAAATAGGCCAGTCCGGCGATGTAGAAAATAAGGTAATAGCCGTCGGATAAACTCCCCAAGGCTTTGTAATGATCCAGAATCCGCCCGACGATGAGCGGAAAAACAGCCCCACCAAGCGTTCCGGCCATTGTGCCTAAGCCAACTACCCGGCTCAATACCTGCTTCGGAAACTGGTCGGCAGCGACGGTAAAAATATTGGCTGACCACGCCTGGTGAGCCGCCACCGCCAGCGACAGAATAGCAATAACCGGCCACATGCTGCTCATTTGACTAATTGCCATAACGGGCGTAATACAGATCGCGAACAGCGCCATCGCCCACTGCCGCGCCCGCGTAGGATGCCACCCTTTCTGAATCAACGTAGATGACAGCCAGCCACCGCCAACGCTGCCGATGGTAGCCGCCAGATAAATGACAATGAGGGGAGCGCCTAATTTTTTCAGGTCGAGGTGATAAATGTTCGATAGATACGAGGGCAGCCAGAAGAGGAAAAACCACCAGATGGGGTCGGTCAGGAGTTTACCACTCATGAACCCCCAAATGGCTTTATTACCAAAAATAGCGTATTTGGGCTGCTGTCCATCGCTGATTAATTCAGCAGGTGCCGCATCGGTAATGGTGGTTTCGGATGTGATGTGGGCGAGTTCGGCAGGGCTAACGCGTTTATGGCGAGACGGAACTTCATAATAAATCCACCAGGCCACGATCCAGAGAAAACCCAGTGCCCCAGTTAGGATAAACGTCATTTGCCAACCGGCCATTAACGCCAGCGGGGGCACAATGGCCGGAGCTACTACCGCGCCAATGTTAGCGCCAGAGTTAAAAATGCCGACTGCCAGTGCGCGCTCTTTCTGCGGAAACCATTCGGCCACGGTTTTAATGGAGGCCGGAAAATTACCGGCCTCGCCAATGCCCAACAGCGCACGGGCAACCATAAAACCAACCGTTCCGCCCGCCAGCGCATGACCCATTGCGGCAAAACTCCAGATGACAATGGCCCAGATGTAGCCCATTTTCGTGCCAATCCGATCGATGATGTATCCGGCCAGCAGCGTGGTAGCTCCGTAGAAAAAGGTGAATACCGTTACAATGTTGCCATAATCGGATTCGGTCCAGTTAAACTCTTTTTCCAGGATGGGTTTCAACAGACCAATTACCTGCCGGTCGAGGTAGTTGATAGTCGTAGCGACAAAAAGCAGCGCCACAATGATCCAACGATAATTGGTCTGTTTCGTCGCAGTGGGCGCGGCCACTACACTGCCAGCGGGCGGAGGAGGTTGGTTTCCAGTCATAAAGAAAAATAGTCGATGTTTACGACCCAGGTTGATGTTCACACAAAAAACGGTACGTCTTTGGGCGCGTATTTCCGCATGCCCTCTTCGTTGATTTCTACGCCAATACCGGGCTTGTTGGATAAAGGGATAAAGCCTTTCTCCACCATCGGGCCATCGAACGTAACGATTTCTTTAAACATTGGCTCTTCGTGGAAGTAAATCTGCCACTCCAGAATCAGGAAGTTAGGCACCGACGCACAGACGTGACTCGATGCCATAGCGCCCAGATACGACGCTACCATATGGGGTGCAAACGGCACGTAATACAAATTCGCTAAGTTGGCAATGCGCTGCGCTTCGCCCAGTCCGCCAGCCTTCTGCAAGTCGGGCATGATGATGTCGACCGCGCCAATTTCAAGCAGTTTACGGAAGCCATGCGCCAGATAATGGTTCTCGCCCGCACAAATAGGCGTGTTAGACGCTTCCCGGATTTGCTTATAGGCTTCGGGGTTTTCGGCCGGGATGGGTTCCTCTAAAAACAGCAGATTCAGCGGCTCCATCATCTTAGCCACCTTACGTCCCGTTGGCAAATCGTAGCGACCGTGCATATCCACGCAAATGTCGACCTTTGGCCCAACGGCCTTGCGAACACTGGCAATCTGGTTATACATCCGCTCCAGTTCGCCGGGGCTGGCTGTCCAGTTATAGGCGTCGTATTTGTTGGGGTCGTTCCGTTCGTCGATGTCGTATTTCACGGCATTGAACCCCATGTCGACGGCCCGCTTTGCACTTTTTCCGAACGCATCAGGACTGGTATCGGATTCCCGGTAAGCCCCCGTATCGCAATACACACGAATCTTATCCCGGAATTTCCCGCCTAATAGCTGATAGACAGGCAGGCCGAGTGCCTTACCGACTAAATCCCACAAAGCCGCTTCAATGGCTGTCAGCACCGAAACATACATACCGGCCTGTGCGCCTTCAAAAAAGCCCGCCCTCCGCACATCTTCAAACAACCGGTTGATGTTCAGCGGACTTTTGCCTTTGATGCGGTCGGCCATCAGCTTGACGAGATAATACGTACCCGGCGTAGCATCGACGCCTTCGCCACAGCCCCAGATACCCTGATTGGTATGGACTTTTACAAACAGGCTATGGCCATTGCGGATATAGCCGCATTTGATGTCCGTAATTTTTAAATCTGACGGAGCCGAGGAAAGCGGGGCGTTGTGAACGGCGGTTTCCAACCCTTCGCCAAAGCCAGCAAGCGCACTGGCACTGAACACACTGGCTAAGGCACTCTTGGTGAGAAAAGAACGGCGCGACGTAGTTGATTTCATAAGGGTTTGGAAGGTATTAGGTTATTACACAGAGCTACGCAGAGTAAAAGGAGGTGCACAGAGAAGAAATTTTAGAGAAACTCTGTGTATCTCCTTTTACTCTGCGTAGCTCTGTGTAATAATTTCGCATTAATAAGTCCGTTTTTTCAAATACTCCTGAATCTGCTCTTTCGGAACAGGCAATTCGTTGATGTGGGCATTAAGCCACTGCGAAAAGTCTTTTTCGATGTCGTCGGTCCAGCGGTTGTCAATCTGACCCGGCGTGTACTTCTGCTGCCGGAGTCGTTCGTGACCAAACATATCCCGCAGGCGGACAATCTCCGAGGTCGTGACCACTTTTTCGGCCAGATGCGGTGGAATGAAAATTACCCCTCCATCGCGGCCCAGCACCACATCGCCGGGCATTACCATCGCTCCACCAATTCGGGTGGGGTGGTTAATGAAAACAAGCGTCGTGTTTAAAGCGCCCTTCGGGTCGTTGAGGTGGTGCGATGGATGATAGGACCGGAAGAACGACGTAAACCGGCCAATTTCTTTCAGGCCCGATATGTCACGAATGGCTCCGTCATAGACGATACCGTTGCCCGTTTTGGCGAAAATCGAGTTGCCGAGGTTATCGCCAATGGTTGGGCCGTCTTCATGCGCGCCAAACTGATCGACTACATACACATCGCCCTTGGTGAGCATATCAATCGGCCAGGCGTTCTGCGATTTGATGCGCCCATCTTTGGTGTGCCCTTTTTCGTCAATTACCCGGTGCACGTCGGGCCGACCGGGCATAAATGTAGCCGTCAGCGCACGGCCCACCAGTACGGAATCTGGGTTGATACATTGCCAGCCTTCGGCGTATTGATGGCGGTAGTTTTCGCCTTTCAATACAGACCAGGCTTCTTCCTGCGTCACTAATTTCATACGTTTCAGAATGGCGTCGGATACTTTGGGGCGGCCATCGGGGAAACGTTCGCCTTTCCAGTCGGGCGTCAGAAAAACAAGTTCTTCTTTAGAAATCTGCTGAGCGAGGGAGGTCATTACCTGACCCATTAACAACAGGGTCAGCATAGTTATCCAGAAGCGTGTTGACTTCATAACAGATTTACAGTAGTTGACGGGTTTAGAGAAAGTATGTCGAATAAGAATACTGGCGGTTTATTCTACCCACGCTACCGCTTCATGAAAAGCCATTGGCTATAAGTAAAGGTTACGAGCTATTGGGTTTATAGACTGAATTGCTGTCTAACTTCTTTTCTAATGCACACTTTTTCGATGCGCTGCCTTTCCCTTACCTTACTTTTCACATTAATACTTGGCGGACTTCACGCCCAAACCCTGCGTCCGCCCGCTTACCCACTCATTACGCACGACCCGTATTTCAGTGTCTGGAGCACGACCGATAAATTAACCGATTCGCCCACGCGCCACTGGACCGGCAAGCCGCAATCGCTGGAAGGCGTGATTCGGGTTGATGGGAAATCGTATCAGTTTCTGGGAGCCGTTCCAACGAGCTATGAACCTATTTTATCGACCGGCGAAGAGCGCCCTTATACCGCTCGCTACACGTTAAAAAAACCCGATGCAGGTTGGGAAAAACCCGATTTCGATGCCAGCAACTGGACATCGGCTTCCGGTCCGTTCGGTGATATTTACGAGGCCAAAACCCGGTGGACAACGCGCGATAAGGACGGAATTTATTTTCGGCGGGAGTTTACGTATGATGGCAAAGGCGACCCAGCTAAATTTCTTCTTAGCCTGAATCATGATGATGACGTCGTAATTTATCTCAACGGCGTTAAAATTTTAGATCGGCCTGATTACAGTACCGAATACATTTATCTACCTCTCTCGACGGAAGGTCAGAAGGCCTTGCAAAAAGGCAAAAATGTACTGGCTGTGCATTGCGTAAGTCCACGGGGCGGGTCGTTTATTGACGTGGGTATTGTTAATCCAAACACCGGCGGTTGGGTAATATATCCGCCTTTATCGGCCATGTCGAAGGAACAAAAGGAGCAATTCGAAAAAACATCGCTCACGACGGCTACCCAAACCGGCGTAACGGTATCGGCTACGCAGACCAACTACACCTTCATGGCGGGACCGGTGAATCTGGCGGTCACGTTCCTGTCGCCCCTGCTGCTCGATGAACTGGAAGTGGTCGCCCGGCCTGTTTCCTACGTCACGTTTGAGGTGAAATCGGCCGATGGTAAGCCGCATTCGGTGCAGGTGTTCTTTAGTGAGTCTGGTACCATTGCTACCAACACGATTGGGCAGGAAGTCATCACCAAAAATGCCCAGACGACCGGCCTTACCTATCAGGTCATCGGCACTGAAGCACAGCCTATTCTGGCCCGCAAAGGCGATAATGTGCGGATCGACTGGGGGTATGCTTATTTAGCCGCGCCCAAACAGACCGGCAATCAAACGGCAGCGGGCTTAGCTAATAGTCTGAAACAAGCCTTCCTGGCAAAAGGCCAACTGCCCACAACGGCCTCTAAACTGGCACCCCGAGCCGCCGTTGATATGGCGATGGCGGCCGTGCTGGACTTTCAGAACGTGACCAATTCAACAACCAGACACCTGCTACTGGGGTATGACGACTTGTACTCTGTTCAGTATTTTACCCAGAACCTGCGCCCCTGGTGGCGGAGAGACGGTAAAACCGTTATGTCCACCCTGCTTCAAACCGCCGAAAACGATTATACCCGACTTCGGCAGAAATCCACCACATTCGATGCCAAACTTCGCGCTGATGCCCGGAAAGCGGGGGGAAAAGAATATGCCGATTTATGCGTGCTGGCCTATCGGCAGGCTATTGCCGCGCATAAAATTGTGGCTGGTCCAAAGGGCGAGACATTCTTTTTCTCGAAAGAAAATTTTTCCAACGGCTCCATCGGCACGGTCGATATAACCTACCCTTCGGCTCCCCTATTTCTGCTTTATAACACTACTTTGCTGAAAGGCATGATGGAGCCGATTTTTCAGTATTCTGAAAGTGGAAAATGGACAAAACCCTTTGCCGCGCACGACGTGGGCACCTATCCGCAAGCCAATGGGCAAACCTACGGCGAGGATATGCCAGTAGAAGAATCCGGTAATATGCTGTTGTTGACAGCCGCTATCGCCGGGGTCGAAGGCAATGCCAACTACGCCAAACAACACTGGAAAACCCTGACTACCTGGGTTGAATACCTTAAGAAGGATGGATTCGACCCGGCCAATCAGTTGTGTACCGACGACTTCGCCGGGCACATCGCCCGAAACGCTAACTTGTCCATCAAAGCCATTCTGGGTATTGCGGCCTATGGGCAGTTGGCCGCTAAATTAGGCGACAAAGCAACGGCTGAAAACTACTTCAAAACGGCGCGGGAAATGGCAGCCAAATGGCAGCCACTCGATTTAGATAAAACGCCTTCTACGAAAACGCACTTTGACCTGACGTTTGAAAATCCAGACGACACCTGGAGCCAGAAATATAATTTGGTTTGGGATAAACTCTTGAATATGAATATATTCCCGAACGACATCGCCAAAACCGAAATTAACTACTATCTGACAAAGCAACAGCCTTACGGCCTGCCATTAGACAGCCGCAAGACTTACACCAAGTCGGACTGGATTATGTGGACGGCGACACTGGCCCGGTCGAACAACGATTTTGAAGATTTCGTCAAACCCGTCTGGCGGTATGTGAACGAGACGCCCTCCCGCGTGCCCCTCTCCGACTGGCACGAAACCACCAACGCCAAACAGGTTGGCTTTCAGGCTCGCTCGGTCGTCGGGGGCTATTTCATTAAGATGCTGGAAGGAAAACTCTCGAAATGAGCAGTGACTGTTAACGTATGAAACGCAGAAATTTTCTCCATCAATTAACCGGCGCATCGGCCCTGCTATTGGGACCTTCGGCAATAGGCCGGACTGGGCGCTTACCTGCTTATGCTGGCGCCGACGAACTGGCTAAACACAAAATTGCCGACATTAGCTATACTGACGTACAACTGAAATGGCCCCGGTTTGTCGGGAAAAACGCCCGGCGGGACATTCACGGCTATGGCCCCAAAGTGACGGTTTGCACCCTCACGACCGATCAGGGGGTAAAAGGATGGGGACAACCCAACGGTCGGCGAAACGACGAGGTGATGGCCTACATAAAAGGCAAGCGCGTGGCCGATCTGTTTCAACCGGCAATGGGCGTTACGGACAGTAAAGCGCTGGCGTTCGACATTCCGTTGCATGATCTGGCAGGTATTATTTTAAATCAACCTGTTTATCAACTGATAGGTCGCAAAAAACCACTCCTTACCAAGTGCTACAGCGGCATGATTTATTTCGATGAACTGGAGCCGAAAGAGGGAAAAGTAGCCACTTTAGCCGACGGGCTCGACCGGCTCTTAGCCAATTGCCAGCACGACTATAAACTTGGCTACCGACAGTTTAAACTGAAAATTGGGCGGGGAAATATCTGGATGGAGAAAGAAGCCGGGCTTCAGCGCGACATCGAGGTGACAAAATTAGTTGCCAAAACCTTTCCTGACTGCGAAATCTTAGTGGATGGTAACGATGGCTTCACGCCCGACACCATGATTGCTTACCTGAAAGGCATTGGCGACACCCGGCTGTTCTGGATCGAAGAACCCTTCGCCGAAACCGTTGCCGACTATCGAAAACTGCGCGACTGGATGGCCGCCAATCAGGTAAAAACCCTGCTCGCTGATGGAGAATATGAACCCGACCAAACACTCCTGCGCGAGTTGGAAACCCAGAAGCTTGTCGACGTTCATATCACCGACATCATGGGTTACGGCTTCACACCCTGGCGAAAACTCATGCCCGAACTTCAGAAAATGGGTATTCAGGCATCGCCCCATGCCTTCGGCGAAGTTCTCAAAACCAACTATACAGCCCACCTGACCGGCGGCTTAGGCAATACGGTAACGATTGAGGGCGTCCCCTGCACCAGCGACGATATTGATTTTGGCGAGTATAAAATAGTGAACGGCCAACTAATCCCCTCCCCCTCACCGGGCTTTGGCATGAAGTTGTTGAAGAATGGGTAGTGCCTAAGAAGAAATTATACCCGTTAAAACCTGCTTTCGCATATTCCCCCAACCGACCTGTCGGCCCACCCGTAAAGGGGATTGGAGGAATATGCGAAACCTATCTTGCTATTAGCATTAATTCATCCCGCAATGGATTAGCCAATTAAGAGTTTCTCGCCTTTGCGTCCCTATTTTCACAACTACCCGTTCATTGCAACTGCCCGGCAATCGTTCGGAAACTGCTGAAGACCGCTTTTAAGTTTTCGACGATGGTCAGGGGCCAGGGCTAATTCGTCAGGAGTCTGTACGTCGCGCTGCCAGAGACCTGCACTGCAAAGCCAAAGCATGGCCTCGTCGGATATTATTATCCAGGGGTGTTACTGATCGCGATACGCCTGGGCTAGCCGTTGTGCAGGGCGTGCGGGGGCTGGTTGGGATATCAGCGGAGTTGGGTTGGGGCGGAAAGAGAGTAAGCTGATTGTCGGTCAGAAGGAAAAAGATTGCAGGAAGTTATCAAGCAGCACTAAGCGACAATCGGCCTGATTTCTTACGTGCTTAATCAGTCGGTTGTCGGTCGTGACAATAGTTCGGTTGTCAACTATGGTATAGGCAGCTTCAAACAGGTACGTATCGCTGGCGTAATTCCCAACGCCTAACAAGCGAATAAGTTCATTGGGCAACGGTTCAAATTCACCGTCATCAAGTATGCGGCATTTATCTGAGTTGAGAATAATCTGACTATTCACCTTTTATACGACGCAACGCCAGCAAATCATTCGGAAAGTCTTTCTCGAATCGAAGGAGTTTTCGCAAAAATGCGCTGGGTCTTCTTACTACAATGCGCGTATCAGCGCGACTTAATAAGATTTCAATAAACTGAAACACCTTCTTCTGTTGCTCAACCGGGGCATCTGGGCGCAGGTATTCAGGAAACCATTCGTTTATAACAAATTCCATTCGCAATGTCCTACTCAGTCAGATTAAAAAGGTCTTTCATGTTTTCCAGTTCGGCTTCATAAAAGTTTTTTAGTCCACCTTTTAGTTGTCCCTTTTCATTAACAGGCTGCGCTTCAATCTGCGTTTCTCCTTTACGGTTTTTGGTTAAATAATACGCTTTTAAATCATCAGGCTGTAGGCGCTGACTGACAACATTGCGTAGTAGGGCGTTTACAAAATGCTCGCTGTGCGTGGATACCACAAACTGTTTATCTTCCACATCCGCAATATCAATTAGTGTATCTACCAGCCGATTGATTATTGTTGGATGCAAATGAATTTCCGGCTCGTCAATACAGACAAGGCGAGTGTTTTTGTAAAGAATTTTAGCAAGCAGCGAAACCAATTGGTTTGTACCCAACCCTTCATTAACCAGGTCAGCCACAAAAGCCGTTTCCCGGTCACGGGTTTGTAGATAGAAGTTTGACGTTCCGGGTGTAACTCGAACGCTGAATGTGCGGTCAACAATGCGCTCTAAATAATGGGCTACTTTGCCTTCCAAATCGCGGTCGGTCGATAATAGCGTAGCAATCTCATCTTCAGTCCAAAATTGGGTTTGGAGCGGCACTGCCCCAAAAAAGGGCTTCGTAAAACCGCGACGAATGGAAACGCCATCTATCGACGCCATCGCATTTAAATGCGCTATCAGTTCTCGTTGTAATAGTGGCAAAGCATCGTTTGCCATTGTCGATGCTTTACTAACGCTCACCGTACCATTAATTCCATACCAGTTAACGGTTGATTCACCTCCATCGCTATAATTTACCATAACCGTGATTACTGTACTACCGGAGTACGGAAAGCTGACAGGCAATTTAATTTCGGAAAAAGAGACTGTATGCAGGCGAAAAAATGATTCTTGTTTACCGATTGACGCTAAAAAAGTAATGGGTCCATTGGTGATGTTGTCGTCTGTAAATGTTATGCCTAATTCAATGGTAGCCGATTCTTTCTTTTTAAGAATTGTTTGGGCAAAGCCGCCTAAATTGATAAACGGGAACGTAAAAAAGTTGTCTGGCGACTGATTGGGATTCGTTACAATATTCTTAAGTGAAAGCAAAGCATAGATAAAGCTTGACTTACCGCTATTATTAGCTCCCGTGAGCAACGTGAATTTGCTCAAGTCCATATCTACTTTAGATAGGCTGCGGAAGTTGCTTATATGAAGGTTAGTTATCATACAAAGTCATTTAAAGCCTAAAGGTACATTTTCCTATCTTATTTCAGGCGAACAGTGCTTCGTTTAACTCCTCAATCAGCGAAAACATCTCATCGCCGAACAACTGCCACATCCGGCCCTACCCTAAAGGGAACTTTGGCCAAAAATTAGCCAAATCCCCTTTAGGGAATTTAGGAAAAAAGTAGGCTGGTTAACAATGGAGGCAAGCCCCGACGACACGATAAAGAGATTTTTTTACTTACTACAAAAATTAACTAATAGATTAGTTGTAAAACTAAATCATTAGTCATACTTTTCGTCCATCATTACTATTCCTCTGCAAATCATGACAATACGCGAACTAACGAAGGCCGAAGAAGAGATTATGCGGGTGCTGTGGCAACTTCAAAAAGGGTTTGTAAAAGATGTGCTGGCCGAACTGCCCGAGCCGAAGCCCGCTTACAACACGGTTTCAACCATTATCCGTATTCTGGAGAAAAAAGAACTGGTTGGCTACACGGCTTACGGCAAGACGCACGAGTACTACCCTCTTATTACTGAAGAGCAGTATCGCCGTTTTCAGACCGAGCAGTTGATGGCAAACTACTTCGATAATTCGCTCAAAAAATTGGTATCGTTTTTCGTGCAGGACAAGAACATCAGCCTGAACGAAGCCGACGAAATCATCAAACTCCTGAACAAACAGAAAGACCAATGAACGCCCTCGATTATTTCCTGAAAGCCAACCTCTACGGCCTGCTGTTCGCGGGCTGCTACTGGCTCTTCCTGCGTCGGCACACGTTTTTCAGCCTGAACCGAGCCTATTTGCTGCTGTCGGCGGTTTCCTCGTTAGTGTTGCCGTTGGTGAGTTTGCCCACACAAACGGTTGAGACGTTATCGGTGCCAGTAGGGGTAATTGCGCTCCCTGCTACTACTCTGGCAACAGTTCCCGTTGAAACCGGGCCAGACTGGGAACAAATAGGGCTGATGATGTATGGCTTCGTTGCGATGGCTTTTTTGTTGCGGGTAGGCGTTCGGGTAGGGCGTTTAGTAAGACTAATTTATAGGTCGTCCCGGCAAATGGACGATGGCTATGTTCGGGTTCTACCAAACGATCCCACCATACCGACTTTCTCGTTTTTTGGGTACATGGTGCTGAATCCGGCGGATGTTCAGAATGACCTCATTATTGAACATGAACGGGTTCATATTCGGCAACACCACAGTGTCGATGTGCTGGGAATGGCGCTGTTGCGGGCTGTGTTCTGGGCCTGTCCGGCCCTCTGGCTGATTGACCGGATGCTGCGGCAGGTGCATGAGTTTCTGGCCGATAAGCCAGCCAATCAACCCACAGCCTACGCCCGGTTCTTAGTCGAATACACCTTTAACCTGCAACCCGATGCGTTAACCAACGGTTTTTTCAATCCGTCGCTGCTCAAACAGCGTATTCAAATGCTCCACCAACGCGCTACTACTCGCTGGGCGCTGGGCAAATATGCTTTAGTGATTCCGTTGGTTTTCGGGCTACTGGCTATGACCACTGCCCGGGAGGAAATTGCTGCTATTGTCAATCAGGGAACCGACGAAACAATAACCGTATCAGGCCGGGTGACAAGTGCCGCAGATGGGAAGCCCATTCCAGGAGCCATTGTGATGGTTGCCAGCACCGGAAAAGGCATACCGACCGATGCTCAGGGCCGTTTCACGCTTAAAAACGTACCCAAAACGGCTGCACTGAGCATCAGTTTTGTTGGGTTCACGACAATGGTTGTCCCTGTAAACGGGCATACGGCCATTGCTGCCGCACTGGCCCCCGCCGATCCAAACGAACTGCCCACGATGGGCGCAACGGCGGCTTACAAAGCGGTTAAACCGAATCCGGCTATGCCGATTCGGACACCACCCAGTTCGGAAACCATCAATGGCAAGGTGTACACTGCCGTTGAAGAACCCGCCGTTTTCCCGACCGGCATACCGGGGCTGATGCAGTATGTGGCTCATGCGTTACGCTACCCGGCCAAAGCGCGTGCTGCTGGCGTGCAGGGCAATGTATTCGTTCAGTTCGTGGTGTTACCCACCGGAGCCATCGGGTCGGCAAAAGTCAAAAAAGGATTGGGCAACGGATGCGATGAAGAAGCCCTGCGCGTAGTGCGCCAGATGCCCCGCTGGATTCCGGGCAAACAAAACGGCAAAGCGGTGGCGACGCAATATGTGCTTCCTATTCAATTTGCGCTGGAAAAAGGAGAGGATAAACGGACGGGGCAGAGTAGTCAGTTGAATGATATAGTTGTGGTGGCATATGAACCGCCCACTATGGCGGTAAGCCCACCCAAAAGCCATACCCTTCTAAACGGGGAAGTCTATACCGTTGTTAAGCAGGTACCCGAGTTCCCGGGTGGAATGCATGCCTTAGCTCAGTATCTCGCCAAAAATTTACGCTATCCCGTAGAGGCCCAGCAGAATAGAGTGCAGGGCCGGGTGTTTGTACAGTTCGTGGTTTCGGAGACGGGCGAAATCAGAAATTTACGTGTTTTGAAAGGTATTGGAGGGGGCTGCGACGAAGAAGCGGTACGGGTCGTGAGCCAGATGCCAAAATGGAATCCCGGTTATCAGAATGGTAATGCTGTACCCGTCCAGTATAACCTACCGATCCAGTTTTCATTAGAAAAAAGAGAGAATAAACGGACGGGGCAGGTACAAACTCCTCAACCCGATTTATCGAAAAAAGTAGGATACGTGGTCGATAACAGCAAGAATGGTCGATTTGCCCTCTATAACGATGTTCAGGCAGGTGATAAACAACGCTATTCCATGCCATTACCTGATTCATTAAAGAGTTCAACATCACCTGCCAGAGCCTGGGGAGGTGGATTAAGTGGAGGAGACCCCTTATTCATCGTCGACGGGGTTGAGGTTCCAAAAGACAATTTAAAGGGTGGACCGAAGGGATTTGATGTAAATAATATTGAAAACATTACCGTATTGAAAAATTCGGCTGCGGCTGCTTATGGCCCTAAGGCTAAATACGGTGTCATCCTGATAACCACGAAAAAGAAATGACTTCCCTCTCCTATCTCCTGACCACCAGCCTGTATCTGCTACTGTTTTATAGCTGCTATGCGCTGCTCCTGCGCCGAAACACATTTTTCAGCCTGAATCGGGCGTATCTGCTCATATCGCTGGGGCTGGCGTTGGTGCTGCCATTCATTGAATTACCCGCCGAAACGACTAACGCGCTGCCGGTTGGTAGCCTTACTTTGCCAACCTTTGTGATAGGCAGTTCGCAACTGGCTGAGACTGATGCAATAACCACAATCCAATGGATTTGGCTGGTATATGGATTGGGGGTAATGGTCATGTTGGTGCGGCTGGGACTAAATCTGTTGGCACTGTTTCGGCTTATCAAACTTGGCGCCATTGAGCGAAATTCAGGCTTTATACTTGTTCACCTGCCCAACAATTCGACTCCATCTTTTTCATTCGGGCCGTATTTGGTCTTGAACCAAACGGATAGCCTCACCCAACCCGACGCGCTGATGCGCCACGAAGAAGCTCATATTCGACAGCGTCACACGGTCGACGTCCTGTTTCTGGAGCTAATACGAGCCGCTTTCTGGTTCAACCCGGTGCTGCTGTTTTACAAACGCGCTTTGCAGGAACTTCACGAGTTTTTGGCCGATCAGGCCGTTCTGAAAACGCCCCAACCCGATTACCCCCAACAATTGGTGGCTTATGCACTCAACGTGTCGCCAGCCTCGCTCATTACCCCTTTTGCGTCTAAATCAACCCTTAAACAACGAATTATTATGCTACAAAAACCCCAAACACACCGCCGGGCCTTGCTCGCTTATGCTCTTGTGCTGCCCTTAGCTGCGGGCTTACTCATGTGTACGCAATCAGAAAGCGACCAGCCGCAAAGCCAAACAGCACTGACTTCAGCACAGACCTCGGCCCGCAAAAACGTGAAGATTGACGGCGAAGTGTTTACAGTTGTTGAACAACACCCTGAGTTTCCGGGTGGTATGAAGGAATTAAGCACTTATTTAGGGCAGAACCTGAAGTACCCGGAGGCTGCTGAGAAAGCAAATGCACAAGGGCGCGTATTTATCAGTTTTATCGTCACTAAAACCGGGGAAATCACCGACGTAAATCTTCTGAAAGGCATTGGCTTTGGAGCCGATGAAGAAGCGATGCGGGTAGTTCGCCAAATGCCCCGCTGGAAACCCGGCAGGCAAAACGGCCTAGTGGTCAACGTGAAATACAACCTGCCTATTAACTTTCAGTTAGAGGAGGATGCTCTTCGGAAAGAGTTTTACAGTGATTTGGGGAGAGATTACCCAACGTATCTCGTCAACGGAAAAAAGGTAAGTTCCAACGAATATGTAGAGGCTATCAAGTTAGTCGACTCTGACAAAGATGTCTCTGAAATAAGTTTTGATAAGGGTACAAAAACAGTATCTATATCATTGCAACCTAAAGAATAGGTTTCTCAGCACAAAAACCATCCCGTTTAACGCTGACGCTTGCCCAAGCGTCAGCGTTAAACGGGATGGTTTTACTTATGTCTTTCCTAAAAAGTTTACTTTACCGTCTCGGCGGGAATGCTGCCGGGCAACAAACCCTTGCGTTTCAGCAACGCATCCGTAAACCGCAGGTCGTTATCGCTGGTAAAAATGGAGAAAGGCAGGTATAGAAACTGCGCTTTCGACAACCCTTTCGTAACGGTTTTGGCAATCCAACTGGCTTTCACGTTAGCCATTGCTTCGGCATTGTCTAAAAACAGGATGTAGGCGTCCTTATCTTTAATCACACTGTCGACCTGGTTCCATTTTAGAATGCCCCCTTCTTTAGCGTTAATCCGCATCAGAATCTGGCGGCTGTCAATCTCATAGACGTATTTCTGAAACAGAGCCTTGCTTTGCTCCATTTGGGCAATACCCGTAATTTGAATGGCCCAGAAGAGAACATATAGAATGGTCAGCAGCACCACGACAATGTAAATCCAGTAATTTGGATAAACGTTCGTCAGGTTCAGTACTACATTCAGGATAATCAGTGCCAGGGGCACGAACGCCCACTTCCAGTTGTCTTTAACCCACTGCCGCAAGGCAATGTTGATGTACGTTTTTTGATCTAACGCGTATTTTTTTGTCTTAACGATCATGACACACTTTCGACTTGAAAGTGCAAAGATACAGGTAAAAGTCGTCAGTCGGTAGTCAATAGTCGAGAGTAACTCACCCCTACTACCGACTATCGACTGTTGACTAACGACTCTTCTTTTCTAAAGTGCAGCGCATTGATAACGTAATGGTGAGCGTCGGCCTGGCGCATGAGCACATAGACTGAAAAATTCTGGCCATTGGTTTCGTAGGTACCCGTGCTATACCGCAGCCGGTCGGAGGCACCCCGGTACACGAACTGAAAATTATGAGGTGGATATTTACGAAAAAAAGACCGCAGAATCAGTTCGGCATGAGTAGCCTGCACGGCCTGAAATTCGACGTTCTCAGTGTCAATCACTAACTCAATGGTTTTGGCAAAACGTGCCGATAAGCGACCTGCATCTCCCTGACGCAACGACGTGCTTACGGTCTGCGTAATGTCGGCCTCTGGCGATGATGGGCCAGAGAATGTCCAGAGGATGAGACTTAACATAAAATTAAAAAGAATATTCATGGCTGGCTAAAGCAGGAATTGTACGATGCTTCCACCAAAGGCGAAAACTATGCCAACTCATGCCCGTTATAGATATTTCATTGGCTAATCGCTTTTTTCTCATCTTTGCAGCCTTACTTCATTCGCTTCCGTTCCCAATGAATACCGTCCAGCCGACGCTAATCCTGAATGCAGAGCAGATTCGTCAGAAAATCAGACGAATAGCGTTCCAGATTTACGAGAATAATTTTGAAGAGTCGGCAGTATTGCTGGCTGGTATTTCGGGAGAAGGATTTGTGCTCGCCGACGCATTGGCGCGAGAATTGCAGGCGATTGCGCCCTTTGCAGTAAATCTGCTTCAACTGACGTTAGATAAAACCCAGACCGCCCAGCCAACCGTTCAAACGGACCGCCCGAATGTTGACTATACGGATAGCGTTGTTATCGTTATCGATGATGTGCTCTACACGGGCCGCACATTAGCCTTTAGTTTACAACCGTTTCTGAGCGTACCGGTCCGCAAGCTTCAGGTGGCCGTTCTGGTCGACCGTAATCACCCGCGCTACCCCGTTGCCGCCGACTATAAAGGTTATGAGCTCAGCACCACCCTCACCGAGCATGTAGACGTAGTGTTAAGCGATAAAAAACGGATGGGGGTGTATTTGAGATAGTCGTTAGTCGTTAGTCGTTAGTCGTTAGTCGTTAGTCGTTAGTCAGTAGCCGCCAACGTCAGTTACTGACGACTATTGACTACCGACTGACGACTTTTCTACGCTTTCGTGCCGCGAATCAGGCCGATGCCAGCGAAGAAGAAAATACCACCCAGAATAAGATACACAAACGAAGCCTGGGCCACGCCCCCCTTCGTAAAATCGATACCGGCATAAATCAGGCCGACCAAACCAAGCAGTGTGAGAATGATGCCAAACAGGCTCTTGACGTTCATAAGTTGAGTTAGTTAATCGTGAACGATGACTACCAGATACATAACTAAGCTCAACCCATACCTTCCCGCAAAAGCCCTGATTTTCTTTTGTTCGTTACTCCAGAAGCACCAGAATATCTTCCTTCGTCAGCGACTTCATGAAGTTTTCCTCCGTCGTAACCAGGCTCCCGGCCAATTGCTGTTTGGCCCGTTGCAACGACAATATTTTCTCCTCGACGGTGTTCTTGGCAATGAATTTGTAGGTGAAGACCGTCTTTTGCTGGCCAATGCGGTGTGCCCGGTCAACGGCCTGCGCTTCAATGGCCGGATTCCACCAGGGATCCAGAATAAACACGTAATCGGCGGCTGTCAGGTTGTGACCCAGACCACCGGCCTTGAGCGAAATCAGGAATAGTTTTACGGAATCATCAGTCTGGAATAACTCGACCTGACTCTGCCGGTCGGTGGTGGAACCGTCCAAATAAGCGTATTTAATGTGCTTCTCCTTCAGATACTGCCGAACAACGTTTAAATGTTTAATAAACTGACTGAACACAAGCACCTTGTGGTTTTCGGTCATGGCGGTTTCCAGCCGCATCAGCATATCGTCTAACTTACCCGAATCGCCTTCATAATCCGCATCGACCATGCGCGGGTGATTGGCAATCTGCCGGAGTTTAGTCAGGCCCTGCAACACCACCATTTGCGATTTAGCCATTCCTTCTTCCTCAATTCGCTCCAGAATAAGGTTCCGGTAATACGATTTCGCTTCTTCGTACTGAGTCGACTGGTCGGGTGTCATGTCGCAGTACAACACACTTTCTACCTTTTCGGGCAGGTCGGTAGCTACCTGCGCCTTATTTCGCCGAAGCATAAATGGCTTAATCAGGCCGTATAGCCGACTGGTTTTCTGCTCGTCGTGCCGCTTTTCGATGGGAATCTGAAACTCGTTCCGAAAAAAAGACTGGCTCCCCAGCAAACCTGGATTAATGAACGACATCTGCGACCAAAGGTCCATTGTGCTGTTTTCGAGCGGAGTGCCGGTGAGAATGAGTCGGTAGGCCGTATTAAGTTGCATGACGGCCCGGGTAATGTGCGACGACGGATTTTTGATCGCCTGCGATTCGTCCAGAATAACGTAATTGAAGCGGTAGTCGCTCAGTAAATCAATGTCAATTCGGACAATGCCGTAAGAAGTCAGAATCAGGTCGTACTCGTCAAATTGGGCCGTATTTTTGTCGCGGTAAGTGCCGGTATACACCATCACCCGAAGGTTGGGCGTGAATTTCCGGGCTTCGAGTTCCCAGTTGTAGAGCAGCGATGTAGGCATCACCAACAAACTCGGTTCGGTAGCGCCCGCTTCTTTCTGCCCCTGAAGCATAGCCAGCGTCATTACGGTCTTGCCCAGGCCCATATCGTCGGCCAGACACCCGCCAAACCGATACTGCCGCAGAAAATTCATCCAGTCGTAACCAGCCTGCTGATACGGCCGCAAGTGTCCGTTGAAGTGTTTAGGCAACGGAAATCGTTCTATTTCCTCAAAGTTCCGCAGCCGTTCGAGTTTACGGCTGATGATGGTGGTGGCTAAGTTACCGCGCTCCAGTTCCTGCACCAAGGCCAGATGATGTTTCTGGAGTACCAACCTGCCATCCCGATCAATACCGCTGGGGTGTTCCAGAAAGCCAAACAGTTCGGAGTATTTCGTAAACCAGGCTTCGGGTATAACGGCTATTTCGCCATTGGGTAGCGTAAACTCGCGCTTTTTGTTTAGAATCAGCGTTCGCAGTTTTAGAAACGGAATTTCAAACTCGCCAAAGCGAACGTTGGCATAAATATCGAACCAGTCACGCCCTTCCTCAATCGAAACGTTAATGCTGGAATAACCCAGAAAATAGCGCTTGGCATCCTGCTCATCCTGCCGAAGCAGGAAACCAGCTTCCTGGAGTTTTTCATTATGGATAGACAACCATGCAAAAGCTTCTGCTTTGGAAACCGCCAGCCGACCATGCCGCAAATCAAGGCCCGTATCGCGCAGAAACTGGAGTTTATGCCGTTCTAAACGCTGGTCCCGGCGGATTTTGTGAAAAACGTATTCGTCGTTTTTCTTCTCTAAGCTCACATTGGCCGACGGCCCGAAGCTATCAAATCGGAACGTAAAATCGCCATACCGAAACGACAAGTCAAAGACCATTCGCTGTGCGCTTTCTTCCTGAACCTCTGGTGCCTCGTCGCCATTCTGAAATACCGCCACCGCCCGGCTCGACTGCACCATTTCTGAAACCGTCAGCACTGGCACCGGCTCCATTGCTTCGGTGCGAATTTCGAACCCTTTGGCATATACGTCATACGACGCAATGAGGGGCGTTACAAAACGTTCGTAATACTGTTGCTCAATATTTCGGGGGATAATAATATGATTCTTTGCGAAGAACGGTCGTAATTTCCGACCATCTACGTTTTTGTTGAAATGATACAGTTTATTCCCCACCATTAAATACGCCGGTTCATCGCAAATCATGAGGGCATCCTTAAACTGAAACTCCACCCGCTCCGTCTCGCCCTCCTTAACCGGATACCGAATAATGGGGAAGTAATGCGTCGAGTCCGCATTTCGGACGAAGTGAAAATGTACCCGTGCGGGTTCAGGCATCCAGGTGATAGGTTCCCAGGCGGGGTTGCCATCATTGCCCATGATGTAGAAAGGCTTGCCAGGGAGCAGAGCCATAATCTGCCCTTTAATGGTTTCTAAATAGCCGCTGATAGCTTCCTGCACGACCTTGTCACCCTTCTGCGGGTCATAGAGTCTCAGAAAAAAATCAACGGCGGGCTGCTTTCGGGTGTTAAACTTTTTAACGATAGTATCCTGCTGGATGCTGTCGATGAGTTTCACCAGTTCAAAATCCAGTTCATCTAAGCCCCGTGCAAACTCGCCTACGTTCTGCGTCGATAGCGTCTGATTTTGCAGTGTCAATTCGCCCCGGCTATTGCGCTGTACGACAAAAGCCTCAATCAGATACCCCAGAAACTCGTGATCCAGCAGCGAATACACGATTTGAAACGGTTGCAACGGCGAAACTTTCATAGCAACAGCACTGGCCAAACCACCTCTTACAAGTATGATTTGACTGTCAGAAAAGGGTGAACGATCTTATTTCAGATACCGCGTGGATGATTCTCTGACAACCGCTGAAAACCGAACTAAATCACTTCATTGTGAAGAACTTACGGTCTATACGCACTTGTCAAAGGTTTCAAATATACGAATCAAAACAAAATGTACAAGTGAGAATCTGACAAAATCAGTCAACGGTAAAATTTAATAAACGAAGCGCAAAGACTGAGGATAATTACTTAGGTATCGCTGTGTCCTGAACTGGTTCGTTGATGATGGAAAATTTTAGACAACTTCACTAATTCGAACACCGACACGCGCCCGGTCATAACAGTAAATTCTCCTGAAAATACGTGAAAATTCCCGTTGTATATGCACCAATACCGTAGCACTTTTGCCTGCTCTAAGCAACCAAATCATGGCTATGCGTCGGCTTTTTCTGGTTATCGTCGTTTGTTGCGTAAAACTGTCAGGCGGGCAACTAATGGCCCAAACGTCACTGTATTTTGGGGCTGAGAAGGTAGTGGTGGTCCTGAATCCGTTGACCGACGTGCCCGAACGAGAACTCCCCTTTGATCGCAATTTCTTTATCCGAAAGTTTCTACCCAAATCGGACAGTAATTCTGTCGTCTCCGCTACGCTGCTGGAAGTAAAAAACCCCACTACCTACGACACTGATGCGCGTAGCATATTTATTCCGGTCAATTTAAATAATATAAAGGCATTGACCGGAATAAAGCTTGATGTGAAGCCTGCGGTCGACAAGATTGAACTCAATGCCAATGGCTTCGATCTGTTTGTTACTAAGCCACTTAAGCCAAACCGGCAATACGATATTATCGTGGTTGCTACCCCGACGAATTTACAGGCTAATCAACTGGTTGAGGCATTTTACGAGATGCACTTTCGTCAGGGTGGAGTTTATAAGGATAGAGTAATTAAACTAATTGATGCCATAAACCTTAGAAAAAGACAGCAATTAGATGCTACGCCCATTGAACAAATAGAATTTGTGCTGTATTATCATCAACACCTGAAATCGCGGCTACCACCCGTTAGAGCCGTAGCGGGGGTCGATACGCTTAAGTTGAGAAAAGAGCTTGTTAAATTGCTGCAAAAACCAAAGGTGGTGGTGGAGTGTCTGCTAACTCCGCCGAGAGTTATCTGTTTCTCACGGGAGGCCTTTGAGCAAACATTCGTTCTGTACAACTCATCGACCATTGGGTTTAAACTCGACACCCGCGCCAAAAGCATCTTACAACCTGATTTTGGTGCTATTGCCTACGGTTTAGGGGGCGATGGATGGGTTGGCCTCAATAAAGACTTTATGGGCGTGGTGCCGTATGTTGGACTGAACCTCCTGTTTCGGCCGTTTGATCCCGACGTTCGCCTTCGCCAACTGCCCAAAAACCACGTCCACTGTTACGACCGGCTCTCCATACATGCCGGTCTGACGCTAACCAGCCTGGCAAAAGATAAATACCGGGCTAATCTGATCAGCAACTTTAATCTGATGCTGGGGGGTGGTTACAGAATCAGTAGCTCCTTTAAGCTCGTCACGGGGGTTATTCTATACCGGCGTCTGAACGAAAATCCACTATTCACCGACTCTTCAGTTAACGCCGTTGGCTATGCAGGGCTATCAATTGATATACGAATTCGTGATACCATTGGCGACATCGGTAAACTTCTATTCAGCAAATGAGGCATACAATACACATGAAATACGCCGTAATAGGCTGGCTGCTCGTTAGTTCAGGAGGCTGTAAAGACTATTCGGAAGACTTTGCCAGGGTCGACGTTGTGGTTAGTAAGCCTACACTTAACCCAACAACGCTCGAAGCCGATGGCGAAAGCCAAACCCAGATTGAAGTGGTGTTTCTGAAGGACGTACCGCCCGAAAAAGCCGTTGTAGAACTGAAAACAACAGCAGGTCTTTTTAAGGAGACAGGTAAAGATGCCATTAGCCTGACAGCCGCTATAGAACAGAAACCGGATAGCAGCTTCCATAGAGCGGTTCGCACGCAGCTCATCAATCCGGCTACGGCAGGAACCGTTATCCTAACATCGCGCAGCGTCGGTTATCAGCGAACCGACTCTATTTTATTCACAACTGCTCTGCCCGATAAGGTAGTTATTGAGTCGGATAAACTGGGGCTTAAGTCAGGGGCCGACAATGCAGCCACGATAACGGTCTCGCTGCTGAGAAATCCGGGACGCGGAAAACCCGCCCCCAATCTGCTGGTTGAACTAAGCCTGAAAGATGCTGGCGGAACCAGCCGGGGCGAGGTAAGGCCCAGTCAGGCGCTAAGCGGGGCCGACGGAAAATGTAAATTTCTGATTAGCCGGGGGAGCGATCTTTATCCGGGCGATCTCTACATCCAGGCCAAAGTCGTGGCATCAGGACTTATGTCTGATTCTTATAAGATTATATCAATTTAACTGAACTCATGTAGATTATGGCTATCACGAACAAAGCGCTGCGGTCAATGGCTGAACGCGAGTCCGGTCGGCTTATGCAGGAACACCAGGCAGCAGGCACAGCCAAAAGCCTGCTACAACTCGACAATGGCGTTAAGGTCATTTTCGAGGATATCAACTGCCCAAATGGTTGTTCTCTAGGTTTTGAAACCATTGAGGTGAACGGCGAAAAAATAGTAATGCGCCTTTGCAAAAGACCCGACGGCTCCATCTGCCTTTAAAAGCGTCTTACACTCGTGTGGAAGGCTATCTTTTTAGCTTACCCCAACGATCATCAGACTCCTTCCACAAACGAGGGTTTGGTGGAAACAACTATGTACGAGTGCCGTTTTCAAAAGAAGGATGGGCTGGATACAGCAGGCAGTTTACCGAGTCAGGAACCACGGATGGATCAGGGGCTAGCTCAGATAGACTCGGTTATATCAACGAAAATGCCTAACTATCTCATTCACGATAGTTAGGCATTTGTTTCGTACCAGGAGCGGGAGTCGAACCCGCACGGGCTTGTGGCCCACAGGATTTTAAGTCCGGCGTGTCTACCAATTCCACCATCCCGGCATTCTCCGCCAAAGCGGACATTTACAAAAAAAGCACCGGGTTCGGTGCCTCTTTGTGGAGCGAAAGACGGGGTTCGAACCCGCGACCTCGACCTTGGCAAGGTCGCGCTCTACCAGCTGAGCTACTTTCGCATTACACAATTTACCAGTCCAGTGGCGAATTGTGGATGCAAAAGTAGGGTATTTTCGTGGTTTGTCAAGCCCTATCCTCAAAAAAAATTTCTACCAATGAGCACAAAAACTGATTTTGAGTGAGTTAAGGCCATTTTTTCACAATAATGGATCGCTCACCTGGGTATCAAATACGCCCGTCAGTACTCGCCCGTTCCGCTTTACCTGTACCCAGATACGGTACTGCCCGGCGCGGGGAAAGGCATATGGAAACACCACCATGTTATTGGTCTTCATGACATGACTCATACCCGGCATACCTACCGCCAATTCTCGGTTTTTTTCGGCTTCGGGCAGGGTTTCGAGCCGGGCCACATAGGCATCAATGCTATCACGGAACCGGACGGCGTCGGGATAATGGAACGTCCGGGCGGTGTCGGCGATGCGCCCCACCAACGAGCCTTCTGCCGCCATCGAGTATGTGCCAACGGGGTGCAGGTGAATATAAACTGACCCATCGGATCGGAGAATAGCCGCATGACCACTCATGCCCAGATACGGTTCCAGCGGAGCCGCTTTCCCTTCAGCATCAGCCACGGCAAATTTCAGGCTATAGAGCTTACCCGTTTCAGGCACTTCGCCGGGTTTATCCATCCATAGCATCGTAGAGCCATCTTCGAGTTTGGCGCTGGCGGCTGGCTTTCCGCAAACCGCCATGTCTTTATCTAAATAAGGAATGCTGCCAGCAGTGGCCTTTCCGCCTATGGGTTCGGCGATGGCCCAACTGTCGTCAGGGTCAGAGGGTTTGGTAATAACTCCGCTTCTGATTTTCAATGAAGGCACCTCAACCGTATCGGTCAGGGTTTCGGCAAAGCCGCTGCGGTACACGACATCGGCATAGAGCAGGTATTTACCACCGGGCAATGCGGGCAGCGTGGCGTTATAGGTCAGGGTATCGGGCCGATTGGGATGAAGATGTGCGAAGGCATCCAGGCCGGGCGTTCTGACCAGAAAGGCATGCATCAGTTTTCCGTGATCAGGCAGAATGAAACTTAGGTTCCGCCGGATTCGGCGATTAGTCCCAAAGCCCGTCGTATCGAATCGAATACTCAATTGTCGCCCGGCGTCGACGACCTGAACAGTTGTCTGAACGGGTGTTGGCCGATATAGTTGCTCACTGCGGTATTCTTCGGCCGTGCTGGCCCACCACGACCGCCAGCCGGTTAGAATCAGGGCAATAACGGCCAAGCCAACCCCCATACCCACCAATCGCCGACGGCGAAGTGTTGGCACCAATTGGCCGGGCGCTACGATGCCATCGGCGTTACTGGCCCCAATGATGGTCACCAGCATCACCACCAGTAGCAAGCCCATAGCGGCCAGCCCCCAGCCGGTTCCGGCAGGCATATCGCGTAGGGCCGTTGCCACTGCCACGACCGGCACAATCACCTGCTGTTTACCATCCGGCCCATCGATACTGAGTTCAATGCTGGACGAGCCAGAGTCCATTAGCCACAAATCGCCTTCGTATCGATTGCTGCCGGTTAGGGTCAGGATGTCGTGTGTCGGAGCGCCCTTGTCGCCCGACCGGAAATAGATAGGTCGTGCACCGATGCTGCTCACCCGCCCCTGCTCAACAAACACAGTAACGTTGGCCGTTCCGGGCACCACATCGGGCGGATTGACGCTAATGAGCAACTGATAGTTGCCCACCTGCTTCTGTACAATTACCCCCGAACTGCCGACGTGAGCGTAAGTAATGAGCGAATGACTGAATAATAGAATGAGTGAACAAAACAGGAAGGCCCATCTTATCCAATTAGTATGTTTCATGCTGATGATCATTGTTCGACAGGTATTTCACTCTTTCTACCGTACTACGCGCTTCATCCAGTCTCCCCAGAACAGACCGACGCGGGCCGATAGAATGGCATAGAGAATCGCTTTCCCAAAACCTATCCAGAAATCTGCTGCCGACTGGACAAGCCAGGGCGGGTAAACATAGCGATACTCCCAATCAGGTGGGCTTTCATAGGTCCAGGAGTAGGAGAGAAAAAAACCGTTGCGGGCGTAGGGCGACGTTTGCAGAAATTCGCCAAACGGCCATTGTACCGCCAGCAGAACAAGCATAAAGACGATGGCATAGAGGCCCGCCAATAGCCAGTCGTTCGGTTTACGTCCAGTTTTTTCAAAGCGGTGCATGAGCCAGTCGAGCGCCAGAGCGGGAACAATCAGCAGCATTGGAAAATGGAACGGCTGGTAATGCGTAATCGGGTTCAGCACGGGCCCTAAGCGCGGTGTTGCCGGAAAATACTGAAGAATCCAGCTTGGCAGCACCAGCGCAATCATATATAACCCGGCAATAGTTGTCATAGGCCAGCGCAAAAGCGAAGCGCGCCCTACGGCCAGTATATAGAACGGAATGATAATGGCCGCCGTCACGTAATACAGGGAGTTATGCGATTCAAATTTCCCCATCGACTCGGAGGCTATCGAAAAAAGCATGGTGAGCAGCAGAGCCGCTGAAATAGCAAACAACCATTTCAATCGGGAGGCCCGACGGGTATCGGCTGCGGTTTGTTGAAGAGATGGGTTCCGATACTGATTTTGGAGGGCCAACACCCCCACCATAGCCCCAAATTGAACGGTCATGATGCCAAGAGCCAGAATGGTGTGCGGGGGCGTCAGAATCTGAACATCTAAGCCATAGGTGTTATGCCACCAATCGTCGAAAGGCGCCGAGGTGAGCATGGCTAATGCACCCCACACGCTGAACATGGCTCCCAGCGGGCCATAGAAAATTCCCCAGAAGGGAACGGCAGTCGAACGACCAGGATGCGTTTTGTTGAACGTCAGGTGTAGAATCTGATAAGCCGAAAATAACCCCGACACAACCGCCCCCACGTAAATAACCACGTGCGGAGGAGCCAGCAGGCCGTCGCGCCCGATGCTCATGTGCCACATGATGTCCCAAAGCAGACCCATGACCACACAAAATGACGAGAACACAACGGCATAAATGTAGGTCGGAATACCTAAGCGCCACCCGCCAACGCGAGCGACCGCCTGGTTATGAGCTGATTGAAACGAGGAGGGAAGCGACGATTCCATACAAAGTGAGCGAAGTGTTTTTGTGCAAAAGATTCTAAATAAGCGAAAAAGGTTGCCTGTCAGGGCGTAATTGGTAGGTAAACCATTCCATCACACCTGAGCCAGTGGGACACGAATCAACTGATTTATAGCGTTATTTGCACGAAAGTTATTGGCTTTACCTCAACAAATATGCTCCGTATTGATTCACCGGTACAATGGTTAACGTTCGCAGGGAGACTATTCATACTGAGCCTTAGCCTTTTCCTGAGCGGCTGCGTACCCGACTTTCTCTTATCGGACTCCGACTGGGTCGTTATCGAAGCGGGCGAACATGAGCCGAATCCGAAGCGAAAAGTGGGCTTGCTCATCAGCCCCGGCGAAGTATCGGCAACGGTCACGTTCGATAGCTCCTGCATCTATGACTTAGGCACTGCCGATGCCGACGACTGGAACAAAGTAATTGGCCTGGGGTTTGTTGGCTCGAAAGACCAGGATATCACAACCGGCGTTCCACCCCATCAGGTAGATGGCGCCCGGGTGGGGTGGCGATGGAACAAGCAGCGCGGGCGAATTGATCTGGGGGCCTATATCTACGTAGAAGGTAAACGCATTGATTTTAAAGTGGCCGAAACAGCCATCAACACACCCACCCGCCTGACCATCAAAATCGACTACGACCGCAAAGTCTATCAGGTGCTCGGTGGACAAACAGTGCCCTTCACACACAATAAGTCGTTTGCCTATAACACCGGTCTTTACTTCGGGGGCAATCAGGTGGCTCCGCACCGCATTCGGGTGAAGATTGTGGATTAAAACCTGTTATCCACGTCTGACCATGACAATTGCTCCTCTTGATTTGATCTTACTGCTTGGCTCCGGGCAGGGATTTATTCTGGCGACACTTCTCTGGGTCAACCGGAAAGGTAATCGTTTATCGAACCGGCTTCTGGCGGTACTGATTGGCCTGTTGGCCTTAATGAGCCTGGCGGTAGGAGTTCCTATCACAAACCGCTGGGTTGGTTTCGCGCTGGATATGTTGCCGCTTATTATGGTAATGCCAGTGGGGCCACTTATCTATTTTTACGCAAAATCTGTACTTGACCCAACGTTCAACATTGGCCGCACAGAACGGCTCCACTTTTACCCCGTTATGCTCGACTGGGGGAGCAAGCTCATTGGCTGGGTATTCATGGGTGGGGTGATTCTTGGTTTTTTTCGGAAACAGAATGGCCCGGCCTGGGGGTCAATCATGAATGAGTACGACACCTACGCGGACATTCCACGCTGGCTGTCTGTAACGATTTATTTGATGCTTACCAGACACTACCTAAGCCAAAATCAACGGGTTGGTCATGCTGGAAATTCCGGCATTCATCAACCAAATCTGCAATGGCTTCAACAGATTGTGAACGTTTTTCTGGTTTTTCAGGGACTATGGTTTATTCATTTAGTGCCTTCTATCATGCCCGCTTTTCGGGGGCCATTGCTGGATAGGTTTGGCTGGTATCCGATTTATATTCCCATCGCCGTTTTGATCTACTGGCTGGGATTGAAAGGCTATCTGCATTCCCGAAATAACCCGGTCAATTCGATTCCCGGCAAAGCCAATATAACCTCCCTTCCTGCTGAAACCGTTGAAAAAATAGTTGGTTTATTGATGGATGCTATGCAAATCGACAAACTTTATCTTGACCCTGAGTTGACTGTTGAAAAAGTTGGGCGGCATACGCAGCTCCCATCCAAAACAGTGTCGTTTGTACTCAATCAGCATCTGCAAAAGAGTTTCAATACGTTTGTCAACACATACCGTATAGAGGCTGTTAAACAGGGCCTGACCGACCCGGCTAACGAACACCTGACCCTAACGGGTATTGCATTCGAGTGCGGCTTCAACTCTCAGGCTACGTTTCAACGGACGTTTAAACAAATGACGGGCGTATCGCCAAAAAAGTACGTCAACCGGCAGACAGCAGAATCATAAAGATACCGCTCAAATCTGGATTTGAGTAGAAGTATGCGTCATTTTTAACCTGTTTTGGGTAAAAAACGGCGCATCATGAAAAGTCTTTTAATGACGGTTATCTGCTTATTCACTTTAGTCACTCCACTGTTGGCACAACCGTTACCCGAAAAATTAGACGAATACCTTACGTCGGCCAACCGAATGTACCATTTCGATGGGGTGGCACTAATCGCACAGAAGGGAAATTTTCTGCTTCATAAAGCCTATGGAGTCAGGAATGCCGAATTGAAAGCACCGAACGATATCGCCACCCGTTTTCCGATTCTGTCGATTACCAAATCCTTTACCTCAACGCTAATTCTGATGTTGCAGGAGCAGGGTAAATTATCGCTGGAAGACAAACTCACCAACTATTTCCCTGATTTCCCGAAAGGTGACTCCATTAGGCTCCATCACCTGCTCACGCATACATCAGGAATTTTCGACTACATGTCGCTGATTGATGAAGAAGATTCAGCGATTGTCTGCCATCCTGTGCCGAAGCAGCGAGTCCTGGATTTGTTATGGAATAAGCCCCTGGCGTTTTCGCCCGGCAAGCAGTATAGCTACTCGAATTCGGGCTATTTTCTGCTCGGAATGATAATCGAAAAAATTACCGGTAAGCCGTATGAACAGGTCATCCGGGAACTAATTATCAAACCACTCGGAATGACGCATTCCGGTTTCGATTTCATCAACCTTCCGGCCCAATCCCGCGCGTTTGGCTATGATACATTAACCGCCAACTATTATTCTCCTTACCCGCATTTCGACTCAACCGTTGCGTATTCGGCGGGGGCTATGTACAGCACTGCCGCTGATCTGTACAAATGGGGACAGGCAGTAGCCAAACATCAGCTTCTCTCCACCGACTCATGGAAACAGGCTTTTACGCCGAAGCTAAATAACTACGGATACGGCTGGATGATAGGCAGCTACCTCAACAAACAATACGTTGGGCACGATGGCGGTTATCCGGGTTTCATGTCCATTTTTGTTTATTATCCTGATGAGGACATAACAATCATACTGCTCAAAAATTCTGGTCATTACGGCGAATCACTCTATCCGTCAGTCATAGCACTAACAGCTATTCTGTTGAAAAAGCCCTATAGCAAATGGCAGCCCCGTACCGAAGTAAAGGTAGAGCAGACGGTGCTTCAGCAATACGTTGGCCGGTACAGGGCAGACCCCAAAATTGTTCCTGACCGCGTTATGTCAATCTCTTTTGAGCAGGGTAAGTTATTCGTGCAGGCCAACAATAGCGAGCTTAAAGTCGAGTTATTCGCTGAATCAGAAAACAGCTTTTTCTTAAAGGAATACAACGAACAGTGGACGTTTCGGAAAAACAAAAAAGGCCAAATTACGCAAGCCGTTATTCATGTAAACGGCATCGACTTAACAGCGAACAAATTTTAAATAGTACGTTAAATGAGCTACCTGTAACGAAAAGCTCACCCATTGATCAGTCGTAATCAATCGATGAACTTGACTACCAACCTAATGATATAAACGCGAAGTTGCTCATGGATTTTGGGTCAAGCAGAGCCATTGCCAGGAGCTCTACGAGCTAACGGTGGCATTCATACTTAAGCCCGGCAAACAAGAAGGCTGTTATCGTCTTTTCAATGCTTTTGGCTGGTACGGGTGTATCGTCGGTTTTCTCGCAGGAAAAAACCCATAGCAACAACAAGCAGATCAGGATGTAGAAACGGGTAACTTGCGTTTTCACGATAAGTAGCCAATTCTATAGCAGAAGAACAAATGCCTACTCGATTCCAGGTTTTCGGCTTGGCCTGTTGGGGGTGGAGGTATTCAGAAATTGGGTAACTTTGTTAAAAAGTGATTCTTATGCTTGATCCACAGGAAATTAAAGCGCGGTTAATGGCTATAAAACCTACGCTCCTGGCCCGATATCCCATCCGCCAACTGGCTCTGTTTGGGTCTGTAGCCCGCAATGAAGCAGGCCCCAAAAGCGATGTCGATATTTTAGTGGAATTTAGCGAACCCATTGGCTTTCAGTTCTTTAACCTGGCAAACGACTTGGAAAACTACCTTCATTTACCGGTCGATTTAGTATCGCGAAACGGAATCAAGCCCGCCTACTTTGCCGCCATCGAACCCGACTTGATCGATGTCTAAGCGTGATCCTCAACTACTGATTGACGATATGCTGCGGTCTATAGCTAAAATCAGGACATACACTGAGGGGATGGATTTTGCTGCTTTTATGGCCGACACTCGAACTGTTGATGCCGTTGAACGTAATTTTGAAATCATCGGTGAAGCCGCTAATCAACTGCCTGTTGACTTTCAGCAGAGTCATACCGAAATAGCCTGGTACAATGTCATTAGCTTTCGCAATCGGCTTATTCATGGCTACTTCGGCGTTGATTACCAAATTCTGTGGTACATTATGCAAGTTGACCTGCCTGTGCTGGAAGCCCAACTGTTGAACATTGTGAGTCAGTTGGAATAAAGCGTGCTCATGAGTTGTGTGCGTAAGAAACGTTTTTGCCTACTCAATTCCAGGTTTTCGGCTTGGCCTGTTTGGGGTTGTGAGAGAGCCACCGACTACCGACACCGACAGCCGGTGGGCTGAACTACCAACCTATGAGAATTAATACACCATACCGCTCACCCCGGCGTAGAAACCGTGTCGTCTTTCGCCAGCACATTCTATTTGTGGTGCGTCGCCACTAGATTGTGGGAAAAGTTGGTTTTGAAATTATTTGTGCGGAAGAATAGGCTCAACACTAACTTTCCCATCCGTAGAGTTTGAGGGTTCGTTTACACCAATACGAAGTTTGATTGTGTCAACTTTTGAGGCTAATCCATCACCGTCTTTGAAAGTCCGTAACGAACCAACTGCAACTAACTTAACATCATTTGTATCACCTGTTTTTTCAGTTAGAAGCCTTGCTAATTGAAAATCTTTAATCCCTGTGCTGGTCATTTCGCCTGAAATAACAACCAATGTTTTGTATGGAATTGAGCTTGAAATGCCACTTAGTACTACGAAAGCAGTGAATTTGTTACCAGCCCCTGAGATATAAGATGTATAGCCCTTTGCTGCGTCAGCACCTAAGTCATCTTTATTAGAATAATCTAAACTGACTGTTTGAGCCTTCGTATCGTGATTAGTGAATTGATAGCGATAACTACTAAATAACTCACCAGGCTTGTAGTCATTACTATTATAACCTGTCACTAACACATCAGGATTTAACTCGTAGATACCATCAATTTTTGATACCGTGTTACTTTCGTAAATCGGCATTCCTCTACTTTTGATTAAATCAATTTGAGCCTGTGTTACAATCTTTTTAATATCATCTGAAAGATTAGAAGTAAATACAGGTGCAATAACCTTAACCGTTACCTTCCAAACCTGCGTACTCGCATCCTCAGCGGTAACGGTATAAGCTACTTCCTTCGAGAAGTCCTGCGCCACGCCCGTGTTGGGGGAAACCGTCGCTTTGTCCGAAATCGTAATGGTGGGCACTAACTTGGTTACGTCTGTACCGGCTGGCACGGTGGCCGAAATGGTTTTGGCAGCGGCATCAATCGTGGCATCTACGGCAGGGCTGAGGGCGGCAAACGTAAATTTGGCAATGTCTTTGGCCGCGCTTTTGGTCGTGGGCGTGGGGGTCGGCGTGGGGGCTGGGCCGTCAGTTTTTTTGCAGGATACAACCCAGAGCAACACTAAACAAACAAGGGTGGACAGATAAGCAACTGGCGTTTTCATGGCGCATTTGGTTTGAAAAACAGTGTGGATGGATTCATTAATTTCTGCTTCCCCGGCCTGAGAAAACAAAGACCGGGGAAGCAGGAAGCGAGTGGAACGAAACGCCACTTACTTCTGAACTTTGATGTCCAGCGTAACGGGGTAGGAATTAGCCTTTTTGCTACTTTCCGCTCATGACCACAGTATTCCCTGCTGTAATCTTTCCTGTGATTATGTTTGGCATGGTCTTGGGGAGTTTGAAGCGATTATTGAACATCCCCACTTAGACTTGGGTGATAAGCTTTGCCCTTAATCCATAAAGCCAACTGTGTTCTACCGCTTAAAGAGGTCGAGAACTTTAATTTTAAAGCCCCAGTTTTTGCATCAATAATTCCACTTGAAAAATACACTAAATTATTGGCAACTATTGGGCTTTCTGCACGATAGCCAAGAGTAGTAGCAGACCATTTTATTGTACCAGTAACAGCATCGATTGCATGACAGATATAATCTGCATCTACCATATAAACAATACCATCTGCTACAATTGGCGAAACTTGAAAATTATACTTGGAGCTATAGTTTGTAATCCATTTTCTTTTACCTGTGGCTACTTCCATCGCAATGATTGAACCTTTCGCATAAACTACTGTATAGAGTAAATCGTTAGCTGTTGTTTGAACATTTTCTTCAGGCGAATTTGCACTATCGCCTACTTTCCATTTCACTGTGCCTGTATTAGCGTCTAAGGCGGTTATTCCATAATCGCCGTTTACAACAAAAACTAAGTCGTTTGCAACGCAAACATTTTTACCAGTAACATTGCTTGTTTGTTTCCACTTTGTTTGCCCAGTTGCAGCATCCAACGCATAAACCACACCACTCGTACCCGTTGTTATAGTTGAAGTATATACTATATTGTTGACAACCACTGGACTGGTAGGATGAGAAGCAGCCAAATCAATTGACCATTTTTTTGTTCCATTCTTTGCGTCCAATGCATAAAATTTACCACTATACTCAGCACAATAAAGCACTCCATTTGCAATCACGGGATAACGGTCAGTATCAATTGAGTACTCCCATATCTTTACGCCTGTCTTCGCATCCACAGCATACATATTCTTGTCGGCACCTGCTATATACACAACACCGTCAGAAACATATGGGTCATTATTAGAACCAACATTATTTGACGTAAATGCCCAAACTTCTTTTCCTGTTGTTGCATCAAATGCACTTAATATTTTTTTTCCAAATGAATCTCCTCCTCTATAAATAAAATCAGTAGTATTGGATACAACAACCACCTCCTTCGTCACCTTCACCATATACGCCTGCGTCGTGCCATCTTCTGCTGTAACGGTATATGCTACATCCTTCGAGAAATCCTGCGCTACGCCCGATGCAGGAGAAACGGTCGCTTTGTCGGAGAGCGTGATTGTCGGCACGAGCTTGGTTACGTCAGTGCCGCTGGCAACGGTGGCCGAAATGGTTTTTGCTGTAGCATCAATGGTAGCAGTTACGGCAGGACTAAGGCCGTTAAAGGCAAAAGCGGTGATGGCTTTAGCCGAGCTTTTGGTGGTGGGCGCAGGGGTCGGTGTGGGGGCTGGGTCGGGGTCTTTTTGCAGGCTACCACCCACAACAGTATCAGGCCAAATAGGGTGAATAGAAGGGAAAACGGAGTTTTCATGGTTCGTGGAATTTAAAATTGATTTACTGACTAATTGGGGCAGTGATGATAGACTGACGCTTACTCACCAATCTCATAACATCCGGGTTTACGCTGAAAAAGAGTCATGTACAGATGAGTCAATTCCAGTGTTTTTGATATGGGCAAAATTGTGAATAGGCGGAATGGAAGAAAATAACCACTTTCTGGTATTTTTACTACCTACTTTCAGGTAGGTACAGCGTGCGTAGAACTACGTACATGCTCTACTTTTCCGTAAATTATGTAGGTTATCACATTCTCATATCCTATGATAATTGGGGATTTTATCAGTTATTTACTATTCAGTATCAATTGTTTATATGCTATCCACCAGGTCATGACGCGATACTACAGAATAGGAATTATGGGATTGTGGCTGCTGGCCTATAGCTGGCAGGTGCAGGCGCAAACGTTACCCCGGTTCATGATTGACCGGCGGCAGGACATGGCCTATATGGATAGCCTGTCGTCGCTGGCAAAGCAGCAGTATCAGACCACATCGCGAATGCCCCGAACGGCCCAAACCGATACCCTACGCCTTCAGGCTCTGTATTATTTAGGCAGATTATACAACTGGTGGACAAGCCGGGGCGACAGCATTCGGTACTTCGCCGATGAACTGACCAAACAGGCTCGCGAACGACAAAATCTGGTGTTTGAGGTTAAGGGAATTCTGCTGAATGAAGCCTATTACCGAACCCAGAAAAACAATTATCCCGAAGCCCTTTCGCTTAATTATAAGGCAAGGGCCATTCTTCAGAAAGCCCGGCAGGACCCCTTTCTGGGCTGGCGGATTGAACTGAATTTAGGCGAGTTGTACACCCTGGCGGGCGACTATGAAAATGCACTCAACGCCCTAAACAAAGCCCAGGCACTCATTGCGAAAGGAAGCGGCATGAGTCCCGACGTGACGGCCATGTATCAGGCAGACATGGAGGAAAAAATAGGCGACATCTATGCCCGACAGGCCAATGTTGACGAAGGCGCAAAGCATTACCTGATGGCTGAGAAAATTCTGGCTGGGAAAGGCAGCCAGACCAATTTTGGTTATGTATATGTTGCGCTGTCTCAACTTTATCTGAAGGCGGGTGATTATGAGAAAGCGCTTATATACGCCAAAAAAGCCGAACCAATCTGGGAGAGCCTCAATAACCCCATAACCGTGTCGGTCAACTGGTCGGTGATGGCCTTGTGTTATGCCCAAAGCAAACAGAACACGCTGGCAATCAGCTATGCCCAGAAGGTGATGAATTTTAAAAACGCTACGCTGATGGCCCGCCAGCGAACGCACCTGGCGCTCCAGAAAGTTTACGAAAATCAGCAGGACTGGGGCCGGAGTTTAACCCATTACAAAAAATACATTGCGTTGCAGGATACGGTAAATCAGGAAACCCGAGTGCAGGAACTGGCCGCCGTTCAGAAACGCACCGAACTCGACCGGCTCACCCTCGAAAACCAGCAGCAACGTCAACTCCAGACCGAACGGCTGGCTACGTTTCAGAAACAGGCCGAACTTGACCGGCTCCGTAGCCAGTCCAAAGCCGATGCACTGGCACAACGAGCCCTGCTGGCAGACCAGCAGCGGCTGCTCGATAAGGAGCGCACTCAAACTACGCTTACCCGACTACGAGACCGCCAGAAACTTCAGCAGCAAACCTATGAGCAACGCGCCCAGCTTCAGCAACAAACCTTCGAGCAGGAAACGAAGTTGCAGGAACGCACCCGCCAATGGTTAGTGGGCGGACTGCTTGGTGTGCTGTTGTTTACGCTGGCGCTGGCCCTGGTGTATCGGCAGAATCAGCACCAGAAAAAGCAGATTGAGCAGCTCAATGCGGGTCTGGAACAGACTGTCCAACTCCGAACGGCCCAACTTCAGCAGGCCAATGATGAACTACGCCAGAAAAACCGCGCCATTGAAGAAGCCCTGCTGCGCGGCCAGACCCAGGAGCGCAGACGGGTGGCGTCTGAACTTCACGACACGCTGGGCGGTACCCTTGCCACCACCAAACTGATGCTCCAGCGCTTAGACCATGCCGACCTGAACCCCGATGAGCAACAGATCTATCATCAGTTGGTGAGCATGATGACCGGAGCCGGGCAGCAACTTCGTCAGCTATCGCACAACCTGCTGCCCGACCAGCTTTTGCGCGATGGACTGATTCCGGCCCTGAACACCTTAGTGAGTAAACTTAACCTGACCGATTCGGTGCAGTTTGTTCTCCAAGTCGATGAGAACCTGCCGTTGCTCGACAAACAAACCGAGTTCAACCTGTATGCCATTTGTTTGGAGTTGTGCCACAACACACTCAAGCACGCCAATGCCACAACGGCTTCGATTGAGTTGCAACGGCAGGGCGACCGGCTCCAACTGCTGGTTAGCGATAACGGACAGGGAATCAGACCGGGGCAGGCAACGCAAGGGTCCGGCATGAAAAACCTGAGCGAACGGGCGCAGGCAATCGGGGCAAGCCTGAAGGTGTATGCACCCGAAGAGGGCGGCACACTCGTGCGATTGGTGGTGCCCGTGTTTAGCTCAAGTCCAGCCCACTCTTCAGAGCAAACTTGATAAGCCCCACTGTATTCCTGGCATTTAGTTTATGAAGCAGATTTTTTCGGTGGACTTCTACAGTATGGGGGCTTATTGCTAGGTGGTCAGCAATCTCACTGGTCGTACATTCGGCAACAAGCAGCCGTAGTACATCGCGCTCCCGATTGGTGAGAGAAGTTAACGGCGGCTCTTCGTCGGACGTTGGCGTGACTGGATTCCGGGCCAGTTCGCGCAAAACAACTTTGCTTAGATAGACCTCGTTCTGCTGAACAAAATGCAGGGCTTTCCCTAACTCATTTTCATCGGCATTTTTGGTGATAAAGCCCGCAGCACCCGCCCGAATCGCTTCCCGAACGGTGTCGGCATCGCTGGACATAGACAGAATCAGCACTTTTACCGTCGGGAATCGCTCCCGGATTTGCGTAAGCAGCATCAGGCCCGACATATCAGGCATTTGCCAGTCTGACACTACTACATCGACCGGGTCGTCCTGTAACCGCTCCAACACAGTCTGCCCCGTGTTGAGAATACCCACCACCTCTACCCCAGCGTTATCGGTCAGTAATCTGCCTAAACTCTGAGCGAACAGCAAATGATCATCAACAAGCAAAAGACGCATAGACTTCATTATGAGACGAATGTGAGCGGCTAACGTCCCTCTATTAATCGTATGAAAAGGGGATGCGGGCGGCCACCATGATGGCGGAATGAACGTAAGTCAGCATTAGACGAATCGCCGTTTCATCAGGTCACACGCCAGGCTACTGGATATGATAAACCCTGCCCCTGCCTATTTCGTTAGGTTATAACAGACTACATTTTCCGATGGCCCACTATCAACCCCTCCACGACTGGAACGTTTCGCCCACCGAAGCCATCGCGTTGCAACAGCAGTTGCGTTCGCAGATTCGGATTCAGCCATTGACGGAGCCGCCGAAAACCATTGCGGGTTGTGATATTTCGTTCAATAAGTTTGAAGAGACGGTGTATGCGGGAATTGTCGTCCTGCGGCTCGATACACTCGAAACCATTGCGGAAGCGGGCGTAATCGGCACGGCTCCGTTTCCTTATATTCCGGGGCTACTCTCCTTCCGTGAAATTCCGTCGTTGCTGCAAGCCTGGCAGAAACTCACCATCGAACCCGACGTGGTAATGTTCGACGGACACGGCACAGCGCACCCCCGCCGAATTGGGATTGCTTCCCACGCGGGCTTGTTTCTGAACCGCCCGACGTTTGGTTGTGGCAAATCGGTGTTAGTTGGCAAATATGACGAACCGGCTCCCGAACGCGGGTCGTGGTCGCCAATGCGGCATTATGGGGATGTGATTGGGGCAGCTTTGCGGACAAAAAACAAAGTAAACCCGGTGTACGTCTCACCCGGCCATTTGATTGATTTAGAAACAGCCATTTCGCTAACGCTGCAATGCGACGGCGGTTATCGCATTCCTGAACCTACCCGCCGGGCGCATAACTTAGTGAATGCCTTGCGGAGGGGCGAACGGGAACCGAATCAATAGCTATGCTCTTCTAATTTCACTTTGCCGCGAAACGTCCAGAATAGAAACAGCGTGTAGGTAGCAACTAACGGCATCCCGATGGCGGCAAACAGCAGCATCGTTCGCAGGGAACCATTCGATGAGGCCGCTTCGTAGATGCTGATGTTCCCTTTCGGATCGGCGTTCGACAGAACTAAGTTTGGGTACAGCCCCATTGCAAATAAAATCAGCAGCAACGCAGTCGTTACAGACGACGAAACAAAGCCCCGACGGTATCGCCGTTTTTCGATGCTTCGGCGAATGTTCAGCACGATGAGCACAGCGGCAATAGGCAGCACAAACAGTTCGGGATGGTGTTTAAAAATGGCCGTCATGTGGGGCACGTAGATGAGCGTCGCCAGCGAGGTAGCCATGAAGCATAGGATGAAAAACTTGCTCGTGTTGTTGGCAATAATGGTCAGTTTGGCATAAAGCCGGTCTTCGGTTTTCATGAGCAAATACATGGATCCGTGCATCATAAACAACGACAGCACCGTTACGGCAATTAGTCCGGCATACGGATTGAAAAAGTCGCGCAGTCGGCCCACAAATTCGTGGTTTGCATTCAGCGGAATGCCCTGAATCAGATTACCCAGAATCAACCCAAGCAACAGCGAAATAACGATGCTGGACATGCAAAAGCTAACGTCCCATAGCTGACGCCACCACGCCATTTTTTCTTTACTCCGAAACTCAATCGAGATGGCCCGGAAAATAATAGCCACCAGAAACAGCATGAACGGCAGATAAAACACCGACAGAATCGTGCCATACACGAGCGGAAAAGCCGCGAACAGCGACCCAGCCCCGATAACCAACCAGACTTCATTACCATCCCAAACCGGACCGATGGCATTGAGCGCAATCCGGCGACTTTGCTCTTTCCGAAAAAACAGGTGTAATGCTCCGGCTCCCAAATCAAAGCCATCCAAAATGCCATAACCGCTAATCAGCGCACCAATCAGCAAAAACCACCAGGTGGGCAGGTCGATTCCAAGAATGGTATCCATATGTAAATGCTGAATGAGTGAATGATAGAATGACCGGGCTGGCGGACCAGTGAATAGCTGGCGCATACTTATCTGCCGGATGGTATTCACTCATTCACTCATTCAAAATTGGGTTAAGCGATGGGTTCATGCGCGATGAGGGTTCTTCGTTGTCTGATTCCACGTCGGGGCCGTGCTGGATTTTTTTGTTGAGCAGGTACAGAAACAGCAGGAAAAGCATCACGTAAATCAGGGTGAACATAACCAGCGAAGCCAATACATGTTCGGCTTTGACGGCCTGCGAGAGCGCGTCCGAGGTACGAAGCAGGCCATAGACCACCCAGGGCTGGCGGCCCACTTCGGCGGTGTACCAACCCACCTGATTGGCAATCTGGGGCAATAGCACCGAAAAGACAAAAACCACCATCAACCAGCGCGTCTGGAATAGTTTTTTCCGATACAGGAGGTATAAGCTAAAGAGTGTCAGCGCAATCAGGGTCATGCCAATAGCCACCATCAAATGATAGGTCTGAAAGACGAAATTAATGGCCGTTGGGCGATTTTCGGGCTTAATGCTGTTCAGACCGGGAACAGGCGCGCTGGCATCCTGATGCACGAGCAGCGATAGACCACCGGGGATTTTCAGGCCGGTTGTTTTCTGGTTTTTAGCATCTACCCAGCCAAACAGGTACGCATCGGCGGGAGCCAGTTTCTCGAAATGGCCTTCCATCGCGGATAATTTGGCGGGCTGGTATTTCGTGACCACTTCCGCCGACTGATGCCCCGTAAACAATTGCCCCAGCGACGATACGGCTGCTACCCAAAGTGCAATCCGAAACGCAGCCTGGGCATGTACTACGTGCTTTTTCTTCAGAACATACCAGGCACTCACGCTCAACACCAGAAACGAACCAGCCAGAAAGGCCCCAATTAGTACATGCGAATACCGTTCGACGGACGACGGATTGAAAACCATCTGCCAAAAATCCGTCACGATGGCGCGGGCCTGCATTCCTTCGCCCTCAATGCGATAGCCCGCCGGAGTTTGCTGCCACGAATTCGCTACGACAATCCAGAGTGCCGAAAAAATGGAGCCGAGCGCCACCAGCACGGTAGCCATGAAATGGACGCGCGGGCTTACCTTGTTCCAGCCAAAGAGCAGAATACCCAAAAAAGCCGACTCCAGCGCGAACGCAAAAATGCCTTCTGCGGCCAATGCGGAGCCGAAAATATCGCCCACATAGCGCGAATAAGTAGCCCAGTTGGTGCCAAACTCAAACTCCATGACGATGCCGGTAGCTACGCCAATACCGAAAATAAGCGCGAAAATCTTAACCCAGAACCGGGTCAGCTCTTCATAAACCTTGTTTTTTGTTTTTAGATACAGCCCTTCCATCACCACTAAACAAACGCCCAGACCAATGCTTAGGGGCGGGTAGATATAGTGAAATGCGATGGTGAACGCGAACTGAATCCGGGAGAGCAATTCTACATTGTCCATAACCAGAGCGATAGCCGGGACAGGTCGCCGAGGTCGCAGGCAGGCGATGCGATAAAGGGCGAACAGGGCGGGAAAACTATCATCCGAAAGGTACAACCGGAAGCGGACAGAGCGGACACAGCAACCCCAGATTTTTCGCAGAAATTGAGGATTTGGCAGTAAGTGAGTAGGTTAGTAGGTTGGCTACGCTTACAAACGTACCAACTTTCTGACGCTTGTGCAGCCCGATAGCCCTCACTCCCTCTCGCAGCAGTTCCGAAATTATGTCATCGCGTTTTATCAAACCCAGCGTAATGCCTTTGTGGTCATTATTACGCTGCTCATTTCGCTCTACATCCTGACCGTTCCCGACCAAGCCGACGACATGATTAATGCCGTAATAGACACGGGGGTGTTTAGTCGGTTGTTCCAGTATATTCTGCTCAGTACGTTCGTCTGGAGTTGGGTGGTGTATGCCAGTACGCGCATGATTCTGCATATTTCGCCAGTGGGATTGCGACTCAATCAGGAATGCGATTTGTTGCTGCGCTGGTTACCCAAACTGGGTGGTGTGATTCCCGCCCTGATTCTGGCATATGCTTTCTGGCAACCCAACCGCTGGCAACCCTATTTGCTGCTGCTCGAAAGTGGCCTGATGCTAGCGCTGTTTCACTGGGTCGAACAAGAGGTACCCGTATTCAGGTTACCCCATCACTGGACGTTTTCGGATCGTTACACCAACTTCCGGCAGGACGTTCGGGCACTCTGGCGGCATCCGCTTGGCCGACTGGTAGTAACGGGCGGACTGGCGATGACCGCTTTTCTGGTTGGCTTACTGAGTCTGCCGGTCGAATGGGAAATTGCCCGACGATTGCGGCCTACAGCCATTATCATCTTCGGCATTTCGCTCTACACCTTTTGGGGAAGTCTGGTCGTTTATTTTAATGATTACCGCTATCGCCCACTGGTACTGATGGTTGGTGTCTATTTAGTGGTTGTCACGGCCTTTAACGACAATACAGCCATTCGGCAGACTACCCAGGCCGGTGTGCCCTCCATTTCGCAACGTCCGACTGTCGAAGCCCATTTTGCCCGGTGGATTGCCGCCCGTCGGCAGGAAGAGGGCGACACCATTCCGCTCGTGTTAGTTGCCGCCGAAGGCGGAGGTATTCGGGCGCTGAACTGGACGGCTGAAACACTCATCCGGCTTGATTCCATCATTCCGGGCTTTAGTCGTCATGTGTATGCGCTCAGTGGCGTGTCGGGCGGGGGTGTGGGAACGGTGTTTTATACAGCTTTCCTGCGCGACGTGGCCGAAGCAAACCGAACTGGCCGATTTGAGCAATTTCGCCATGTTATCCGCGATGATTATCTATCGGCCGTATCGGCGGCCCTACTCTTCCCGGAATCGGTTCAGCGCATTCTTCCGGTGCCGCTTCCCGCTCTGGAACGGGCCAAATGGCTCGAAGATTCGTGGGCCGATTCATACCACGACAATCTCAACCTGGCGACGATGGATTCCTCGCTGACGAAATTGTATCAAACTCCAACTGGTTATAATTACAATCTGCCCTCCTTGCTACTAAACGGCACCCTGGCCGAATCGGGGCAGAAAACCATTACCTCGAACCTGCAGCTCGACCCGCGTTATTTCCGCAATGTCGTTTCAACCTTAGACGTAGTCGGGACGGACATACCCTTGAAAACAGCCGCATCCTTATGCAGCCGATTCCCGATTGTCACGAATGGCGGACTCATTCAGAAGGATACAGTGGTAGGTAAAAGCCGCCAACGCTTTGGCGGGCATGTAGTCGATGGCGGTTATTTCGATAATTCGGGTGTGGAAACCTGCATTCAACTGCTGAACAACTTAGTGCCCTCAATCCGGCAGTTCGACACCACCCAACGGGTCACCATCATTCCTTACATTCTGTTTATCCAGAACAGCAACGGTATTGGACAGCTACCCCGCAAACGGTCTGTTCTACAGGAGGTTCAGATTCCATTGCTGGCGTTTTTTAATGCTTGGGATAACGGCTCTACCACCCGCGACAACATGTTCAACTCGTTTATGGACCGATTTGCCAACCCGAAAACCAACTACCTGACACTACGGCTGGCCTACAACGATAAGTACCCCCTGGGCTGGTTCCTCTCCGACAGCGTAGCCCGAAGCCTAAGCCAGCAAGCTAAAGACTCAATCAGCCTGAAAAACAAGGAATTAGTTAGACTAAAAAGCGCGTTCCGGCGGTTGGGGGTTAAACGGGTGGTGTCAAAATAGAACGCAGATTTTTATGGTCAATATGATTTAAAAATGATTCTTATCTGGGTAAATCATATCAATCATAAAAATCTGCGTTCTATTTTTACCCATATGAATCTTCGCATAAACGGCCGCATCTGGCTCGAAACCATTAACAACGACACCATCGAACGATTTATGGGCGTCGGTCGGCTGGAGTTGCTGGGCCATATTCAGCGAACCGGCTCCATTAACCAGGCGGCCAAGGCTATGCGTATGTCCTACAAACGAGCGTGGGAACTGGTACATTCCATGAACACCCAGGCCGATGCACCGTTGGTAACTACCCAAACCGGGGGATCAGCAGGTGGAGGGGCCATTGTAACCGAAGAAGGCGAAAAACACCTCGCTTACTACCGCGATCTGCACGAACGGTTTCAGCAATTTATGGCCGACGAGTTGGCTAAACTACCCGCCTAAAACGACCTATTTCAGCAAATCCCGGCGGATGAAACTATACGTGTTGGGGTCAAAGCCGGTCGTGCGGATGAACGCTTGGGGCGGGTGTTCGATGAATCGCTGCATACTGCTGTCGTTCTTGTAATATTGCGCGATTTCGGTGCGGAATACAATCAGATTGATGCCGTTTTGCTCTACAAATTTGAAGAAGTCCGAATTCCGTTTGTAGCGTTCGTAAGCAATGGCCGTGAAGCCTAAATGCGTAGGCACCGCATCGGTATTATCGAACATCCGAACCCGGTTTTTGTCGGCTACATTAGCCGTAAGTTGCTTCGTGTACTGAAGCAGCTTTCGGTCTTTGATTACAGCAGGCGTTTGATGCTGCCATTCCCACGCCATCCAGGCAATAAGTCCGAGTAGAAAAAGTCCTGTTGATGCGTAAGTCAACCCGCGACGAGTTAGTTGCCGAAAGGCTACTCGTTGAGCCAGCCAGGGCCGAAACTGAAGGTTTACCAGCACTGTGCCGACCACGACTGGCACGAAAAAGTAGAACGCGGGCAGATACCGGATTTTGATACCCATTGAATAGACAGAACTCACAATGGGAGCGATAATAGCCGTAATCGCCACGATGTACGGCCAGGGATTTTGGGCAACGGTACGCCAAACAGATCGAGCCGTTTTGCGAATCGACACCATCGCCACGAAGCCAAGCAGCAACGCAAGCCAGGTGATTTTTCGGTAGAACAAAGGCTGAACGACAGCTACGCCGGGTAGGTACGTTAGGGGTTGCACATAGGTGCCGAGCAACGAAAGCAACTGCACACTCAAGTTGTAGATATTGGGCAGCAGGTGATCGCCAAGCACTAATTTCGGATGGTGAATCAGCGCATCGCCGAAACCTTTTACCCGTTCGCCAAAAATGAGTTGCGACATCACCTCCGAATCGACCCAGTTACTATAGCCGCTCAACCGTTTATCTTCCGGGTGGCGCATGGCGTAGTTGTACGAAAAATCCTGCTTAAACGCCTTTTCCCCTTTTTCCGACAGCGGACTTCCCACGCCAAATACCATCAGCAACATAATAACCACAATGCCCGCAATGGGATAGGCCGACTGCCGAAACCAAAAAGCGGCTCCAATCAGTAGCACGAGACAAATGCCAAAAGGCACCACAAATTCCGGTCGGAAATAAGCGAACAGGAAATAAACAAGAGTCAGAAGCGCAGAGGCTGCATAAAGACGATGCTTCAGATACCGGGCACCGATGATAAACACGATCAACGTCAGCAGAAACAGAAAGATGGACACCTTAACACCTTCCGGGAAATTCATCCGGGAAAAATGGAAGACCAGCGTGCAGTATAATGCCCAATACCACCGAAACCCAGCCAGCCGAATGGCCGCATACAACGCCAGCGTCGGCAGCGACGCCATCAGGGCCATGTTGAGGTAATACAGTCGAATGGTATCCGGCTCAAACAGGAAAAGAAATTTATACCAGAGTGAATAGCCTGGCCCCCAGTCGGTTTGCAGGCCCAGTTTGAAATTGCTGATGCCCTGATACATGTAGAATGCTTCGTCGCCCAACTGCACGTCGGCAATGGTGGTAAGCTGGTGATTCAGGACGTAAATGGCAACGAAAATCAGCAACAGGCTGAGTCCGTCGTAAAACTTAGTGTTCATCAAGTAGTGTATAAATCGAACCGCAAAGGTAGCGGGAAACAACGGAACGCAGATTTTTAGGATAATTATGGTTCAAAATGATTTTCTGAAATCTTAACAAACCATAATCATCATAAAAATCTGCGTTCCGTTGTTTCTCACTGTTTCTTCGCTGTGTACATCACCCGCCACACTTTACCTTTCACCGAGTCGGAAATATAAAGCGAGCCATCGGGTCCCTGCGCCAGTCCCACCGGGCGGGCTTTGGCATCGCCGGGACTGGCTAAATCGAGCTTACCCGCGTTCAAATCCGTGCCGGGTTTACCCAGTTCGGCTACGCCCGCGAAGTTCTCGGCAAAGACCTCATATTTACCCGACGGACGACCATCTTTCCCAAACGGGATAAACGCCACAAAGTAGCCGCCCTGTTTCAGCGGGGCGCGATTCCAGGAGCCGTGGAAGCAAACAAACGCCCCGTTTTTGTATCGGGCCGGGAAGGCGCTACCCGTATAGAATAGCAGATCATTGGGCGCCCAGTGGCCCGGAAACGCCATAATAGGCTTATCTTTTCCGGCGCAACGATCTATTTTCGTACCATCGCCACCGTATTCGGGGGCTAAGAATTTCTGGTTCTTAACGTGGTTATTGTAGCAATACGGCCAGCCAAAATCAGACCCTTCTTTCACCATCAGGAATTCTTCGGAAGGGAGTTCTGCGCTTACTTCGTCGGTGAAAACCCCACCCCAGTTGTTTAGGTTGTCGCGCCCGTGCTGAAGCGCGTAGAGCGTATTGGTGGCCGTATTCCAGTCGAGGGCAACGGCGTTGCGAATTCCTGTTGCGTAGCGTTTGCCGTCGGCTTTGTGCTGGTTCAACTTATTCGCATCGAACTGCCAAATACCGCCGTATTCTTCCAGAATGGGGCAAGGGTCCATGCCTTTCGAGCCTTTCTGGCGGTCTTTTTCCTGACAGGCATTGGAGGGAGCGCCGAAATTAACGAACAACCGTCCATCCGGCGAAATCGCAAATGATTTGCTGGCGTGTTGTCGCTGTAAGGTCAGCCCTGAGATAATCGGTTCGGCAGGGGTAGTTTCCATCACCTTACCGTTGGTCAGTTTGTATCGATACACCGACGTATCCGATGAAGCATAGAGATAACCATTGTAGACGCCTGCGCCCGTGCCGGTGTTATTCCCGAACATCACCGTCTGGTCGGCGCGACCATCGCCGTTGGTATCGTTCAGTTCAACGATGCCTTTCCCGTCGTTGAGTTTTTCCAACTTAACAAACACTGTACCGGCTCCATCAACGGCCATATGCCGGGCTTTGCCAAGATTATCTGCAAAGACTAACGCGCTAAAGCCATTGGACAATTTCAGGCCCCCATTGTCGGGGTCGGGCGCGATGGCGTTCCGGGTAGAAAGGGCCGGTTTAGCAACAGACGGCTTCAGTTTTACGGATTTGACGGGTGGAGTACCAGCATGACCAGCCAGCGACATCGTTGTGGCCGCAATAGCCAGTAATAACGTAGATTTCATGAGTATAATTGGCTTGAGTGAGCAGACAGGAATTGTATCGGTTAAACGGACGGATTCAGCCAAAAGTTTTGGCGTCAACACAGGAAATAACCTACTTTTCTTACTTTTAATAGGTACAAAAGCAGGATTATCTGCTTTGCTAATGGTATGCATACATTTATTAAATCAATCGTTCGCCGAGCAGCAATTTTAGGGCTGGGACTGTCCATGACGGCCCATGCTCAAAACGACTTGCCCGCTGTTTCGCTCTCTCAACTGGCTCGCCCGGCGGGCTGGCAATTAGTGGGATCGGTGTCGCCCACGGCTGATGGTTCGTCTATGCGAACACAGCCCGGCAGCAACGTGTTGACCGGCTCCAGTTCGCCCCTGACGCTACTGACACCAACCGACGATTTCAGGTTGCGTTTCGATATGATGGCCTCGCCCAATGCTGATGTGGTGCTTACGCTGCCGACGGGCCAATTGATCCGAATGGCACAGTCGCAGGAGATAGCGCGGTTGATGAAAGCGGCCGGTTTGTGGCAGACGGTGGACGTGTGGTATAAAAACGGCGGCACGAAAGGCCCGTCTGTTCTTGAAAAGCTGGCACTTAACGGCGTGACCGTTCGCGAAACCCAAACACTGTCCAACAACAAATTAGGTCCGTTAACAATGATGGCAAACGCGGGCACAGTGGCCATTCGCAACGTAGGCTACCGGGTCATGTCGCCCCAAAAGGTAGCGCAGTGGAACGGTCCACTTAGCTACACAATTGTCGAAGGGGGCTATATTCAGAATCCAGAAGACGCGGCCCGAAAGAAAGTACTAAAGCAGGATACCACGACTCAGCTAAACTACGAAGTGGCGTATGGGCAACCGCGCCAGTATTCCATGTTTTTCACGGGGAAATTAAATGCCCTTCAAACCGGCGACTACATATTCGATCTGAATCAGGGTGGGCTGGCTGCACTCTGGGTTGATGGCAAAGAAGTGATTCCCATTCAGCACCTCGAACTGGGTCAACCGAATAGCGGGAAAGCGACGTTAACTGCCGGACCGCACGACGTAAAAGTATACTTTTCGCGCTCCTGGTTCCGGCCGGGGCTGGGTCTGTTTGTTTCGCAGGCCGGTACGCGCCCGCAGCCACTTCACGCCCCCGCATCGCTCCCCGAACCCGACCCGGTGGCGGTGGTTAGCGTGAATCCTGATTACAGCGATGCCCAGAATCCCTCGCAGCGTGTTCGTTCGTTTGTGCAAGTGCCGGGCGAGAAAACCAAACGCACGCACAGTCTCTCGGTGGGGTCGCCAACGGGTATGCACTATACAGTTGATTTAAACCAGATGGCACTGTTGCAAGCCTGGAAGGGCGATTTCGCTAACGTAACTGAAATGTGGTATGAACGTGGCGAACCGCAATTGCTTACGCCCCTTGGGGCATTGGTTCGACTGCCCGCCCAACCTGCGCTGGCGCTATTAAACAATGAAAACATCGCCTGGCCTGACAGCGTAGGCGAAAACACGCTGCAATACAAAGGCCTGACGGTGGACAAAAAAGGGATTCCGACTGTTGAATACAGTTTAGCCGGTTCGACCGTGACCGACATAATTCGCCCGGAAGGCGACGCGCTGGTTCGGACACTCACCTTAAATGGTTCCCCCGATGGAACGCCTTACTGCCGGGTAGCCACTGGATCATCCGTAGAAGAAGTAAGCAAAGGGCTGTACGCCATCAACGACCGAAGCTATTACATCCGGTTTGACCCGAAAGCGAAAGTCAAACTTCGCCAGAGCAACGGCAAACAGGAGGTATTACTGCCCGTTGAGGTGAAAAATGGTGCGGGGTCGGTGCAGTATTCGATAGTGTTTTAGCCTTTTGTCATTCCGAGGAACGAGGAATCTTAAAATTGCCTATCAGGAGAATTTAAGATTCCTCGTTCCTCGGAATGACAGAAAACCTTATGATGAACAACTCAATCACCTGGTCTGACTTCGAGAAAGTGGAAATCCGAACGGGCACGGTCATTTCGGTAGAAGCGTTTACAAAAGCCCGCAAGCCAGCTTATAAACTTACTATCGACTTCGGCGAACTGGGCACAAAACGTACTTCGGCTCAATTGACTGCGTTATACCAGATGGATGAGTTAGTGGGAAAACAGGTGGTGGCAGTGGTCAATTTTCCGCCAAAACAGATTGCCACCTTTATGAGCGAATGTTTAGTGTTGGGAGCCGTTGCCAGCGATGGAACCGTCACCCTGCTCCAAACCGAACGCCCAACCCAAAATGGTTTACGAATTGCCTAAAATAAATGGATAATGAATAATGGACAATGTAGAATGAGAGCGTTAGTGACCTTTGCTACGTTTTTATTCGCTCAATCACTCATTCAGTCGTTCACTCATCACGCTTTCGCCCAGCGTCCGGCGGTGGAGGAAGATTATTACCGAATCGTGACGCTCCCCATTCCCGAGGATATTAAACTCGAAGTGGGGGGGCTGGCTCCCCTACCCGATGGCCGACTGGCGGCCTGCACCCGCCGGGGTGAGGTCTGGATTATTGGTAACCCCTACATGCAGGGAAGCCGCGTACCGACCTTCAAAAAGTTTGCGTCGGGGTTGCACGAACCACTGGGGCTGATGTGGCATCCCAAAGGCTATTTCTTGTGCACCCAGCGGGGCGAAGTGACCAAATTAGTGGACACCGACGGCGACGACGTGGCCGACGAATATCGCTCGTTCTACAAATGGCCGCTGTCAGGTAACTACCACGAATATAGCTACGGGCCGGTACTACTGCCCGATGGCGACATGATTATTACGCTCAATCTCGACTGGATTGGCTTCGGGGCCAGTTTAGCCAAATGGCGCGGCTGGATGCTCAAACTCACCGAAAAAGGTGAAATGACTCCCTGGGCAACAGGATTGCGCTCACCGGCTGGCTTTGGTGTGCTACATGACGGGAGTATCTTTTACACCGAAAACCAGGGCGACTGGGTTGGTTCGGGCCGCATGACGCATCTCGAAAAAGGCGATTTCGCGGGTAATCCGGCGGGCCTGCGCTGGTCGAGCGAGCCGGGGTCTCCCCTGACGCTGAAACCCGAAGACGTGCCCAGCACCGGAAAACCCATGTTTGAGGTCGCCAAAACTGTCAAAAACCTGAAGGTTCCGGCAATCTGGTTCCCGCACACACTAATGGGTATCTCAACGGCTGATTTTAAGGAAGATACCACCAAAGGCGCATTCGGCCCGTTTGCCGGACAGGTATTCGTGGGCGATCAGGGGCATAGCAAAATCATGCGGGTGGCGCTGGAAAAAGTGAATGGCGAGTGGCAGGGTGCCTGTTTTCCCTTCCGCGAAGGGTTTGAATCAGGCATTATTCGTACCGTTTGGGGGCAGGATGGCTCCATGTTTGTGGGCATGACCAGCCGGGGCTGGGCCGCAACCGGTAAAGAATCCTATGGCATTCAGCGGTTGGTCTGGACGAGCAAAACGCCGTTCGAGATGAAAACGATCACCTCCAAACCCGATGGGTTTGAGGTAACCTTTACCCTGCCCGTTGACCGGAAAACCGCCGAAAATCCTGATAATTACAGCCTGAACAGCTTCACGTATAAATACCACAAAACCTACGGCAGCCCCATCGAAAACGCCCGGCCAGTGCCTATTCGCGGGGTGGTCGTTGCCTCCGATGGCCTGAGCGCCCGCATCGTGGCTGATACAGTGTTGCGGGAAGGCTATATCCACGAAGTGAAAGCCGAAGGGGTGCGGTCCGCGTCGGGGAATAGCCCGTTGCTGCACTCGGTGGGGTATTATACGCTCAATGCCATTGCCCCCGGCGAGAAACTGACCATTGCGGAACGGGCTGCGGCTCCCGCAAACCATGATCATTCGGCGATGATGGCTACTGCATCGACAAAAGCGACCCCAACCACAACGAAAGGCAAAGTAAGCAAACCCGCCGTAGCAGCCGCAAAAGCGACCAAGCGCATCACCGAACAACCCGCCGACTGGACCAACGGCCCCGACCAAACGTTGACCATCGGCACCAAGCCCGGACTGAAATTCGATGTCGATAAACTGGAAGTGAAAGCCGGAAGCCGCGTAAAATTGGTGTTCAACAACAACGACGACATGCTGCACAACTGTGTAATTACGCGGCCCGGCGCAGCCAATGCCGTTGGCGACGCAGCCCTGAAACTCAACCTGAACGGTCCGAAAATGAACTACGTGCCCAACACGCCCAACGTGCTGTATCACACCAACATTCTTCAGCCCGAAACCTCTGAAACCATCTATTTCCTCGCCCCTATTGAACCCGGCGACTACCAGTTCGTCTGCTCCTTCCCCGGCCATTCTTCGCTGATGCAGGGAGTATTGAAGGTGGTTAAATAGAGGACGTAACAGTACCCCGATGTTACAGCCGAAGGCTACTAAATCTTAGCGAGCAAAAACCCCGGTTGAGCAGACGACTTAACCGGGGTTTTCATTTCGCTCTTCCCTTTACCTCTGTAAAGTCAAAAAAGTTAGTTTTGAAACAAGAACCAGCTTTGCTACGTTTGTAATTACAACGTAAATACTTTTCACATGCGTTTAGCTGTCGTTTCCATTGGTAATTCCAAAGGCATTCGGATTCCGAAGGCCGTTCTCGACAAATACCAAATCAAAGATTCGGTGGAGGTCGAAATGCAGGACGATGCCTTAGTATTGAAGCCGGTTCGCAATCCACGCGAAGGGTGGGAAGATAAATTCCGGCAAATGCACGAGAACGGCCATGACCGACTCCTGATTCCCGATGTGTTTGATGACGAAACCTGGGAATCATGGTAATCAGTCAGTACGCTGTCGTGCTGGTCAATTTAGACCCGACCATTGGTAGTGAAATTCGTAAAACCCGACCTTGTGTAGTTATTTCACCCGATGAAATGAATCGGCAGGTTAATACGGTCGTTGTGGCACCCATGACATCAACGTCTAAATCCTATCCGTCACGTATTCAGACGTATTCGGGTGGACGCACAGGTTGGGTAATTCTTGACCAGGTGCATACAGTTGACCGTCAACGGGTTATAAAAGTGCTCGGTGCATTATCTACCGACGAGATTACTGAAATTAAACAGGTTATAAAAGAACTTTTCGTTGATTGATTTTCTATTGAAATCGTTTCTTTTTTTCTGGCTTTTCGCGCTCACTACAGCACTCACCACCCACGCGCAACGACGACCCGACGACGATACGTCTCATTACCGAACCGTGCCGGTTCCGGTCCATTTGCTGCCCATTGAGCGGGCTTATGGCTCGTCCTCGCTCGGTAGCGTATATTTTTATGGAGGCAAAAAACTCTCATCGCCTTACTCGCTGGAAATACCATTCTACGAATTGAACGACCCCGATGTTAGTCATCATTTTCAGGCATACCGCACCCTGACGACCCTTAGCCGCATAACTGCTTTAGCGCCTTTGGCCTACTTTCTTTTTAGCAGCAACCGCAATGGAGGCACTTACTGGACAATCTATGGGGCCACTGTTGCAGCCTCGCTAACCTTTTCTATCATCGGCAACAGTCAGGTCAATAAAGCCGTAACACGCTACAATCAACTGCTTCGGCAACCCCGTATTGGGATGTCAATTTCGCCCATGCCGCTCACCGGACAGGTAGCGACAGGAGTTGGGGTGTCATGGTCATTTTAATTAAACCGCCACCATCTCTTTCCGTTCGCCGATTTGCTGCCGCCACATAGCATAGTAAAGCCCTTTGCGCTCAAGTAGTTCGGCATGACCACCCTGTTCGACCACACGCCCTTTTTCCAAAACAAAAATCTGATCGGCGTGCAGGATAGTGCTCAGGCGGTGGGCGATTAAAATAGTTATCCGCTGACCCAAGGCCGACAGTTGACGAACGGTGTTGGTAATTTCTTCTTCCGTCAGCGAATCGAGGGCCGACGTAGCTTCATCAAACACCAGCAGAGCAGGTTGCCGCAACAAAGCGCGGGCAATACTCAGCCGTTGCTTTTCGCCACCCGACACTTTTACGCCCCCTTCGCCAATCACTGTGTCTAATCCCTGCGGAGCGCGAGCCAGCAAGGAGTCGGCAGCGGCCTGGTGGAGCGCCTTCAGACAGTCGGCATCGGTTGCGTCGGGAGCCACGAAAAGTAAGTTTTCGCGAATGGTACCGGCAAACAGTTGGGTATCCTGCGTCACAAACCCGATTTGTTCGCGCAGTTCGTCGAGGTCAATGGCCGAGCCGGGAATTCCGTTGTACAGAATCTGACCGGCTAAGGGTGGATACAGGCCTACCAACAATTTCACTAAGGTGGTTTTGCCCGAGCCCGACGGCCCCACAAAGGCAATTGTTTCGCCAACTTTCACATCGAACGAAATTCCGGCCAGCGCAGGTACATTGGCAGAGAGGTGCTTAAACCGGACATTCTCAAAGGCTAATTCTTCAATGCGGTTAATAGCCTGCGGATGCGCCGGTTTCACGTCGCGGGGGGTGTCGAGAATGCGCTGGAAATTCGCCAGCGATGCCTCGGTTTCGCGGTACACGTTGATGATATTGCCTAATTCCTGCAACGGCCCGAAAATGGCGAAGGAGTAGATGAATAGAGAGAAAAATTCACCCACTGTGATTTTGCCCTGTACGACCAAAAACAGCATGAGCAGCATGATGGCATTCCGCAGCAGGTTAACGAACGTACCCTGCACAAACGACAGCGAGCGGATATAGCGCACTTTTTTCAACTCCAGCTTCAGAATTTTGTCGGTCGTGCCGTTCAGCCGTTCGGTTTCCTGCTGAGCCAGGCCGAGACTTTTCACCAATTCGATGTTCCGCAGGCTTTCGGTAGTAGACCCAGCCAGCGACGTAGTTTCAGCAACGATCTTCTTCTGTACTACTTTAATTTTCTTGCTCAACAGCGAACTCACAAAGCCCAGCAGCGGAATGGTCAGAAAATAAGCCGGGGCGATGGGCCAATAGACTGTGCTGGCATACCACATCACAAACACAATGCCAACCACCGACGTGAACAGCACATTCACAAACGCCTGAATCAGTTTCTCGACATCGGCCCGTACTTTTTGCAGAATACCCAGCGTCTCGCCCGACCGCTGGTCTTCAAATACCTGATAGGGCAGTTCGAGTGAGTGCCGCAGCCCATCGGTATAGAGCCGTGCGCCTAACCGCTGGGTGATGACGTTGACGTAATAATCCTGAAAATTTTTCGCAATCCGGCTGACCATCGCCACGCCCAGCGCCTGTAAAATCAGAATGCCTGCTCCTTTGCTCAAAAAGCCCCAGAAACTAATGTCGCGCCAGCTACCGCCCGGCTTTACGACATATTGGTCAATGATTTTGCGGAAGATGTACGGGTCGAGCAGTGAGAAAATCTGATTGATGGCGGCCAGCACAAGGGCCAGAATCAGTAACCCCCAGTACCGACGGAGGTAGGAGTATAATAAAGCCATAGTAACGAAGTAGTGATTTCGGTCGAAAAAGCGAAGGCCGTATCAAGCCGTTGATTCCCATCGTGTAAACAGAAAGGATGACAAATTAGTGGCATAAACGGGGCCGACATTTGGCTTAAATGCCGATAAAGCCGTTTAGTCATTTAGCCTGAACGAATAAAACCCTCTTTTTTCGTTAGATTCGCTGACTCAATCATCAACTTCATGCGAAAACAAGCTTTACCCTTCCTGCTTTTCTGCTTTTTTCTTTCCCCCTTGCTGAACGCTCAGAACGCCATCAACCGCGACCCACAAATAACCGAGTTGATTAGTCAGGTATCGGCCGATAGTTTGCGAGCGCACATCAACGGTTTGGTCAGTTTCGGAACGCGTCATACGTTAAGTGTTCCTACCGACGAATCGGCCCAACCCACCAAACGAGGTCTGGGAGCCGCCCGGCAGTGGATTCTGAACAAATTCAATCAGTACGCGAAGCAGTCGAACGGGCGGCTCACGGCTACACTCGACACCTGGACGCTCCAGCCCGACGGCCGGCGCGTGGATAAGCCCGCCAACATGGGCAATGTGATGGCTACGCTCAAAGGCACTGATCCCAACGACGACCGCATTTTTATCGTACAGGGCCACATGGACAGCCGCGTAACGAACGTGATGAACCGTGAATCGGACGCGCCGGGGGCCAACGACGACGGATCGGGAACAGCCGCCGTCATTGAGCTTTGCCGGGTCATGAGCAAATCATCGTTTCCGGCCAGGGTTGTTTTCGTCACATTAACCGGAGAAGAACAGGGCTTGCTGGGAGCCGAACATTTGTCGGAGCGGGCGGTAAAAGAAAAATGGAACGTGGAAGCTGTGCTGAATAACGACATCATGGGCAGCAACAACAGCAGCGACACCCGGATCATCGACAACACCCGGTTGCGGGTATTCAGTGAAGGATTGCCCGGCGTTTTATTGAAAGATACCACCGGACGCATTGGGCAAATCCGGCAGTTTGGTAACGAAAACGACGGGAAGGCCCGCACCCTGGCCCGCTACTTTAAAGAAGTGGGCGAACGCTACGTCGAAAACTTAGAAGTCGTTATGGTCTATCGCAACGACCGCTACCTGCGCGGGGGCGACCATACGCCCTATGTGCAGCGTGGCTTCGCGGCTGTGCGCCTGACCGAGATGAATGAGAATTACGAACACCAGCACCAGGATTTACGCACAGAAAATGCCGGAACGCCGACCGCAATCGAATATGGCGACTACGCCAAATTTATGGATTTTGAATACCTACGCAAAAACACGGCGGTCAACTTAGCTACGCTGGCGAATCTGGCCAAATCGCCGACCGTGCCGCAGCAGGTAACGATTGATGTTCGGAACCTGACCAATAGCACCGCACTGTATTGGCAGGCCCCTAAAGCGGGCAAAGTGAAAGGTTATTATGTGCTGATGCGCGAAACGTACTGGCCCTTCTGGCAGAAAAAATTCTTTACGACCAAACTCGGCATGACGCTCCCCTACTCGAAAGACAATTACTATTTCGCCGTGCAGTCGGTGAGCGACGACGGCAACGAGAGTTTGCCCGTGTTGCCCGTTCCGAATTTGCGGTAGTTAGTTAATAACCCAATTTAGTAGCCCACTGCTTTAGCTGTGGGTTTAGAATATAATCTCCCGTAGATGAACGTTTCAACGGTTTTAGATTGCGTAAACCGTTAAAATGGTTAATAAACACCACCATTTTTCCAATCCCCGGGTTAAAACCGGGGGCTAATAAATTCATAACCAATTCGCCATGCCTTCCCTCTCCAAACGCCAATTTCTGAAAACCCTCGCTGGCGCAACGGCTTTGTCGGCATGGGCCGGTTTGGACGAAACGCTGGCAAACGTGGCGCATATCCCGGCGGCTAATCTGGCGAGAGAAGAAGCTTTCTGGGCGAAAATCCGGGCCGTCTATCCGGTAACGACAGACTTCATTCAACTCGAAAATGGGTACTATTCCTTAGCCGCCCAACCCGTGCTGGATAACTATCTAAAGCATATTCAGCAGGTGAATTCCGTATCGTCTTATTACATGCGGACGCGCCAGTTTGCCGATAAACGGGAGTCGCAAACGCAATTGGCGAAGTTGTTAGGCTGCTCACCCGATGAGCTGATTATTACCCGAAACACGACCGAATCATTGGATACGGTGATTGGAGGTCTGAACTGGAAAGCGGGCGACGAAGCCATAATGGCCGAACAGGATTATGGCGCAATGCTCGATATGTTCCGGCTTCAGGCACGGCGACATGGCATCGTGAACCGGACGATTTCGCTGCCGAATCACCCAAAATCCGACGACGAGATTGTAAGTCTGTACGAAAAAGCCATTACGCCCAAAACCCGACTGCTGATGGTTTGCCACATGATCAACATTACGGGCCAGATTCTACCTGTTCGGCAACTTGTCGAGATGGCACACCGGCACAGGGTTGAGATATTGGTCGATGGCGCACACGCGTTCGGGCAGTTGAATTTTACCCTGTCTGATCTCGGTGGGTGTGATTACTACGCCAGCAGTTTACATAAATGGCTTGGCGCTCCGCTCGGCGCAGGAATCCTCTGTGTACGACCCGACCGAATTCCAGCTATCTGGCCCTTGTTCGCGGATAGCAACGTTGCCGATAGCGATATTCGGAAGTTGAACCATACCGGCACGCATCCGGTAGCAACAGATTTGGCTATTCAGGATGCCATACGCTTTCACGAAAGCATCGGTATTGAGCGGAAAGAAGCCCGGCTGCGGTATTTGCAACACTACTGGACTGACCAGGTGCGCCATCATCCGAACATCATTCTGAATACGCCCGAAACACCCGCCCGCTCCTGCGCCATTGCCAATGTAGGTATTGCCGGAAAATCACCGGCGGAACTGGCTAAAACTCTGTTCGGGAAGTACAACATCTTTACCGTCGCCATCGACTCCGCCAATGTGCATGGCGTCCGCGTGACCCCACATATTTACACGACAGTTGTCGAATTAGACACGTTCGTGCGGGCGTTAAAAGAACTGGCAGGGTAAGCGTTTGAACGAATAAAAACTTATTTCCATCAATTCCCATGACCAACCGTCCTCTACTCTTCGGCTTTTTCACGCTGGCAACGCTCTCCACTCTGGCACAAACACCCATCCCAAAGCGGCCCATGACGCCCAAAGACATTTACCGGCTGCAAACGGTCAGCGATCCGCAAGTGTCGCCCGATGGCAAGTGGGTTAGTTATGGGCTGGCAACGGTCGATACGACGAAAGATAAACGCAACTACGACCTCTGGATGGTGAGTTGGGACGGCAGCGAGTCGGTGCAGTTGACTAACAGCCCCGATGGTGAATCACGGGCGCGGTTTAGTCCCGATGGGAAATACCTTTCATTCGTATCGGGGCGGCAGGGACTCACCAAACCCCAGCTTTGGCTGATGGACCGGCGGGGTGGGGAAGCCAAAAAACTGACTGATCTGAAAACTGATCTGGAAGATTATGTATGGTCGCCGGATGGGAAACGGATTGCCTTAGTGCTGCGCGACCCCGACTATGCCGATTCGGCTAAAACGAAAGTTCGCAAACCGTATGTCCTCGACCGATACCAGTTCAAAGCCGACATCAAAGGGTATTTAGAGAAAAGCCCGGTTCACCTGTATGTGTATGACCTGGCCGCGAAGCGAATTGACACATTAACGACAGGTATCTATGATGAAACCACGCCCGTCTGGTCGCCGGATGGGTCGCAATTGGCGTTCGTCAGCAACCGCAGCGACGACCCCGACCGCAACCAGAACACCGATATTTATGTGATGGAGGCCCGCAAAGGAGCCGCCATGAAACAACTCACCACCTGGACTGGCTACGATAACAATCCGGCCTGGAGTCCCGATGGCAAACGAATTGCGTATCTGCGCTCAACGGCATCGGGTAATTTTCTGATGTACGACCAACCCGTTCTGGCCGTTATCAGCCGCGACGGTGGCGAACCAATCCTGCTCTCGAAAAATTTAGACCGCCCCGTGCGAAACCCAGCCTGGTCCAAAGACGGGCAAACGGTGGGAGTTCTGGTGCAGGACGACCGGCAGGCCTATATCGGACAATACACCATCGCCACCGGGAAGTTTACGAAACTGACGAGCGGCAACCAAGTCTTTAGTAGTCTCGAAGCCGCGCCCGCCGGGAATTGGGTAGCATTAGTAACAGACCCTCAACTGCCCAACGAAGTCTTTGCCATCGAAAACGGCAATCCCCGTCGACTCACGCACGTACACGACAGTCTCTTAGCCTCGATAGAACTGGCAACGGTAGAAGGTTTCACCTCGCGCAGCAAAGATGGCGCGCAGGTCTCGAATGTATTGTACCGGCCCACCAACGCGCCCGCCGGGAAAAAACTACCGACCGTTTTCTACATTCATGGCGGTCCGGTGTCGCAGGACGAATTTTCGTTCGACCTGACCCGGCAACTACTCGCGGCAGGTGGGTATGCCGTCGTGGCCGTTAATTACCGGGGCAGCAACGGGCGCGGCCTCGACTACACCAAAGCCATCTATGCCGACTGGGGCAACAAAGAAGTGCTGGACATCTTGGGCGCGGCTGATTATGTAGTGGAAAAAGGCATTGCCGACCCCGACCGGATGGGCATTGGCGGCTGGAGCTACGGCGGTATTCTGACCAACTATGTTATTGCCTCCGACACTCGTTTTAAAGCAGCCGCCAGTGGAGCCGGAAGTTCGCTCCAATTAACTATGTACGGCAGTGACCAGTACACCAACCAATATGAAACGGAACTGGGAGCGCCCTGGAAAAACACCGACAAATGGCTTAAACTGTCGTATCCGTTCCTAAAAGCCGACCGTATCAAAACCCCGACCATGTTTATGGCAAGCGAAAAAGATTTCAACGTGCCGGTAGCGGGCAGCGAACAGATGTTTCAGGCCCTGCGGTCGTTGGGAATTCCGACGCAGTTGGTTATTTATCCCGGTCAGTTTCACGGCATTACGGTGCCGAGCTACCAGAAAGACCGGGCTGAACGGTATTTGCAATGGTTTGATAAGTATCTGAAAAACAAAACCCTGTAGTGTTCGTTAGCCTGTGCAGATGGCTGTTTTATCGGTCATTGGTGCATCGAAATCTCAGATTTTGGCGTATTAATGAAAAGTGTCCTGTTCTTTTTTGTAGTTTAGGCGTTCTGATCGTCTTATCATCGAATCGACAAAAACCAATTGCTTATGAAGCGTTATGTATATGCACTCTGCCTGATGGTTTCGGTTGCCGGAATTTCGTCCTGTTCAAAAAATAATGACCCTGCTCCCGATCCACCTGTGGTGGGAAAATGGGAGTTGGAGCGGGTTCGCATCAGTGGTCTTGTAGCACCCTATAATGGCGACAACGGCGACAGACAGATTAACAAAACTGTACTCAGTGAACTGATTACGGTTAAAAACGATAATACCGTATCGGGAAGATACCAGCAGAATGGGAGTATTCTGGATTATGTCGGTACCTGGACATTTAGTAATAATGAATTATCTGTAAAAGATGACAAAGGTAACGAAGACAAATATACGTTGGACTCCACTGCCGAACCGCTGAAACTGCTTACACCACTTACTGCCGTTAGTGATTCAGCAACCAATCCGACGACAAAGAAGAGAGAGCTTGTTAAATACAACATCCAATTTGTATACGAGAAAAAGTAACACTATCTTTTTGTAGTTACTATTACTAAATACGATACACGGCCGACGAATGTTCGTCGGTCATTTTTTATGCCTGCCGAACAACAAATTTTACCTCCAGTCCTCAATGCTGGAAGCCGTTCCCTAAATCACTTCCATTGGTAAGTAGTAGCAGTAAATCAAGAAAATATATTCCGAATAATAGTACTATTACTAATTATAATTTGGCATTATATGCGATATGCCAAATATTTTAAAAGTATTTCTTAATAAAGACGCTTATCATGTTGGAATAAATTTGTACTTTCACAAAACCCTATCTACTAAAGACTTATCGTTAACTTTACTTTTATTTTATCCCGAATAAATCCTAAAACTACCATGTCTTCACAACTAACTCGCCGGGATTGGCTCCGCGCCAGCGGCCTGCTGACCGCCGGTTTCGGACTGAGCCGTTTCTCTCCTGCTAACGCATCAGTCCACCCACAGGCTCCGCTTGCTTCATCCTTCGTAAATGAGTTTGCGTTTGCCGATGATCCGTGGGCCAGTATGCCTAAACTTCGGGCGCGGCTGTTTGCCAATGAGAACCCACTCGGCATTTCAGCCAACGCAAAAGAAGCACTTGTGAAGGCAACGGAACTGAGCAACCGCTATGCCTGGATGGAGTTCGCCCAACTCAAAACCCTCATTGCCACCGACGAGGGCGTGAAGCCAGCCAACATCATGATGTCGCCCGGTTCGTCGGATGTGCTGATGGCGGCTGCGGATTATTTTGCCAAAGGCGAGGGCACCATCCTGACCAGTGTGATGACCTACGACGACCTGTTGCAACGGGCCGAAAAATTTGGGGCGAAAATTAAGGCGCTGCCCATGACGAAGGACTATAAATATGACCTTCCTGCTATCAAGGCCGCCCTCACGCCCGATGTGAAGATGGTCTACATTGTCAACCCGAATAATCCAACCGGCACCATCGTCCCAACGGCTGAACTGGAAGCCTTCTGCCGGGAAGTGGCGCCCAAAGTGCCGGTTTTCATCGACGAAGCCTATATTGATTTCTACGAACCCGCCGACCGGCCCAAACTCGGCAAATTAGTAGTCGAAGGGCTGAACGTGATTCTGGCCCGGACGTTCTCCAAAATTCACGGGTTTGCTGGCCTTCGTCTGGGCTATGCCATCGCCCAGCCCGACATGCTGAAGACCCTCCACGCCTATACCAATGGGGAGTTTGCCGTGAGCATAACGACGCTGATGGCCGGTATTGCCAGCTACAAAGACAAAGACTGGCAAAACCACTGCCGCGCCGAAAACGCCAAAGCCCGCGCTTACACGACCAAAGCCCTGACCGACATGGGCTATGAGGTGATTCCGTCGGCCACCAACTTCATCCTGTTCCCGATTCGGATGAAGACCAAGTCGTTCGAGAATCAGATGTTTGGGCAGGGAATCGGCATCCAGACCCGCGACTTCAACGGACAGCCCTATTGCCGCGTTAGCGTGGGCACAATGGACGAGATGGCCATTTTTATGGAAGGGTTTAAAAAAGTAGTAGGGTAAAAAAAGTCGACAGTCGATAGTCATTAGTGGCTGACGCATACGTACTGATAATGCGTCAGCCACTAATGACTATCGACTGTCGACTATTAACTTTTTTTATGACGCGACGCGACTTCATTAACTCAACAAGTGCCAGTTATGCCAGTTTACTGGCGTGGGGAATGCTGCAACCAGCGCCTGCAACAGCCTTGAATCTGCCTATTAATGGGCAAAACAAGGAGGGCAAAGGCCGAAAGGTAATTATTTTGGGGGCTGGTTTAGCGGGTATGGCCACTGCCTATGAACTCGGTAAACTCGGCTATGACTGCACTGTTCTCGAAGCCCGGTCGCGCTCCGGTGGGCGCGTCTGGACCGTTCGGGGAGGTACCAGCGAAACTGAATTAAATGGCGGCACGGCGCAAACCTGCTCCTTCGGGGAGGGTCTGTATTTCAACGGCGGAGCGGCCCGAATTCCGCACCATCACCAGCTTACGTTGCACTATTGCCGTGAATTAGAAGTGCCCTTGCAGATTTTCAACGGCAACAACGAAGCCGCTTATCTGTATAACGATGGGGGAACGGGTGAATTTGCCAACCGGCGGCTGCGGATTAAGGAGTACCACAACGACATGCGCGGCTACACCGCCGAACTGCTCGCCAAAGCGCTCGACCAGAACGCGCTGGACCAGCAGTTAACGAAAGAGGACGTTGAGAAATTAGTTGATTTCCTGAAGAATGAAGGTGACCTCAACACGGCGCATCTCTACAAAGGCACCAACCGTCGTGGGTATAAAAGCAAAAGCGAACCCGGTGCCGGGCCATCACCGGGCGATATGACCGATCCGTTCGGACTGACGGATTTGCTGAGATCGGGATTCATGCAGCCCGTTTTTTATAACGTAGGTGATTACATATACGAACAGCAAACTACCCTCCTGCAACCCGTTGGCGGCATGGATGCCATTCCCAGGGCGCTCGAGAAAAAACTGACCGGCAAAATTATTTTCAACGCGCCGGTCTCGGAACTTCGTAAGACCGAAAATGGCGTTCGGGTGGTGTATCAGAAAGGATGTAAGCCAGTAGAAATCACCGGTGAATTCTGCGTTTGTACGCTCCCATTGCCTATGCTGAAAAACCTCGAATCCGACCTGTCGGGCACGGTGAAGCGGGCGGCTGATTTTGTGCCCTACATTAAAACGGGCAAGATTGGGCTGCAGTTCAAACGGCGGTTTTGGGAAGAAGACGACTGGATTTATGGCGGTATTTCGCGCACCAACATGGACATTAACCAGATTTGGTACCCGTCGTTTGGATTTCAAGGTAAAAAAGGCGTACTGATTGGCTATTACAATTTCTATAGCCGTGCCGAAGCTGTAGGGGCCCTGCCCGTTGCCGAACGCGAGAAACTGGCGTTGACACAGGGTGTTAAAATTCACCCGCAATACCCCGCCGAATTTGAAAACTCATTTTCATTAGCCTGGCATCGCGTTCCCTATAGTGGGGGCGGCTGGGCTACGTATGACGACAACACCCGCAAAAAATATTATCCCTCGCTGCTCGAACCCGATGGAAACATCTACTTCGCCGGTGAACATACTACTTACCTCACTGCCTGGATGGCCGGAGCCTTTACCTCCGCCCGCCGAACCGTCGAAGCCATTCATGCCCGCGTGGGTGAGTACACGAAAAAGTAATGTCTGGGTCAAGCTCTGGCTTGGCCCGTTTTAATAGCATTCTATTTCACGGGCCAAACCAGAGCTTGGCCCAGACAAAAACTGTATGAAACACAACCTGCTCTCCCTCCTGATTTTCATTGCCTGCGCCATAGCCACCCAATTACTGAGCCAGCGCGTGTCGGCGCAAACGGCTTCTGCCGCTATGACGGTCGACCAGCTTAACGCCATCAAGGCCGTTAAAGTGACTAATCTCGATAAAGACACTTATTTCAAATCAGGTGGCTTTATTCTGGATCGGTACGAAGAACGCCCGGCTTATGTTTTCACCTACAGCGACGGCATTACCCGCAAAATCTACCTCTACAAAGTGTTTACTGCCGACGACACGAAGGAACTTGGTCTGCTGGCTCTCTACAAAAACGAGAAATCAGGCGAGGTGAAACCCTTCGTCATTCCCGGTGCCTCCGCCGACCGCAAAGCATGGGATGCCTATATCGACGACCTGAAGTATGTGGGCGAGAAAGAACCCGGCCTGATGTCAACCCTAACGTTCGTACTGTCCCGCGAAATGGCTGGTCTATTGTCGGGCGGAGGAGCAAAAACGGATGAAGGTGGGGGCAAGAAAAAAGAAGAATATAACTTCTGCTTCGCGCCCGACGCGCCCGTGACGATGGCCGATGGCTCCACGAAACCAATCGGCGACGTAAAAGCCGGGGATATAGTGATGGGCTATGATGCGAAAACCAAAACCCTCATGCCCACCCGCGTAACCCACGCAGACACGCACAAAGGCGATTTTGCACTGGCTGGCCTATGGCTGACACCCACCCATGAACTCACCGCCGATACCCGAAACACGCTGATGATTCCGACGCTACTGGAGGCAACCGCCAACCATCCAATGCTCACAGCAACTGGCCGCAAGGCATTAGGCGAGATTAAGGTTGATGAGGTAGTGTATCGGGCAGAAAACAGCAAACTGGTAACCTATCGGGTTGTGCGGGCCGAGAAGAACGTTCGCTCGGTAAAGGCTGTATATAATCTGGCGACCGAATCCGGGGCATATTTAGTCGGTGAGACGGTGGTGCTGGATAAATAAACTAAACGTATCATTTGATTAAAGGCAGAAAAACGCAAATGCTTTTCTGCCTTTTTTTGACAAAGTACTTAGAAGCTGTTTGAGTTATTTTTACCACCCCCAACCCCCTCCTAAAACAGGAGGGGGTTGGGGGTGGTGGGTTGGTGGCACACGTAACGATTTTTACTAACTCAAACAGCTCCTCAACGATTTACCCTTTTCCTGTTAGGCCCATTCCGCTTTTGCCTGTACTTTTGTTTTTCAAAAACCGTATGCTTGCATACTAATTCCTGACAAACGTATGGCCGAAGCCTTTATTTATGATGCCGTCCGAACACCGCGTGGCCGGGGAAAGAGCGACGGTTCGCTGCACGACGTGCAACCCATTCAACTCCTCACCAGCGTTCTGCGCGAACTCCGCAATCGGAATCAACTCGACACCTCATTGGTTGATGATGTGATTATGGGTTGCGTTACGCCTATTGGCGAACAGGGAGCCGACATCGCCCGCACAGCCGCCCTCGAAGCTGGGTACGATGAGTCGGTGGCGGGGGTGCAACTGAACCGCTTTTGCTCGTCGGGGTTAGAGGCTATCAATATGGCCGGGGCTTACGTGATGTCGGGGCAGGTCGATGCGATTGTGGCGGGTGGGGTTGAATCCATGTCGCGGGTGCCGATGGGGTCCGACGGGGGTGCGTTGTTCATGAACCCACAGATTGTGGCCCGGCATAACATCGTTCCGCAGGGCATTTCGGCAGATTTGATTGCTACCCAATACGGCTACTCCCGTTCGGACGTGGACGCTTTCGCGGCAGAATCCTATCGCCGTGCCATTGAGGCTCAGGCCAATGACCGCTTTCAGAAAACCCTTGTGCCTATTAAAGACGAAATTGGCGTAACCCTGCTCGACCGCGATGAAGGCGTTCGACCCGGCACGACTGTTGAGAGTTTGGGGAAACTCAAACCCGCTTTCGAAGCAATGGGACAGATGGGTTTGGATGCGCTGGCGTTACTCAAATACGCCCAATACGATAAAATCAACCACGTTCATCATGCCGGAAACTCCTCACAAATTGTCGATGGAGCCGCCGGGGTATTGATCGGCAGCAAAGAATTTGGTGAGAAGTCGGGCCTGAAGCCCCGCGCCCGCATCAAAGCGTTTGCGGTGGTGGGTTCGGAGCCGACGATCATGCTCACAGGCCCTATTCCGGCTACGCGCAAGGTCTTGAAACGGGCAGGCATGAGCGTCAGTGACATTGACCTATTCGAAGTGAACGAAGCCTTTGCGGCTGTGCCGCTCCTGTTCATGGACGAATTTAATGTCCCTCACAGTCAACTGAATATAAACGGCGGCTCCATTGCGCTGGGGCATCCGCTGGGCGCAACGGGGGCCATTATCTCGGCCACGCTCATCGACGAACTCGAACGCACGGGTAAACAATTTGGTCTGTCTACCCTCTGCGTAGGGGGCGGCATGGGTGTCGCCACTATTTTTGAACGAGTAAATTAGGGCAGATCGCTAACTTGTTGAATGAGCCGGATGCCTTCACCAAGACAAGCAGGCGCAAAATCTGCGTCATAACTGGCGATTTGAGTAATACCGCTGAGTTTACAGGTTGCCAGGATAAGCGCGTCGTTGGGGAGTAGATTATACTGCTCCATAAAGCGCAGATGTAACGACACAATTGCCCGATCTGCCTCAAGCCATGTAAACTTCGTCAATATACTGGCGGGATTATAGGACTGCAAAACATCTGGTATAATGCCGTCTCGTTTTAGGGTAACAGGGGATTTACGACCACCAATGGCCAGCCAATAATAGACAAACTCACTTAAGGTAATCTGACTGATGCACAGTTCGTATTTATCATTGGTTGCCAAATAGTCATATAGGTCAGTCTTTGTTTTTTTTGCCCATTCCACTAAAATGGAACTGTCTAAAAACATTTTATTGCTCATAGACATTCACCGAGTCCCAGTCGAAATTAGGATCTGCTTTAGGCAATTTGTTAAATAATTCCTGAGACGCTTCGGCCAGCGTTTGCCCCTGCGACTCCTCACGAGCAGGCCTGAACTCGATCATAATCGCTTCGTCTCGCATATCGTCTGGAACAGTGAATGTGATCTGCCCATTTAGCGGCTTTTGAATCAGTCGAATGGCTCCCATAAACAATTCTTTTTTCAGTAAAATTACAAAAGAACTTTTGCATGATAAACTACACTCTTGACCGGAACGTGGCCGTCATTTCGTGGGCAATGACCTCGGCTCCCATGAACGTGCTCAACGACGAGTCGATACCCCAATTTGAAGCGGCTCTCCTAAAAGCATTTGCAGATGAGTCCGTTAATGGCATAATCATTACCTCCGAAAAACCCGAATTTGTGGCCGGAGCTGATCTGAAAATGATTCTGCGGAATAACGACAAAGACCCTGCCGAGATGCTGAAGGTCTCTTCAGAGTTGAATCGTATATTCCGCAGCATCGAAACGTCTGGCAAACCAACCGTTGCGGCTATGAATGGCACGGCCCTTGGGGGCGGTTACGAAATCTGTTTAGCCTGCCACCACCGTATTGCGCTCAACACGCCAAAGTCGCTGATTGGCTTAGTCGAAGTGACCATTGGTCTGTTACCCGGCGGTGGCGGAACGCAGCGACTGCCCCGCATGATTGGTATGCAGGCTGCCTTGCCCTTAATGCTCGAAGGCAAAAAAGTGGGCGTTCAGGAAGCGAAAAGCTTAGGCATGGTTGACGACATCGCCGACAGCCCAGCCGAGATGATGGGCAAAGCGCATGCCTGGATTGCTGCGAATCCAAAGCCGCTGAAACCCTGGGACGAAGTGGACCGAAAAACCGGAGAAATTGTCGGAAAAGATAAGTTCAATGTTCCAGGCGGCAACGTCCAAAGCGCGGTAGGTGCTCAAGTGTTCAGTGCCGGAACCGCCATGCTGGTGGATAAAACCAAGGGCAATTACCCCGCCCCACTCGAAATTATGGCCTGCGTATATGAAGGCTTGCAGGTCAACATCGACCGGGCCTTAGCCATCGAAGCACGGCATTTTGTGAAGGTGGCGACATCTAAAGTGGCGAAAAACATGATTCAGACGATGTTTCTGGGCATGAACGAAGCCAATAAGGGAGCCAGCCGCCCCAAAGATGTGCCAAAAACGGAGGTCAAAAAAATTGGTATCCTGGGCGCGGGGCTGATGGGCGCGGGTATTGCCTATGTATCGGCGCAGGCCGGTATCGAAGTCATTTTGAAAGATGTGTCAATTGAAGCGGCAGAGAAAGGGAAAGATTACTCGCGTAATCTGCTCCAGAAAAGCGTTGAGCGCGGAAAAGTTGACTCCGCAAAGGTTGATGGCTTATTAAACCTGATTAAACCCACCGCCAACGTGCAGGATTTACAGGGGTGCGACCTGATTATCGAAGCTGTTTTTGAAAATCGGGAGTTGAAAGCGCAGGTCACCCAGGAGGCCGAACCGATGCTGGCTGACAGTGGCAATCCAGCCCGGGGAGTTTTCGGTTCCAATACCTCTACGCTGCCCATTAGCGGACTGGCGCAGGCATCGAAGAAACCGGAACATTTCATCGGTATTCACTTCTTCTCGCCAGTTGATAAAATGGCGCTTGTGGAAATCATTATGGGTCGCCAAACGTCTGATTATGCCTTGGCGGTGGCGATGGATTATGTCCGTAAGATTCGCAAAACGCCCATTGTGGTCAATGATTCGCGCGGGTTCTACACCTCACGTTGTTTCGGCACGTATTCAGGCGAAGGCATGGAATTGCTGAAAGAAGGCGTCAATCCGGTGTTGATTGAAAACGCGGGAAAAGATGCCGGAATGCCCGTTGGTCCGTTGGCTGTGACTGACGAAGTAGCGCTGGATTTGGTCTATAAAATTGCGGGGCAGGGCATCCGCGACCGGGCCATTCGCGAAGATGACACCAGCTATCAGGTTGCCAAACAATTCGTTGATCTGGGACGGCTTGGTAAGAAAACCAAAGCCGGTTTTTATGATTATAACGACGACCGCAGCAAAAAGCTCTGGCCGGGTTTGCCCGACTTATTTCCGCTGGCCGAAAAGCAACCCACGCTCGATGAAGTGAAAACGCGGCTACTCTACCGGCAAGCTATTGAAGCCGTGCGCTGTTTTGAAGAAAACGTTGTCCGCACGAAGTTAGATGCCGACCTGGGTTCCATTTTGGGTTGGGGTTTTCCAGCCTACACGGGGGGCGCTCTATCGTTTGTGGAGTTTGTGGGTCTCGAAACCTTCGTCGCCACCTGCGACCGGCTGGCCGATCAGTACGGCGAACGCTTCCGCCCGACGGAGAAACTGCGGGAGCAGGTTGGAGCGGGGATACGAGTATAGGAAAGCTGGTATAAAATCGGTGCCACGGTTTGGAATCGTGGCACCGATTTTATACCAATCGAAAACTCATCCGATGGTATTTTGTAGGGCCAAACTGCCGAATGGCGGCCCGGTGAACTGGCGTTGGATACCCTACATTCTGCGCCCAGCCATAAGCCGGAAACTCTTTTCCAAGTACTTCCATCAAATCATCGCGGTAGGTTTTAGCCAGTACCGACGCGGCCGCAATGGACAGAAAATGCGCGTCGCCCTTCACGATGCACGTATGCGGAATCATCGGGTACGGCACAAATCGGTTGCCATCGACCAGCAGGTGTTCGGGTTTAATAGTCAGCCCATCAACGGCGCGGTGCATGGCCAGAAAGCTGGCTTTCAGGATATTAATCCGGTCAATATCTTCATGCGACACTTCGGCAACGGCCCAGGCAATGGCGTCGCGCTCAATGTCAATACGGAGCGTGTCGCGTTGGGAGCGGGTTAGTTGTTTGGAGTCGTTCAGGATAGGATGCACGTAGTTGTTTGGCAGAATAACCGCTGCTGCTACTACCGGCCCGGCCAAGCAACCCCGGCCTACTTCGTCTAAACCGGCTTCAACTGCATTGGCGTTATAATACGATTTCAGCATTGTTTTCAGACCTCAGCCGGAACAGCAATTTACATCGGCTTTTAGGCCCATTTACTACTATTCGGAAATTACAATGGCCCGGCCTAAAATTAAGCTACCTTCTTGAGATTCGCGCAACTTCCGACATTACCTCGTTCAATGTGTGGCTCGGATGTTGACTCAGTGATCGACGTTTTTATATGGTAAGTTAATTAAATGAATGCCGGAACGCCAGTGGCGAAACATGGGTCTTGTTCTTGAACAGCTTGCTGAACGACTGAGGATATTCAAACCCCAGTTGATAAGCAATTTCACCTACCGATAGCGAGGTCGTCGTTAAAATCTCTTTCGCTTTCTCGATCAATTTCTCGTGGATATGCTGCTGGGTACTTTGTCCGGTCAGGGTTCGGAGCATATCGCTTAGGTAGTTGGGCGATACGTTCAGTTGCTCCGACAAATACTGCACCGTTGGCAGGCCAAGTTCGCTAACTTTTTCGCCGTTGAAGTAATCTGTCAACAAACTTTCGAGTTTCACCAGCAAGTCATTCCCGCCCTGTTTGCGAGTAATAAACTGTCGGTTATAGAAGCGATTGCAATAGGTCAGCAGCAGGTCGACGTGCGAGATGAGGACATCCTGGCTGAACGCATCAATACTGGACCGATACTCCTGCTGAATATTCTTCATAATGCCTTCGACCATCGCTTCTTCTTTTTCCGACACATGCAGGGCTTCGTGGGTGGCGTAGGAAAAATAGCCGTAGGTTTTGATGGTAGCCGCCAACGGATAATGCCGAATAAAATCGGGGTGAAAAAGTAACCACCACCCGGAATAATCATTGTCTTCATCCAGCTCTGTGGTAATAACCTGACCGGGTGAAAAAAATGTCATCACCCCCTCATCGAAATCGTAGTAATTCTGGCCGTATTTCAGTTTGCCTTTGTAGTTCTTTTTGATGCAGACCGAATAGAAATTATAGACAAAACTCCCGGCCAACTCCTGATTCGTGTGTCTGACATCCCGCAGGTTTACCAAACTCACCAACGGATGCTCTGGCTTGGGCAACCCCAACGACCGATGGGCTTCCGAAATGGAATTAATCAGATTCGGACGCGCTGTTGTTTTTTTCACGTGAGCAGTTTAATAGCCAACAGGGAAAGTTGAGTAACCATTCCCTGTTGATCACAATCGTCTATTTATCAATGGCTCCCATACTGGCCGCATCGTAGCGTGCCCCGGTCGAGGTGCCCAACGGAACAATACTCTCTAAGCGAGCCAGTTCATCGGCACTCAACGGAATGCTGGCAGCAGCAATATTCTGCTCCACGTACTTAACCCGTTTTGTTCCCGGAATGGGCAACAATCCTTTCGAGACAACCCAGGCGATGGCTAATTGCGAAGGCGTAACGCCCTTTTCATCAGCCAGTTTCGTGATTTCGTTAACCAGCTCGATGTTTTTGTAAAATTGTTCACCCTGAAAACGGGGAATACCGCTTCGGAAATCGTTTGCCGGAAAATCGTCCGGGCTTTTGATGTCGCCACTCAGAAAGCCGCGTCCTAATGGAGAATAGGCCACAAAGCCAATGCCGAGTTCGTGGAGCGTATCCAAAATACCCGCTTCTTCCACGCCACGTTCAAACAGCGAGTATTCGGTTTGCACGGCAGTTAGTGGATGAACCTGGTGCGCCTTGCGAATGGTTTCGGACGACACTTCCGACAGGCCAATATACCGTACCTTTCCTTCCTTCACTAATTCGGACATAGCGCCCACCGTATCTTCAATCGGCGTGTTGGGGTCCAGCCGGTGCAGATAATACAGATCGACGTAATCGGTTCCTAAGTTTTTCAGCGACCGGTCAATTGCTTTTCTGACATAGTCGGGTTTACCGTTAATCTGCCAGGTTAGTTGGCCGCTGTCGTCAATCTCGTATCCAAACTTGGTCGCGATAATATACTGGCTGCGGTTGCCTTTTATGGCTTTGGCAACTAATTGCTCATTCGCCAGTGGCCCATATAAATCGGCTGTGTCTAAGAAATTACCGTCCAATTCCAACGAACGATGAATGGTGGCGATGGATTCCGTTTCGTCGGCTTTGCCGTAAATGTCGGCGCCAGCAATTTGGGTCATACCCATACAACCCAATCCGATGTTAGGCACAACCAGTCCCTGACGGCCTAATTCAATTTTCTGAATAGTACTCATGGCTACTTTTTTTAACGTGAGTCATTTATTGACAAGGCAAAGGTCGGGCAACCTGCAAGGAATAAAATAGCCAAACCCCGTTTCGTTGTATCCAGATCGGGGACCTGAACCGAGCCGATTTTTTCGGTAGACAGGCTTGTTGCGTCGTCAGTCTTCTCTATACGTATTCTGCTCTCCCGACGTTTGATGGATACTTACGGTAAGAGCCACAGCTATGCGCTGTTGGAAATGTGGGTAGAGGTATAAATCCTGGCGCTTTCTTGACTAATTCGCATTAAATTAGTTGGGCAGAATTTCGTAGTTTTGACTACACACCTGTTGCCGGGTGGCCTCCTCATGAAGTCATTAAACTACTCACGTTACGACTGGCTATTGCAGCTAATTGTACTACCCCTTTACATCGGTCTGCTCAACTGGATTATGATCGGTGATGTGTATTGGCATAACAGAACCACCTTAATTCTGGCAACGGGTATCACCTTCGTTGAATCTTCCATCAACTGGCTCATTAATAACCAGATAGCCCATCAGGTTAACCAAAGGTTTGGCAACAGCCCTACCCTGTTTATTAAACGCTCACTGATTCGGTTTACGACTACGGGATTGTCGTCAAGCGTAAATGCATCGCTGCTGTATGGCGTGTTTTGGGCGATTAATCTGCCCGGTTTTGAAGTCAATTTTATTCGGCTGGGGTTGGCCGTTCTATATACGCTCGTTATCGTAGGCATTGTGGTCATTACCTACGAAGGCATGGACACCTTTACGTATTGGCAACAGTCGCGCCAGCAGGTCGATACGCTCAGCAAAGCCCAGCTACAGGCGCAGTTAGATGCCCTTCGCCAGCAGGTGAATCCCCATTTTCTGTTTAATAGTCTCAACGCGCTTATCTCACTTATCGACGAAGACCCCAAACAGGCGGGGGCTTACGCCGAAGAACTTAGCTCGGTTTACCGGTATCTGTTGCGGAGCAACGAGTCGCCCCTCGTACCATTAGCCAGCGAACTGGTTTTTATTGATTCTTATTACCGTTTGTTAAAGACCCGACATGGAAATTCGCTGCTGTTGGTAACCCAAATTTTGCCGGGCCTCGAAGAGCGTCAGATTCCCCCGCTAACCCTGCAACTGCTTATCGAAAATGCGGTTAAACACAACGTTATTTTGCCTGACCAACCCTTGACCATTACCCTTAGCACCGACGAACAGCAGTGTCTGGTTGTCCGTAATAATGTGCAGCGCAAACCCAGCCGAGCCTTAAGTAACGGGGTGGGGCTGAGCAACATTCTCAGCAAGTATGAGATGCTGGGCCAGCCCGCGCCTACTATCGAAGACGACGGGCGCGAGTTCCGCGTCACGTTGCCATTAGTGTGATGGATACCCTGTAATTCTCTGTCTTACATTCCCACCGGGTTTAAACTTAGTGAAAATAGAACAAGCTTTGAACGTTGAACTACGGTCAATCTTCCAGCACATTTCCAAAAATCGTGTTCTTTAACAACAGGGCAAACAGCAGAAACGTGATGCCCCAGTAGAGGTACACCCGGTAGTAATCCTGGACATCCTCATAAATTCGGACGCGCATCGGCGATTTCTCCAGCCGGTTAATTTGGGCGAATATACCCCGAAGCCGCCCGGCGTCCGTTGCCCGGAAGAAACTCCCATTACCAATGGTAGCAATCGTTTTCAGAATGCCTTCATCCACTGTAACAACTTTTGACGGTGACGCAACCGGGCGACCAACTGCAATTGTGTAGAGTTTAATACCAAACGCTTTGGCTAAACGGGCGGCTGTAACCGGGTCCAGATTTCCGGCTGTGTTATCGCCATCGCTCAGAAGAATAATTACCTTGCTTCGTCCCTCGTTCCACTGCTCGGCTTCGGCATGGGTTGTGTCTGCCGACGAAACGGCCCGGTCGCGCATTCGGTTGATGCAACGGGCCAGTGCATCGCCAATGGCCGTGCCAGACGTGCGAATCATGCGGTCATTCAGGTCGCTCAGGTATTGCTTCAGCAAGCCATAGTCGGTTGTGAGGGGGCACAGTGAGAAGGCTTCGCCCGCGAAAACCACTAAACCAATCCGGTCGTTTTTTCGACTGTTCACAAAGGCCTGTGCCACGCGTCGGGCAGCGGCTAACCGACTGGGGGGCAGGTCCGTTTCGCTCATCGACTCCGACACGTCGATGGCCAGCATAATATCAATGCCTTCTGACTGCTCGTCACGCTGTTCCCGAACAATTTGCGGGCGAGCCAGGGCTACCAGCAACAGGCAAATACCGGCAAATACATTAATAGGCACCAGATATCGGCCCAGACTGAGTAGTGACGATGTAGCCTGGAAACGGCCCGCCCGACCACCTGCCGATTGAAGCTGCCCCAGCGAGATGTTAAGTCGTTGCTGAGCGTGACGATGTAAATAATACCGCAGGGAAAACAACACCAAAACGGCGGGGATCAGCCAGAGAGCCAGCGGCTGGGCCATCTGAAACTGTTGCCATTGCGTCGGGCTGAACCAGTATAGTGAATACCAGGGGGCCATGTCGTCAGGATTGAATAGAGGATTCGACCAGGGTAACCACTCTCACTGATTTCTGACGGCCCTCGTTCCGTATCTTCTCCCGGCATTCCAGGAATTTCTCCGTTGCCACATCCCGCAGTACATGCAAAGCTGCCTGAGACTGAGGTGTATAATTTCCTCCATAAATCATTTGGTCGGCCTCACGAAGGGCGTTTGTCACGCGCTCGTCGTTCATACGCTCAGCCAACTCAGGCGTCGTCAGCGACATATACGGTTGCGGATCAAGCTGTTCTAAATAGACTTTCCACAACACCACAGCCTCATTGGCCGTTTCGGCCACCCGGTAAGAATCGATTCGATTACTCAACCGGTTATATTCGCTTAGGAAAAAAACATGCCGCCGATTCAGCCAGTACAAGCGCCACTGTCGACTAACAGCCTGCCCAAAGAGCCAGTAGAGCAGGACAGCCACTACAGCAGCCAGCACAAAGCCCAGCACCAGGGCCAGATAGTTAAATTGCTGTTGCAGGGGGGCCAGCTTTGTCTCGGTGGCTAAAGCCAGCGACCGGGGAGCCAGCGAATCGGCCAGCATGAGCGCCGGAAGTTTCGAGCGCAGAAAAACGGTGTCCATTTGCGCCCATACTACCGTGCAATCGCTGGGATTAATGAGCCGAACCGGCACCTGCAATAATTGGGTAGAATCGGTCTCGAACGATACCAATGTATAAACGGCGCTGTCGCGACTAATGGCCGAAGGTCCGTTACCGGTAGTTTGGGTAGCGAAAATGGCTACTTTCTGTACGCGATAGGGCGCAAAATGCCGGGCCGTGTCGGGGAACAGGATGTCAGTTGTCGGGGTATGGCGGTACGTTAACGAGTACCGAAACGGGCGACCAATCTCGATGCTGTCTGTCAGAAAATGCCCCTCCATCGGAGGCACAGGCACCTGCGGCTGGCCGACAACTGGCAGCCACCCATAAAGAAGCGAAAGAAACAGGCAGCGTAGGTTCATTAATGTTTTCTGACCCTGAATAATTCGACAAGCTTTGGCACAAAATCTTCCTGCGAATCGAGGGCAAGGTAACTGGCATTATATTGTTTACAAAGCCGTTCGAGCCGTCCCTGATTTTGCCGGAATGTATCCTGCAACCCATTCCGAAACGCAGTCGATGAGGTATTAACCCACACGGTCCGTCCGGTTTCGGTATCGTGTACAGGAATGATGCCCAATTTGGGGAGGTTGACTTCCCGCTGATCATACAGGTGAATAACGACCAGATCGTGCTTTTTCGCCATGGCTTTCAGGCTATGCTCGTAATGCTGATCAATGAAGTCAGAGAGCAGAATCACAAGACTCCGGCGTTTGAGGAGGTTGAGCGTAAACAACAGCGCATCAGCTAAGCTCGTTCGGGTCGATTCAGGTTGCAGTTTATACAGGCTCATGATGAGTTGATAACCTGTTTTCAGGCTGTTAGCGGGTTTAATGTACTTCTCTTTCTGGTCCGAAAAGCAGTACATCCCGACATGACTGGCCTCGCGAATGGCCGACAGTGCCAGCACTCCACATACCTCTTTGGTAGCCTCCAATTTGTCGCGGTGGCGCGGGCCAACCTGCTGCGAGGCACTCACATCGACCATAAAAAAAACGGTCTGGTCTTTCTCCTCCCGAAAAACTTTGACGAACGTTCCGTGCCCTTTCGACGACACGTTCCAGTCGATGGCCCGCACGTCGTCGCCGTATTGATAAGTACGCAGGTCACTGAATTCCAGACCCGTACCTTTAAATATAGACCGAAAGCTGCCGCGCATTTGTGAGTTCACGGCCTTGCGGATACGAATATCGAAATTACGGAGCTTCGCCAGGAATTCATCCATAGATAACGGGCGTTATACTATTTTAACAACCAATCCCGAACTTTGCCGCAGGGGATTAGCTTACAAAGCTACTTGTTTAAACGTATGCGTCGAAATCAAATTTTGCGTCAATTATGGAGTTTGCTGCTGCTTAGCTGGTTGCTGACGGCCTGCACTGCGCCCGAAGACGAACGCCCGGACAACCTGCTGTCTGAAGACCAGATGGCCAATATTCTGACCGAAGTACACCTGGCCGAAGCCCGCGTGAGTCGCCTGAGTCTGCGGTCAATCGACTCCTCTAACTTAGCCTATAAACACCTTGAAAGTCAGATTTTTAAGAGGTTCAACGTGGACACAGCCGCCTACCGGAAGAGTTATATTTTCTACTCATCGCACCCAGCCGATATGGAAGTGATTTATAAGCAGGTGACGGAGAAATTAAATAAACAGGTGCAGAAAGCCTACACCAAACGCTCATGACCGTTGGCATTATCGGAGCCGGTATTTCGGGACTGACGCTGGCCTACGAACTACAGCGCCAGGGGATTAACTACATCCTTTGGGAAGCAGCCAGCCAACCCGGGGGCTACATTCAGTCGCGACGGGAGTGGATCGGTGCGCCGGGCGATGCCAACAGCCGCTCGTATTTGCGCGAACTCGGGCCGAACTCCCTGCTGGGCGATGCCAACTTGTTATTGTGGCTCGATGAACTCGGCCTGACCCCCGAACTGACCTTTAGTAAGCCCGTCAGCAAAGTCCGTTATATTTTTCGAGACGGGCACTATCGACAACTCCCAACAGGGCCACCTTCGCTATTGTTTGGAAATTTCTTTAGCTGGAAAACAAAGTGGGCCATTTTCCGGGAGCGTAATAAGAAGATCATCTCCCCACCGGGCGAAACGCTGGCGCAGTTCTTCCGCCGTCGGTTTTCCGATGAAATTGTCGACTATGCATTAGGTCCATTTGTGGCGGGTATCTACGCAGGCGACCCTGAACAACTACTTGTTTCTGAGACATTTCCCGTATTGCTTCAGTACGAGAAAGAATATGGCTCCGTAGTACGCGGGCTTATTAAAAACCAGTCGGCAACGGGTCGGCGGCAATCGTTCAGCTTTCGGGAAGGGATGCAGATGTTGCCCGACGCCTTAGCCAGTAAGCTTACCAATCTGTCGCTGAACGACCCCGTTCAGCATATTAACCAAACACCCGACGGCTGGAAAATCGAAACAAAAACCGGAATAAAAACCGTTGATAAATTAGTGCTGGCGGTTGGTACTACCCAGGCCGCTCAGTTGGTCGATGAGCAGTATCCTGATCTGGCAAAGGTATTACAGAATGTTCTGTATCCGCCTATGACAGTCGTTCATTCGGTCTATAAACGGGCCGACGTCGGGCATCCGCTTGATGGATTTGGCGGGTTAAATCCCAAAAAAGAAGGCTGTTTGGCGGCTGGGCACATCTGGAGCAGTTCGATTTTTGATGGACGATGCCCGGACGATGAGGTTTTGCTAACCACCTTTGTGGGCGGGATGCAATCTGAGCGCAACGCCCGGCTTCCCGACGACGTACTGGCTAAACAGGTGCATCAGGAGTTAGCCGAAGGTTTTGCTATCCGGGCTTCTGAGCCGGTTTTCCGAGCCATTCAACGCTGGGAGCGGGCCATTCCGCAGTATGATGGGCATATCATAGCGTTGAAAGCACCGGTTAAAGCTGCTGAAGCTGATGGTCTGTTTGTATGTGCCAACTGGTATGGCGGTGTGTCGCTGTCGGATTGCATTCAGAAAGCCCGAACGCTGGCAGTTCGGTTGGCGGTTTCTGATCGGTAAGCCGTGCCACGGTTTGGAACCGCTAACCGAAGTAATAATTCGCTGACCGACTACGGATTAACAATTTTTAATGATTAAATTAGATAAAAAGCAGGTACTTTGTTGTTATACTGGTAACCTCTCGCTAACCTCCCTATTTAAGCCGTGAAAGAACGCCTGGTTGTTATTCCGACCTATAATGAAATCGAGAATATCGAAGCCATCATCCGTAAGGTGTTCAGCCTGCCGGAGCCATTCGACGTTCTGATCGTAGACGACGGTTCGCCCGATGGCACCGCCCAGCGTGTTCGCTACTTGCAGGAGGAGTTTCCGGCTAATGGACCGGCTCCACGCCTGCACCTGCTCGAACGGCGCGGCAAGTTAGGGTTAGGCACGGCGTACATTGATGGATTCAAATGGGCGCTCTCGCGTGGCTACCAATACCTGTTCGAGATGGATGCCGACTTTTCGCACAACCCCGACGACCTGATTAAACTCTACCACGCCTGCGCTGACAATGGGCCACAACGCGCCGATGTGGCTGTGGGGTCACGCTACATCCGGGGGGTCAACGTGGTGAACTGGCCGATGGGCCGGGTGCTGATGTCGTATTTTGCGGGTGTATATGTTCGGTTCATCACGGGCATGTCGATTATGGACCCAACGGCTGGCTTCATTTGCTACCGGGCGGAGGTGCTGGAAGTGATTCTGCACAATCCCATCAAATTTGTTGGGTATGCCTTCCAGATTGAAATGAAATTTACCTGCTGGAAATACGGCTTCCGGCTTACGGAAGTACCCATTATTTTCACGGACCGCACTCGGGGCGTTTCCAAAATGTCGTCCAAGATTTTCAAGGAAGCGGTGTTTGGCGTCCTGCAAATGAAAATCAGCAGTTTCTTCCGGCACTATATTCCGCGCCGAGAAGCCGCAAAGAAGGTTGAAGAGCCGGTTGGGGTGGCGTGAGGAAATTTTAACTTAACCCAAATGTGCCTTACTGGATGAAATCCATTTGTTGGGTGCTTTTGATGCTATCAGTATCATCATTATCCTTTAGTCAGGTAATCAAACCTGCGTTGACCAGTGAACTTATTTTTGACCGGTCAGCCATGAAAAATCTCCGGTTTCCGGTTAACGCTCAACGGCAGGGGAGAAAATCGGTCAGGGTCTATGTGGGTTTTACTTTAACCGAAAAAGGAGACTACCGTAATGTTTCCGTTGTCAACTCTGGGTTTATTGATGAATCTATTAAGCAGGAGATAAATCGGGTCTGGAGCAGTCTTCCTAACCAAAGCCCTGCCTATGCCGGTAACTATGTTATACCTATTGATTTCTTGTTTGGAGAGGGTGAGTCGGACCATTTAAAGGAAATATCTAATAACGAGGATGAAATAAACAAGGCAGGAAAGTACACATTGCTTAATGAGATTTCGGTGATAGGTTATATACTATGTGAGAAGAAATCTCTCACAGAATAACGAAACTTCCCCAGTATAGCAACCCTATCAGCCCACTGCTTTAGCTGTGGGTAGACAAATCAACAATTGCATCTAAATTAACCGTTGAAACGGTTTTACCGGAGCAGAAACCGTTGAAACGCTGGGCCGCCGGAGCGGTTATCATAGCGCGTGTCTTTTCTTCTATACCCACAGCTAAAGCAGTGGGCTGACAGGCTATTTCTGCGATTCATTGCTTCAAACTAATAATCCACGCTCATCATCAATGCCATCAATTCGCCCCATTCAAACCAGACATTTGCCTGTTCAGCTCAAACGCACTCCAATTCGTTTGAACACAAAAATTAATTTTATTAACAATTTTTATTTTTTGTAAACTATTAGTTTTCAATTTTATTATATTTGTCTGTAAACTTTTCGCTTGCAGACAGATATGCTTCAGTCTACGTCTCCAGAAGTAGCACACGAATCGCTTGAGGTGGCATCACTGTCGCCCGCCACTGAGCAAAACCCACATAGCGTCCTCCGCGAAAAGCTGCGCCGGTTTCAAACACCGGAACCCGTTGTGTCTATTGTGATACCGGCCTATAATGAAGAAAAGCTGATTATACGTCTGCTTACCTCGCTGGCCGATTTAGAAACGAAGTACCCCACCGAACTTATCATTGCCAACAACAACTCCACAGACAGCACCCAAACGTTACTGGACCAATGTGGCGTTACGTCCATTTTTGTTCGCAAACAGGGCGTGGCTCATGCCCGGCAAGCCGGTCTGGAAGCCGCACGGGGCACCTATATCGTTAATGGGGATGCCGACTGCTGGTATCCGCCCACCTGGATCGACACACTAATTGCCCCCCTCCGCGACCCCGCCGTAACTTGTACCTATGGCCTTTATTCATTTTTGCCGGAATTCACCTCCTCGCGGCTGACGCTGCGGGTGTATGAGTGGTTTTCGGAACGGGCCGCCCAGATGCGCCCGGCCCATCGGGAGTTCACCAATGTGCTGGGCATGAACTTCGCCTTTCGGCGGGTCGACGGACTGGCGGTGGGCGGGTTCAATCTGGAGTCGGGGCATCAGGGAACAGTTTCCTCGTCCGGGCGGTGCGAAGACGGGTGGATGGCCTTATCACTTCAGAAGCTTGGGCGTTTGAAACGAGTATCATCCAGCAAGGCGCGCGTCTGGACCAGCGACCGCCGGTTATTGGTTGATGGTAGTTTAAAGCAAGCCTTTATAAAGCGTTTCCGCCGGGAATTGAAGCGGGTAGCCCGCAACCTGCGCCCCCAGCAAATCTGAGCAGAATCTAATTCCCATAAATGCATAAAGCCCCTTTGTCGTGCTGACGAGGCATTTTAAAGCGTCCCTGTACGCATGTTAGGATGCTTTAAGAGGCTTCGTTAGCATGACAAAGACACAATGCTAAACTAATTCGCTTCAGGATACCCCACTCAATCCAATGCTACAGGGACACGATATTGTTTGTATAGGCCTGATTAACTGGCAGAACGACTACAACAAACCAACGATGGAGTTGCTGGCCGAAGTGGCCCGCCACAACCGCGTGTTGTTTGTGAATTATGCTGCAACACTGAAAGATGTGTGGCTGCATCTACGCGGTAAAAAAACCATTCCGTTCGATAAGGTGATGGGGCGGGCCGACAGGTTAGTTGAGCACAAATTAGCCAATGGCAGCACCATTCAGGTATTAACGCCACCCGCCGTGCTGCCCATCAATACGCTTTCGCCTGGTACGCTTTATAACACCCTGCTGCGATTCAATACCAACCGGATCCTGAACAGCACCCGGCAGGCCATGCAGCGGCTGAATTTCTCGTCGCCCATTGTCATCAATGCCCTCCATCCAACCATCGGCGTTGGCATGGTTGGGCAACTTGGCGAGAAGGCGCTTGTGTATCACTGCTACGATGCCATTGAAGCCGAAACCTGGAGCGGCCTGCACGGTAAACCGGCCGAAGAGAAATTTCTTCACCAGGTCGATGCCGTCGTCGTAACATCCCAAGGGTTGTATGATACCAAAACGCCGTTTCAGCCTAACTGCTATTTGATTGAAAACGGGGCCGATGTGAATCTCTTTGGTCAGGCCAACATTGACCGGAGTAATCGGGAGCGGAAAACCATTGGCTACATGGGCGCTATCGACAACCGGCTTAACTTAGATTTGCTGGAACATTGTTTCCAGCGGTTCCCTCATTTCCGGTTCCTGATGGTGGGGCGCGTTCCCGACCCCGCTCTCTTAGAACGCCTGAGTCAGTTTAAGAACGTAGAATTAGCCGGAGCGCATCCGCCAAAGGAGTTACCGAATTGGGTGTCGCAGATGGACGTGGGCCTTATTCCGTTTCAGCGTAACCTACAGACGCACGCCATTTATCCGATGAAAATCAATGAGTATTTGGCGGCTGGGCTACCAGTTGTTAGCACCAATTTTGCTGATTTACGTGTGTTTGGCTCCATTATATCGGTATGCCCGGATGCCAGTTCGTTCACGACAGCTATCGAAAAATCGCTTACCGAAACAGACCCGGCTTCGGTGCAGCAACGAATAGCCCTGGCACGGACTAACTCATGGGAAAACCGAGGTCGGCGGTTTGCAGAGGTGCTGGAACAGGTGTTGCAGCAGAAGCAGAAGGCTGTACTTTCTCCCAGACTTGCCGTTCCTGATTATAGCGCTTGATAATCCGGGCCGGGCTGCCCGCCACAACCGTGTAGGCCGGAACATCTTTGGTAACCACGCTGCCACCCGCGACAATGGCGTGTTTGCTGATCCGCACCCCCGCCGTTATGACCGCATTAGCGCCAATCCAGCATTCGTCTTCAATCACGATGGCGCGGGCCGTAACGGGTTGCAGCCGAATGGGCAAATCAATGGCTTCGTAACTATGGTTCAGTCCCGATATGACAACGTGCTGAGCGATAATTACCTGATTTCCAATAGCGACCGGACCAATGAGGACACTACCAATGCCAAGGCGCGAGTGAGCGCCAACGGTCACATCGCCTACGCCGTTGTTGACCACACAATAATCTTCGATGGTAGCCTGCTCGCCCAAATCGAACCGGCGGGAAGGCAGCACATCCAAACGGACAGACCGGCAAATGCGGGAGCCACTGCCTTTTTTATGCACGAACGGATTAATAAACCAACTCACCCACCGGCGTGGACGCGCCTGCCCGCGAGGAACCATCAGGTAATGAAGCCAGCGTTTTAGTCGGGCGTTGCTTTTAATTGTATTGGATAGCGCCATAGGGATGATAGGTTTCTGTAAATATTACTAACTAATTTTCATAAAGTTTACATTATAAATAATTCATAAATCAAATATATATATTTTTACTAAATAATAAATATTCTATTCACTACCATTCTATGACCGTAAGAACTCTACAGGAAACCACTTACCGCCTTCTTCGCACCAACGCGTTCGTGTCGTTGCTGGGTAATGGCTTGTCGGCCATACTGGGTTTGGTAACGCTGGCGGTTCTGGCGCGGGTATGCACGAAGGAGGAATTTGGTAAATGGATTCTGTTCCTGACGGTTTATTCGCTGGCCGATACGCTACGTTCTGGCCTGATTTTAAATGCGCTAATTAGACACTTAGCCGCCGAAACCTCCCCGACTATGATCAGGCGGTGGGCGGGTGCGGCCTGGCAACTGTCGGGGGCTTTTCTGGGTGTAATGACTGTCCTGATTTTTAGTATTGTTATCGGTGCCCGCCTACTGGGCTATGGTGAGCAATGGCCCGCACTGGCGGGGTGGATTGTGGGGCTAAGTGTGGCCGCTCTACCGGTAAATCTGAGTGGCTGGTTGCTTCAGGCCCGGTCGCGATTTAGAGCCATGCAATCCATTCGGGTTGGCGTTCAGGTGCTGTTTCTGGCCTTTATTGGCCTCGGTCATTATACTCATCTGGCCAATAGTACTTACCTCTTTGCGACGTATACGCTCACCCATCTTCTGATCGGGCTGGCTGTGCTGGCAGCGGGCTGGGCACAGGGCAACACCCTTTTAGCCGGTACGGTTCAGGAACGCCGGAGCCTGCTAAATTTTGGCCGATACACGATGGGTACCCTTCTCGTTTCCAATCTATTACGTACTTCCGACCGGCTGTTGCTGGGTGCGCTGCTGGGTCCTGAATCGGTCGTTATTTACACCCTGCCGCAGCGATTGGTCGAACTGGTCGAAATGCCCATTCGGAGTATTGTGATTACCGATATGCCACGTCTGGCCCAGTATTACGCTAACCGGTCGTCAACGGCCTGGGCTACTTTTTTCAATCAACAGGCCGGGCGGCTGTGGATTGCCTTATTACCACTGTGCCTGATTGGTTTCCTGGCCGCACAGCCATTAGTCCATCTGATGGGTGGTGACGGCTACGGCGATAGCGCCGACGTACTCCGCTTTTTCATGATCTACGCGCTCGTTCTTCCCCTCGACCGCTACGCAGGTGTGGGCTTAGATGTGGTGAACAAGCCGCAGCAAAATCTGCTCAAAGTAATCTGCATGCTGGCGGTCAACCTCATTGGCGACGTTGTGGCGATCCTCGTTTTCAAGTCGGTGGTGGGGGTTGCCTTCGTTTCGGTTGGCACCTTTCTGGTGGGCTTGCTGCTGGGGTTTCGGCTTCTCCGGGCGCATGTGCCCGTCTCGTTGCTGGGGTCCGTGCAGGCGGGGTTTGCCACCGTTTATCAATTCCTGAAGCATGTTCGCCATGAGTGGGCGCGCTAATTAGCCAGTTTATAAATACCTCTCGTATGCTTATTCTCAAACTACTCGCAGCTATTATTTTCGGTTATACGGCTTTCGTTACAGCCTATCTTTTCTTCTTTGCTGTAGTTGGTCGCTTTCGTAAACCCAAAACTGTAGTTACTCCGCAACCCATTATCAACCGGCGTATTGCGGTACTCATCCCCGCCTACAAGGAAGATGCTGTTATTCTGGAGTCGGCGCAGGACGGTCTGCGGCAAGCCTATCCCGAATCGTTATACGATGTAGTCGTTATTGCTGACTCTCTTCAACCGGCAACTGTGCAGGCTTTACGTCGGTGGCCCATTAAAGTGGTTGAGGTTTCGTTCGACAAATCGACCAAAGCAAAGGCGCTCAATGTGGCTTTGCAGCAACTGCCCGATCTCTACGACATAGCCGTGATTTTAGATGCCGATAACCTGATGGCTCCCGATTTTCTGCAACAGGTAAATCTGGCCTTTCAGCAGGGATGGCGCATTTTGCAGGGTCACCGGACCGCGAAAAATACGGATACCAGCGTGGCTGTGTTAGATGCGATCAGCGAAGAAATCAACAATCATATTTTTCGGCAGGGGCACCAGTCAGTGGGGTTATCGGCGGCCCTGATTGGGTCGGGCATGGCGTTCGACTACCAATTACTGAAGACCCTGATGCCACAGGTACAGGCAGTCGGGGGGTTCGATAAGGAATTGGAAATGAGATTACTGAGCCGTCGTATCCCTTTCACTTACTTAGCCAATGCGTTTGTGTACGACGAGAAAGTGCAGAGCGAAGCAGTCTTTGAACGTCAGCGTACCCGCTGGATTGCCGCCCAGTACAAATACCTGCGCCTGAATTTTCAGCCGGGCCTGAAAGCGCTGTTCGCCGGAAATATCGACTATGCCGATAAGGTTTTCCAAACGCTGCTCCCTCCGCGCATTCTATTGTTAGGTAGCCTGACACTGGGCGTATTGGTAAGTGGCCTGCTGAGAAGCCCCTTCTTTTTCCCATTTACGGCCGGGCAATTAGCAGTACTGATGCTGACCTTTTATCTATCCACGCCCACTGCCCTGCTCCGGCGCGTTGGCCCGGCCGAAGTGCTGAAACTGCCGATTCTGTTCGTCAGTTTCCTGAAGTCGATTTATAAGATGAAAACGGCGAAGAACCAGTTTCTGCATACACCCCACAGCGCTAAGGGAGTGGGGCATTGATTAGGAAAGAATAATCAAAGTGCCAGTTGGCTGACGTTTGCGTACTACTTTCGCACGGTCAGCTCAATCTGGCACCTGAAAACTCACCCTCTCTATACTGTTAAACTCAATTCGTCTGTAACTTAACCTCGTCGGCGCGACGGGCTTTTTCCCACATGCCTGATGTATTGCCTTTCCAATACCTGAAAAAGCCCAGAATGGCGCACACATTCATAAAGGTGAAATAGAACGGCACAAACAGCGCTTTTACCCGAAGTTTTTGATGTTCTAACCGATACCCCGCATACGCGGCTGCATAGAACAGGCATTGCCCTGTAAACAATACCAGCCAAAACCCATACACTGAATTCAGCGGCTGAACGGGCAACAACAGCGCCAGATTCGCGAGCCAGATAAGCGGCAGGCAGAAAGGCGTTACAGCCCAGCGCAACACCCGATGCGACACATACTGAAACGTCAGCCAGCCGTAGCGGAAAATATTCAGTAAATAACTCAGCCGGACGATGGACTGGAATCCACCGGCAGCAATGCGTACTTTTCGTTTCTTTTCTTCCTCAATCGAAAACGAAGGGCGTTCGAGCGCATACGCGTCTGGCTCATACTGCACCCGATAGCCTTTTCCGGCAATACGCAGGGAGATAATAAAATCGTCGAGCAGCGTATCGGGTTCAACGGCTTCGTAAAGCGAGGTGCGAACGGCAAACAATTCGCCAGCCGCTCCAACAACGGTATGCAACTGAGCATCTTTCCGTTTCAGGTACGACTCATATTTCCAGTACAAACCCTCGCCCGAACCCGCAGCCGCTTCGCTATCCAGCACCTCAATGCGTTTTTCACCCGCCACTGCGCCTACGCCATCATCCTGAAAGTGCCGAACCAAGTTCCGAATAGCCTGGGCGTTAAGTTGTGTATTGGCATCACTGAACACCACAACAGGCGTTTTGACGTGTTGCATGGCGCGGTTCATGGCCGCTACTTTGCCTGCCCGTTCATGGCCACCCAGTACGTCAATCTGCTGGTCGCCCAGGTCCCGCAGCAGTTCCAGATAAGCCGTAGAGCCATCCGTTGACCCTTCCGTTACGAACAGTAGATTAAGTTTATCTGCCGGATAATCCAGCGCTTTTGAGTTGGTGAGCTTAGCGGGCAAACAACTCATTTCGTTGTAGGCCGCCATAATCAGCGTCACTTCGGGGGTATAGCTGTTATCGCCCGAAAACGTTGGCGTAGGTTTAATGAACCGGCGTAGGCTGACCAACAGGGTAATGACGATTCCGTACCCGATGTAGGTGTACAGTACGATTCCTAAGCATACTAAAAATAAAATCTGCATCATTGTCAGACCATTGAGTAGGCCGGTGCGGGCACTCGCTGCCCCGCCGGTTCAAACGTTTTATAGATAGCCAATAGTTGCCGGGCTGTCCGCATCCACGAAAACAGAGCCGCCCGTTCTTTCCCGCGTTGAATGAGCGTCTGCCTGAGCGCCGGATCATAGTTGAGTCGTTCCATAGCTTCGGCAATGCGGTCGGGCTGGTGCGGGTCAATTAAGAGAGCAGCTTCACCGGCCACTTCGGGAATGGCGGTTAAGTTGCCGGTAATGACGGGGGTGCCGCAGGTCATCGCTTCCAGAATGGGTAACCCAAAGCCTTCGCTGATGGAGGGGAACAGGAATGTTTCGGCCAGTTTATAGAGGGAAGGCAGGTCCTCATCAGGAATGTATCCAATAAACTGGCAACGCTTGCCCACAAACGCATACTCCTCCGCCGTCAGCAATTGTTTCAGAAAATCAGGCTGTTTACCACTAATAACCAATTGCACATCCCTATCCAGTTGGGCATACTGAATAAATCCCCGAAGCGTGTTCTTCATGTTTTTACGCGGGTCGGCGCTGCCCAGAAACAGGAAAAAGCGGTCGGGAAGTTGGTAAGTAGCCTGAACGCGAATGAGTTGGTCAGCGAAAATTGGCTCATAAAATCGCGTACTGACTCCATTATACAGCACATCGACGGGTGCATTGGGCAGGTTGAGCCTGTCTTTAATTTGCCGACGGGCATGGTCCGAAATCGTGATAATCCGGGGGTTTCGTTTTACCAGCAGGCGCACTAACCAGGCGCGATATTTATTCCCGAACCGCTGGTAGGCCGTGGCAGTATTGACACCGGGCTGTGCCTTTTGCGCCAGAAACAGTACATCGTGCAGCGTCAGTATAAGCGGTACGCCCGGAAACAGGGGAGCCGTGTTAGCGGTGCAATGTAGTACGTCGAGGTTATATTGGCGCAAGGCTTGTGGCAGGGCGATTTGCTCCCAATGCACATAGTTGGCCCCCGGCACCTTCACTAATATAAAGTTGCTCCGAAGTTGAAGGCATTTGTCGTCCTCATCGGGTCGAACGAAAATGAAATACTCGTTTACGTGGTCTAATTGCTGCAGGGCGTTAATCAATTCCAGCGCCACAATGTCCATTCCGTGTTTGTGCGGCCTTAACAGGCGTTGTGCTTCGATGCCAATTCTCATGCGCTTATCGATACTATTAGTTGATTATCAGACTTATGACTTGAATTCAGCGGTAGTTTCGGCGACCTGACGCGATGGAAAAGATTCCAAGCAACGCCCTTCAGCAGCGCCAGCAAAAATGAAAACTGCCGGTTTAGCGTATAGGTAAAAACGGCTTTCGGAAAGGCCAGCAAGCTGTAATAGACCAGAAAAACAAGCAGATGAAAACCCGACACGTTCCGGCGCATGAACAGAATCCGGTTGCGGGTCTGGTAATACACTTTCATCGGATTGCTCTTCCCAACCGTCATCGACTCTTTATGGAACACTAATGCCGTTGACTGGTAATAGATCGTGTAGCCAGCCTGCCGAATCCGGCAGCACCAGTCGAGTTCTTCGTAATACAGAAAATAGAGTTCTGGCATCAGTCCGGCCCGCTCTACTACCTCCCGCTTCAGCATCATAGCGGCTCCGTGAGCAAAATAGGTCGGACCGGGCCGGTTGAACTGCCCTCGATCCTGCTGATGACTGCCAATGGCCCAGGCCTGCCCGGTGTAGGGGTTCAATGGCGTGTAGCCCGCATATTGAATGACTGTTGGTTCCTGATGATACCGGATTTTGGGGCAGGTAACGCCAATGCCCGGGTCTATGTCGAATGGCTCCAGCAGCCGCTCAATCAAATCGGGGGTGACCTCCGTATCGTTGTTGAGAAAGAGCAGAAAATCGCCGGCTGCCTGCCTAATTCCAACATTATTGCCCCCGGCAAAACCCAGATTCTCGTCGGTTCTGATAACGCGCGTATGAGCAAAATTCCCGGCCTCAATTAACGGACGCGGGTCCTGCGCTGAGTGGTTATCCACCACAATAACCTCGATAGCCGGATAGGTCAGATGCTGAATCGACCCCAGCAGTGCACAGGTCACCTCCGCCTGATTATAATTCAGGGTGATAATCGAAACAAGCGGGAGCGGCTTCATACATTCTCTTTCTGAAAAACCGCTTTAACCGTCCTGATCAATAGAATAAGATCGGTTTTGAACGAGTACGTTTTCGCATAGAGGGCGTCTAACTGAATGCGCTCCTGGTCCGACACGCCCGCTTTGCCCCGCTTTGTAACCTGCCAGAGGCCCGTCAGGCCCGCCGGAGCAGCAAACCGCCGGGCGTAGGACGTAGTGGTTAACTTCTCCGCTTCGTAGGGCGGCAGTGGGCGGTTGCCCACAAACGACATATCGCCAATCAGGATGTTAAAAAGCTGTGGCAGCTCATCGATGCTGGTATTACGAAGAAACTTACCTAACCGCGTAACCCGGGGATCTTCCTTGAACTTCATAAACATCGCTTTGCCCTTTCGGATGCGCTGGTGCTGCAATTCACACACCTGCATATTGTCCTGAAAGAGCGGTCGCTGACAGGGCGTATTAGCCGCCCGGCATGTGTCGCAGAGTGCATCGGGAGCTTGTTCGGGTACGGCCGATTTGTACATATTCTGCGAAGCCATACCCGCAATGAGTTTATCGGCCCCGGTACGCATCGTCCTGAACTTATACATATCAAACAGCTTGTATCCCATGCCAATCCGCTTCGACTTGTAGAAAATCGGGCCTTTGGAATCAAGGCGAATCAACAGCGCAACAACCAGTAGAATTGGCGATATGGCCACCAGCACAGTGAAGGAAACCGCTATGTCGCCTAATCGTTTCCAGAAAGGCATCTTTAGCTTTTTGATGGCCTCCAGCTCATTTTCCGCTTCCCGGTACTTCTTCCGGCGAACCAAATAGTCTAGCCGTTGACGGAGCGCAGTATGGTCGAAATCGAGCGGAAATATGTCAATAATAGGTTGCCCTTCTGCCTGAACGTTAATATCGGCTGTGGCATCGTTTGTGAAAATCATCGTGGCAAACGCCCGATGAATGCGGGCAGAGTCGATGATGTTCAGCAATTTCAGGCCGCCGAGCGAGTCGTTGATAACAACCAGATCGACAACATCGCCCCGTTGCAGGCATGTAAGCGCATCGGCCCGACTGGAAACTACCGCAACCGATACCATTGGCGAGAAAGCCTGGATAAAATCAGATACCCGGTTGGGGTCGTCTTCCACATACAGCACGCGAAAATCAGCCACCTGCGTTATTGTTTCCGTTAGCATAGGATTTCTGAAGAACAGCTATCGAAACGGACTCAGGCGCGTTGAATCGAAATTCGACCGAAAATTCCGGCGTTCGTTGGTCCGGCGCAGCAGAGCTTTAATTTTTGCCTTCACTTCCAGCGGGTTAAACGGCTTCACAATGAAGTCATCGGCCCCCTGCTCAATGCAACTCACTTTCAGGACGCTGTCTTCCATGCTCGACAGCACAATGATGGGTATGTTCCGATAAAGCGAGCCGCTCCGTATTAAGTTAATAACCTCCTGGCCGTCGAGCATCGGCATTCGCAAATCGGTAAGGATGATGTCGGGCAGGTTTCCTTTCTCCAACCACGCCATCGCTTCCAGTCCGTTTGTACAGGAAGTGAGGTCAAAATCAGCGCTTAACGTTTGCTGAATAATCTTTCTTATATAGAGATCATCATCTATATGAAGTATGTGGTACCGGTTGTCCATAGAAATATTTGCTTGCACGGGTGAGTATCTTAGTCAAATATAGTAAACTTGTAGTTTACGAAAAATAAATTTCGTAAATCAAAATGATTTTATTAATTATTTGGCGCTTTTTATCAGAAAAGTAATACGCTCGTATGGAATTATACTAAACGAGGATAATTACTTAGAGAAATGTACTTGGGCAGTTCCTGCGAAAATTTCTGATAACAATGTTTGGCCGTGATTGCTGAAGATACCTTAACCCTATGCTACTCCAATTGGAACGCGGATAAAACGGATGTGCCAACACGGATTTCAAGCATTTTTTATCCGCGTTCCAATTTTTCATATGACCTACTTGTGCTTATGAAGTCTTATTTACTCATAGCCAGCTTAATTGCGCTTCTTTCGGAAACCAGCTATGCTCAGTGCGATTGCGATTATACTATCAATAAAGGCGGTATCTATTACAACACTACGCTCAATGTGCCGCCGGGCAAAATTATCTGTATTCAGGCGGGTCATTACGATTACCTGCGCTTCATTGGGTTCGTGGGCGCTCCCAATCAGCCCATTCGGTTCATTAATTGTGGAGGCCAGGTTACTATAGGGACTGATGCCTATTATTCGGGCCTTCAGTTTTTTGGCAGCCGCTATTTTATTGTATCGGGTTCGGGCGATAGAAATTATACGTATGGGATTAAGTTAGACCAGTCAAACATAAACGCTTCGGGCGTAAGTATCACCGGATTAAGTTCCGACTGTGAGGTGGAGCGTGTAGAAGTGGCTACCGCTGGTTTCGCCGGATTTTTAATCAAAACCGACCCCTCCTGTGACCCGGCCACCTGGCGGGAGAGTTTCACCATGTATAATGTGAAACTGCATGATAATTACGTTCATGACACAGGCAGCGAGGGGTTTTACATTGGCAATTCGTTCTATGACGCTTTTAAACTTACCTGCAATGGGACCGTCAGATTTGTTAAGCCGCACCTGATTTATGGTCTGAGCGTGTATAACAACATCATTGAGCGCACCGGAGCCGAAGGATTGCAATACGGTTGTGCGCCCGATGCCGACGTTCACCACAACCAGCTTTATTATACCGGTTTTAGCCCGTTTGCCGATTTTCAGAATAATGGTCTGCAAATCAGTAGTGGCTCTGGGGGCGACTGTTACAGCAACATTATTCGACACACCGCTGGAACGGGCTTAGCGATTCTGGGCCATTTAGGAAACGGCCGCATCTATAATAACGTCATTTACGACTCGGGCATGGACGGCATCTTCTGCGACGACCGGCCCGGTTCGCTGGCCGACACCTATATGGCATTTCTGAACAACACCATCGCCAGAACCGGGCGCGATGGCATCCGGCTTTACAACCAGAACAATGTGAATACGGTAGCCAATAACGCAATCACCCAAATGAACACTATACCGTCGCTAAAGGGTCGGGCTTTTGTGTTTGAGCAGGGCGCAACCGCCAGCTTGCTGACTAACTTCACCGCGTTCCGGTCGGAGTCGGCCCAGTTCGTTAACGACTCAACCGACTTCCGGCCAGCGGCTGGTTCTCCCCTCATCGGCATAGGAACAACGATGACTTCCTGGCACTTAACAACCGATTTGACCGGAGTCGCCCGCGATAAAAATTCAGGTTTCGATATTGGTGCGTATGCATATGTAGCCGACACAACCCCACCGGGCGCAGCCCCTCCCGCACAGGCTCGCGTGGGTTATCTGACAGACGCAGAAACCCGCGCTCCAGCAATTGCCGATGTGGGACAAATGCCGCCGTTGCTCATTTATCCCTCCCCTGCTCACGACCAGATCACCGTGTCGCTGGCTCGAAATCTGTCTATTCGTAGTGTTCGGGTATATAACAGTTCGGGGCAAAAAGTAATCTGCCAGTCCGTAACCACTAATCAGGCGACTCCGCTTACGCTGCCTGTTGGTCAGTTACCACCCGGTAATTACATAGTGGACGTTCTCAGCCGATCAGCGCAACGATTGAAAGGGCGTTTCACGAAGTTGTAATCGAAAACCACCTATACCTATTAATAAAATTTCTCCTTATTCATAAATTCAGTAACTTTTAAGTATTATATTTGATAAATGGTAACAAAACAACGATATATAGTAGCTATAGCTGTATGATCTGGAAAATTTACAAACTGATAGCTGGCCTGCTGGTCCAATCTGGCATTCGGGCGTGTATGGGGAGTTCGCCATCTGAACAGGACGATTTACTCACCCAGGTTAACCGGCTGTACCGAATTACCACCTGCATCCGGGCCTATTACGGCCTGCATCCATCTTTTGCCGCCACCACCTACGGCAGTCTCAACCAATACCTGAAACAACGCCTTTCGCAACAGGAATGGCTTCTTCTGAATCAATTACAGGTCGTTAAATCAGGGGATGCGGCTTATATACGCGACACGGTTTTAGATGTGGCGTAAGAGGCCTTGATATAAATTTGCTGATAGATAACGAATAAGCACCGCAAGCAGATGACTCTCTGCCATTGTTGCGTATCTGAGGTATGCTAGCCATATAGGATTCTTTTACCAATAGGACTACAGTTCAGATAATAAAAAATCATGCTAAGTTGTATTCAATATTGTATTTAGAAATTATTCTAATAAAAATGTTCGTTTACATTAAGACAAATTTTTTATCAACATAACTATACCCCTACAATATTTCACTGGCAATATTTTCGAATTAATTGATAGTAGTACTCATAGTCGCTGGGGTACATTCTAAACTCCACAGCTTTTCTAAGATCTGTACATCCGCTTTCTCGCTCTCCTATTTTTATTTTAATAATACCTCTTTTATAGTAATATTTAACAAAACTTCTATCATAACCGGTATTATTTATTATTTTCTTTTCCAGCTCAATCGCTTTTGTGTAATCATCAATCGCTCCCTTGAAATCGCTTAATTCCTCTCTACAGTAAGCTCTATCCTCGTAGTATACTGTAGTAGGGTCTAACTCAATAGATTTTGTATAGTCAATAATTGCGCCTTTAAAATCCTTTAATAAATATTTTTGTTGCGCTCTTTCGCTATACAAAAGATCTTTTGAGATAGTACCATCGTTTTGGGTTGCAATTGCTTTAGTATACTCAACTATTGCTCCTGCATGATCTTTATTAACAGCTTTTTCAAATCCTTTTTTATAATAATACTGTGTAGTTTGGGCATGGCTCAAACCAAACATAAGCAACAAAACTATAATTAATTTCATATAGAAAACGAATTTATAGATCTTCTAAATCATCACTTTTTACTTCACAAATTTTAAAGAGATTTGAGTTTAACTTTAAAGCCGAATACCTTTCTAATATTTGATTACGTCGATTTTCTGCTTGTTTAAATGTTAGTCTCTCGTTTTTATCATACACAATATATAACTGACCTGCCCTTACTTCAAAATTTTTAATAAAATACAATTTATCCTCTGCTATGACTTGGTATTGAACTTGGTAATTTTCCATGATGCAAATTATTCTTACAAATTGAATTGGTTTATACAATAGATCTCTTACACCGGCTGTAAACCTTGGCTATTTTGCAAAGGCCAAAAGTGCTGAATCGTTTTACGCTCTACAGCGCGTTCAGCATGCCACAAATCATAGTTGCGTTGAATGTTCAACCAAAACTCAGCACTTGTGCCGAAGGCTTCCGACAAACGCACACACATTTCAGAGCTAACGCCCTGGTGTTCGTTCAGTATGCTGGACAACGTTTTACGTGTGATGCCTAAGCCTTTGGCTATCTCGGATTGTGTGTAATTGTGTCCAGTTTCTTCCTTCAACCCATCAATGGTTTCTTTAATCAGTGCGCCCGGATGGGAGGGCCTCATTCCTCGCTTCAACATAGTTATTCCTTCTTAATGGTAGTCCAGATAATCAACATCATGCACATGTCCACCGTCAAATCTGAAAATGATACGCCAGTTTCCAGACACGTTCACCGCGTAAAACCCTTTCAATTTTCCCGACAATGGATGTAATCGTGAACCAGGTGTACCAATATCGTTTAACGATTGAGCAAATTCCAGCCGGGTCAAAATATTCCGAACTCTGCTAACATGGGCGGCTGGCAATTTTGAAGCGTCGTCATGCTCATAGAACAACTGCAAGCCTTTATGCTGGATGCTCTTAATCATAACGCAAATGTAACATGTAACGTTACAAGTTTCAAAAAAATTCTCAAAAATGCTAACTATTATAGCATATGACATTATTTACAGCGAACGAGTCACGAATGCCATTACTTTGAGTAATGGCATTCGTGTTCCGCTTACTTCCGCCAGCTAAACAGCACCGTTGAGCCTGCGCCGGGTGAGGTTTCGACGCGAATGGTGCCGCCCTGTTCCTCAACCAGCATTTTAAGAATGTTCAGCCCGACGCCCGTACTGCTCTCCCGTTGGGAGGAACCGTTCGGCTGGAAAAGCTTAAAGAGTTGCTGTTGCTGCTCCTGGCTCATGCCCGGTCCGTTGTCGCGCACGAAGAATTCGACAAAATCGCCTTTGTCGGTGCAGCCGATTTCGACGTGCCCCTGCGCTTTGTCGTTGTATTTGATGGCGTTGCTAATCAGGTTCTGAAACACCTGCTGCAACTTCACTTTTTTCGTGTGCAGCACCGGCATCGACTCGGCCACACAGATACGGATGTGTTTGGGCGGGAAGAGCAAATGAATGGTTTGGGCGAGCAGGTCCGATACGGCCACCTCCTCCGATGCCTGCTGGTCAATACTCTGCCGGGAATAGTCCAGGATGGTACTAATCATCGTGGACATATGGAAACCCGCTGCTTTCAGGTCGGTTAGATACTCAGTCAGTTCGGGCTGGGTCAGCGGGTGGGTTTCGCTGGCGTTTTCCAGTAACATCAGCATCGTAATCAGACCGGTTAGGGGTGATTTAAGGTCATGGGCCACGATGTACACAAACCGTTCTAACTGTTTGTTGATGGTGGCCAATTCGGCAGCCGTGCGCTTCAACGCCCGCTGATGCCGCCATAGCTGTTCAAAAACCTTTACTTTGGCCTTTGTTATGCTGCTGTCTAATGGCTTGGCTAAATAATCGACCGCACCTTCTTCAAAGCCCTTCAGCACATACTGCTCTTCCTTACTGATGGCCGTCACGAAAATGATGGAGATGTCGCGGGTTTTTGGGTTCGTTTTCAAGAACTTAGCTACTTCAAAGCCGTCCATACCGGGCATTTGCACGTCGAGCATAATCAGGCCAATCTGGTCGTTTTTAAGTGCGTATTTCAGGGCTTCATTGCCTGACGTGGCCCGGATAAACTGCCGGTGTCCGTCGTCTAAGAGTTCTTCCAGCACCAGCAGGTTTTCCTCTCGGTCATCAACTAACAATATGGTAAACGGTATCGTTGAGGTTGTAGAATTCAGTGTCATAGGTTGTATATTCATTAAAAAGGCATCAATTCGATAAACTGGCTTACCGAATGCGCCGGAAGATTTTGTTAGTGTCGCTGATTGTCTCAAATCGGGTTCTCATCTCCGTGAACAGCAACGATTCTTTGGTGCCAATCGCTAAGTAACCCAACGGAGCCAAGCTGTCGTGGAACAGGCGGATAACATGATGTTGCAGGTCTTTATTGAAGTAAATCAGTACGTTCCGGCAGCAGACCAACTGAAACTCGTTGAAAACGCGGTCGGTAACTAAGTTATGCTGGGCAAACAGAATGGAGTCGCGGAGTAGTTTGTGCATGATGGCCTGCTTCGGTTGAATTGTGTAATAATCCGACAGGGCGTTAGGCCCTCCGGCTAACCGATAGTTCTGGTTATACTCCTTCAGATAGTGCAACGGTACGATTCCCTGCCGGGCTTTTTCGAGATTGGCCGCGTTGAGGTCGGTGGCGTAAATGCGACTGCGTTCGAGCAGGTTGGCTTCCTTGAGCAAAATGGCCATCGAATACACCTCCTCCCCGGTTGAGCAGCCCGCATGCCAGATTTTGATAATGGGGTACGAAGCCAGTAAGGGCAATATCTTTTCACGCAGACTCACATAAAAAGGCGGATCGCGAAACATCTCGGTCACGTTCACCATGATGGCCTGCAAAAACCAGTCGAAAAAAGTGGGATCGTTGACGAGTTGAAACCGCAGTGCATAGGCGGTATGAATATTGGCTAAGCCCATGCACCGAACAATGCGCCGTTTGAGCGAAGCCCGTACATAGTCAGTAAAATCGTAGCCATACGTAAGCCGAATGAGCGTTAGAATATCATCTACTTCCGTCAGGCTGAGTTCGCAGGTTGTGCTCATGCTTACGAAGGCATCCAGACGTGCATTAACGACAATAACTGATTAATGTCCACCGGCTTGGTGATGTAGTCCGACGCGCCCGCTTCGAGGCATTTCTCGCGGTCGCCGGGCATCGCTTTGGCCGTCAGAGCAATGATGGGCAGTTGAGCAAACTGGGTGTTCTGACGAATGCGCCGGGTGGCTTCGTAGCCATCCATCGTCGGCATCATAATGTCCATCAGCACCATATCAACCTGTGCCTGTTCGGCCAGTGTGTCAATGGCTTCCTGCCCATCGCTGGCCGTTAACACATTCAGGTTGTTTTCTCCCAGCAACGTGCTGATTGAAAATACGTTACGCATATCATCATCGACCAGTAGTACGGTTTTACCCGTCCAATCAGCTTCGTTCATGGCCGGGGCCGTATTTAAATTGGGCAAGGGCTGAACAACCGTTTCCTGCTGCACTTTATATAGAAACAGTTCTAATTGATCCATAAGCCGGTCTTTGGCCTGCACCGAATCATGCACTACCGTATCGGAGAATTTCTTGAGTTGCAGTTCATCAGAATCCGACAGGTCGCGATCTAAGTAAATAATGACCGGGATAGGATTCGTCTGCATAGCCGCCTGCAACCGGCGCAACGTTTGCAGACCCGTATCGAGGTCTTTGCCAATGTCGGCAATGACGCAGTCGTAGGCCTTCTGCTGCACTTTTTGCAGGGCTTCGTCATTCAAAACGGCATAATCGCAGTTAATATCGAAAGGGCGCTCGCCGATTAGTTTCGTCAGTGAATTATCGGGCAGATAATCACCTGACAGCACCAGCACATGTTTTACCTGTTCGGCAAGTCGGCTGCTGATGCGGGCAAAGGCATCTTCGAGGTCCTGTTTTCTAATGGGCTTCTGCACGTAGGCTAAGGCACCAGACAGAACCTGTGCCGGTTCATCGCTTGCTGAAATAACGTGAACCGGAATGTGTTTCAGGCTCCGGTCGTCTTTTAGCAGTTTTAACACACTAACGCCATCGAGCACCGGCAACTGTAAATCCAAAATGATAGCCGACGGTTCATAACGCCGGGCATCGCTCAGGCCGTCGTCGCCCTGCAAAGCGACCAGCGTTTTATAGCCTTTGGCCCGTGCAAAATCGCGCACGATGCTGGCAAATCGGACATCATCTTCAATAATCAGAATGACTTTATCGCCCTTTTGCAGGTCGTCGCGGTCGTCGGCCACAGAAACGGGCTGCGAGGGTACCGGCAACACCCTATCGGGCGGAATGGCTTGCCGGGGCTTTTCGTCAATGGGTAATGTTTTTTCGTTAACGGCCAGCGTAAGCGGCAGCCAAACCGTGAAGGCGCTGCCCCAGCCTTCCTCGCTGTGCAGGCTAATTTCGCCCCCCAGCCGTTTAATTAACTCCCGGCTGATAGACAGGCCCAGACCCGTGCCGCCATATTTGCGGCTCGTTGACCCATCGACCTGCTGAAAAGCCTCAAAAATTAGTTGCTGTTTATCAGGCGGAATGCCAATACCCGTGTCGGCAACGGTAATTGCCAGCAACGATTCTCTCTGAAGCAGTTCGGGCCGGGTGAGCGTTGATAATGGCGGCTTAACGGCGAATGACAGCGTAATGCTGCCATCACGTGGGGTAAACTTAAAGGCGTTCGACAGCAGGTTTTTCAGAATTTGCTCCACCCGCAGCCGGTCGGTTTCCAAAGCTACCGGAACGGCTTCATCAACCTGCGTAATGAGTTGTACATTCTTTTCTTCGGCCACCACATTGAACAGTTGCGTCAGGTCGCGCACGATGCTCTTCACCGAAACGGGTTCGACATGAAGTTCAATATGACCGGCTTCAATTTTCGCCAGGTCCAGAATGTCGTTGATGAGTGTCAGCAAGTCATTACCCGACCGGTGGATAATGTTGGCGTATTCAATCTGCTTGGGCGTGAGGTTTTCCGGCTTATTATCGGCCAGCAGTTTTGCCAGAATGAGCACGCTGTTCAAGGGCGTTCGCAGTTCGTGCGACATATTGGCCAAGAAAGCTGATTTGTACTGATTGGTCACCTCCAGTTCGCGGGCTTTTAGCGCCAGCGACTGCCGGGCAATTTCAACGGCCTCGTTTTTCTCGACCAGCTCACCGTTAATCTGCCGCAATTCTTCCTGTTGTACTTTCAGTTCTTCTTCCGAAGCCTGTAGCGTCTCGGCCTGTCGCAGCAGCGCATCGTTCGACTGCCGTAACTCTTCCTGCTGATTGGCGACCAGTTCATTTTGTTGCTGCACCTGCTGCAAGAGCGCATGGACCCGTTCGGAACTCTGGGCCGAATGAATGGCGACGGATATGGGTTCCATTAGCCGCTCCAGCAAACCAATAACCGGAGGCTCCAATGTTCGGAACGAAGCCAGTTCCAACACGCCAATGAGTTCTTTCCGATACCAGAGTGGCATCAGTATTAACTGTCCCGGCTGCGCCTGCCCACTACCCGACTGCAACCGCCAGTAATCGGCAGGCACCTGATTGACAATCAGCATCTGTTGACTTTGGGATGCCTGCCCCACTAAACCATCGGCCATATTTATCTTAATCGACGAGTCGATGGATAAACCAATGGCCGCCACCCGCTTTAAGCACTGCTCGCCGGACATGCAGAAATACATGGCTCCGGCGGGTAAATCAATATGGTCGATCAGGGTGGCAATGATGTTTTGCGCCATTGCCTGCGCGCTTTTCTGATTCTGAAAACTATGGCTAATGACCGATAGACCGGTTAGTTGCCAGTTTCGCTCTTCGCTTTCTAAGTTATAGTTCTGAAGCGTAGCCAGATTGGCTTTAAGTTCGCGTTCGGCGCGTCGGCGTTTACGGAACTCCTCAAAAATGACTAACAGTAGAATGGCGATGTTTATCACGGCCACCATCACAGCTACCCACATGGCACATTCTTCCCAATAGTCGGTTTCGGCTTCGTCCTGTTGCCGGGCCAGTAACGAAGCACGGGCATGTTCGGCAATCTGCGTCAGTTGTCCGCGAATGGGCGTTAACGGTACTGGTTTATCTGACGACAGAGAATTTTTAATGGCTTCGTCAACCAACCGCAACCGACTAAGCTGGTTGGGATGGGTAGTCAATAAGCTCCTCAATTCGTTTAGCAACCGGTCAATAGTAGTAACGTTCAGGCTGGCAGCCGACGATTTTGACAATGCCGCATTAACCTGCCGATCAACTGCCGATTCCGTTAGCAGTTGTAGCAATTGAGATGTATTGGTAGTTATTTTTTCCGTTTTAACGGCATAGGCCCAAAGCGCATCGTGTCGGCGGAAGGCGCTGAAATAGAGAATAATAATGACGGGGACGGTCAGAAATATAAATGCCGTACCTAAATAGATACGCCCTGTTAACGATTTTATCATTACTACTATTTTGTAATTTTTTAAACTAATAGTTTACTATATTTTCAAAATGAAAACAAATTTATTAAATATATTTGATATATACCCGTTGATAATAAATATTTATAAACACTTTTAAATAGGTCTGCAAGAAGTAGTGCGAACACACTCAAGCCTTCTATTTTAGGAAAAGATTAACCAGGTATCCATGTCAATTACTCTCCGCGCTTTTGTGAGAAAAACGAATTGGATAAAAAAAAGCCCACTCCTGTTTTAGGAGCGGGCTGGAGGGGTCATGCTTTCCCCGGCCCGGCAGCGTCATAAAATAGCTGGTCTATTCATGACGCTGCCGGGCTTCACGTTCAGGTGAAGAATCGAGAATTCAGACGTTGATTTTATACGTCAACTGAATCTCGTCGCCGGTCATACCCCGGAAACCCCAGTTGTGGGCCGGGCTTTCCAGAATACAGATTTCAAGGTCTGTTGCGGCCAGCCCAAGTTGCTGACCAACATGCTCATACAACAGGTGAATGAGCCTCTTTTTTGTTTCGACCGTTCGCCCTTCCATCATCATAAATTCAAGAATTAGGTAGCGTTCAGACGCGGTGGCAGGACGAAAAAAATCGTCATTGTCGAGGTAAAAAAACCGGTGCGCCCGCTTGTCTTTCGGAAATTGAAGTGCTTCCACCACGCAGGCATGAATTACCTCAGAAAGCTGGTTCCGAACAGGTAGCAGATGCTCACGCACACCATAGATTTTTACCTGGCTCATAGCGCTATTTCGTTAACTGGCCTGCCAGCACGGCAATCCCTTCCTCGAACGTGTGCGGGTCATACCCCAGCACGGTTCGGGCTTTGTCTAAAATGAACCCCGTGCGCGGGGGCCGACGCGCTATCTGTGTAAACGTGGACGCATCAGCCTGGGTAATCAGCGACTTATTCAGCCCAAAATAATCGGCGGTTTTGATGGCCATGTCGTAAGGCGTCAGTACTTCCTTACCGGAGATATTAAAAATTCCTTCGGCTTCTTTATCAGCAATGAGATAACATCCCATTGCCAAATCCTCGGCCAGCGTTGGACTGCGCCATTGATCCGTTACGACTTTAATAGTCTTACCCTCCTCCAGCGATTTCTTCACCCACAGAATAATGTTGCTGCGACTCATGTCGTGGGCGATGCCATACACCAGCACGGTTCGGGCAATAGCCCACCTGATGTCTGAGTGCTTTACCACCGATTCGCCAGCCTGTTTGCTCCAGCCATAGAAACTAATCGGGTTGGCCTCGGCTGTCTCATCGTAAGGCCCGGCGGCCCCATCAAAAATAAAATCGGTGGATACATGCAGCAAAAACGCGTCGATAGCACGGCAGGCTTCCACGATGTATTCTACGGCATGTACGTTTTGTGCCCAACAGGCATCTTTCTGAATCTCGCACTTATCCACATCGGTCATGGCAGCCGTGTGGATAACTACATTCGGGCGTACTTCACCCATCACATCCAGCACCTGCTGCCGGTCAGTAATGTCGAGCGAGCGATAGGCGTATCCCTCCGAATAGGGGAGCCGGTTGTCGCCCCGTGCGGTAGCAATTAAGTCAACCTCTGGTTGCTTTGTCAGTAAATCAACTAATTTCTGACCCAACAAGCCGTTGGCGCCGGTGATAAGAATTCGTTTCATAAGAGTCGTCAGTTATCAGTCGTCGGTCAATAGTTGGTTGCGAATGCACTAACGACTATTGACTATCGACTGATGACTAAAATTTATACCCAAACTGCTTTGTAATCTTCTTTTTCTTTATCCACTCGCCCGTCAAAGTCATGCGAACATCCCGGTTCGGGCGGTCTAATTCGTTACGCGACTGCTTCACCACGCTATCGACAACAACCAGCCCATCAATCACCTCGCCAAAAACGGTGTAGTTCCCATCTAAATGTGGCGACCCGCCCAGGGTAGTGTAGGTCTTTTTTTGTTCGTCTGTGAATACGCGTTCGGGCGCGCGGGCGTGGCTTCGGTCGATTTGTTTTTGTAGTTCATCGGTTGTCCAAACGCGCCCCTGTACGACATAAAACTGGCAACCACTGGACGCTTTTTCGGGGTTATTATCGCGGGCAGCAGCCAGTGCACCTTTTTTATGGAAAAGGTTTGGCTGAATTTCGGCCGGAATTTTATAACCCACATCGCCATTGCCGAGTGGCTGGTCTGCCTTTGCCCTACGCGAATTTGGGTCGCCCCCCTGAATCATAAACATGGGAATGATGCGGTGAAACAACAGGCTATCGTAGAATTTCTGATCAACCAGTTTGATAAAATTTTCTTTGTGCTTGGGTGTCTGGTTATACAGCACCAGCCGCATAGGGCCGAAGGGAGTTGTTAACGTGACGAGATAATCTTTTTTCTTTCGGTTTTGGGCAACAGAAAGGATTGGGATTAGCAGGATCAATAACAAGAGTTTCTTCATTGAATAGGAAGAGGATAGAATAGGATAAACCTATGTAGTCTTTACCACCCCCAACCGAGCGTCGGCCCGGCCCCTCCTAAAACAGGAGGGGGCTTTCGCCCGGAGGTTTTTAGCCCCCTCCTGTTTTAGGAGGGGCCGGGCCGACGCTCGGTTGGGGGTGGTAAAGACTATATGGGCATTCACAGATTGACACGATTTTGAAACACATCCTTCAGCCGCTGGTCGTGGGTCACGACGATCAGGCTGGCCCCGATTTGCTCCGACTGTTCACGAAGGAGGTCCACCACACGACTGGTATTTTCATCATCAAGGCTGGAGGTTGGTTCGTCGGCCAGAATCACATCGGGTTGGTTCATCACAGCGCGGGCAATGCTTACGCGCTGCTGTTCGCCCTGACTTAGTTGGTGCGTTTTCTTAGTTAGATGATCGCCGAAGCCCAACTGCTTTGCTAACTCACGGGCGCGGGTTTTATCCTGTGGCTTATTAGCTAAATAATTCGATAACAGCAGGTTATCCAGCACCGATAGGGAACTAACAAAGTGCGGTTTCTGATAAACAATTCCCACATGCTTCGCCCGGAATGCCGCCGTTTGCGCCGGACTGAGTTGCGTCAAATCGGTTTGATCAATCACGACCGAGCCGCTTTTGGGTTTGAGCAACAGAGCCAATAAATGCAGAAACGTTGTTTTTCCTGTCCCAGATTGCCCCAGAATCAGGAGCGCTTCGCGGTTGGCACAGCGCACATCGGGAAATGCAAACTGTTTGGCAGGGTTATAGTCGAACGTGAGTTGGGTGGTTGCCAGCATCAGAATTAGGCGAGTGTGCACAAAAATAGGCAAAAGTTGTAATTTCGGGCCTGTTAGTATTTAGTCAAGAGTCGATAGTCGATAGTCGTCAGTTCTATCGACTGTCGACTAATCCTTACCGACTCTTGAAACGCATTGCCCTGTTTGCCTCTGGTTCCGGCTCGAATGCCGAGAAGATTGCCCAATATTTTGCCGATAGTGCAGACGTTGAGGTGTCATTGATTTTGTCGAACAACCCAAAAGCGGGGGTCATTGAACGTGTCCGTCGTGGATTCGACGGTCAGTTACGCATTCCGGTGCTGCTCTTCGACCGGCCCACGTTTTATGAAACGAATCGAATCACACAACTTCTTCTCAACCAAGGCATTGATTTAATTGTATTAGCCGGATTTATGTGGCTGATGCCCAGCGATTTGGTGCGTGCATTTCCTAACAAAATTATTAACATTCACCCGGCATTATTGCCTAAATTTGGTGGCAAGGGCATGTATGGACACTTTGTGCATGAAGCTGTCGTAGCTGCCGGAGAAACGGAATCGGGTATTACGATTCATTATGTGAATGAGCGTTACGACGAAGGGCAAATTATCTTTCAGGCTCGTTGTGCTGTCTCGCCTACCGATATGCCCGATGATGTAGCCCGTAAGGTGCAGGCGTTGGAACATGAGCACTATCCACGCGTAGTAGCTGAAGTGATAAGTATGATGAATGATGAATGATGAATGATTTTACAAAAAAAATAGGAATTATTCTGAGGCTGTTGGTAGTCATACTGGGGTTAACGGGCTGTTTTAAGCCGATTGTTTATCTTCAAAACAAGCCGAACTATCCGGTCGATGTATTCTACGACAACCAGCGGCCCGAACGACCGTTTGCCGCTTTACAGGACCTGGAGGTGAAGGGCGAAGTGCCGCTCACACAACGGCAATCAGGAAACCAGCGCATGTTGAGCCGGGGAAACGATATGCAACAAAAGGAGTTGCTCCTGGCTCGGTTGACGCTACAGGCTAAAAAACTCGGTGCCGATGCGCTGGTAAGCGTTCGGTATACCTATTATACCTCCATGACCGACAATGGCTACGTGATGACCGGCGTAGCGGTGAAGTATAAAAAAGAAACAGACGTTACCGTCAATTAAAAAAGCCCGCCAAACTCAATTAGCGGGCTGATTATTTATGGTGGATTTTTAAATCTGCCACATATGGTTTTCTTAAAACTTCATATGTATTACTCAACCGGTTTTAAGAAACCTATATAGTCAGGTTAAGAACCTGAACACGCTATAAGTAAACATTAAACTTATTATTTCACCTCTTCATAATCAACATACTCCCCGCCTTTATACCGCGAATTACCGTCTTTTACCGGGCGATTCTCTACCCGTCTATCGCCTTCGCGACGGCCTGCGCCTTGGGTCTTCTGCTGTTTAATCAACTGCCGACCAACCAACAAATAGAACACAAACCGGCGCACGGGTGGCACGAACAGAATAATCAGGGTGATGATAAACAGATATTTGAGCAACATGTCTGGGTGTCGTTAGTAGTCAATAAACGTTTCGTTCGTCCGTTTAGTTTTCCCGTTTGTCAGACGGTCCGTTTCAGGGCTGATCGGTCGTTTAATTTACTAAATGCTTATTTGCTCAAACTCTACTTTTATCTACACGACTCTACGCGAAAGTCCTAATCTATGGTTAATCATTCAGGAAGTTACCCCTCCCGGATGCATTCCTCTATTGTTGCTTCTCCGCATTCATAAACTTAATAGTCGACAGCGACATCAGCGGCTGAATAGCGGATGCCTGATCGTTTTTGAAAACGAAATACACATCATGCATCCCTTCCGTCGGCTTCAGGCTGATAAATACGGGCGGACGGGCAAATGGATTTCTGGGAGCCGGAGGGCCACTTGGTTTGCTGTTTGCAGCATTGGCTCCGCCTGCTGGTGGACCGCCCGCCGTTCCGGTTGTTGAGGCTGGTCCCGATTCCATTTGAGCCATCAGTTTCGCCATATCCACTTCAGGAGCCAGTTCAACCAGTTTCTCGCCAATGAGTGGTCCGGTTGGTGAGTCGAGGTGGACTTCGATAGTACCCCCGGCAGACCCTTCCCGGCGCTGGGCGGCTGCGTTCAATTCAAGTTGTTTAATGCTCGTCAGGTCCAACTGCCGGAAGCCGATGTATGTGTTGGCATAGGGAATTACGTTTTCGCCTTTGCCCATGCCCTTCGCTTTGATATCGGCCCCTTTTATAATAGCTGCTGAGGATGCGTCTACCTGCGGACTGCGGAGAATCAACAACTGTTCGGAGGTTTGGGCGGGCACGGCTTTACCGGCTTTTGCCGGACTTCCCCGGTCGGTGTAAGCCGCCCGAATAAGTACAGAACCCCGTCCATTATCGCCATCGGGCACTTTGAGGGAGTAGCTGCCCTGAAGCGGCAGGCTGCTCAGCGTTTTCTCATTGATATGGAGAATATATTGCACCAGTGTTCCGGCATCGGCTACCGACATGGCCGGGTGACCGGGCATAGCTACATCGCCCCAAACGCCTACACCACCCTGCCTGATTTTCGTAATCAACCGGTCATTTGCGCTGGCATCACTTTTATATTTGGTAGCAATATCCGTGAAAGCCGGGCCGACCGATTTGGTGTTAATCTGATGGCATACTTTACAGTCGCTCTGGTTGATAATCGCCTGAGCCACCGCAAACCGGGTCGAAGCATCCACGCTGCGCTGCCCCTGTTTCACCTCAGCATAATCGAACCCTTCCGACGTATAATCAATACTCATAGCCACCTGAGCCGGACTAATTTGCCCCGGGGTCGCGTTCGACTTGCTTAAATTGCCATCTTCCTGGTCTTCAACCGAAACGGCATACGTAATAGACTGGTCGGGGAAGAAGAACGTCCGATTGCTGGTCAGGTTCACGTTGACTACCGGTGGCGCATTCCCCGCAATGATTCGGACTGACTGGCTGTTAGACGCGCCTTTAGGATCGCTAACGGTCAGCGTAGCCGTGTACACCCCCGCTTTATCGAGCGTAACGGCCGGATTTGCCGTCGTGAGAACACGCGGAGCCACGCCTGGCGAGGTCACTTTCCACTGGTAGGTCAGTTTATCGCCGTCATTGTCTTTACTCCCATCGGATTGCAGCGTGAGTTGCAGCGGAACCGTGCCTCCCTGCTTGCTGGCCGATGCCTGTACAATAGGTTTCCGGTTGCCGCCATTGTATTCGATGCGAACCAGTTTGGCGTTATCGCTCTTGCGGAACCAGTTGCTGCCATATTCCAGCACATACATGTCGCCATCGGGACCAAACTTCATGTCGATGGGTTCGACCGGGTGGTAGCTGGGGAGAAACCGCTCCATCGACTTATAATTTCCGTCGGCATCCATACTGATCACCATAATCCAGCCGCGCGAAAAGTCAGTGGCAATCCATTTGCCTTCGTAATAGGCAGGCCAGGGACGTTTGGCCCCTTTAAAATCGGCCTGATGATAAATAGGCCCACCTGTTGCCGACCGCGACCCCGTGCCGACGAGCGGAAACTCCTCCGAAACAGCGTAAGGATAATAAATAAAGGAAGGAGCCACTGGTAACAAGTCCTTCAGGCCCGTATTATTAGGCGAGTTATTAACAATATGGTCGGGGTCTTTTTTGTCGAGCGGCTTCTTATTTTCATAGTCATAGACCGGAAACGCCTGCCGGTTGCCCACAAACCACGGCCAACCGAAATTGCCCGGCTTACGGCCCTGATTCAGCTCGTCGTAGCCACGCGGGCCAATCTCCGAATCTTTGGTGGCATCAGGCCCAACTTCGCCCCAATACAGATAACCAGTCTGACTGTCAATCGAAATGCGCCAGGGGTTGCGGTGGCCCATCGAATAAATTTCAGGCCGGGTTTTGGCGCGGTCCGACGGGTCGGTTCCTTTTGGGAACAGATTGCCGTCGGGAATGGTGTACGTACCGTTCGCTTCGGGGTGAATGCGAAGGATTTTCCCCCGCAAGTCGTTCGTGTTACCCGCGTGTCCCTGATCGTCCCAACTGCTGCGCCCTGGCCGCTCGTCGGTTTGAGCAGCCTGCTGGTTACCGGTGTTGTTGCCGACGGTCAGGTACAGATTCCCGGCCCGGTCCCAGGTCATGCCGCCACCCGTATGGCAACATACTTCACGCTGGGTACCCACTTCCAGCATCACCTTTTCCGACTGGATTTTATTGTCCTTGTATTCCCAGCGGGTCAGGATGTGCTTTTTCTCGGCTGGATGGGCATAATACAGATACAGCCAATGGTTCTGATCGAATTTAGGATCGAGCGACAGGCCCATTAAGCCCTCTTCGGCTTCAGATACTTTACCCTCGGCAGACGTGTATTTGGTATTGACCGGAATCGTAGCAATCAGGTCAACCGTTTTCGTAACGGGATCATATTTTTTCAGCGCCCCTTTGCGCTCAATGATAAAAGCCGTTCCGTCTTTCAGCACCTCAAACGCCATCGGCTCATCAAGGTCTTCGGCCACTACAACCGGCGTAAAGCGAGTTTCATCGGGCTTGCCTGGATTATCCTGCACCACAAAAGCCATCAGGCTTATCAGGACGCTGAGAGAGAGAAAAATTTGTTTCATAGTTTTCTTGCTACACAGAGATACACTGGGTTGAAAGAGATTCGCAGAGCATCGCTGTGTAATCTTTTTTAGCTCAACAACTTTTTTAGGTTATTATAGCTTGTCGTGATGCTATCGATGCCGCCGGGGGCCATGTCCTGCTCCACGAAAAAGTATTTTAGACCCGCCGTTTTTGCGGCCGAGAAGGTCCGTTTGAAATCGACGCTGCCATGACCGACTTCCGTAATAGTCTTGTGGTCGTCTTTCATGTCTTTAACATGCCAGAGCGGGAAACGACCCGGCTGTTCGTTAAATAGTGCGATAGGGTCTTTACCAGCTTTATAGGCCCAGGCTAAATCCAGTTCCATTTTCACGAGGTCTTTATCCGTCTGCGACAGAATCAGCTCGTAAGGCGTCTTGGCTCCCTCAACGGGGTCGAATTCAGTAGAGTGGTTGTGATACGCAAAGCCTATACCCGCTTTTTTGGCCGCTTCGCCTGTTTTCTGAAATACCTCAATGGATTTCTTAATCTCGTCGAGTGTAGCCACGGGCGTGCTGGCACACACTAAATACGAAAGACCACCTTCAGCAGCCTCATCGACCAACTGCTGGTAGTTGTCGCGCAGGTTCAGCATGGGCGGCATTTTAGAGAAATCCATTGCCGGTCGCTGGCCTCCTGCTGGAGTCTGAGCGGCTGCCGGTGCTTGCCCCGCCCCCGCCGGGGGGCCACTGGCTGCGGGCGAAGCAACAGCCGCTGGCCGGGGCCGGAAGGGAGCGCCCCCGGCGTGGTGTGCCCGCCAGGTCATGCCGAGGTCGGAGACGATTTTGCGAAACTCTTTAGCCGAATAACCATAATAGCCCCCCCGCGTATTGAAAGCCGTTTCAATTTCTTTATAACCCACAGCGGCTACTTTTTCAAGCGTCCCTTTGGGGTCTTCGTTCATCTGCCGAAAGAGCGTAAATACCTGAATACCGATAGGCCAGGTGGCATCTGGGACTATCCCGGCAAGTAATTGTTCGGAGCGGCTTAACTGGGGCAGAACCAGACCGCCCAGCGCTAATGCACTGGCGTCGCGGAGGAAATGTCGTCGGGTAGTCATAGGTTAAGGAGCGTTAAACGGTTCAATGATGTAACAATGCATACTGAAAAATGGGTAATGAATAATGGTTGACAGGCATACCTCATTGTTCATATTCATTCATTTACTTACCAGCTTCGGCGGTGGCGGCAGTCTGCTTGGCGAACTCACCCGTTGCTTTCAGTTCGACCTCGTCGCTAACAACAGCCGTTGACGAAGAGCCTACGCCAAAATCAGAGCGCTTTAGGGTACCACTCAGCTTCAGGCCCGCCTTTTCCTGCTTTCCGCGTGGGTTTTCCATCACAACAGGTCCAGTCAGAACGGCATCTAACGTAACGGGTTTAGTTACACCGTGCATCGTCAGGTTACCCGCCAGTTTATACTTTTTGCCCTCCACTTTCTGGAACGACGTACTTTTAAACGTTACAGTCGGGTATTTGGCTGCATCGAAAAAGTCGGGGCTTTTCAGGTGCGTGTCGCGCCGGTCGTTTTCAGTATTGATGCTGTTCACATCCGCTGTAAACTCAACCACCGCATCCGACAGATCAGGCTTAGTAGCCGTAATTTTCGCGTCGTAATTCTTGAAGTTGCCATCTACTTCCGTAAGCATCAGGTGCGTAACGGTAAAACCAACTTTAGCATGGGCTTTGTCGGCCGTCCAGGTGGTTTGTGCATAAGTAGCCGAGATACTCAGCAGGGTGGCAACAGAAAGCAATACTGATTTCATGCGTATTTAATAGTTAACTGATTAATTGAAATTGACTTAAAACAAGTTGGCAAATTTGCTACTGTTAATTGACCAATAGTATCAACAGCATCTAGCTCAACGAACAGCAGCGCTTAGACTATCTACGGCCACTGAATCTACTTATTTATTTTACGCTTACCGGGGTCGTCCACCGGCAGGGGCGGCCTGTTGCTGACCACCGCCATCATTGCCACCTTCGCCCCCTTTCACGTCGTCGTTACTAACCGAACGGGCTTTCCTGCGAGGCTCTTCAAACGTCATTTTGCCGATGCGGTAGGTGAACGTTACCTTCACGTTCGAGTTATACAGGTGGTTAACATTTACCTGCGTTAACAGGGGCGTATTCAGGTTACTACGCATCGTTACACCGTTGCCGACGAAGTTCTCCGCTGCCAGACCAATGCTCCCCCGTTTGTTAGCAATTTCTTTCCGAACACCCAGCGAATACATATAGAAACTACCCATCGTGCCCTGCAACTGCGGGCTTGGCCCCCGGAAGAAGCTGAACACCTGCGCGCTCCAGCCTTTGTCCAATTGCAACTGGCTCATCAACCGACCGCCAATGCTTACGCCCGTATTGCTAATCGTGATGGATTTGCCATCGGCGCCGGGGGTTAAACCCTGCATATAAACGTAGTAGCCATCCAGCCCGCCATTCAGACTCCATTTTGGCGTCAGGCTGGTATTGAAGAACACGTTTGCTCCAATCGTCCGTTGAATGCCAATATTCTGAAACGTAGTGATAATAGCGCCTGCCGGATAGACAGAGTTGGTTGTATCAGCCGGAATTCGAATCTGCGTGATAGCGTTGTTGGTGATCCGCCCGAATATGGCGGCATTGAGATAGGTTTTTTTGACGGTCGAACTCAGGCTTAACTCAACATTATCAGTTAGTTCGGGGTTCAGCGTCGGATTACCCACCATAATCATTTGAGGGTTGGCCGCGTTCACGTTCGGGTTTAACTGTTGCAGACCTGGACGCTGAATCCGGCGATTGTACGCGGCTTTCAGGGTCGATCCTCCCCTCAGGCTTTTTGATACGTTAACGCTGGGCACCAGATTGCTGTAGTCAGGTATATTCAGCGGAGTCGTTTCGTTTGCTTTGGCCGTTATACCCGTATGCTCATAGCGGGTGCCTATTTTAAACGTGTATTTGCTGGGCGTTACATAGGTGTAGGAGATATAGCCCGCCCCAATTGTCTGGCTGTAGTTAAGCGACCCGGACGGATTGGTGGGATCGAACACTAACTCGCCTGTGCTGCCGCCCACTCTGTACTGAAAATGGCTATCGACCTGACGCATGATGGCCTTCGCGCCAAACTCCAGCAACTGGTTTTTCCGAATGGGTGTCTGGTAATCGGTCTGGAAAGTTAACTCCTGGTTGGTGTTGTTATTCAGGTTCTGCTGACGGCCCGTTAAAGCGCCATTATTGTTCAGCAGGTCGGCGTAGAAGTTGTTAGTTAACCCTGTGCGGCTATACTGCGTCGAGATGGTCCACTCCTGCTGGGGCTTGAAGGTGCGGATATAATCTAAATTCATATCCACCGAGTTCGACAGGTCTTTGCGGTCCACATCGCGGTTGGTACGGCTCAGCAGCGCTTCGTTGGCAAAGGTGCTGGTCAACTGATTCTGCTCCTGAATGAAATTGCGGGTGCCGAACCGGACATTAGCCGACAGCGACTGATTTTTAGCCAGATCGTAATCAAAGCCCAGCGTATACTGACCAAAAATCGGCTTATCGAAGGCCGTTCCCTGTTGATTGGTGCGTAACAACTGACCACCTACCAGCGTGGTCTGGTCCAGTGTCGAAGCTGCCCGGTTGTACATGGCCCGACCAAAACCACCCAGCGTAACGCCTAATTTTCCTTGCCGAAACGAGCCGTTCAGCCCTAAGTTGGAGCCACGAATGCCCACGCCCGCATCAACGTTCAGCGTGAGGCCGTGCAGCGTGTTCTTTTTGGTAATGATGTTAATAATCCCGGCGGCCCCTTCGGCGTCGTACTTAGCCGATGGACTGGTGATGACCTCTACCGATTTAATCATGTCGGCGGGAAGTTGCTTCAGCGCGTCAGCCACGTTGGCCGCTACAATCGTGGAGGGCTTATTATTGATTAGCACCCGAATGTTCTGGCTCCCGCGCAAACTGACGTTACCATCCAAATCGACCGAGAGCATCGGTACGCGCTTGAGCACATCGGAAGCATCGCCCCCTTTGGCCGTAATGTCTTTATCGGCGTTGAACACGAGCCGGTCCACTTTTTCCTCAATCAGCGCGGCCTGCCCCGTCACGACCACTTCGCTCAGGGTGCGAACATCAGCCGGAAGTTTTACCGATCCCAGTTTAAGGTCGGTGCCTTTGGCAATGGTAAAGGGTTCAGAGTCGCGGGTTTTATAGCCAATAAACGAGTATTGAAGCCGGTAATCGCCCGGTGCTAATTTGGTTAGCGAGAAGTTACCCTTCGCGTCTGACGTGGTTCCGTCGATAGGCTTGTTAGTTTTCACATTCATCAGGGCGATGGTCGCAAATTCGACGGGCTTACCCGACACCGAATCGATCAGCATACCCGATATTTTACCATTTCCTTTCGGCGCATCCTCGGCCACGCCCGTAAACTCCTCTTTTTTGCGCCGGAGGTCCTGCCCGCCGAAACCACCAGCTCCGCCACCCGGAGAACCGAATTGAGCGGATACGGTTTGGCTCAGGCCAATTGTTAGCAGCAGAATCAGGAAATGTTTGTTCATTGTGTTGATTGTACGGATTGACAGGTCAAAACAACAACCGTTCTGTCAATGCTGAAAATGCAATAGACTGAAGGGGGGAAAACGTCGGCAGATTGCCGCTTTCAGCCGATGAATGACTGGCGTAGTCGTTAAGTCCGAAAATCAGCGGATTTATCGGTCGAATAGCCCAATCCATCGGCAAATTTGGAGCAACGAGCGATTGACTGAAGAGGGATGGTGTATTTCCCGTAAACTTGCAGTTTTCCAGACGATTATGGCCGCAACTCTGTTTTCTCGTCGCTACGTTACGCTGCTGATTCACGTGCTGGGTTGGGGATTGATGGGCTATCTGCTCTTTTTCCAGCCCATCAACTCCGAAATCAGGTTTCCCAATCAGTTCTGGGTACGACAGGGCATTTTCTTCTGCCTAATCGTCAGCATGTTTTATCTGAATACCCGGATTCTGGTTCCCCGGCTTCTGTTGCAGGGCCAAACCAGCCGGTACGTAGCCGTTTTAGTGGGCGTTATTGTCTTGATTCTGTTGATAATAGGTGCTGTTGAGAACTGGTTTAACCTGCCGGTTCTGGTGCATCGGGCCTTTCATCCCGATGGCAAAGGTCAGCCGAAATATTATGGCTGGATTCAGCCCGCTTTATTTACCATTTTCTTAGTCCTGGGCATTAGCACCAGCATTGCCATGCTACAGAAATGGCAGGACGACGCTAATTTCAGGACCGCCCTCGAACAGGCAAAAACTGCGTCGGAACTATCATTCTTAAAGGCGCAGATTAACCCGCACTTCTTCTTTAATACGCTCAATAATATTTACGCCCTAACGCTAATCGACGTAGAAACGGCCCGCGAAGCGCTGCACCGACTCTCGCGCATGATGCGGTATGTGCTCTACGAAACTCAGTCCGGCACGACGCTGCTGAGTAAGGAAATTGCTTTTTTGAGCGATTATATTCAGCTCATGCAACTCCGGCTGACGGATAAAGTGACTGTTACGTTAGATACGCCGTCGCCCCTGCACGATCAGCCGGTGGCGCCGATGATCTTTCTGCCGTTTGTGGAAAATGCCTTTAAACATGGGGTTAGCGCATTGGAAAAAAGCAGCATTCGAGTCAGTATTCAGCAGCAGGAGCGCCGGTTGCTGATGGATGTTCGGAATACTCTGTTCACGCAAAAAGCACCGTCGCTCGAAGTGGGCAACGGCATTGGCCTGACCAACACCCGCCGACGGCTTGATTTGCTCTATCCGGGTCAATATGCCCTACAGATTGACAGTCAGAATCCGGCTGGCGAATACCACGTCCACTTAACTCTAAATCTGTCATGACGCTTTCCTGCATTGCCGTCGACGACGAACCGCTGGCCTTAGGACTGGTCTGTGCCTTTATCGAAAAAACGCCATTTCTGCAACTGACAGGCCGGTTTAGTAGTGCCGTAGAAGCCCTCCAACATTTGTTGCAACACCCGGTCGATGTTATTTTCTTAGACATCCAGATGCCCGACCTGACCGGGCTGGAACTGGCGCGGGTATTGGAGCGCAGCACGCGGGGAGCACACACCACCCGGATTATCTTCACGACTGCTTTTGATCAATTTGCCCTCGATGGCTTTCGGGTCGATGCGCTCGATTACCTACTAAAGCCGTTCAATTACGAAGAGTTTCTACGAGCGGCCAGCAAAGCCCGAAATTATTTCGAACTGGTACACCGCCCAGAACCTGCGCCAGTTGCCATTGTACCGGCCACGCCAGCCGAAACCACCGACGACTATCTGTTTCTGAAAGTAGAGTATCAATTAGTGCGGGTTGCCTATAGCGATATCCTGTACATAGAAGGCTTGAAAGATTACGTCAAAGTCTATCGCCAGAGTGACCCAAAACCGTTGCTATCATTAACCAGTCTGAAAACACTGGAAGAAAAGCTACCCGCCCGCCAGTTTATGCGCGTGCATAGGTCATTCATCGTATCGCTGGATCGTATTGATGCCGTTACCCGAAATTCGGTGCAGATTGGCCCTACTACCATTCCGGTTAGCGACCAGTATAAAGAGGTTTTCGGCGAATTTATCAGCCGATGGCTGTAGAAGAGCTATAACACAGAGATTCACAGAGAAAAAAGAGATACCCAGAGGATTTATAGAACTCTGGGTATCTCTTTTTTCTCTGTGAATCTCTGTGTTATAATTTTTAAACCCTACTGCCCATACAACGCTTTTCCGGCGGCTTCGTACTTATCTCCTGCCGACCATTGCGGGCGCGTGGCCCGGTCGGCAATCAGGCGGGCGGCATGGGCGTATGCCTGACAGAATTTAAGAAAATAAGCATAATCTAAGGATTCGGGGTTGTCGATGGCCTGGTGGTAATACTTGGCAATGGCCGGACTAAACGACCGAAGCCCGGGCGAAAACGTGGGGGCCGGAACCCCTTTGGCCGCAAAACTTACATTATCCGAACGGTCAAACAGCCCCTGTTCCGGGGCAGGTTCGGCAAACACACCCAGGCCAAACGCTTTGGCGGCCGTTTCTATTTCAGTCTTTGCGCCCGTCCGTTCTAAGCCAATCACCGAAATAATGGTGGTGTCTTCATAGCCCGCGCCGTCGATGTTCAAGTCAAAAATGGTTTGTTTCAGCGGCACAACGGGATGTTCGGCATAGTATTTACTGCCCAGCAAACCAACTTCTTCGCCCGTCAGGGCCAGCACCAGCACTGAACGTTTGGGCCGTTGCTGCGACAGCGCTTTGGCCGCTTCCAGAACCGCCACGGTTCCCATTGCATTATCCCGCGCTCCGTTGAAAATACTATCGGAGGGCGGATAAGCATTTCCTCCCTGTTTGCCTACGCCCACGTGGTCGAAGTGAGCCGACAGCACGAGGTATTCGTCCTTCAGTTTTGGGTCGGTACCTTCGATTATACCCACCACATTGGCCGATGGCGCTGAAGTACGCATCCGCCCCGACGAACGCAGGCTCACTGTCTGGCCGGGTTCTTTCAACTGCTTAAACTGATTGTTGGCGTTATTGACCCACAGATGCGCGATTGGAGTGCCACTGCCTGCCGTTACGGGCAAGGCAATTTGCTCCCGGCTAAAATACTGGTTGACAAATCCCCAGGGGATTGATTCACTATACAACTCAAGCAGGGCGGCTGCGCCTTTTTCGGTCGCTAATTTGCGTTTCTCTGCCGATGCCCGGAAAATTTCACCCGGCCCTTTTGCCTCGGGCGAGCCACCCTGCGCCACCAGAATCCGTCCTTTCACGTCGCGGCCTTTGTAGCCGTCCTCCCCATCAGTCAGGCCGTACCCTACATACATTACCTCGCCCGACACATCGGTGGGCCCGCCTGCCATCACGACTAACTCTTTCCCCAGCCGGAGTGTGTCTTTTCCGACCAGCAACGTAGCCGACGAAGCCGCTTTAACTTTTTCGAAATTGATGCGCTGCAAATAATTGCCTTCGTCTCCGGCGGGTTTCAGGCCCAGTTGCCGGAACTGTTCGGCAAGGTAGCGGGCGGCAGTTGCGTTGCCCGGCTCCCCCGTTCGGCGCCCTTGTAGCTCATCGGACGCTAAGAAGCGGGTATGCGCTTCGACCTCAGCGCGGCTTAGATTGAACTCAGGGAGTTTCGGGGCAGAAGCCACCGGTTTCGTCTTTGCGGTAGCTGGTTTGGTGGGTCGGGTTTGTGCCTGTACCGAAAGTGCAGTCAGGGTTAATCCGGCCAGTATTAGCAGGAGATTTTTTGTTTGCATGATGATTGGTTTTCTACGGGTAAAAGTACGAAAAAGCGAATGGGCAACCCATAGTCCAGCCGTTTGCCTGAATTTGAGTACTTTCGCCCGATAAACCTTATAGGTTTTTTGAAACCTATAAGGTTTGGTTGCTTATGCCATCTCGTTCCTCCGAAAAAACCTGCCTGCTCGTTGCCATTGGATTATTGACGGTGTATGTTCTTCCATATATCTGGCTCGGCGAGGGTGCCCACCTTACGATTCACGATAATTTAGATAGTGATTTTCTTTACTTATATCTGCTAAAGATTACAGGAACGGCTTTCAATTTCGACCTCAGTACCGTCATACCCAATATGATGAGTGGTGGGGCGTTCACGGGCATTCCGCGTTCGGCGTTTCGGACCGGGCTGAATCTGGAAGTGTTATCATTCTGGTTGATGCCGCCTTATACCGCGCAGGTTGTCAATTTTGCCGCCGTGCATGGCATTGGTTTTTGGGGAATGTACGTGCTACTCAAACGATACATGTTGCCTGAACCGGCTTGGGGACTCACACGAGTGGCTATCGCGTTTTTATTTGCATTAGTGCCGTGCTACATTGTTCATGGCGCGTCTGTAACGGGGCAACCGTTGGTGCTGTTTGCCTTTTTAAATCTACTGAAAAATCGTTCACGCTGGTCGGATTGGCTCATTATCATCCTGTTTCCCTTTTATTCCTTCTTTGTCTGGGCAGGACTATTCATTTGCATCACACTGGGTGTACTTGGTTTGGTCATTATGCTACAACGTCGGCAAGTCAACTGGCAATATGTGGGCGGACTGGCACTGCTCTCAGGATTATATGTAGGCAGCGAATGGGAATTGATTTACGGATTCATCCATCAAACATACATTTCGCAGCGCGTCGAATTTGATTATAGCCAACTGCGCTCGATGCGGCTCGTGGACAGCCTGCGTCGGAGCGCCGATTTATTCGTTTGGCCGATGTTCAATACGGGGGCATTCCTGACGCTGGGTATTCTGGCCGTTGCCGGATTGGGCACTTGGCGAGCCTGGATGCAACAGGATTTCCGGGCGATGCGCTGGCTGGTTGGGTTGCCTCTGCTGGCAGGTATCATCTGCCTGATTCATGGGTTTTACCATTACGTTGTCGTGTGGCTCGGCAATAGCTCGCTGGGACTAAAATTTCGGGTATTTCAGTTCGACCGATTTTATTTTCTGCTCCCAACGCTCTGGTTTATTCTGTTTGCGATAGCGATAAAAAAGATGGGCGAAGGGAGAAGGGAAAGGGGAGAAAACAGTTTGCCGGGTAGCCTGATTCCGTTGCTCCTCGCGGGCCAGTTCGCCATCATGGTCTATGCCAACAAGGAGTGGCGCATCAACGTCGGCAAAATGACCGGCTACCTGACCGAAGCTCAATACCCTTCCTTTCGGGCGTTTTTCGCTGAAAAACAGTTCGCTCAACTTCGCGAGTATATTGGCAAACCACAGGCCAGTTACCGGGTCATTTGCCTCGGTATGCATCCATCCGTAGCGCAGTTTAACGGCTTTTATACCTTAGACAGTTACCAGAACAATTACCCGCTGCCCTACAAACACGCCTTCCGCAAAATCATTGCGACCGAACTGGCTAAAGGCACTGAGCAAATGCGGGTATATTATGATGCTTATGCCTGCCGTGTGTACCTCTATTCCGCCGAATTGGGCATGAATTATCTATTCGGGAAAACACAAAACCGAGCCGTCAATTACCTGCAAATCAACACCGATGTATTGGCTGGATTAAATGGGCAATACATCATCTCCGCCGTGCCGATTCACAATGCTACTGAAAACCGGCTCCGTTTAGAGAACGTGTTTGATGAACCCGAGAGTTACTGGCGAATCTGGTTGTATAAGGTAGAAGCGAGGTAACACTACGCCCCATGCTGTTTGTAATGCTGCCGGGCGAAGCGCATGAACGTATCGGCTAACCCCTCGCTAACGCCCTGCAATTGAATGGAATAGAAATCGCGCTGAATGGAAAGCCCCTGCACGTCGATCACTTTCAGCGAACCGGCCTGAAGCTCGTGCTTCACGGCAAAAACCGACACAAAGGCCATACACCGCGAACTGCTCAAATAAGACTTAATGCTTTCGGTGCTGCCTAAGTGCATCTCAACCGTGAGGTCTGTGAGTCGTATGCCAACGCCCCGCAGCGCATGTTCGATTACCTCTAACGAGCCAGAACCCCGTTCGCGCACGACAATCGGCACGGCCCGTAATTCGTCTAACGTAATTTCGTCGCGATTGGCTAAGGGGTGGTCAGCGCGGCAGATGAGTACAAGTTCGTCTTTCACAAACGACGTGTAGCGAATGTCGCTGTGGTGGGTTCGGCCTTCTACCAGGCCTAAGTCAATTTCATCATTAAGCAACTGCTGCTCCACCTGTTCGGTATTGCCGCTCAGGAGCGAAATCGACACGTCGGCCGACTGCTCATGGAAGCGGGCCAGCACCGGTGGAATCACGTATTGCGCCACCGTCGTGCTCGCCCCTACCCGCAACGCCCCCCCCGACTCCCCCTTGAGCGCGTTCATGTCGAAGGCCAACTGACGGTAGGTTGCCATAATGGTTTCGGCATGGCGAAGTAGTACCTGTCCGGCAGCAGTGAGGCTAATCTGGTTGCCGCGTCTATCGAACAGCGCTGTGCCAAACTGATGCTCAAGTTCCTGAATGTGCTTCGTCACGGCGGGTTGCGTCACATATAATTCAGCAGCCGCTTTGGTGAAACTCAATCGTTTGGCGACGGTGTAGAAAACGTTCAGACGAAAATCGAGCATGGGCTATTGAGGATTGAACAGCACGTTAAGCCAGTTGACGAAGCGCTGGCAGAGGTCGGCGTCCGTAGTAAGAATTTTCTTAGAAACTGCTACACCAAACGACATTTCTGGCTTCTCCTGCCAGGCTAACCATGTCCGAATAAATGCTTTCGGGCGATGTACATCCGTAAATAATTGTAACTCTTTATTCCGTAGTGAATTGAGTGCCAAATCAACTTCGGGCTGGAGTTTGTCTCTATCGTGAATTAATTGGCGGATGAAGTTTTCAATAATACCTTCTTCCTGATTATCAGGCATTATCCATAGACCGAATCGAGGTAGAATGTCGTCAGTTGGGATAGTTAATCCATTGGGAAATGTATCTGGCAAATTTTGGTACCCTGCTTCGATCAGAATTTGTCGAATTCGTTGCCAACGCCCAGCCGCATGAATATCTGCATCGACGATAATGCCAAGGATATTATCAGGAGTTGTAGCTCTAATGGTAACAGGTAAACTTTTGAGTAGTGTATAAATACCCTGTTCATCTGGTTTTAATCCTGCTACAGTCCTTTTTTTAAATGGCTCGATAACAATTTCGCCAACTTCATTTGGCGTTTGTCTGAGCAGCTCACTAATAAAGTATTTGTCGAAATCACCCTCAACTAACAAAAGTTTATCTGGCATGGATTAGCGTAAATCGAGGTAATCGGTTTCTATAGCTATTTCAACATCCTGTGAATTAAACAGTACCGCCGAAATTTCATCTTTTATGTTTCTAAGCTGAATTAGTTGAGCGTTACTATACTCAGGTTTTGAATTAGCCACTTCACCAAAAGCTTTAATGGTATCATTGCTGTGCGTCGTAGCAAACACCTGAATATTAAGCCGTTCAGATAGATAGAAAATTATTTCCCAGAGTTTTTCCTGAACAGAATAGTGTAGACCATTTTCAAATTCGTCGATGAGGAGATAACCCTTTTCGCAATTAACCATTGCGAGAATAATTGTTAATATACGGTTAATACCATCTCCCATTGAGCGAAGGGGAAATGGGTTGTCACTACCTTCTAATCGAACCACAGGATAACGTTTAGCAGTCACTTCGTCTGTCCGAAAAGTTATTTTAAAAATCGAATTATTAATCAATTTCAATGCATTGATTACTTCTTCTTCTAAATCAGTTGTGCTTATTTTATCGTATAGAGTACTGGTGGATTCTGTATTTTCACCACTTGATTTTACGAAGTTGTTTTTTATGTCCCTTGGGAAATTGTAATTGGGAAAGTTAGGTTCTTTCAACCTTAAGAATTGATCAGCGCGGATTTGGCTTGAAATCTCGTAATCAGAATGTTCTGCTACAAATGTTAATAATTCGGTATTGGCTTGGCCTTCCTTTACTTCTATTTTAATATGATTAAGAGAAAAAGTAAGCCAGCTTTCCGTCGATTCTTTCTGAAAAGATATGCTGATTTTCTGACTCAAATTATGGATTAGACGATCTGTAAATAAAGATATCAGTGTTGCTTGACTACGAATAAAACGATCATCTGTTACAGACTCAAACATCCCATCTCTCGCTTCAAGAATTTCATATACTGTCTCAAATCGCCCATAATTAGCCCATAAATACACTGCTTCCAGCACCGATGTCTTTCCCGTATTGTTTTTCCCCACCAACAAGTTCACCCGGCCCAATTTCCCTATAGTGAGATGGCGTAGGTTGCGGTAGTTGCGGATTTCGAGCGAGTGTAACATTGTATTATTGTTTGCCAAATACAATAATCGTAATTATCGTACATAATTACACAAAAATCCCCCTTGCCAATTCATACAGCAAGGGGCGGTTTAATCTGTAGCGGAGCGGGTTTCTTCCCGCGTTACATTAGCTAAAATTAGTCTATGAAGCCACAGACCGGGTGAGCCAAACGAATACCCCTACTCTTTCGGGCGTTTATAGAGCGGCACAGTGCTGCACGGTTCACCGAAGAGCAGGCTTTGGACAACAGACCGCAACACTCGTGTAATTTCTACATAAGCCGCCGTAGGTACCGGCACTTTTGAGCAGCCTTTCACCACCACACGGGCGTCGCGGTAATCGTCGGGGTTGATGCGGGCGATGGCATCGAAATAAAGTTTTTCCTCCAGATCGGCCAGCGTACCGAACACGACGCTGTTTGCATGAGGTTGCAGGTGCAGCGTCAGTAACATGTAGGCCCAGGTAGGCACAATGGCATCTTCGGTGCAGGTAATGGCTACGTTTTTACTCGCATATTGACTCCAGTCGTGTTCTTTCAAAAACGCCCGAAAGTCTTTCTCTTTCAGAATCAGCCCCATGTAGAGGTTGTCTTTCAGGTCATAAACAACCCGCTCACCGGCGTGATAATAGTCCTCTAAATCAAGCGTAATCAGGCCGCTATTGGCCACACGATTCACAATTTCGGCTTCCATTGTTGCAGTTATCAGTGACCAGTAAACAGTTATCAGTAGTAAGCCGTTCAACACGTTCGGCTTACTGATAACTGTTTACTGATAACTGAATAAGCTGTCGGCTTTTTTTGTTACTTTTGTTCTTATATATCACGATGAACCGTCTAAATACTTGACCCAATGAAATTCATTGTTTCCTCGTCTGTCCTGCTTAAAAACCTCCAGCATATCAACGGCGTTGTTGCCACGAATCCGATTGTTCCGATCCTCGAAAATTTCCTCTTTCGCATTGACGATGGAACCCTTACCGTAACGGCATCGGACCTTCAAACGACCATGACTACGCAGATTCCGGTGGAATCGAGCGAAAACGGCTCGATTGCCATTCCGGCAAAATTGCTGCTGGATACGCTCCGCAGCCTGCCCGAACAACCCGTTACGGTCAACATAGACACCAACACGTTCGGCACCGAAATTCTGACCGACAATGGCCGGTATAAACTATCGGGCGAAAATCCGATTGACTTCCCGAAACTACCGACAGTTAATAAAAATATGTCGGTTGAAATGAGTTCTGACGTGCTCCTGAGCGCCATCAATAATACGGTTTTCGCCACCAGTACAGACGACCTTCGCCCGGCCATGACAGGGGTTCTGCTGCAACTGAATGATGCGAACGCCACCTTCGTAGCAACGGACGGCCACCGGCTCATTCGCTATCGCCGGACTGACCTCGGTGGGTCAGGTAGTACGTCCATTATTATTCCACGCAAGGCGTTGCAATTGCTGAAAGCCTCATTGCCCGAAAATGTGCCCGTTACGGCCGAGTTTAGTCAGTCGAATGCGTCGTTTACGTTCGGTCCAACGCAACTGATTTGCCGACTCATCGACGAGCGGTTCCCTGATTACGAAAACGCCATTCCGACGAACAATCCGAATGTGATGACCATTGGCCGGACCGACCTGCTCAACTCGCTGAAGCGGATCATGATTTACGCCAATCGCACCACGCACCAGATTCGCCTGTCGCTCAAAACGAATTCGCTGACGATTTCGGCGGAGGATTTGGATTACTCCAACGAAGCCAACGAAAAACTCCTCTGCGACTACGACGGCGAACCGATGGAAATTGGCTTCAACGCCAAACTGATGTCGGAGGTGTTGAGCAACCTGAGCGCCAAAATGATTTCGCTCGAAATGTCGGCCCCGAACCGCGCCGGTCTGCTTATTCCGGCCGATAAAGAAGAAAATGAAGACATCCTGATGCTGGTAATGCCAGTGATGTTGAATACATACGCTTAAGTTATCTGAACCGGGATTTTCAGGATTAAAATGATTTACAGGATTTTACTACTATAGAAGTGATAGAATCCTGTAAATCATTTTAATCCTGAAAATCCCGGTTCAGACATTTCTATGAAGAAACGCACTGCCCCCGCTCTTATTTTCATTTTCATTACGCTGCTGATTGATGTGACGGGGCTGGGAATTATTATTCCGGTTTTCCCGAAACTGATTGAGCAGCTTATTCATGGTAATATCAGTCAGGCGGCAAGCTGGGGCGGATGGCTGACGTTTTCCTATGCGGCCATGCAGTTCATTTTCTCGCCCATTCTGGGTGGGCTGAGCGACCGCTACGGGCGCAGACCCGTACTCCTTTTTTCGCTGTTTGGTTTCGGTCTCGACTATATTCTTCAGGGATTTGCACCGACTATTGGCTGGCTGTTTTTGGGGCGAATGCTGGCGGGTATCACGGGTGCCAGTTTCACCACTGCAACGGCATACATTGCCGATGTAAGCCCCCCTGAAAAGCGGGCGCAAAATTTTGGACTGGTTGGGGCCGCCTTTGGCGTAGGCTTCATTCTGGGCCCGGCCGTAGGCGGTTTTCTGGGACAATACGGGCCACGCGTACCCTTTTTTGTAGCCGCCGGACTAACCATGATTAATTTTTTGTACGGCTTCTTCATCCTGCCCGAATCCTTAGCACCCGACCATCGGCGTCCGTTTGACTGGCGACGCGCTAATCCGGTTGGCTCATTGATGCGTCTGGGAAAATACCCGGTTATTCTGGGATTGGTCGCTTCGCTCGTGCTAATCTACATTGCTGGTTTTGCTGTGCAGGGAACCTGGACGTTCTACACCATGGAAAAATTCAAGTGGGATGAAAAAACCGTCGGGTTGTCGCTGGCGGCTATTGGATTGTCCTTTGCCATTGTGCAGGGTGGCCTGAGCCGGGTAATTATTCCGAAATTGGGGCAGCAACGGTCCGTTTATGTTGGACTGATGTTCAGCGCGATTGGGTTCGCTCTGTTCGGCTTTGCCAATCAAAGCTGGATGATGTTTGCCTTCATGGCTGTTTATGCACTGGGGGGCATTGCCGGACCGTCCATTCAGGGAATTATTTCCAATCAGGTCCCGGCCAATGAGCAGGGCGAGTTGCAGGGGGCACTAACCAGCCTGACCAGCACGACGTCCATTTTTGGGCCGCTCATTATGACAAACTTATTTTCCTATTTCACCTCGCCCAAAGCACCCACTTATCTACCCGGTGCGCCTTATTTTTTAGCGTCCATTTTAATTATAGTTAGCTCAGCCCTGGCCCGGCGTGGTTTGAAACGAAATGGTATTCGTCAGCCAGACCCAATATCGGTTTCAACGGAACAGGCTTAAAGAGCAAATACGACATTGAACCGTAAGGTCATTTCATCTTCAGTTTTCAGTCCCAACAGCGAAGGCCGCTCAATCTTATAGTCGGTCATGCTGACTGGAAATTCGCCGGTGAGCGTCATTTTTCCACCTGCTTCTTTACGTGTAGCCTGAAGTGTTACGGGCTTAGCCACCCCATGAAAGGTTAACGTACCTTTGGCTGTCAACGCATCATTGTCGCCCATCTTCACATCGGAGCTTGTAAACGTAACATTCGGATACTTTATTCCCTCCATGGCTTCTACGGCATGTGAATCACGGTTGTTATTGTCGCTATCGAAGGAAGCGACTTTTATGGAAACCGCCACGGTTTCGGGCTGTTTGGTTTCGTCGTTGTAGATAATGGCACAATTCACGTCATGACTAACGCCTTCCCAACTGTGAAGCGGATGTTTAGCTGCGTAAGAAACTGTTGATCCCGCTTTGTCGGCCATTAGTTTGCGTTTAGCCAATGGGGCGACAAAGGCACAAAGAACCACGATGGCTAACCAGTAGCCATGCAAAATCCGATAGTTTTTCATGTTCTTAAAATTTTAGGGCCAGAATTGAAGCCGCATAGGCACCAAATGTTGTGTAGGCAGCCGCCCGGTGGTAGGGCTTCAACGACGAATTATCTTCAATCATGTGCGCCAGAACATTGGTGGTGATCATACCCGCTAAGTGAACAATGGCTAAGTAGCGGTGCAGTTTAATGGTTGTAAACCCTCGTTTGGGGCCTACAATGGGCGGGGGTGCGGTTAAGGAGAGAACCAGCGTCGTGCCATACGAATAATTAATGAACGTAGCCGACCGTTCGTGCCATTTTTTCGTATCGACATAATCCTGCCCTTTTGCATTGTAAAGTTTCGCGCCGAGTATTCCCTGTGCCACAAATCCCGCCAGCGTCACGAAGCCACCAATCTGGTGTGCCACGAGCATAGTACGCCGAACGTTAAGTTCATGAATGCGGCCCTCGCTCGTGAGTGGAGCAATTTTCAGCGTTCGTAACAGCCCCTTTGGTCCCCAAAAGATTCGTTGCGTAAAAATCATTTTATGCGGTAAAAGCTCCTGCTTTTCGGTCGAATCGGACAGACCAGCCAGCAAATCATCGGCCGAAGGGTCGGCTGCCTTGACCGGCGCAATGGTCGTGTCCCGACGCACAGCCGTTGAATCCTGCGCCCGCAACGACCCGGCTGTAAGCCACAGCAGGACTGCCAAACAGATATATTTCATCAGAGTAATTTCGACTAGTTAGGCCGTTACCGTCAATTTATTACCGTCCGCACTAAGCGATGTCTTATATTGCTTTACGTCGCTTTTAGCTTGGAAACCAGGTTTTACTTTACCTTCTATGGTGAATTCACTCTGATGAAAGTCACACTGGAAGTCGTTCTGGGTTAAGCGATAATCCAGATTACCGTTTTCATGGGTACAGTATCTTCCAATTGCCACGAATTTGTTACCCTTTGTATTAGCTACTACTACGTCATTAAGTTTAAAGAAGCCGCCTTCTTTTTTCAATGCACTATAATCAGTTGTTGTCATATCAATAGTGAAATTGATAGCCCCCTTAGCTGTCTCTGTATTTCCCGTCAAGCCCGTCGTAGGTATGGGAGTAGGAGTGGGAGTTCCATTGTCACTTTTCGAGCAGGCGGTCAGGCCCGTGCCCATGCAATAAAAAGCCATCAGAGCGGCACTGCTCATGCCGAGGCTACGCAGAAATTCTCCGCGATTAAGTTGGTCGGTAGTTGGATTGCTTTTCATGATTCTGGTTATTTCATGTAGTTACATCAATTAGAAAATAGGTTGGTAGTCAGGTACTCTGTTAAAGTTTATATCGGATGGAGAAGAAAACGCCGGTGCTTAATAAATTCGTTTTAAAGTAACCAACGCGTTTCAATGGTGCTTTTATGAACGGCTCCACCTGCCACGACAGCCGCCGACTTAAGGCCCGCTCATAGCCTAAGGAAAAATTCAGGTTGCTAAGTTTATAGCCACCGGTACTCGTATCGATGTCTGTTATGCTGTTAGGATAAACGCGGTAATAGTTATAGGTGTAATTCTCCTGATTCATTACATAACTCGTTATCCCTCCGCTCACGAACCATCGGACTGGCAACTCTCTATTTTGTTGAGGTTTAGCTATAAAATCATAACGCAGGTTGATAGGAATATCAAGCATACTGCATCGGCCATCAATCCCCGCCAGATTGTTTTTATATTTTTCTATATAGTCTGGCAGAAAACCATAGTCGTCTGTCGAAGCTTTATACACTTTCGTGCTCTGAATGACCCCCGCCTGCACACTCCAGCGCGAAGCCAGCCGATATTCGAGCAACAGTCCTACATTCGTGCCGGGCCGCGAAAAGTTTTTTAAACCAATCGTGCTCAAATCCGGCGCTACGACAAATCGAACGCTTAATCCCCGTTCAGGATTTGTTTTCGGCACAACCCGACGCGCAACGGTGTCTGGCTGGGCAACGACCGGTCGATTAGCCAACGACGATAAAACAGGCCAGCGAGCCGGGCGAACACGCAACTCCGTCAGCGTCGGCAACAATACGGTTTCGGTTTGTCCGGCAACTGATGCGGACACGTCTTCGGCCGTTCCTGAACGGGCAATCTGGGTTGCCTTATGATTAACCGGCCAGGGCTGTTTGTTAACCGATGCTACCATTGGCATCAGCGAATTCATCTCTGAAACAGCTATTTTTTTTCGTCTACGGCTACTCAGCTTTTGCTCTTGAGCCGATAAACTGCTTACTTCCAGTGTACCCGAAGGGCGGGGGTTACTTACTCGTTTAGCGGCTACACGTCCCGATGCGTTGAATCGCGAAGCCTCGCTCCGACTGCCTTCCGTTTTATCTCTATACGCAGGTTCAGACCGGTTCGTTGCGTTTGCGGTGAGCGCAGGTTCCGACTCTTTCGCCCGGCTTAGAGGGTTATTTAGTTTGTTTAATTGCTCATCAGGTTGCCGATTTATGTCCATCGGTTCTGGCCCGGCAACCGGTTTGGCTGCTATATTACCGGGTAGTTCCGGCGAGTCGGTAATGGCGTTTCGCGTTGGCTCAATGGTGGTCAACTGGCCTGCCTCTCGTCGCGATTTATCCGTAACGGATGGCTGAGCTTTCTTAGACATCACATTCACCGGCTGTTCTTTGGTTTTCGTAGCCGTTTTAGACGATGTCATCCGAGTATAGGCAAACCAGCCACCCGTTAGTAGCAGGAGCAACACTAAGGGTAGTCCCCAACGCATCAGGTTAGGCCACACCGGCAGCAACCCACCTGACGGATTTCCATCGTGGGTATCAAGCCGGGTTTTCATATCCTGCCAGGCGGCCGGATCGAACGGAGGATCAAACTCTTCAGCCGACTTTCTGAAGAGCCCGTCCAATTGGTCATCGGTTAGCTCTGACATACTCATCGTTGTTTAAGTGCTTCAATAACAGACGCAGATTTTCCCGCGCCCGTGCCAGGTTCGATTTCGACGCACCTACCGAGATACCAAGTTGTCCGGCAATTTCTTCGTGCGTAAACCCATCTATCGCATACAGGTTAAACACTAATCGATAGGCAGGCGATAGTTGCTGAACCAGGTTCATCAGGTCTTCGTGCGCCAACTGGCTGAACGCATTAGCCGTTTCAGAAACTACTGTTTGCTCAAATGGCTCGATGGATTCGTGCTCATGGCGCACTTCCTGCCGATAATGGTCAATGGCCGTATTGATCAGAATTCGCCGAAGCCATCCCTTAAACGGCTGAGCCGGATCGTATTGGTCGAGTCGGGTAAACACCTTTAAAAAGCCATCATTCAACACTTCTAAGGCAGTTTCACGGGTATGGGCATAGCGCAGACAAACGCTCATGGCATATCCGTAGAATTGCCTGTACAGCAACTCCTGACTTTTCCGCTGGTTACGCAGACAGCCCGCCAGCAGATCGGATAAAGCCATTATGTTGGGTGCGTTGGACATGCAGCGTAATTGCACTGTTTGCGAATGCCTTCGTTACCTGAGTTGAGTTAAATGGTGTGGATACTATCGCCCTTTGACTCTCAGCCAATACAACCCAGCGAATCCAAAACCTGCTTAAACTCAACTATCTATCAATTTGGCGCGGTAGGCGATGTGGCATTAACCACCGGCCAGACGCCTGGTCTCGGTACACTAACGCCTTTCGTGTTTCCCCGAATCGACTGATCAGGCCCGAAATAATAAAGTGGCCAGCCTTTATAGGTTAATTGCGTTTTACCTACGGCCGAAATCGTGGCAAAATCGTTTTTGCTCAACGCCGACGGGACTTCGCCAAATGCCGTTGGCACTTCAAAAATCGGCCAGGTGGCATTGTTGCTCAAGTCGGCCTTTGTATAGGTATTCTTGTTGAATTTATCAGGAGCAAACGCATACAGAGTCCGACCTACGCTATCAACCAAAAATAGGGAATTTCCTGTACCCTCTTTCGTATCAAACGTATAGTTTTTACCATCATTGCCAACCAACTGCCGCGACGCCAGCATGACCCGGTAATTGGGTTTGGCCACCATCCAGACATTCCCCACTTTATCGCCGGTTACGTCGCCCGCTTTTGCGTCACTTTTGTAATAGTAGAGCGGCCACCCCCGAAATGTCGTTTGTTTGCTGCCATCGGCCCGGGTAATGGTGGCAAAATCGGCAGCTTTCAGGCTCGGGTCGAGCGTTGGCGTCTCCTTGTAAAAAACCGGCCAGGCATCTTTACACGCGCCAGAGCAGTTAGCATCGCCAGCCACGTCGCCCGCAAAAAAATACAAGGCTCTGCCGCCCTCACCGGTCATCACCCTACCAGCCGATGTTTGATCGAGAGAAACATCAGGGCCTACAATCGTTGGATTTTCTTCGTTGCAACCCAGCAACGCAACCATAAGCAGAGCCGTTGAGAGCAACAGCCGATTGACATTCATATAAGCTTTCATTTTATCAACTGTGTTTATGTCTTTATCAAAAGAATAAGCGCATTCCTCTCCCATGAGTGAAGGGGAAATAGAACAGTTGAACCGGTTCGTTCGTCGATACGGGCAGTTGTGAAATAGGGTTGCGTGAGTCGATAAAAATTTTGTCAGATGTCGTTAACAACCCTTAAAGCGGTTAGGCTTCGTAGCGGTTATAGGGCTTTATCCGCACGCCGGTCAGCTCGAATTTCGGGAATCGTGTCCGGGTCGATTAATCCCAGCGAAGCTGCGTGTTCGGCGGCTGCTACCGTATCGGCCACGAGCATCATCGGCACATTATAGGCTTCTGTAGTACGGATAAGTTCGCGAACGGCTTCATCGCGCCGGTCGTCCGACACGTCGCGAATGTAAATGGCCCGAATCCGACCAGGATTCTCGCGCACCACCTGTGTGTAAATTTCCGGGTCCTGCTGTCCACTGTCGCCAATGAGCACAAACGGCAACTGCGGGTTCACATCCAGCACTTTCCGAATCATGGCGAGTTTATGCGTATGATGACCACCCGACGACAGTAAATCCCGGTTAAGGCCAAAATCCCGGAGTAACAGTGGCCCTTTCGGGATACCCTGAATTCGGAAGAAATCGACCAGCAAATCGTACAAATTCCAGGGGCTACTCGATACAAAATAAATAGGATTGAACAAGGTCGTGACAGGACCGCTCTGCAACGCCCGATAAAATGCGGCAATGCCTGCAAACGGCAGTCGGGTGTAAGCATTTCCCAGAAACGTTAGTTTAGCCGTTTGTAGCAGATTGGTCGCATCTGTCACGAGCACGGTATCGTCAATGTCAGAGATAACGCCAAACTGACTGTATGCAGGCGAAATCAGTAGATAACCGTCTTTCACAACCGGCTGATGTCCGGTTGTTTCTGTGGACTCAGGCTGCTCGATTCCGTCCAGCGAATACCGAACCGGGAACCACGCCCGACCGGGCGATAACTCATTGGGTGGGTTGATAGTTACCTCAAAGTAGCCTTCCTTATCGGTTACGGTCGTGTATGTTTGCCCAAAGGCTTCAACCCGCACCGTAACGCTCGGCACTTCGTCGCTCTCGAATCGCTGGTAGGTGGCTAATAAATTCTGCCAGAATGTATCCCGGTCGCTGGGGGTGCCGTGCGACGGACCGCTTAGGTCGCGCTGGCGCAGAACCCGACCTTTCAGCCACACCACCGTTTGGCTTCCAAAACCTCGGTAATAGATAATTCGGTAGGGTTTCTCCGCATCGAGCCGACCTGTGAGCCGGTTTTTAAGTCGGTCGAACTGCGCTTCGGCACCGGCAGATGCGTTTTGTAAAAAGTCTTTCCAGGAAGTCATGGCTATAAGATGCACGGGTTAATCGTACCTTTGCGAAAAAGTTAAATGGAGTGATAATCTTGTTACACAGAGATTCGCTGAGTAATCACAGAGATACATCGAGAACGTTGTGTGTCTTTAGGCTCTTGGGCGAATCTTTATATATACTAATTTTTTCACCCTGTTGAACTACATACAATTGGTAAAATCATGAGCAAACAAATTGTTTATACTGATCAGGCTCCAGCGCCCATCGGACCTTATAGCCAGGCGGTTAAAGTCAATGGGATTTTATTCGTATCGGGGCAGGTTGCTATCGAACTGGCACCGAAGGGAGATATTCAGGCCGAGACGCAAAAAGTAATGGAAAACATCGGGGCTATTCTGAAAGCCGCCGGTATGGATTACACAAACATCGTCAAATCCAGCATTTTCGTGAAAGACATGAACAACTTCGCGGCTATTAACGAAGTCTATGGCCGGTTCTTCACCGAAAACCCCGGAATGCCGTACCACCCCGCCCGCGAAACGGTTGAAGTGGCCCGTCTGCCCAAAGATGTCAATGTTGAAATTTCTGTGATAGCTGTCTGAACCAAGATTTTTTCAAGATTGTAAAGATTAATCAAGATTATTTTCTTTCCTGTAAATCATTAAAATCCTGTGAATCCTGGTTCAGACATCCGCGTTCGTTTCGCGCCCAGCCCCACCGGTCCGCTGCATATTGGCGGGGTGCGAACAGCGCTCTATAATTATTTATTCGCCCGGAAAATGGGCGGCAAAATGCTCCTCCGCATTGAAGATACCGACCAGAACCGCTTCGTGCCGGGTGCCGAAGATTACATTCTGGAAAGCCTGCGCTGGGTAGGTATCGAGATTGACGAAGGTCAGGGTACTGGAGGCCCACATGCGCCCTATCGCCAGTCGGAGCGCCGGGACATTTACCAGAAAGAAGCCCAGCGATTAGTGGCTGAAGGCAAAGCCTACTATGCTTTCGACACCGCCGAGGAGTTAGATGCCATGCGAAAACGGCTTGAAGAAGCCAATGCGCCAGCCGCTCAGTATAACTCCATTACGCGGATGCAGATGCGTAACTCCCTGACCATGAAGCCCGACGATGTTCGCGCCCGTATGGAGGCAGGAGAACCGTATGTGATCCGGTTGAAAACGCCCCGCAAAGAAGAAGTTCGACTGAACGACCTTATCCGGGGTTGGGTCAACGTGCATTCATCGGCCATTGACGACAAGGTGCTGTTGAAATCCGATGGTCTGCCGACGTATCATCTGGCCAACATTGTCGATGACCACCTGATGGGCATCACGCACGTTATTCGGGGCGAAGAGTGGTTACCCTCGGCGCCATTGCATGTGCTGCTGTATCGGTATCTGGGCTGGGAAGATACCATGCCGCAGTTTGCTCACCTGCCCTTATTGCTAAAACCTGAAGGCAACGGCAAACTAAGCAAACGCGATGCTGACCTTGGCGGTTTCCCGATTTTCCCCCTGCAATGGACCGATCCTTTTACGGGAACTGTAGCGCGGGGATTTCGCGAAGATGGTTACCTTCCCGAAGCTGTCGTTAATTTTCTGGCTTTATTGGGCTGGAACCCCGGCACGGAGCAGGAACTCTTCACAATGGACGAACTGATTGCCAGTTTCGACATCGCGCAGGTGCATAAGGCGGGTGCCCGCTTCGACATTCAGAAGGCGCAATGGTTCAATCATCAGTACATTCGGCAGCGTTCGGATGCTGAACTGGCCCCGGCCGTGCAGCAACAGGCCGAAGCCGCTGGATTCGTCTGTTCAATAGAGAAAGCCGAAAAAATTGCCGCTCTGCTGAAAGGCCGCGTGAATTTTGCACACGAAATCTTCGACGAAGCTGGTACGATTTTCAATGCACCAACCACCTATGACGAAACAATTGCAGCCGCCAAATGGAACGACGATGCGGTGCGGGCCGTAACGGTTTTCCGCGATGCACTCAACCCATTCGAAGGCGACTTTGTAGCCGACGGCATCAAGCATACGCTGAGCGACGCCATGCAACAGGCAGGAATTAAACAGGGTAAAATTATGCAGGCTATGCGTCTGGCACTGACCGGCTTAGGCGCGGGCCCCGACCTGATGCTCACGATGGAAATCATCGGCAAAGAAGAGACAATCAGGCGGCTTGAGAAGGCGCTGGATACGTTAAAAATAAATGTATGATATAGGATGTATGATGTATGTTTAAGGCTTCAAATTGAGACTTAAACATACATCATCAATGTCGCGGACGACCAACATCACCAAAGAGAAAAGTTTTGCTTTTGCTATCCGCATTATTAATCTGGAAAAATTTCTTCGGAAAGAAAAACGGGAAATGGTTTTAAGCCGACAACTGCTAAGGTCTGGCACATCAGTTGGAGCCAATATTCGCGAGGGCTATAATGCGGAATCTGACGCTGACTTCATTCATAAATTAGGCATTGCCCAAAAAGAGTGTGATGAAACATGTTATTGGCTGGAGTTGTTAAATGCCACAGATTACCTCGATAAAAAACAGTTTATGTCAATATACGCTGACGCAGAGGCTCTTCTTAAAATCATTAAGAGCATTATTCTGACAAAAAAGCAAAATCGGGGCTAAGCTGTTCATACATCATACTTCCTATATCATACATCTCTAAATCATGGCTAAGAAGAAACCCAATTCCGACGAAAACGACAAGCCCCGGGTTCATAAAGAACTCGAAGGCTTCGATATCCAGATTAACTCATTCGGCGAAATCACAACGAGTTTTGATATTGATAAGATCAATCAATTTCTGAATAAAACCGTTGATGACAAGAAGCTTCGCCATCGCACGGACCTGAATTTGAAAGGCGAGTCCGCACCGGACGAACCAGAAGCCGATGAACCTGATGAAGATACAGATCAAGAGCGGCTTTTCGACGAAAGCGACAACGACTTACCCGACGACATCCACCCACGCTAAAGCCCGACCTGCTAAAACGCCCGGTCGGGCTTTTTTTGGGCCGTTTGTCAGAAAAACCATGCCTGAAATGCGTGAGTTTGCGTAGTTTTCGCCCATTAACAATTAACCACTAACGACTCTTAGCATGTATTCGCACGAAATTGATTACAAAATCATTGGTGAAGATATTCAGATTGTCGAAATCGAACTGGACCCGAACGAAACCGTCATTGCCGAAGCGGGTTCTATGCTGTTTATGGAAGACGGCATTACGTTCGAGACGAAAATGGGGGACGGCTCCCAACCCGATCAGGGCTTTTTGGGTAAATTGTTAAATGCCGGGTCGCGCATGATTATGGGCGAATCGCTGTTTATGACCCACTTCACCAACCGGGGTATTGGCAAGCGAAAAGTGGCGTTTGCGGCTCCGTATCCGGGTACGGTGATGCCCGTTAATCTGGCGAACATCTACGGCAATACGCTTATCGTTCAGAAAGATGCGTTCCTTTGCGCGGCCCTCGGTACAAAATTAAGCATTCAATTTAACCAGCGACTGGGAGCCGGGTTCTTCGGCGGGGAAGGGTTCATTCTCGAAAAAGTGCAGGGCGATGGCATGGTGTTTATTCATGCCGGTGGTGTGGTCGTGGAACGCACATTGAACAACGAAACCTTGCGCGTCGATACGGGCTGTGTAGTTGGTTTCGAGCCCAGCATCAACTTCGATATTCAGCGGGCGGGCGGCCTACGGAGTATGGTATTTGGGGGTGAAGGGTTGTTTCTGGCTACCCTGCGCGGCTCTGGCAAAGTCTGGATTCAGTCGATGCCGATTTCCAAGCTGGTTCAGCGGCTGTCTCCATATAGCGCACAATCGCATAAAGAAGGCGGTTCGGTGCTGGGACAGTTAGGGAATTTGTTTGAAGGGTGATTCTGAACCGGGATTTTCAGGATTTAACTGATTAGCAGGATTTTTATCATCTCTTTCTTTGAAAGAGACTTTTTTCAAGAAAATCATGTTAATCCTGAAAATCTGATAAATCCTGGTTCAGACATATGGAAGTTATTTGCACAAACGACAATTTTCCGGCACCCGTACTGGCGTTTTACGCAGAGTTTGGCGTTCAAACACCCAAGCGCGATAAAATGTACACGGTTCGGCAGGTGAAACGGCATACTACCGGCGAAACGGGAGTGTTGCTGAATGAAATTAAAAACCCCGACGTGCCCGTGAAGCATCCGGTTATGGGCGAAGTCTGGTTTGAGCCAACGTTCAACATCAACCGGTTTGCTACACTGATGGGTCAGCCCGTGCGGCAGGAAGAACTGGAAGATGTAAATGTGTAGCCTTATCGGCTATAAGATGAAAGCCTGGCACCAAACCGCCGGGCTTTTTCGTTCTTTCGTAGCCTGGACGGCCACGCCCGGGTATTTATATCAATTTCTATTACACCCGGACGTGGCCGTCCAGGCTACCCATAGCTGTGATAAACCATTTTTTCACACTTATTATCTGTCTGTTTTTAGCTGCCTGCGGTGGTAATTCATCGGATAACTATGTTCCAAAACCAAAAGGATTTCCACGCCTTGATCTGCCCGCACCAAGCTACAGACCGCTTGAGCCAACGCATCCCTACCAGTTCGAGTATAACAAAATTGCCCGGATTCTGCCCGATACGTTTGCCCGCTCGGAGCCGCACTGGATTTTTATCAATTATCCACAATTTCACGCCAGCGTTCAATTGACCTACAAGCCTATTCGCAATGATGTGAACCGGTTGCGGGCTATGCTCGAAGACTCGTACAAATTAGCCGCCCGGCATAACATTAAAGCCTATGCCATTGAACAGCGGAAAATCAAGTTAAAGTCGGGTCTGGAAGCCAGCGTGATCGACTTAGCAGGCGAGGTTCCCAGCCAGGTGCAATTTGTTACGACCGATTCAACTACTCATTTTCTGCGGGGTGCTTTATATTTCAACACCGCTACTGAAAACGATTCGCTGCAACCCGTAATCCAGTATATTCGCAAAGACATACTGCATTTACTCAACACCCTGACATGGAGAAAGTAAACGGACTTACGATTTGGAGCGCCCTGCTTTTAGTTTGGCTGTCCTCATCATTCGCTCAGGCCCAAACCAGAAAGCCCACTGGTAAACCAGCTACAAAAGCTGCCATTAGCGCTGTCAAATCGCCCGGTCAGGTGGTTTACGAACAAAATTGTCTGACATGCCATCAGGCCAATGGCTCCGGCGTGCCTAATCTTAATCCACCCCTGCGCGGCACCGACTGGGTTATGGGCGACAAAACCCGGCTTATTAATGTATTGCTAAAAGGCTTACAAGGACAGGAAATTGAAGGCGATGTATACGACAACGCCATGCCCGCTCATGATTTCCTAACCGACACCCAAATCGCTGATGTGCTGACCTACATACGAAGCAGTTTTGGCAACAAAGCCAGCGAAGTAACGGCGGATGAAGTCAAAGCGTTACGCGGGAAATAAGTTTGAAGCTATTCAAACTTTTTAAAGATGATGAGGAATTAACCCGTTTTTTGTCATTCCGACCGGGACGCGGAGTCGCAGGAGGAATCTTAAGCTTGACGAATAGGGAAGTTTGAGGTTCCTCCTGCGACTCCGCGTCCCGGTCGGAATGACAAAAAATACGCTTGTTTTGACTTGAAAGGAATAGGTTAAACAGCTCCTTTATAAATCTACGTTTGAATAACCCCTACCGAAAACGGCTTCGTAATGGGTGCGTGGTTGGCGGCAGCAATGCCTTCCGAAAGAATTTGTCGGGTTTGCAACGGATCAATCACGGCATCGATCCATAGTCGGGCGGCTGCGTAGTAGGGCGACAGTTGTGCATTGTACTGGTCTGTGATTTTAGTCAATTGTGCTTGTTCTTCCTCGGGTGTCATAGGCTGTCCTTTTGCTTTTTGGGCTGCTACCTGAATCTGAAGCAGCGTTTTAGCGGCAGACGCACCACTCATCACGGCCATCTGGGCCGTTGGCCAGGCCAGCATCAGGCGCGGGTCGTAGGCTTTACCACACATGGCGTAGTTGCCTGCGCCATACGAGTTACCGACCACAACCGTGAACTTGGGCACCACCGAATTCGCCATTGCACTCACCATTTTGGCTCCGTCTTTGATAATTCCCCCCTGTTCGGCCCGACTCCCAACCATAAAACCCGATACATCCTGCAAAAACACCAATGGAATCCGTTTCTGGTTGCAGTTCATAATAAACCGGGCGGCTTTGTCGGCAGCATCGCCGTATATGACTCCGCCCATCTGCATTTCGCCCGGTTGCCCGGTTCGTCCTTTGGCCTTTACGACTTTACGCTGGTTAGCCACAATACCCACCGCCCAGCCATCAATCCGGCCATACCCGCACAGCAGCGACTGCCCGTAACCGGGTTTATAGGCGTCGAAGGCCGAGTTATCCACAAGCCTATCCACAATTTCCTGCATATCGTAAGGTTTAACCCTATCGGCAGGAAGAATCTGGTAAATTTCGTCGGGATTTTTGGCGGGAAGCGCCGGTTCGATGCGGTCGAAACCGGCCGTTTGGGGATGGCCGAGTTTATCGAACATGCGTTTGATAGCGTCCAAGCAGCTTTTATCGTCGGGATATTTGTTGTCTACTACGCCCGAAATGTCGGTATGTGTTGTGGCTCCGCCCAGCGTTTCGGCATCGACGTCCTCACCAATAGACGCTTTGACCAGGTAGGGACCCGCCAGAAAAATAGAGCCGGTTCCTTCCACAATCAGGCTTTCGTCCGACATGATCGGCAAATACGCCCCACCCGCTACACAACTGCCCATAATGGCCGCTACCTGAAAAATACCCATCGCCGAGAGGTGCGCGTTGTTGCGAAACGTCCGCCCAAAGTGTTCCTTGTCGGCAAAGACCTCGTTTTGCAAGGGCAAATAAACGCCTGCGCTATCGACTAAGTAAATAATAGGTAACCGGTTTTCCATCGCGATTTCCTGCGCCCGGAGGTTTTTTTTGGCGGTGATGGGAAACCAGGCACCCGCTTTCACGGTGGCATCGTTGGCCACGACCACACACTGCCGCCCCGATACGTACCCAATACCCACCACCACGCCCCCCGAAGGACAACCGCCATGTTCAGTATATAGTCCTTCGCCCGCAAACAGACCAATTTCGGTGAAGGGCTTGCCTTCATCGGTCAGGTAATCAATGCGTTCGCGAGCGGTTAGTTTGCCTTTTCGGTGCTGATCGTCAATTTTTTTCGGTCCACCGCCAAGCTGGGTTTGTGTGGTGCGTTGGGTTAGTTCGTCGAGAAGGGCTTGCATGAATTCCGTTTGAATAAACTACGAAAAGCAGGTTAACAGAAAGACAAACATCGTAATTCTAAGGCGAATAATGTGTCCTTTTTGGAATAATGAACGATTAGACCTGACGCTAAAATATGCCTCAAACACCCGCTATCAACCCCGTCGTGCGGGCATAGATTTTAGCCAGCGAAAGCGGCAGGTTAATCGTTTGGATGGTGAATTGGCTGGATGCGTCGGCGGGTTATTCGATGGCTACGTATTCCTCTGGTCTGATTACCCGCTTTTCGACCGCCATCATGTCCTGACGAGTTTGCTTTCCTGAAAATACGTTGTTGTCAACGTAAAAACAACGGCTTGCTCCGTCTTACTTTTTAACCGAATCAGCCGGGATAACCGCCGTTAGGGTGGTGCTGGCAGCGGGAGTGGCAACCGGTTTGTCTTTCCGACCGAACAGCGAAAAATGCACGTAGCGTTTTGGGTTTTCGCGCAGGTCGGTTAACAGTTTTTCAAGGCTGGCGGTCGTGGCGTTCACGTTCCGGTAGAGGGCTTCGTCGGAGGTTAGTTTGCCTAAAGAACCACGACCGTTGTTCACGTCGGCCAGAATGCGTTGCAGGTTGTCGACGGTTTTATTAACCGTCAGGAGTGTTTGTTTTAACTGAAGCCCCTGGAGCGAATCGGCAAAGGTATCGGCTTTCGCCAGAATAGGTTTTAATTGCTTTTCGGTTTCGACCAGCGACGACGACAAATGACTTACGTTAGCCAGCGTGGCCTTCAGCCCGGCCCGGTTTTCGGCGATGGTCAGATCAAGCGTTTTCACACCATTATTAGCGCTCTGGAGCGTTTGTTTCAGCATTACGCCGGTTTGATCGAACTGGCCTACCACCCGGTTAAGCTGATACGTCAGCGAATCTACATTGTTCAGCACAGGCAGTGTTTTTTCCCGAATCAGCGCCGACAGGCCCGTTTCCTTAGCCGACACCAGCATACCACCCTCTTCCAGCAGGGGCTTGCCCGGATTGATGGTTAGTTGAATCATTTTTCCACCCAGCAGACCATCGTCGGCCAGATAGGCTTTAGTACCCTGCGTAACCCGAATGTCTTTATTTAAGTCAAGCGTGACCAGGAGCTTATTATTCTGGTCCTGAAGAATTTCGATACTTTTTACCCGGCCAACCGACAGGCCATTAATACGGACCGGATTTGACGCAGTCAGTCCGTCAATATTGTCGTAAACGACCTGGTATTTGTTGGTTGAGGAGAAGAAGTCGGAGCCTTTTAAAAACCGGAATCCAAAATAAAACATCATCAGCGAGACGACGGCCAATAAACCTACTTTTACTTCCTGCGAAACTTTCATGCGTGTGTGAAGGTGAACAGCCTGTGGAGGCCGCGCCAACCAATTTGGTTGATGCTATAACCAACTTTTGGGGGCATTTGTCCCAGAGTTAGCTGAATTTAGTGAGGTATCACCGTTTAGATTCTGTTGGTCATCGCCAAGGTAGCCCGGCAATAACCGCAGAATCTACAGAATCAATTTTAGACAAGCACAACTTAACCACCCGCTTCTATTTCCTGTTTATAGAGCACAAAAGCTTTATAAATAGCGGTCGAAATTTCGTCCTGTCCCTCATCCGACCGCAGATAATCCTCTTCCTCAGGATTGGTTAAGTAGCCCGACTCGATTAGTACACTGGGCATGGTGGTTTTCCAGAGTACAATAAAACCGGCCTGCTTCACGCCATTACTCCGGCGGTCGGCGTTGGTGCGAAAACTACGCTCGATTTTTTCGGCGAAGTTGATGCTACTGGCTATGAATGCGTGCTGATAATTAGCCAGCATAATCGTAGCTAAGGGTGAATTGGGATTAAACCCTTTGTAGGTCTGCTGGTAATTTTTCTCCTGCAAAATAACGGCGTTTTCGCGACGGGCAACGTCAAGATTACTCTGGGTTCTGTGTAGTCCCAGCGTATAGGTTTCGGTGCCGTAAACCCGGCTGCTCGATGGGCTGGCGTTGCAGTGAATGGAAATGAACAGATCGGCCCGGTTACGATTGGCAATGGCTCCACGCTCCAATAATTCAACAAAATGGTCGGAGGAGCGGGTGTAAATAACCCGAACGTTTGGGTACTTATTCTTAATTTTACGACCCAATTGAAGGATTAACGCCAGATTAATGGTCTTCTCTTTGGCATAGCGCCCGTGCGTACCGGGGTCTTTTCCACCGTGCCCCGCATCGAGTACGACCGTGCGGACCTGATTGGGTACACGGGGGGAATCCGTTTCGCTGTCTGATGCGTTTGTTTCCTGCGCCCCAGCCCGCCGAACCGTATCCTGAATTAGATCAGGCGAAAACACGTCGGGGGTCGTCAGAGCGAGTAATGGCAGGACAACCAAAGCTAAGGTTGTCATTATTCCGGGAGCCGTTAACGATGTCTGAACACCGGTTGGTTTAATAATTTTTAACAGCCAAAAACGTTTCAAAGCGATAGTGGGATAAGTGTTCGTGAATACCTTTGTAAGCCATAGACTTAACGGTCTTTTGGCAAATATAATTTTTTTAATAAACTGGATAAATAGGTACTTTATTTTGCGGCCCTTACAAATACGACCAATGTGGTTAAAGACGCTCAGTTGCTTAGTCTGGCTACTCTGGACGTTCAATGCGTTGGGGCAGAAACCATCATTGCCCAAACAGCCAGACAAGGGCGGGCTTCCACCAGCTACTGTTCCGGCACAGCGCGTAGCCGATGCTTCTTCGCCCACATCGACGACCGACAGCCTGCCGCCGTCCAGCTCTAAAAGGCCCGCAGGCCGGGTTGTTACCGGACCATCGTCCGGCACGGCCACTCTCCAGAATTCCCAAAAAAGCCGCGTCTCAAATCAGGAAAGCGAACTGGAACGCGAACTTAATCAGAAGTATTCCGTGCCGAATCGGGTAGGACCTACTCCGGCAAATCGGAAAGCCACACTGCCGCCGAACCTTGTTCGCCCAACCCAAACGGACTCAACCCGCAACCGTCGGCCAGAACGAGTGGCCACTGTAGCCGATTCAACTAACGGTAGCCCTGTTAAGTTAACGCCATTGTTGCTGCTACCTATCAAACCAATTCAACTCCAACCATCCCTTTCTGGTATTCTGCCGGTTCGGGCCGTGCCGCCATTAGTCAATCAGCCCGGTAAACGTACTGTTTTTCCGCCAGTACCTTCACCTGATCAGGTGGCAGTTGGACAACCTAAACCGGTTCAGTCAGTTGCGGTTCAGCCCACAAAATCTACTCCGGCCCAGCCTGGCCCGCTCAAACCCGGTGTTGTGTCGCCAACTGTTGTTCGTCCACAAAGTCTGACTTCTGTTCAAACCCGACCAACTCAGGCTGGAGTAGCCCAGACTACGCCCCGCACCGATTCACTTCAGGTAGCTGTTCGTGACTCCGCTCAGAGAGATTCAGCACAAACAGCCGATTCGTTTAAAACGACGGTTAAATATCAGGCGAAAGATTCAACCTTTTATTCGGCAGATGGCCGAACCGTCGAGCTATTCGGCGAGGCCAGTGTTATCTACGGCGATATTTCTCTAAAAGCCGACTACATCCGTCTGAATTACCTCACCAACGAGGTGTATGCCCGGGGCCGCTATGACTCAACGGCGCAAAAACTGATTGGCCGTCCCGTCTTTCAGGATGGCGAAGGGAAATACGACGCAAAAGAAATTCGCTATAATTTCAAGTCCCGGAAAGGCCGGATTCAGGGGGTTATCACGCAACAGGGCGAGGGCAACATTCGCGGACAGTCGGTGAAGAAAGACGATGAGGATAATCTTTACATCGGTAAGGCAATTTACACGACCTGCAACCTGGCCACTCCGCACTTCCACATCAACGCCAGCAAACTAAAGGTCATTCATAACAAACAGGTGGTGGCTGGCCCGTTCAATTTAGTTATCAACCAGATTCCGCTGCCCATTGGATTACCGTTTGGTTTTTTCCCGTTTCCCAAACGAAAAGAGATTGGCGTATCGGGCATTATTGTGCCGCAATATGGCGAAGAACCCAACGGACGGGGCTTTTACCTGCGCGATGGCGGCTATTACTGGGCCGTCAGCGAGAATTTAGGCTTACAGTTTAAAGGACAGATTTACTCACGCGGAAGCTGGGGACTGGGCGTGTCGTCGGCTTATAATAAACGGTATCGCTATAGCGGGGGAGTTAATCTTCAATTCAACCGGAACCGCTCCGGCGACCGGGTCGATAAGACACAAACACCTCGCAATGATTTTTCCTTTACCTGGTCGCATTCGCCGGTTCCGCGCGGACGAGGCAGTTTCTCGGCCAATGTCAACGTGAGCAGTAACAGCTATAACCAGTTTAATTCGTTCAATACGAATCAATACATTTCTAACGTAGCGGGTTCGTCGGTGCAATACAGCCGCAACTTCGGGCAGTACGTGCGGGCGGGGGCCAACGTCCGCGTAAACCAGCAGTTCGGGCAGGTGAACCAGCAGACGGGCGTTCGCGAAAACGGCAAGACCGACGTATCAACAGATTTTAACATTGGCGTGAACCAGATTTCGCCCTTTGCGCTAAAAGGTGGCTCAGGTCGGTGGTATGAAAGTTTTCGGGTGGGCCTGGACATTAGCGGGTCTATCAGCGTGAATAATACCATTCGTCGGCAGGTGGACACGTCGGGGCTGGGATTTCCGGTTGTTACTAATCTGAGCACAGTTAGCACGCTACAACGCATTCTGGACAGCACCCGCCGGGCGAATAACCTCCGTTTAGGCATCGTAGAAACCGATCCGAACCTGATTGCCTTCAGTGTGCCGAATTTGAATCGAATCTGGGCTAACCGCGTGGTGCAGGCTCGCTATAGCCTTCCCATTTCACTACCGAATATTAAACTCCTGCGCTATATCAACTTAACGCCCGGCTTTTCGCTACAAGGAGATATTTACACGAAAAGACTGGATTATCGCTATTTAAGCGACCAACAGGCTGTACGCATTGATACCGTGCCAGGCTTCTTTCCATCGTACAACTTTTCGATCAATGCCAGTATGAATACCCGCTTCTACGGTACGTTCTTCATCCGCAGTAAGCGTATCGAAGCCATTCGGCACACGGTTGCTCCATCGATTTCATTCAGCTATATTCCTGACTTTACGAACCCATCATTCGGCCAGTTTCAGGTGCTGCCTGCCGAAGGACCGCTGGCCGATTTACCCCTTTACCGACGCACGTTATCACGGTTTCGGGGCTTGGGCGGCACGGCGGGTAGCGCATCAAGCACACAGTCAGCATTTATTTCGTTCGGTATCGTGAATCAGTTGGAGATGAAGGTCCGTAGCCGCAGCGATTCGACCGGGCAGGATTTCAAGAAGATTCCGATTTTCGATAACCTGAGCATTAACGGCAGCTATAATCTGCTCGCACCCGACTATAACCTGTCGCCCATTGCCGTAAGCGCCAACACGCAGATTTTCAAAAACATCAGCTTTAACTTTTCGTCGACGTTCGATCCCTACGCCACCCGGCCTTATGGCGGCACGCCCAATTATATTTTACCGACAACGGCGCTAACACCATTGTCCTATTCGCCTTCTATCGTGGCCCTTAACGCCCAGGAGCCTTATATTAATCGGGAGTACATTCGGGTGCCGCAGGTATATGCCTTTCAGGCCGGTCAGGGCCTATTGCGACTGACCAACTTGCAGGCCTATCTGAGCGCCCGGTTTGCACCCAAACAGGCCGATAAAAAGAAAACCAGCCCCAATGCATCCGATGCTACCCTGAAAGCCATCAACAACAACCCAGAGTTGTATGTGGATTTCAACGTACCCTGGTCGATGAACGTCAGTTATACATTTAGCTATACCAAACTGACTCCTCAATATTCGCAGGTGGTTCAGGCACTAACCCTCACCGGCGATTTGAGCCTGACGCCCAAGTGGAAAATTACCGTGCAAACGGGCTACGACTTTCAGTTTCACAGTCCAACCCTGACGACCATCGGTATTAATCGCGACCTCCACTGCTGGGAAATGTCATTTAACTGGACGCCTTACTCAGGCAATAACTTCCGGTCGGGCAATTATTCGTTCGACCTGCGCGCCCGGTCGTCAATTTTGCAGGAACTCAAACTGAGCCGTCGGCGGAGTTTCTACGATAATGGTGGCTTCTATGGACGCTAAAGTATAAAGGGTCACTTGTCCAACGAATAACCAATAAAGTATAGCAAAAGTCAGACAGAAGTAATAACTTGTCGGCCAATACTGCTTATAACCCTATGACAAAACGCGAAAAACAACGCCTTGAAGAACTGGAATTAAAAGCGGCCTATCTGGCGGCCAGGGTCGATGAGCAGGAAATCCAGTCGAACCAGATTATGGCACGTTTAGTCTATCTGGAAGCCCAGCAGCATCGGATTATGAAAGAAATGGGCATTGATCCAGAGCAATTTGCTACGCCTTTAACCGCTCAGGAAGACGCTAAAGCCATTAATTTGACGGCCGTTCCCCGAATTCGGTGGAACTAACTGCCGTTTATAGATACGGTGGGTGGCCGGTTGCTCAGTGCATACCGTAGAAGGCCTGCCATTCGTTGTAGTTCGTATGAAATCCGTTTCGCTGCGTACACTCTTTATTGTCGTTGCATTAGTTCTTGTCAATGTATTATCGGCCTTTGTATTTTTCCGGCTCGATCTGACGCAGGAAAAACGCTATACACTCTCTGAGGCTACCCAAACGCTGCTGGCTACTCTTCCCGACGCTATTCATGTTGACGTTTACCTGACCGGCGATCTACCGCCGGGTTTCAGACGGCTCGAAAATGCCGTTCGCGAAACCTTGGATGAATTTGAAGCTCGCGCGGACAAAACGATTACCTACCGCTTCATCGACCCCGCCCTCGTTACCAATGTGGATGAGAAAAATAAGCTCATCGACAAACTCCAGCAAAAGGGTTTATTGCCGACCAATCTGTTTGCCAATGAAAGCGGCAAGCGAACCGAGAAGTTAGTGTTTCCGGGGGCCATTGTTTCCTACAAGGGTCAGGAAACGGCCGTCCTTTTTCTGAAAGGCAACAAAGCCAGTTCGCCGGAAGAGCAGTTAAACCAGTCGTATGAGGGCGTTGAGTTTCAATTAGCTTCCGCTATTCGGAAATTGACCCAGACGGCAGGCAACCGCCGACGAGTCGGGCTGATTTACAACCATACGCAGGTACCGCCCTCGCGCTTCGCCGATTTGCTGGCCAACGTTCAGCAAAATTACGACCTGTTTTTTGTGGACATGGCCAAACCCGGCCCTATTACGGGATTAGATGCGGTGCTGGTGCCCAAGCCGGACAAGCCGTTTTCGGAGGAGGAAATTTTCAAACTTGATCAGTTTGTGGTGAACGGCGGGCGAGCCTTATTTTTTGTGGATGGTCAGCGGGTTGATAGCGTAAGCAACGAAGGCACCTATGCTCAGCCGATTAGCCTGAACCTCGATGATCTGTTTTTTCGCTGGGGGGTGCGGCTCAACCGCGACGTGGTGAAAGATTTGTATTGTGCGCCCATTCCGCTCAATGTGGGCAATCTGGGCGACAAACCAAATATTCAGTTGGTACCCTGGCGGTTTTATCCGTTGTTTAACAACTTCGGCACGTCCGGTAATCCCATCGTCCGTAACCTCGACCGGGTATTGGGCCGGTTTGCCAGCACACTCGATACGGTACGCTCGCCGGGTATTCAGAAAACACCCCTGTTGTTAACGTCAGCCTACACCAAAGTGCTGAAAGCCCCGGCATTGATTTCGTATAATGAAGCCCGGCAGCAGCCCGATCCCAGCACGTACAATGAAGGCCCAAAGATTATCGGCTGTCTGCTCGAAGGTCGGTTTCAATCGCTGTTTGCTAACCGGATTCTCCCGGGCGACCCACGTGCTAATGGATTTCGGGCGGAGGGAATTGCCTCGCGGGTGCTCATCTGCTCCGACGGCGACCTGATCGTGAACGATGTGGACTATAAACGCAACGCGCCCTATCCGCTGGGCTTCGACCGGTTTACCCGCACTACGTTCGCCAACAAAGACTTCGCTTTAAATGCTATTGACTATTTAGTGGACCCCAACGGCGTGATTGCCGCCCGTGCCCGAACCATCACGTTACGACCCTTAGATAAAATCCGTATTGACGCCAACCGCACCGGCTGGCAACTGCTTAATCTGGCAGGTCCCTTAGCCTTAATTGGGCTGGTGGGGGTTGTCTGGCAGGTTGCCCGTCGCCGGAAATACGGGCGATGAACGAAGACAAAGCGTCAGATGTTTTTAGAGAAATTTTTTGTATCTTTATTAGCCAATAAAGTTAGTAATCATGGAAACGAATCAGCCATCTACCGTCGCTCTCTCCAATTCCACGCAGAGTGCACATGAACGGGCCGTTGCCATCATGAAGCGATTAGTGGCCGATAAGAAACAGGCGGAAAAAGACATTGTGGAAAATTTCCATAAAGACCCGCTGATTCAGGCGGCTGTAGCAGAATTAAAACGCAGACGTGAAGAACGTGGAACAGCCGCCATCTAAGTATGATTTTCTGTTTATTGGTGGTGAGCGAAATACGTACATATTCTTAACAGATTTATTAATCACCTACGAAATCCAGTTTAAGCCAACGCCTTACTTGTTTGGCGATGGCTTTGTCTTGGCTAATGAAATCGTTGAATTGGTTGTCAAAGTAGCCGATAACCCAACCGGCCGTCGCCCGCCATTTAGATACATTGATTGCGCCAACGGTAGCGGCCATTATTTATGATTTCTACCAAAAAAGCACCTTAACGATCACCATTTTCATCTGCGACACCGCCGACCGTAAACACGAAGCCCGGTAGCGGAAATTTAACCGTTGGTACGACCATTTCGCGGCTGATGACTACATCCGCATCGACGATTCGTTCCGGGATACGAATGAAGAATTACGTTATCACTGTGCGCTGATCGTAAAACGTGGCAACCCCTACCTTCGCGAAGTCGGCTTAGCTTTTCTGGATTTAATGGGTGATTTTAAGGCACGAAAGTAATCGAAGCTCCGCCCCTGCCCTACTCCACCGCAAACTTCACTAACCACTGCGCTACAGTAGCGTTCGTCAAATTGAAAATCAGGTTAGGAAACAGGCCGAGTACCAACGCCATCACGCCTAATAGAATCAGCATCAGTTTTTCGCGGAGGGTTAAATCGGTAAGCACCGAAGTCAGGCCCGATTGTGATTCAAACGGGCGAATCCAGGTGGGACCGAAAAACATGCGCTGGAGTGTCCACAGAAAATAACCAGCCGCCAGCAAAATTCCGGTGGTAGCTAAGGCCGTTAGCCAGCCCGGCAACCACGCCGACTGAAAACTACCCATTAAGGTAAATAATTCACCTACAAAACCCGAAAAACCCGGCAGCCCCAGCGAAGCAAAAAACGCAATGGCCGTTAGGGTGGTGTAGAGCGGCATGGGTTGCATGAGGCCACGATAGGAATCAATCCGGCGGTCGTGAGTGCGGTCGTAGAGCACCCCGGCAATTAGAAAGAGCATGGCCGAGAGAATACCATGACTTACCATTTGATAGATTGCCCCATTGATGCCTTCTGCCGTTAACGAAGCCACGCCCAGCAGCACAAAGCCCATGTGCGACACAGACGAATAGGCAATCATTTTCTTCATATCGGTCTGGGCCAATGCGTTCAGGCCACCATACACGATGGATAATGTACCTAAACCCGCCAGCACGGTCGCGTATTCGGCAGCGCCATCGGGGAAGAAATCCCATCCGATTCGGATAAATCCATACCCGCCAATTTTAAGCAATACGCCCGCTAATACGACCGAAACCGGCGTGGGAGCTTCCACGTGGGCGTCGGGGAGCCAGGTATGAACGGGCACCACGGGTAGTTTGATAGCAAAGCCAATGAACACCGCCCAAAACGCCAGCATTCGGGCCGGTAATCCCAGCACAATGGGTTCGGCGGCTGGGTTCAGAAACGCATCGGGCAGGTAATTTCCACCATCCGCTAAGTAACGCATATCGAACGTATGGACGATTTGCGCCGAATTCAATTGCCCGTTCTGAAGGTACGTTTGAATCACCCGAATGAGATCGTCTGTGGCGGCTGATGGGTCATTAATCAGACCCGCTGCTACTGCTGTACTGATGGGGTCCATAACTGACAGATACAGACTGATCATTACCAATAAAATCAGCAGTGAACCAAGCAGGGTATATAAAAAGAATTTGATGGACGCATACTCCCGGCGCGGGCCACCCCATAGTCCAATCAGGAAATACATGGGCAGGAGCATGAACTCGAAAAAGAGGAAGAAGAGGAAAAAATCGAGCGCCACGAAGCAACCCATAATAGTGCCGGTCAGCAACAGATACAGCGAATAGTAGGCTTTGAGCCGAGGGGTCCGGTCCGTCGTTACGGTTGTCCACGACGACACCACGCCAACCAACATCACGACCGCCGACAGCACCACTAAAGGCAGGCTTATGCCATCGACGCCCACTAGGTAATCAATGGAGGCAATACCCAGATTTCCCAACGGCAGTGTAATCCAATTGGCCTGTTCAAGAAATTGATAACCAGCTACCGACTGATCGAACCCGGCATAGGCAAAACCGGCCAGCAGTACGTCGATTCCCGTCAGAATCAGGGCAATCCATTTGTAGAATAGCGTTGCGTTGTCGGGCAAAAGTGCTACGGCAAGCGAACCAAGCAATGGAAGAAAAATAAGTAACGAAAGAATCATAGTTATCGTCGACAGCAAGACGCTGTGGTAATTACAGGTCGACAGCGTTTTGCTGTCGAAAACGTCACAAAATCCACCAGAGCACGACTAATAGTCCTACAACGGCTGCCGTAATGTAGGATTGTACCCGCCCGCTCTGCACGGAGCGGAGCATTTGCCCCAGCCAACTGGCCAGCCAGGCGATGCCATTTACGAGGCCATCGACGCCCATCCGGTCAAGACCATTGGTCAGATGCGCGAGCACCACGGTCGCTATTCCCGTTCCATTAACTGTCTTATCAACTACGCGCTGATCGGCTCGATTCAAAAAGATGGCGAAGCGCAAAACAGGCTTTATAAATAAATACTTATAGAACACGTCTAAAAATCCGTATTCCATGGACAGTCGAACATAACTTGAACGCGTGTGTGGGTCACGCAGACGGAAACCCAGCCAGCCACCCAGCAATGCCAGACCAATAGAAACCGGGGCCAGCCAGCCATGAACAGGTTCTTCAGTCGTTGGTATCAGATGAAAAAACCAGCTTTTGTGCGCCGAAAAAGGATTTATGGCAAACCAAATCCAGATTGACAGAGCCGACAGCAACACCACCGGCCCGCGCATGAGCCAGTCAGGTTCGTGCGCTCTCCTGATCGGAACGGATTCATTAGTATAGTTCCCAAAGAAAATCAGCCGCCACTGCCGGGCCATGTAGAGCGCCGTTAACCCCGACGATAGCAAAAGAAGAACCGGAATCAGGTAAACAAGTCCTCCGCCCTGCCCCTCAGCCCAACCAACGGCCCCGTTCAGGATGGCTTCTTTCGACAAAAATCCGGAGAAAAAGGGAATTCCAGCCAGGGCAGCCGCGCAAATTGTATAGGCAATAAACGTAGTAGGCAAGGCTTTTCGTAGACCGCCCATCTGCCGCATGTCCTGCGTGTGCACTGCGTGAATAACGGCACCGGCACTCAGGAAAAGACCTGCTTTGAAGAACGCGTGCGTGAGCAGATGAAACAGTGCCCCGCCTACGTTATCGGTGCCCATACCAGCCACCATCAGTCCTAATTGCGAAACCGTTGAAAAGGCCAGCACTTTTTTTATATCAGTCTGGAAAAGAGCCGAATAACCTCCCCATAAGGCTGTAATAGTACCAACTAAGGCAATCACAACCAACGCATCGGGCGAAAGAAGCGGGTGAATCCGGGCGAGCAGGAAGATACCAGCCGCCACCATCGTGGCCGCGTGGAGTAACGCCGATACCGGCGTTGGTCCTTCCATCGCGTCGGGCAACCAGGTTATCAGCGGAAACTGCGCCGATTTTCCAACACAGCCCATAAACAGGCACAAGCCAAGAACTGTTGGCGCTCCGGGGGGTGCGGGATGGCTTGCCAAGGCTGAAAAATCGAGCGTGTCGAAATAATAATAGGTCAGAAAAATACCAATCAGGAAGCCAATGTCACCCACCCGATTCATCAGAAACGCCTTTTTGGCAGCAGAAGCGGCCGCCGGGCGTTCGGCATAAAACCCAATGAGTAAGTAAGATGCTAAACCCACCAACTCCCAGAACGCATATAGCACCAGCAGATTACCGGCCAGCACAATGCCCAGCATGGCCCCCACGAATAATTGCAGGTAGCCAAAATACCGACGCAGTTTCGGCTCGTCGCGCAGGTAAGAAACCGAATAGATTTGAACTAGGAGGGCTACCAGATGTACGATCACAAGCATAAAGGCCGTGAGTGCATCGAGCCGCAAACTAAAGCCAAACGATGCGCTGACAATCGTGGCCCAGGTGGCCTGCAGGGTGAGCGGCTGACCGGGCAGCAGGGCAGCTACTACAATCGACAACACCAGCCCCAGCGCAGTGAGGAATATGGCTATAATTCCGGCGGTTCGGCGGGTAGCCATCGTCAACACCAAAAAACCGGCAAAAGGTAACCCCAGCAGGATAGCCATTAATACGGGAAGCAGTTGGGAGGAGTTGGCGGGCATTCGGTCTGTGTCGGAACTGGCCGCAAATATCCCGATTCTGCATTAGGTAAACAAACGCTGATTAAAGCGTTTTCAACCAGCCTGTCACACTAAGCCGCTCGCGATTGGCAGGCAATACCTCATGCTCCAGCCGACCACTCTCGAAACATACTAACCGACCGCCCACTGGCTGGATGGTAATTGATTGTTCGGTGGCTCCTTTAGTTCCAGGCAAATACACGGCTAACTGCCCCCCATCCGTTTCTTTCCAATCGGTATTTAAGTAGCAGATAACGGAGAGTTTCCGTCGGGAATCGCTCCGAAACTGGTCGAGGTGGCGTTTGTAGAATGTGCTGGGTGGATAGAGGGCATAGTGAAACTCATACTCGCGCAGACCGAGATAACAGGTCTGGTTAACATAGTCAACAAACGCGCCAATACGCTGAAGAAACGCCTGTTCTGCATTGATGAGAGTGGTTTCGTCTATCCACAGGATTTCGTCGCCACGAATGGCATTTTCGACCGTTACCTGCTGATTACCAATACCAGCCGCCCGGAATTGCCCACTCGCCCGGCGTTCGCGCAGTTGCCGGGCAAGAGCCTCTACTTCGGCTGGTGTTAAAAAATCATCGGCAACGCCATAGCCGTTAGTCAGAATACCGTCGATGATTGGTTCAAAGAGTGGGTCCATTCGCGTAAGACCTATAAGATTTCAGAAACCTTATAGGTATATTAGTGCTTTAGTTCATTCAATTCGTCTAACTGCGCGGTGCGGAAGTGCCGATATACCTGCAAAACAATCGCCAGCGCCACCGCCGATTCGGCAGCCGCCACGACCATTACAAAGAGGCTAAGCATTTGCCCCTGTAATCGGTCGGGATCGTACTGACTAAACGCAACCAAGTTGATGTTGACGGCATTCAGCATTAATTCAATGCCCATTAGTACGACAATGGCATGACGTTTCAGCACAACCACCGCCAGCCCAATGCTGAACAGTGCGGCCCCAACGATCAAAAACAAATGAGTATCAACAAGTTGCATAATCTTCAGAGTCAGGTGGTTGTTGGTGATGGTTATTGTCAGGAATAGCCCCTAATTCCTGACTACTTAGCGGTTTTACCACTGGCCAGATACGTTGCCCCAACTAAGGCCGCGAGCAACAGGATTCCGGCAATTTCAAACGGCACTACATACTCCGTCATAAGTTGCTTACCTACAGTGCCTGCTGTGCTCTGCCAGCCCAAAGGTTCCAGCAGCAACGCAAATCGGGCGCGGGCCAGCAATGTATATAAGGCGGCAAACAACGTACCTGCCACCAGCGCAGCCACCACCCACGACCCCGCACGATTCTGCGATAGAATTCGGTTCGGCTGCTGACTGCCGGATTCTGCCTGCGGTTCTGATTTATGTGTGAGCATGACGCCAAAAATGACCAGTACTAATACGCCCCCTACATAAATCATGATTTGAGCCACGGCCAGAAAATCGGCGCTGGACAGGACAAATAAGGCCGCAATACCCAGTAGTGTCAACAACAGAAAGAAGGCCGCGTGCATAACATTCCGGGTGAGCAGGACGGCTAATGCGCCAACAAGGGTAAGGGCGGAGAAGACATAAAAAGCAAACTGTATCACTATCTTTTGCGTCTATTCATGGAATCAGGATTCGCTCTCAGGGTCGGGTTTTGGTTTGGGCTTCATGGTAGGCCGGAAACCCGCTGGTTTCGGTTTGGATGGCTCAGAAACTGGTGTTTCGTCTGGTTGTGCTTCGGGTTTAGTCTCCGCTGCTTTCGGCGGCTTCATGGTAGGTCGAAAAGCAGGCTTAGGTTTCGGCGTATCTGTGTTTATCGGCTCGGCAGAAGTCGGTTCAGAAGCGTTTGCCACGGGCGGCTTCATGGTGGGACGAAAACCGGCGGGTTTAGGAACCTGTGGCGCAACAATCGGCTTTTCGTCTGGCGAATCGGTACCTTTGGCTTCGGCAGGCACGTCTGTTACACGCGTGACATGCTTCTGAGTTGGTTTAAAGACCGGTTTCTTTGCCGCTTCGAGTCCCCCCTGGGCAATCCGCTGCATTTCGTCGGGTGTGACATCCGTTAATGGATGTTCGATGGATAATCCCTCGGAATTAGCGGGTTCGGTGATTGGTTTTGGCGTTCCTCCCGGTTTAGCCGTAGGTTTGAAGACAGGTCGTTTCGGGGCGGTTGCAGTCGACGATGTTTCTACAGATGCACTGTTAGCTACTTTAGCCGCTGCCTGAGCCGCTTTGGTTTCTTCTTTTTCCCGAACAAATTGCTCATATAAGGCTCTCTTTTCGTCGGCTTGCTCTGAAGTTAAATTCGAGAAATTGTAGGTTAGCTTGCCCAGTTCAAACTCGCTGTAGTCGAACTTTTTGTCCATCGTCAGGCACTCCGTAGGGCAAACCACCGTGCAAAGGCCGCAATAGCAGCACTTAGCCATGTCGATGTCGAACTTAGCGGCATACAACCGAATGGGCGATCCATCCGATGCACGCCCGACTTCCTCAGTGGCTTTGATGGCATCAATTGTAATGCAATCGACCGGACATATTTTCGCGCATTTGTCGCAAACAATACAATCGTCTATCTCATTACGAAGCCGGTACCGACCATTATCGGGAATGGGTAGTTGCTCGTGCGGATACTGAAGCGTAACTAAGCCGTTCTGCAAATCGAAATAATTTGCGCTGGCTACACCTTCGGGCGTTCGGCGTTTGGTCGCATTCCGAAGGTGCCGTAGTGTCAGGCTTAACCCTTTCAGCGTCGTTCGGATGCCGGTTTGTATGTCCTTAAAATAAGTCATTTCTCAATGATAGAATGACTGAATGATAGAATGAGTGAATGGCTTCCAATACCTTTTCACTCATTCTATCATTCAGTCATTCAAAATTAGATTTCGGGATACCGCTCCGGCTCGGCTTCGCTCATGAGGGCATAAACCGTTTCGATTATATCGTCAACATTGGGTTTTGAGAAATAATCACCATCAGAGCCATACGGTGGGCGGTGCGGTTTGGCGGCTATCGTGCGCGGAGCCGAATCTAAATAGCGATATGCATTCTGCCCTTCAAGCACCTGCTGCATCATATAGGCCGATGCGCCACCCGGCACGTCTTCATCGGCAAACACGATCCGGTTAGTACGTTTAATAGACTCGACAATCGTTTGATGCACGTCGAACGGCAACAGCGTCTGTACATCAATTACTTCAACACTAACGCCCATCTGGGCCAACCAGTTGGCCGCTTCCAGAACAATCCGACACATGGAGCCGTAGGTAACAACAGTAACGTCGGTGCCGGAACGCAACGTTTCTGGAACTCCCAGCGGCACACAGAATTCAGCCAGATTGGTGGGCAAAACTTCTTTCAAACGATAGCCATTCAGCGATTCGATCAACAGAGCCGGATCGTCGCCTTTTATAAGTGTATTGTAGAAACCGGCGGCCTGGGTCATGTTACGCGGCACCAACACATGCAGGCCGCGCAGGCTGCTCAACATGGTACCCATTGGCGAACCAGAATGCCAGATACCTTCCAGCCGGTGGCCGCGCGTTCGGATAATGAGGGGCGCCTTCTGCCCACCTTTGGTGCGATAGAGCAGCGTGGCTAAATCGTCGGTTAGTGTGGCAAGGGCATAATACACATAATCGAAATATTGGATTTCGACGATAGGCCGCAAACCGCGCATAGCCAGCCCAATGCCCTGGCCGATTATGGTCGTTTCGCGAATGCCCGTATCGGTGATTCGGATTTCGCCAAATTTTTCCTGTAATCCGGCAAAGCCCTGGTTTACATCCCCAATCTGTCCAACATCTTCACCCAGCGCCACGACGCGGGCATCACGGCTGAACAAACTATCGAAGTATCGCTGAAGCAATTGATAGCCGTCCAGTACCGGGCTATCGTCATTGAACCGGGCGGGTATGGCCTCTACCCGCATGGGTGAATCGGGCGATTGACTGTACAAATGCGAACTAAATCGGCCTTCATTTTCGGCGTTGGTGCGCTCCAGCCAGGCCCGCAATCGTTGACGGCCCACACCGGAATCCGTTCGTAGCAGACGCAATGCCTTCCGAATGGCCGAAACCGCATCCCGTCGGATTGGCGAAAACGTTTTCCGCAACTCTTCCCGAATAGCCATTAATTCGGCGGATTTGGCGTTATGCCGGGCCGTTTGCTGAAGCAGGTCAAGCGCTTCGTCGAAATCGGCTTTCATGGATTCCTCAAACGCATTCCAGGCAGCAATCCGGGCTTTTTTGGCGGTTTGTTTCGCTTCGTTCTCAATGGCTTCCAACTCCTCGTTATTGGCGTAGCCATTTTCCAGAATCCATTGCCGAAACATCCGGTTGCAGTCGTGTTCGGCTTCCCAGGCCAGCCGCTGCTTCGATTTGTAACGCTCGTGGGAGCCCGACGTCGAATGTCCCTGCGGTTGGGTCATTTCCTGCACATGCACCAGCACCGGAACGTGTTCGGTGCGGCAGATGTGAGCCGCCTGCTGGTAAGTTTCCAGCAGGGATACATAATCCCAGCCTTTTACGGTAAAAATTTCTATTCCCTTATCCTCGGCATCGCGCTGAAAACCAGCTAATGCTTTAGAAATGTTCCCTTTAACGGTCTGGTATTCAACCGGCACGGAAATGCCATAGCCATCATCCCAAACCGACATGAGCAATGGAACCTGCAACACCCCGGCGGCATTCATGGTCTCCCAGAACATCCCTTGCGAGGTGGAGGCATCGCCAATGGTGGCAAACACAATTTCGTTGCCGTTGTGCGAGAAATTCGTCAGGTTGCTTAACTCGGGATTATTGCGAAATAGTTTGGAAGCATAAGCTAACCCCAGCGAACGCGGAATTTGCCCGGCGGTGGGGGCAATGTCACAAACGGAATTATAGAGTTCAGTCTGGTTACGCCAAAGTCCCTGTTCGTCGAGCCAGCGCGTGGCGTAGTGTCCGTTCATTGACCGGCCAGCCGTATTCGGATCAGCCGCTAAGTCGGTATGGGCGTATAACTGGGCAAAAAATTCCTGCCAGCGAAGCTCACCCAGAGCCGCCACGAAGGTTTGGTCGCGGTAATAGCCGGATCGGAAATCGCCCCGGTCGAAGGCTCGGGCGGCTGCCAGTTGCGCCAATTCCTTGCCATCGCCGAAAATACCAAATTTAGCTCGTCCGCCCATCACATCGCGCCGACCCAGCAAACTCACCTGCCGACTCTCGCAAGCCAGTCGGTAGTCTGATAGGATTTTTTCACGACTTAAAATATCAGTCGAGCGGAGTTGTTCGTTTGCTATCACAACAGAGCTACGGATTGAAATCGTCCAACAATCAATTTATCGATGAAGTAGCTGGCATCGGGCAGGCCCGTTACCAAACGAAAGTAAAAGTAATGTAAAACGAGTCAGCTTTCAAAAAAACGATTTTCTGCGTTTATTTGTTGACCAAACGAAAACCAACGAGTGTTTGGCAAACTGTTTGCTCTGGGTCTATTTTGTAAGGTGTAGTATTTTAACAACCAAACCATAATTCCGTTTAGTCCAATGAAAAAGATTTTTTCACTTTTCGTAGCTTTATTTGTGTTTGTCGCCGTTAGCTACGCCCAAAAAGGAGTTCTGAAATTTGCCAAAGAGACACACGATTTCGGTAAAGTTGAACAGGGTAAGCCTGTAACGCATGTATTTGAGTTCAAAAATACAGGCACCGATCCCGTAGTTATCAACGACGCCCAGGCTTCCTGTGGGTGCACGAAGCCAAGTTTCTCCCGTGAACCCATTATGCCCGGCAAAGCCGGTACGATCTCAGCTACCTATAACGCTGCGGCTGCCGGTCCGTTCAACAAATCGGTAACGGTAACGAGCAACGCCGAAGCGGGCCAAACGGTGCTGTACTTGAAAGGTGAGGTTGTAGCCGCTGGCGCAGCCGAAACGGCCGCTACACCGGCTGCTGCACCTGCGATGAAAGACAAGAAGAAAGCAACAAAAACTTCACGCTAATTTACTGAAGGGTTAATAGTGTGTTCAAGAAAGGCATCTGGTAGTGTACCGGATGCTTTTTTTTGTGCCGTTTGTTTGCCATCCGCTCCCATAACCGACTGCCAAACCCGGCGTCCGTTCTTACCAGACTGCTTCCTTATGCGCTGATTACTACCTACTTTTAGTCCGCTTTCCACCGTCTGTCTATGACTCCGCCCCATCAATCAGTAAACTAACGTGCCCGTTTTCCTGGCACTCTTCTTTTTCCATTCGTTTCACGCGGCTATCCAGTTATCGAAAGCAACTGGATAATCAGTATTTTAGAACCTAAACAATGTTTTTCATCGTTCTCGGCATTCTGGCTTTAGTGGCCGGATTTGCCATCAACACCCCCGCGCTGACGTTCTCGCGCTTTTCCCGCCCCGCTAAGGTGGTAGGGCTTATTTTGATTGTTCTTGGCGCCCTTACGGCCAGCATTCGCCAGATTGATGCCGGACAGGTAGGCGTTATTTCGCTCTTTGGCAACGTAAGCGACCGGGCGCTCAACTCCGGGCTGAACTTCGTCAATCCATTGGCAAATGTGACGGAGTTTGACGTGAAAACGCAGAATTACACCATGTCGGCCAGCCATGACGAAGGGCAGAAACAGGGTGACGATGCCATTCGGGTGCTCACCGCCGATGGGTTGGAAGTAGTCATTGACCTGACCGTTTTGTACCGCGTAGTAGCCAACGATGCCCCCAGAATTTACCGCGAAATTGGCGCTGATTACACGGATAAAATTGTGCGCCCCATTACGCGCACCCGCATCCGCGACAATGCCGTTTATTACGATGCCGTCGCGTTGTATTCAACGCGACGGGACGAATTCCAGTCACGGATTTATAAATCCATTGAAGCTGATTTTCGGAAACGGGGGCTGTTGCTGGAGCAGCTATTAATCCGAAATATTGATTTACCAGCCTCGGTGAAAAAGACCATCGAATCGAAAATCAATGCTGAACAGGACGCGCAGAAAATGCAGTTCGTATTGCAAAAAGAACGGCAGGAAGCCGAACGGAAGCGGGTAGAAGCCCAGGGTATTGCTGATTATCAAAAGATTCTTTCGACGGGTCTGTCTGACAAGCAGTTGCAGTATGAACAAATTAAGGCCCAACGTGAGTTAGCAGCCTCGCCCAATGCCAAAATCGTGATTATGGGTAGCCGGAGTAATACGCCAATAATTTTAAATGATTAGGGCTATTGTTGACTCATAAGCAATTCTGATCTCCTCAAATAACACAATGCCTCTGTTGAGCCATACTGGTTTGACAGAGGCTGTTTTTTGCCTATCATTGTCTTATTCCCGTCCATTGATTTATGCAACCATCAACTTCTACCACACAGGAGCCTGCGCTGGCGCAACCTGCGCCTATTCGCCGATTGTTGTCACTCGATGCCTTGCGGGGCTTTGATATGTTCTGGATCATCGGGGGCGAAGAAATTTTTCATGTACTGGCGAAAACAATCGGATGGGCCTGGGCTATTTTTATGGCTGACCAGTTCACGCATGTTCAATGGAATGGGTTTCGTCCTTATGACTGCATTTTTCCGTTGTTTCTATTCCTGGCAGGTGTATCTACACCTTACTCACTCGGCAGTCGGTTAGCCAAAGGCGACGACAAGGCTATGCTGGCTCGCAAAGTTATTGTGCGCGGGTTGACTCTGGTTCTATTAGGCATTATCTACAACAACGGCCTGTTTATGAAACCCTTTGCCGAAATACGGTTTGGCAGCGTACTGGGCCGCATTGGGCTGGCCGGTATGTTTGCTCAATTGATTTACCTCTATGTGCAAAATGAACGGGCACGGTATGGGGTTTTCGCAGGTATTTTGGTGGTTTACTGGGCTTTACTTATGCTGGTGCCCGTTCCAGGATTCGGGGCAGGTAACCTGACGATGGAGGGCAGTCTGGTTGGCTATGTTGATCGACTACTCATGCCGGGGCGGCTCTATAAAGTCGTCCACGACCCCGAAGGCATTCTTTCAACCCTGCCCGCTATTAGTACGGGTTTATTAGGAGTCTTTGCCGGAACCCTTCTGCGTAGGCACGGGCTAACTGATAGACGAAAACTTCAACAGCTTGTTATTGCCGGAGTGATTTGCGTGGCAACAGGCTGGATTTGGAATTTAGTCTTTCCGGTCAATAAAAACCTCTGGACCAGTTCGTTTGTGCTGGTTGCCGGAGGCTGGAGCTTACTGATACTTAGTTTATTTTATTGGGTGATTGACATGCGGAACCTACGTCAATGGACGTTTTTCTTTGTCGTCATTGGCATGAATTCCATTCTGATTTATTTGGCAGGGCGAGTAATTGATTTTGAGTTCACTACCCATTTTCTCTTCGGTGGCCTGCTCAATTTCTTCAGTGAGCCGGTTCAGGCCGTAGGCGGTGTAATCGCTTTTCTGGCCGTAAAATGGTTCTTTTTATATTTCCTGTATAAGAAGAAAACGTTTTTACGGGTGTAATTGAAAGAGGTCTCATGTTCCAGTTTCAAGTTCCATGCGGTAAACCTGGAACGTGAGACTTGACACCTACTTAACCGCTCCTAATCCTATTAACCAGGCTTTACAGCTTTCAGGCCAGGTGTTTAGCGAACCAAATTTTGCCGTGCGAAGTCCAAACCCATGTCCACCCTGTGGATAGAGATGCATCTCTGCCGGAACCCCATTCTTAAGGCAGGCCAGGTAATAATCAATGCTATTTTCGACTGGAACGGCTTTGTCGTCTTCTGCGTGTACCAGAAAGCTTGGCGGTGTTTGGGCCGTTACCTGCAACTCGTTGGAATAATACGCAATCATCTCCGGTGAGGTATTCAGCTTGCCAAGCAATTTATCACGCGAACCCCCATGTGCCTTCTCGCCAAAAGTCACGACCGGATACATCAGAATGGCAAAATTAGGTTTAGCTTGTTCATTGGCCTGTGTGCCCCGATGGTAATGCGTAGCTAATGTCGACGCCAGATGCCCTCCTGCCGAAAAACCCATTACCCCAATTTTGGTTGGATTAATCCCATAGCGGGCGGCATTCTGGTGAATCAGCACCATGCCCTGCATGGCATCCATTAGCGGCACCTCCTGCTGATTGGTCATAATGGCGGGGTTGGGCAACCGATATTTAAGTACAAAAGCCGCTACCCCCAACTCATTGAACCAACGCGCTACATCCGACCCTTCATGACTGGCAGCCAGAATGCCATAGCCCCCACCTGGGCAAATCATAACAGCCGCCCCGGTTGCCTTCTCTTTGGCTGGTAAATAGGCAGTTAAAGTCGGTACAGAAACGTTACTGATACGCAAAATGCCGTTCGCATCAGTGTCTGACTTTTCCGTAATCTGCGCGCCCGCAATCGCATTGGGAATGGCTCCATCCGGCCAGAGTTTGATAATTTCCTGTGATAAGGCGAGTTGGGGTAACGCGGTGGTCAATAGCATACCAAGCAGTAAATAGCGCATAGAAGACTTGACAAGTGAGTTCTGAAAACCGAAAAAGCCGACCCTAAGGTCGGCTCTACTCATATCTCCACCTCCGCAGCATCCGTCGAGAGTTTATCGTCCGAGCCACCATGTAATATGTCAATAAGCTCTTTGACCCGGTAAACGGTTGTGTTGTAGCGATTACCAAGAATAATTATCACATACTCGTCCTTTGGACTAAACCAGAACATTGTGTTATAACCTTTCCACCAACCCGAATGATAAATATACTCAGGCTGATTGATTTCGTTTAGCATCATTCGAAAACCATAGCCGTAATTCTTAGCGCCCTTCCGCTCAAAACTTCGTGGAATAAAGGCTTCGGCAAGTAGCTTTTTGGGTAACAGGCAATCGCCGTTGAGCGCCCGATACCAGCGAAACAGATCGCCAGTGGTCGAATAAATGCCTTTATCGCCTACAACATCATCGTAATAGTCTTTCGGAATACGCCGGTTCCATTGATAACCCGCCGTTCGGTGATGATTGATGGAATCATTTTTGGTAGTGGCCACAAACGTTTGATGCATTCCCAAGGGCTCAAAAATGTTCCTGTGAATAAAGGCTTCGTAGCTCTGCCCGGTCACTTTCTCAATAATCGACGCCAGCACCATGTAGTTTGTATTGCTATAGCTAAACCCACGTCCCGGAATATTATACGCCCTGGGGGTAGGCTTTATCGTTGCAAACCAGTGCATGATGGTTGCATTGGACGGATAGGGCTTCTCTTTCTTATAGAAATTTACCTTCATACTATCGTCGAAGGCATACTGATAATTAGGGAGTCCACTCCGGTGACTTAACAACTCCCGGATAGAAATCCCGTGGTAAGGGAAATCAGGATAAAATTTCTGAATGCTGTCCTCGAATTTTAGCTTACCTGCTTCAATCAGTTTCAGCGTACCAACCGCCGTAAATGTTTTTGATAGCGAGGCCAACTGGAACTTCGAATCGTCTACGAGCGTATCGCGTTCGTGCCGTTCAAAATGACCTAAGCCGAAGCATTTTTTATAGAGAATTACCCCCTTCTGGGCAATCAGCACATTACCATTCAATCCTCCGCGTACTTTCTGCCGAAAAATTTCGTCGATTTGCCGGGTTTTCTCATCTGCACTAATCTGCTGCCGAAGAGTAGTCTGCTGAGCGGCTGTCAGAATCTGCTCGTCGGCGCAGGTACGCAGCGCATGCGCCGACTGGTTTAACGATTGCTGCCCACTTCCACACGACAGACTTACTCCAATTAGCACGAAGCTACTAACCCAACTCCAGATTTTCGTTTCTCTCACCATCCGAACCCGCGTAATTTGTCTTGTTATTATACCAAGTAAGTTCTAACAAAAATAGCAGATGCCTGTTCATACTGCCGTTTTATCCTGTTAAAATCACGTGAAAGTTTGTTAACTATTTTCCGCAATTGTCAAAACCCTTTGCGTGGGGAAACAAGCGTTGAACTTTTACTGCTTAAAACGCCCGTTTTTTTCAAGCTGATATAGGCCCCGGCACTATTGGGTAATAATCCACCCGCATCAATAGCAAAGGAGCCATTAATGGTCGTTCCACCTAATAGATTTAGGGGAAGGGATGCTGTAAATAAGCCCGAAAACTGAGTGGGAAGACTTGTATACGGAATTTGGTAGGTACCAGCATTTCGACTGAACGATAAACGGGCATTCAGACCGATTTTATTCAAAGCTAAAGCACTTAGACCAACGTGGAAAACACTAACTCGATTATTGGCGATACCATAGCGGGGCGGTAACGAGCTACGAGCTTCCTGTTGTGTCGTAAAGAAAGGCGTTCCGATGGTTCGACCAAAATAGGTCCAGCCATCAATAAACTGACTATGATTGAAATAATCATCACGCCCCCGCCGTTTCGGGTCTTCTATCACAAACACATCGCCCCCCTGACTACCCGTAAACAAATACTCAAGCGTAATCTGCCGTAATGAAAAAATAGTTTCGGCAGCACTTTGCCTGTTTTTAAGACGCACTCCATTTAACCCATCTTCGAGATTAGTACCATAAAACAGGGAACCATCATCATACAAAAACTGGCGGTATAGATACAGGTTCCAGTTCGTTAAGTCAATGTCGGCCGCTAAATCGAGTGATCCTAAGTGATTCCCAATTCGATTGTCTTCAAAAGACGTGAGGTTCTTATCATTCGCATAATCATTCCCTCTCGTTCCTAATATCACAGCCGGAAAGTAGCGAAGCGATGATGGCAATTGACCATTGACCGATACGACTGGCCCCAGATAACTGGAATACCCGGCCCAGATAACCTCATGGTTGAAGCCTCCATACAGCCTCAATCGCCAGGACGGTTTACCAATCCGTGCGTATAGGTACGTTTGGTGCAGATAAGAACCCGTCACGATTCGATCCGAATTTTCGAACCACCCATGTGCAAAAGCACCCATTACAGATAAGGCCCCCTTTGTGAAAGGTATTGACGTATAGGCAGGAAGACCAATCTGAATTTTGGGTATGGGGAGTGCATTCCCCGACCAGGCGTAAGCCCCGGTTGTCAGAAGCGTGTCGACCAAACCAACGATTTCCCGGCGCCGACCGGCATAAAGTTCAAATGCTCCAAAACGACCCTTTACATAGGCTTCTGGCAGAAGAAACTGATTTGTAGCGCCTATATTCGCTACTATGTTCACACCATAGCCCCAATCGATTTTAGGACGATAGCCTGTGCTGTCGGGTATGTGATAGTCTGAATATAAACCGGCGCTCAGGCGTAAGGCTGGGTTAGTGAGCGGAACAGTTCCATACTGGTTTGCCCGCAACCAGAAAGGCGTTTGAGCTGATGACCCCAAACCGCCAGCTTCTACATGAAACTGATTTGGACGCTGCCCCTGAACTGTAGTAGTATAGAGACTACCCAACAACACACACCAGACGCTTAGGAGCGTAAATCTCATAGATGTATAGGCCGACACACTGTAAGCCCTATAAAGAATCATTTCCCCCGCCCCTGGGCCATCACGCGCAGTGTCTGGGCAATGATCCACATATCGAACATAAATGACCGACGTTCGGGATAGAGCAGATCATATCGCAAACGTTGCACCATTTCATCAATATTAGCCGCGTAACCAAATTTGATTTGACCAATTGAGGTGATGCCAGGCTTAACTTTTAATAAAGAACGATACTCGGGAGCGATCTCGACAATCTGGTCAATAAAAAACTGTCGTTCTGGACGCGGCCCCACCACAGACATGTCCCCGATTAAAACATTGTAAAACTGTGGAATTTCATCCAGCCGGGTTTTACGCATAAATCGGCCCCAGGGTGTGATTCGATCATCGAGCAAACCGCCGGATAATACCGGACCCGATTTTTCGGCGTTCACATACATGCTGCGGAACTTGTAGATCTTAAATGGTTTACCCTCCTGTCCAATGCGTTCCTGTGCATAAAAGATAGGCCCTACCGAAGTTATTCTTGTCACTAAGGCTAAAATCAGGAATAAGGGCATACCTAAACCAAGAGCTGCTACGGAAAACAGAATATCGAAGGACCGCTTCAGTAAGTTGACCCGGAAATCTGCCAGCATATGCGATGACACATTCAGTACCGGCAGAAAATCGTGGTATTCTACCGACGTGCCACGAGCCAGAAAACCCCTGAAATCAACCAACAATTTTACCTGATAGTCAGATGCTTCAGCATTATCGACAAGCGTCTTTAACTGATCATTGTTAATATAAGGCATACAACAATAAACGCAGTCGATTCCTTCTCGCTGTATGTACGTCGACAAGTCGCCGTAAGCCCCTTTTAGAACCGCTTGATTATCTGGTGTTGGCTGATCAAAATAGCCATAAAACCGAAAGCCCATTTCGGGATGCGTTTCGTAGAAGCTGTAAATAGAAGCCGCTAATTTACCATATCCAACAATGATATAACGCCGGTTATTATAGCCTCTTGCCCGATACTCCTTTAAAAAAATCAGCCCACCAATTCGGAAGGCTATGCCTAAACTGGTAAATAGCACATAGGTAATCAGCAGATGTTCCCGTGAGTAATAATAGGCTTTTATAGCGACCCAGTATACTGAAATGACAGCTATATGAATAACCATTAAAATCAGCAACTTTTTTATTAAATGATCAGCTTTAAATAGTTGCCGGGGAAACACATATGGTTTAAGAATTAAAATTTCTGCCAGCCATATCAGATTAAATAACCACCAAAGTGAGGCATAAGGTGGCTCTGATACACCATCAAGTACTCGAAATTTAAGCCAGTAAGCCCCTACAAAAGCGGCATTGAGGCTCAGGAAATCAACGATTACGTGGAGCGGGAAAAACAGTATGGAATACCGATGTCTCATACTTGTTAAGTTTACTCATCAATCAATTTGGCAAACATCTGCCAACCCCCAGTTGCTAAAGTAATGCATCGAGGTGATGAGTTAATATGAATATTATCCTACGGCTTACTGAGCGGGTCGCAAATTAGTCACAAATGCTATATTAAAAAAATCCAATATCAACACTCATGCAAACGTGTGAGCTGAAAAAAGCTAATCCTGACTCCACACTTTTCGTAAACTGATAAACGTTCCAACACTGTTTTGATAAAGTTTACCAGTGTCGACAGCAACACTACCAGATAATAAGATTCCGCCTAAAATATCTAAAGGAGCACTCAAACTCGCATAAGCGGAAAAATGATTACGAGTTGGTGCATAAGGGTTATTATACGTTCCTAAATTACTGCTGAACGACAATTTGGTTTGATAGGCTAACGGTCCGGATAAAAGTTGCCACCGTACAGGTATGCTCCCGGCTATTCCGGTATGAACGACATAAACCCGGTTATTAGCCGTGAACGTGCCATACGGATACTGGTCCTGTGGCCCCAGAGCAGGTGGAATAAATGGCGTGCCAATTGTATGTTGGCGATAAGCCCAGCCATCCCGGAATTGCTGGTGATTAAAGTAATCATCTTTCCCCTGATGATAAGCATCGCCAATAATAAATACAGGTCCACCCTGACTGGTCGTATTCAAAAACTCAACTAATACATCCCGGACAATTGCTTTAGGGTCATTCCGCCGAAGTCGTATTCCATTTAATCCATCAGCAATATTAATCAGTCGAAATAGCGAACCATCGTCGTAAATATTTTGCCGATAGATGTACAACATATGCCGTACCAGATCAATTTCAATAGCTACATCAATCGAGCCAAGATGATTGCCTATACGGTTGGTTAAGTCAAAATAATTATACTTACTTGTATCTGCCCGGGGAGGGCCCAGGGTTGACACCACATAAAAATAGTTCACTAAACCAGAGGGTAGCTTGCCATCTGAAGTGACAGTCCCCGGATTATTGCCCGGGCTGGCAAGCTTCCCCCCCCAAACAACCTGATGATTTCCACCGCCATATATACGCACGATGTCGTGTGGCCGCCCGAAGCGCACATACAGCGACTTCTGATGCAACATCGGATTTTTGACATATCCACTGGCGTCTAAATATCCGTGGGCAAATGTCCCCTGCACGGCTACCCAACCTTTTGTGAAACCAATTGGTGTGAAAGTTGGAATTGAAATCTGAAGCTTAGGAATGGGCATAGCGTTACCCGACCAGGCATACGAACCGGTCGATAACGTTGAATCGGCCAGACCAAATTTTTCGCGCTGACGCCCAATATAGGCTTCAAAGATTCCCCGACGTACTTTCAGATACGCTTCAGGCAACAGCACGTTCCGCTCGTAAGCCAATTGATTCTGAGTAGCATTGACTACAATATTCAGGCCATAACTGAAATCATAATTCGAGTTTTGCCAGCGTCCTGTACTATGCCGGCTGGTATCATAATTGCCGTATACGCCAGCCCGGAATGTTAAAACGGGGGAACGATTTGGTACAATACCGTATTGGTTGGTTCTCAGCCAGAACGGTGTTTCAGTAGATGAAGACAAATAAGTACCTACTTCGGCAGTGTATTGAGAAGGCTGGCGGATAGGTTGAGCCTCTGAATAAGATAAAAAAATTAGTAAAAAAAATAATGTATAAACTAAACCTGACTTTGAGCAAGTATGCATTGAGTGTCGGGTAAATGTGAAAAAAGGCGGGCACAATAATAATGCCGTTAGTTTGTGTTTATTGCAATTATTTTCATTTTCTGATAAAACGGGCAAACATGTATACGTAAATTAATGCAAAAAGGAGACTTGCTTTCTTTTACAAGTCTCCCACTATTTGCTGATATCAACAAAAAAGTTACTTTTTCACGATTCGACTAACTGCTTTTTGCTGATTGGCCTCAACCACAGGCATGTATACGCCTGCTTTTAGCGAATCGGGATTCCATTCTATAGTATGCTGGCCTGCCGATTGAATCTGGTTATCCACTAATTGGCCCACAATTTTGCCCTGTGCGTCTGTTATCCAAACATTGACCTTACCATCAGCGGGCAGATAATAATCGATTGCGATAGACTTTTCAAACGGATTTGGAAAAGCCCTTAGCTGCAGGGAAAGCTCGTTATTGCTCTTCACTGGTTTGATTTCTGCCGTGAAGACACTGCCTGCTTTTGCTTCAAAACCAGGTAGAAGTGCTACCGACTGGCCTGCATTGTAGTCAACAGTTGTGCCAGTGCCTACCGTGTTAATGGCTTCGATAGTTTCAAGAGCCTGCTCCAGGTATTGGCCCGAACCCTGATAGCTGATTAGGATGCGTAAGTTCTCCTTAGGTGCCTGCGCTAATGCGGCTGAATTCACAAACAATAGACTTAAAACGGATGCGTACAACTTTTTCATAAGCGTAAAAATGTTCTTATTTTCCTATTCTAAAAGCGTGCCACTGATTGTAAAAATCTAACGTTTTTGTATAACCAAAATACTTCTCCGACCTGGGTTACTCTAAAAGTATTCTAAGCTATAACTTGTTTTTTAAATGACATATATTTTTCCTGAACAAATTGTCGAATTTGTTCAATAAACAACGATTCGTCGAATCGTTCAGCGTGCTGGCGGATAAATTGGGGGTCGAATTGATTTTCAATAGTCTCAAATTTCTGAACAGCATAAATCAAACTCTCGACGGTTTGCTCGTCAAAAAACAATGCCGTTGCTTTACTAACTTTCTCTTGAACAGGTATCTGAGTCGCTAATACCCCGCCTGCACCATAAGCAATCACTGGTCGCCCTGCGCCATTGGCCTCCAATGGCGTAATACCATAATCTTCATGTTGTGGAAAAATAAAAGCACGGCATCCGGCATATACATCCGCCAACTCTTGAGCTGACAAGCCACTCAAAAAACGTACATTATTCTTAGCACGTCCTTTTATCTCGTCGGCCTGTAATCCTTTTCCTACTACAACTAATGGGTAACCTAATTTATTAAATGCGTCAATCACTAAGTCAACCTTCTTGTAATACTCTAATCGGGAAACAACCAGAAAATATTCTTTAGGGCGATCTGAAACGTAAAACTTATCCGTACTAACAGGTGGATTAATAATTTTTATTGGTTTAGGCACCTTATACGTTGTCCGTAACCGCTCTGCCGTTTCATCGGTCATACCGACGTAGAAATCAGGGCGCTGTCCGAATCTAAAATCAACATCGCGCAGATAGCGTAACACACTGTCGAATGCACGCCGTTTCAGCGGGCCTGCTTCTGCATACTGTGCGTAGGAGTAAGGATCCCAAGCCAAGCGAAACGGCGTAAAACTATAGCTAATTACCAATGCATCTGGGCGAACTTTTACGTACTTAGCACAGTGTGTCCCCGACATCAATACCACGTCGAAATCAGTTAAATCATGCGACTGCATGGCCCAAACACCCAGCGGAAAGAATAGCTTCTTCATTAAATCGTCGGTTTTAACGATATGCTGAAGCCAGCTAGTTCGAATATCACAATTTCTAAATTCGGGAAAAGTCAGGTCAGGCTGATAGCATTGCGTATAAATCGGAGCTTTAGGAAAAGCTTTGTGGAAACAAAGGGCTACCTGTTCCCCCCCTGCCCGGCACATCAATCCATCCTGAACAAGCGCAATTTTCACTTCGTATTATTACTGTTTAATGCAAAGGTCGTAATCATCAGCAGAACGACGATGCACATTCGATAAAAATTAGCAAAACCTTATTGACCGCTACTCCGTGGTTATCGTTCATTGGCAAGTTGCTGGACTTCCTGCATGAATTGCTGTTGTGAGTGTAGCCAGTCGTATTGATGAACTTTACGTATGCCAGCTTCAACAAGTTGTTTCCGACAAGATGAATCTGTCAATACTCGCTGAATCCCATCTGCCAGATCATTTATGTTTGTAGGATTTACATAGAAGGCGGCATCACCACATATTTCGGGGATACTGGCGCGGTCAGAAGCTACTACAGGACATTGACATGCCATCGCTTCTAATGGCGGAAAACCGAATCCTTCATACAATGATGGAAACGCAAAGACACTGGCCATGCTGTATAATACAGGCAAGTCCTCATTTGCAACATAGCCCGAAAATACGATCCGTTTTTTTAAGACATCGTTCTGCTCTATTTGAGCAAATAATGTAGAATCACCTGTAATAAAACCATCTTTTTTACCTGCAATCAGTAGATAAACGTCAGGAATAGTACCTGCTAATTTCGCAAAGGCATTAATTAATGCTCGCAAGTTTTTGTTCGGTTTAACATTACCGACAAAAAGTATATATCGTTTTGGTAATTGATATTGCTCTCGCACACGTTGTTGGATATGCTCGTCCGCTATATACCGAAATAATCTCCTATCCAGACCAAGATATATTGTTTTAATTTTATCTTCTTTTATACCGGTATATCTGACAATTTCCCGTTCCGAAAATGTAGATATCGTTAATATTTTATCAGATTGCCATGCCGCAGCGTTTGTGACTAATTTGGCGTACATCCTCTGAGCAATGGTAAGAGAGCCTAAATGCGCCAGATGAAATACGTCGGGTATTGTAACAAGTCGCTTCTTAGCTTTAATTGGCAATAGAGGAATGTTGTAATGTGGCGACCAGAACAGATCACAAGCAGGAATTAACAGGGGCAGTTTTACTTGTTCCTGAACGGAATAAATAGGTATATCGGCTTCTATTAAATGCCATCTCTGGGGAAGCCCAAAATAAGGAACAAGCTCATTTTCCTTACCGATTAGTCCTACATTGATAGTATTATCGGCTAACAGAAAATCTATATATTTCCTGGTATAAACACCAATACCAGAGTTATTTACCATTCGAGCATCTACACAGAGACGAATCATATTATTTACTTAAAATTGAACGCCTTTTGTATAAAGAACTAAAAATAACAGAGCTATAAAATTTATAGGAAACATATATAAAAAGGGAAGAAACATACTTGTCACAAAAAATAATATAAACATAAGTCGTTGAATGCTCCGAGGTCGAAAAAGAAAGAATCGAACGAAAATAATAACTGTTACCAGTGTAAATATTACTGAAACAGGAAAGTAATTAATGTTTACAGAGACGAACCACGTTTCATGGAAAAGAATCGGCTGAAGCCAGGGAAGCCAATAAAAATTTAAACTGGATAAGCTGGAGTGCTGGTCAATCGACTCTTTCTTGGCTTCATAAATTTGAATAGCATAATCAAGATTAATTATAACCAGTAGCGCGATAAGACTTATTAAAATTATGAATAATGATATATGAAATAATCTATTTTTAGGGTTATTTAGAAACCAGTAAGCTATAAATACTAACAATAGTAAATATCCATTCAAAGAAATCGTCAGAAGAATGTTAATTATGTGAATGGCGACTAAGTAATACTGCTTATGCATCATGGCATATCCAGCCAGTAAAACAGTGATGATGGCAAATGTGTTAGGGTCGTCCCAAAGGCCGCCATAGCGCATCAATATTCCCTTAAACGCATGAAAGGGAATAATATCAAAAGCATAATAATTAAATATAACGAACCAGTTTGATAAAATCAGCACATATTGAGATGCGTTTAAAATTGAACTCATCTCATCAGCAAGGAGCTGAAGATCGGCTTTTTTTACAAAACCGAGTGGAAGAAGCAGCAAAGAGAAAACCACATATTCCAATTCATCGGTTGACACTTCATTATAAATCAGAATAGAACCACAATTAATGAATAGTACAAAGCCTATAAAAGCATGAAATAAAAGTAATTTAACGGGGATTTGGAATGTAAAACGACTTCTAAGGTAAATTAATCCAAGTAAAATAGCGATTAGTAAGTATTTACCAACCTGCCAGGAAAGAGGTGTTTGCTCATAGCCGCTTTTTAAGAAAGCACCGTGACTATATTTAAGTAAATAGCGATGGAAGTTATAACAGATTGATATTATAAATATTAGATACCACAATACCCGAACTAATGAAAAAGATCGGGGCAAAGGTAAGGCAACATTTATGTATGATTTATTCATCTACCGTGTTCTCTATCACCAAATGGGTATTCTGCCGATCTGAATCCTGCCAATTAATGTACCTATTTTCATTATAAAAAGGAATTTTATTTCCTGTTTCACTAATTAAAAAAGTTTGATTTTCAGGGCGCACAAATCTTTGGGCAAACTTACACAACAGTGCGTAGCGATTTATGCCAATAATGGCTTTTATAAAACGGGCTATAATCTGTATAGAATATAGTTTACGTTCAAAATCAGCAAAGTTTTCCTCATTTTGCTTGTGCCCTCCTTGTCTTGCAACCTTCGCTATTAGCCCATTTTTCGCTAATAGTTTATAAAACGAGGAAGAATCTTTGGTATTAAATGGTTTATCAAATGCATAATTTGATTCCAGAAGTCGTCGAAACAAACGTCGATGGAAATGACTTATAGAAGTACCATCATCAAATTTAGCGTATGAATATTCGTATAAACGGCTGTACTCGCCAATTGATTCGTCAGCCAACCGCTGTGCATAATAGTCGCTTGCCTCGGTCAGATCAGAAAATTTCTGTATGTATTTAGGTTGAAATTGATTTGAATTTGTGGCCCGACTGAAATTAAAATTGGAATAATGAAAAAACACCAGCGGCATAGCATCCAAGCCACTTATCCTGTTTTTCACCCAAAATTTTCCCTGTCGATTTTCAAGTTGGCGCTCATGCCAGTTCCAGATAGCTACATTATATCCCAGTCCTCTTTCTATATGTAAATCATTAATTAACGATGGCATAAAATCCATCCACTTCTGGTCGGTATGCAGGCCATCGATCTTATCGGCATAACACTGGTCCATCAAACGTATTTTCCACCATTCAACTATCCGACGACCACTTACACTGTTGGAAATAGCACAAAAACCAAAGTTAAATATACCCACATGCATCAGCATGCCCTCTGGCACCAGCCCTGTATACTTATTCTCTAATGTGCAAAAATGAGGAGTAACAACTAAAGCCGACTGCTCAAGGCGCTCAAAGACTGAATCCAGTTGCGAGAAGACATAAATATCTGGATCAAAATAAATAGCTCGCTGAAATCCTTGCTGAAAAAAGTAGTTGAATGCGAATGGTTTGAGGGCCGTACAAAATTCCGTTATGTTATACTTGAACGCAATCTCTTCCAGATTCTCTATACCTAACGCAGTAGCCGGAACAATTGGATAACGCTGTTGATCGAACAATAGCTTCCCATCTTCTTTATCTGCTACCACAACAAAGAAAGGCACATCAGGGTGCGTAAGCTTAATGGAATCCCCCAGTGCATTAGCCATTGGAAGATAGTTTTTGGCTACAATAGAAAAAATTACTTTATCCATGTCTTAAATTGAAACCAAATATACATTTAATTCACGGTTACATGGCTTATTACCTTCAAAAAGTACAATTATCACTTGAAAAACAATTGCATATTATCTATACAGCTATAAACGAACATGGGAAAATCAATAAGCCAGTCAGACGACTGGCTTATTGATTTTGAAACCCCTTATTTCTTTTTACGAATTATATTATTCTGTTGTTGCTTTAGCTTTGTTACTTCTTTTTTAAGTTGGATGAGATAGAGGGTCAACTCCTCCACCTTGGCCAACAACTGGGCCTGCATCTGACCCACATCCACCCCCTGCGCCACCACCTCCTCCGCCGAGGGAATCCCCCGCAGATGACCCCACCGACGAATGTAGGCCTCCACCGACCCCAGCGAGGCCAGCTCATACCCCCGCCCAAACACCCCGTCGCTCCACTCCGAAGTCGTCTTCACCGCCACCTTCAGCTTCTCGGTCAGGATCCCCTTGCTCACATACAGGTTGTAGTCCGGGGGCGTGCGACTCACCCCCTGCCCAATCACGACGCCCCCCTCGTTGAGATTGTACAGCAGCACACCCTCCTGCCGCCAGCCCTCCACTACCCCTGCCCGGGCACTGCCAGTGCTGCTGCCCAGAATCACATTCCCGCTCCCATCCACGGTCAGAAACTTGGTCTGGTTAGTCACACTGGCCGAGTTGGAACTTGTCAGGTTCTCCAGCCGAAGCCCCGAACTGCCCGCACTGCCGGTAGTGATGTGCAGTTTGTTGGTGGGGCTGCTGGTGCCGATGCCCACATTGGCCCCCGCTCCCAGCACGACCGCATTGCTCACGTTGACTTTGGCGTTGGTGCCAATGGCCGTCGCGTTGGAGAGGTTGCCCGCCCCCGCATCGGCCCGGAAGCCCACAAACAGGTTGTTGCCCCCCCCCGCGTTGGCCCGCCCGCTCTCGAAGCCGATGGCCATGTTGTTGTTGCCATTGACGCCCGAGCCGTTGCCAGCGTTGGCCCCGATGTAGATGTTAAAGCCCCCCGCCGAGTTGCCCCCCCCGGCGTTGTCGCCCAGAAAGTAGTTGCCCGAGCCGGTGGTGTTGAAGGCCCCGGCGTTGGTGCCGAAGAAGTAGTTCGACGAGCCGGTGGTGTTGTTGAGGCCCGCCTGCACCCCAATGAAGGAGTTGAAGGTGCCCGTCGTGTTGGTTTGCCCGGCATTTGAGCCAATAAATGTATTAGCCGAAGCCGTATTATTGAAACCCGCGTTACTACCAATGAATGTATTTGTACTGGCACTGGTATTGGTCCAACCTGCGTAGCTACCTATGAAAATATTTGTATTACCAGTCGTGTTATTGTTGCCAGCACTATATCCTATAAATGTATTATTGTTGGCATTATTATTAGTTCCGGCAAACGAACCAGCAAATGTATTGTTATTACCGGTCGTATTATAAGTCCCGGCAGCATGACCAAGAAATGTATTTTCTGTGCCTGTGGTGTTTTTATTACCCGAAAAGACCCCGACGAATGTATTGTAGTTAGCCGTCGTGTTACTCACCCCGGCCTCGTAACCAAAAAAACTATTGTAGCTCCCAGTCGTATTGGCCCCGCCTGAATTAGCACCGAAAAATGCGTTTAATGAGCCATTATTGTTCTGCCCGGAGCCTATACCAAAAAATGCGTTATTATTACCTGTTTGGTTATAGGTGCCGGCAGTATGGCCAAAAAAGGAATTATTCCCTCCTGATGTGTTAGCATTTCCGGCAAACGTGCCCATAAAGGCGTTATTGGTGCCTGTTGTGATGGCCTGCCCCGCTCCAAAGCCAACAATGGCATTGTAGGTGGCGCTGGTGGCAGCCGTTCCGGCGCTTTTGCCCACAAAAACGTTCCCACTTCCACTCATGGAGCCATTACCGGCCTGAACACCAACCAGTACATTGTTCTGTCCCGGAGACGATTGACTGGAAGAAACTATTGTGTTATTCTGGGCATTTGCTACTATGGCATTTACTGTAATGCCCACAATTATGATGGAAAAATACTTTCTCATACCTGTGTATACGATTACGTTAATAGTTGGTTTTATACACAACGATACGAAACTATTTTAGTTTTACTAAAATGTATCTACATATATAAAGTGGGTAAATTAAACATTATAAATATGTCTTTATATAAACTCACATAAAGCGGCTTGAACTTACAAGATCGAGTACGGATTTCCCTGCCCTCAGTCTTACAAGTTCAAGCCGCTTCAGTATGCTGCTAAAATTTCAAAAAGTTAGCGTCTCTGATCTAACAACCGGTGCAACTGATTGACGATTGCCTTACGTTCACGTTCGGCTTTAGTGCTTCGCTGTTGAAGTAGATCGTTTTGCTTTTTAAGTTGGATGAGATAGAGGGTCAACTCCTCCACCTTGGCCAACAACTGGGCCTGCATCTGACCCACATCCACCCCCTGCGCCACCACCTCCTCCGCCGAGGGAATCCCCCGCAGATGACCCCACCGACGAATGTAGGCCTCCACCGACCCCAGCGAGGCCAGCTCATACCCCCGCCCAAACACCCCGTCGCTCCACTCCGAAGTCGTCTTCACCGCCACCTTCAGCTTCTCGGTCAGGATCCCCTTGCTCACATACAGGTTGTAGTCCGGGGGCGTGCGACTCACCCCCTGCCCAATCACGACGCCCCCCTCGTTGAGATTGTACAGCAGCACACCCTCCTGCCGCCAGCCCTCCACTACCCCTGCCCGGGCACTGCCAGTGCTGCTGCCCAGAATCACATTCCCGCTCCCATCCACGGTCAGAAACTTGGTCTGGTTAGTCACACTGGCCGAGTTGGAACTTGTCAGGTTCTCCAGCCGAAGCCCCGAACTGCCCGCACTGCCGGTAGTGATGTGCAGTTTGTTGGTGGGGCTGCTGGTGCCGATGCCCACATTGGCCCCCGCTCCCAGCACGACCGCATTGCTCACGTTGACTTTGGCGTTGGTGCCAATGGCCGTCGCGTTGGAGAGGTTGCCCGCCCCCGCATCGGCCCGGAAGCCCACAAACAGGTTGTTGCCCCCCCCCGCGTTGGCCCGCCCGCTCTCGAAGCCGATGGCCATGTTGTTGTTGCCATTGACGCCCGAGCCGTTGCCAGCGTTGGCCCCGATGTAGATGTTAAAGCCCCCCGCCGAGTTGCCCCCCCCGGCGTTGTCGCCCAGAAAGTAGTTGCCCGAGCCGGTGGTGTTGAAGGCCCCGGCGTTGGTGCCGAAGAAGTAGTTCGACGAGCCGGTGGTGTTGTTGAGGCCCGCCTGCACCCCAATGAAGGAGTTGAAGGTGCCCGTCGTGTTGGCTGCCCCAGCACTAAAACCAACGAATGTATTAGCCGAAGCCGTTGTATTTTGACCAGCCTTACTACCAATGAATGTATTTTGTGCGCCTGTAGCATTTGCAGCTCCCGCCAGTGATCCTACAAACACATTGCCGTAAGCGGTGGTATTATTTGCCCCGGCATCTGACCCTAAAAACGTATTGTCATAGCCTGTATTATTTGCATAACCAGCACCAGCTCCTACGAATAAATTATGATGACCAGTGCTGTTGAAGTAACCCGACCGATAGCCGCCGAACATATTATTGTATCCTTCCGTGTTTGAGAATCCCGCTCCATTACCGAAGAAAGAATTGTTATTTCCTGTTGTGTTTGCATTCCCGGCCTCATACCCGATGAAACTGTTATAACTGCCAGAAGTATTGACTTTACCCGCTCCACTACCTACAAAAGCGTTCTGCGTTCCAGCCATATTTAGGGTTCCGGCGCTTCTTCCCAATATCAGATTACCCGCCCCGCTCATATTATTATTACCGGCTCCAATACCTACCAGTGTGTTGTCTGAACCTCCAGTGGTGGTCGAAGTAGGGGTGGTAATCACAATATTTGTTTGAGCCATCACTTTCACAAACAAAGTATTGAATGCTAATAAGCTGATTAGTATCGACTGCTTCATAAGTATAAAATGTTTTAACTGGTACTGATAGCATATGATATCAATAACTATAGTTCATGCAATAATCATGCTAAATTAAAAAACGAGAAGTGTTTAATTTGTAAGAATCGTTTAATACTATTTCTTCTTTGTAGTAATATGTAAAATTTTAATTAAAAAAGTAGCACATTTACGAAACAGTGGTGGTTTGCTCTCAAGAGCGAAGAGTTGACTTAAAGCGCCCTTCTTTGATTCCGACAACTTATTCTCGTATAAATCAGCAAAGCTGCGAGCCTGACGTATTTCTGGTATTAAAAAAAACTTAAATTGTTGATTATCAATTAAAAAGGATAAATTCTTTCTTAGACGCCATGCCCATGTGACAGCGTCATTATTTGTTACATTGGTTAAGTGCTGTCTATATAGTATAGTAGGAGTGCTGATAAACGAACATCGTCCAATGCCATAGGCAACACAGGCAATCCAGAAGTCATGCATCAGCACATCGCCAGGCATTCGAGCCACTTCCGTCATCATGGGTCGGTTGATTAGCATAGTACAACCCGTAACAATATTTCCGTAGATCAATGATGCAAACGTTTCTTTCTGGGGCGCAAGCCGACGGTGCTGCCAGTAGGAGACAGCAATCAGGTTTAAATCCTGATCAACTACAGTAAGATCTGTAAATACCATTGCAGGCAACGAACCATCTATTTTCCGGATCTCAGCAATTGATTGAGCTAGTTTCTCAGGAAGCCAAACGTCATCCTGGTCACAGAAAGCCACATAATCACCCGTGCATAAGGTTACTCCCTTCTGAAAATTTTTTATAACACCTAAGGATTCCTTATTTGAATGGATTTGAATTGGAAGTCTGGCACAATAGTTAGTAAGAATTTCTACCGTATTATCAGTTGACTTATCATCACAAGCTACGATTTCAAAAGGCAAAACAGTTTGCTGACAAAGCGAATCCAGGAGTTGCGGGAGGTATGTTGCGCCATTATAAGTAGCTAAAACTACCGATATGCGGGATTGCCCAATTGTAACTTCGTTCACAGGTCGAGCTTGCCTAAATTTCCTTTCAAATAGTCTTTTATAGCTCGACTGACCAACCTCAATCGGATTATTTTACTGTCTTCAAATAAGAGTATAGTAATTAAATCAGTGAGCATTGCTCTGTAAAAAAATCGCGTAATCGATACTGGCAGTGTTTGTCTATACTGTCTTAGTACGAATAAACTGTTCCGAACTTTGTAATACATCCTCACTGCACTGTGCGAAGGCCATCTTCGAATGAGATGACCAAATAAATGCGCCTGTTTTTCATGTCCAAGCCGATGACCCAGGGCCAAATAATTTATTTCAAATATCTTAAATCCGTTGCGGATTAATCGAAAACAGTATTCATGATCTACCCAATCAATAAAAAGAGAATCCATAAAAGGTCCACAAGCAACATAAGCCTCTAAATTTAAGAAGCTACCCGAGGTTATTGTAAACCACACTGAAGAGACTGATTCACTTACCCGTTCTGGAATTGACTGAGATCCTACAATACCGATCTGATCAGCAGGGTGATTAGTAATGAACTCCAGCATAGTATCCAGCATTTTCGCTGGAACCTGAGAGTCGTCATCCATGGTTAACAGAAACCGATAGCCACCCTGAACAGCAGCTTCAGCCGCTCGATTAAGAGCATAAGCGACTCCTTTATTACCATTACAAGCAACATACGTTATGTTAGGCAGCGTCTGTATAGCTTTTATTAATTGCGGGTTTGGTGTATCTGAATTATCAACAACGAATAAGTGATCTATCTGATCAATGTATGTTGCAATGTTTTGAACGACCCGCTCCTCCGAATTATAAAGAATAACTGAGCCCGCTACACAACGTTTAGTAAGTATGGAGGCCTTCGGACCGATTTGTTCCAGCATATATAAAAAATAAATTAGTAACTAAGCTACCCGAGTGGCCACACCAAGATATTGGTGCACAAAAAACTCTTCAAATAGCCTACCAGTTAGTAAATTAAAGGCTTGAACCTTACGACTGAATTTGTATTTAGGGTGGTAATCAATCGGAACAACCTTTTGAAGTTTTAATTCTGCAGTGTTCAGCAATTCTACTACATTTTTACGGCAAAAAAACCGAAGATGTGTCTTATCCAGAATACCGCCCTCTGGGTCATAAGCGAAATTGCCATTACCGACAATTTTGTATAACGCTTTATAGTAACGAATATTAGGTACACTAATGATAAACGTTCCACCAGGCTTAAGATAATAAGTCAATTTCTTCACAACCTGCCAGGGGTCAACTAAGTGTTCGAGCACATCGCCACATATAACCGTGTCGAAATAGCCTTCTGCAAACGGCAGGTCTTGTTTTTCAATGTCCAGAATGAGAAATTGATCAATAAAGGGATGATTTTGATTTGTCTTTTCCAGTGCAAACAAGTCTACTCCAATAGCTTCCTTAACTAATTTGCGTTCTTTAACCGCTACCAGTGTATCTCCCCCCCCAGCGCCGATCTCAAGAATCGTCTGGTTAGGGAAATCTGGCATTAGGGAAATCAAATCTTCCCGAACATTTGTGTAATAAGTGTTTGCTTTTTCGCTGTAGTACTGCATAAATGTAGATTTACCAGATTGTCGGACGTCTCTTCAATTTCAGTTAGACATGCACTAATTTTTTTCGTTTAATAGCTAACAGCACATGCAGTGATATAGTAACAATTGCCTGAATGACAATCATACAACTAACCGCTCCAATAACACCCCATACATAAACCAATATTGTGCATAAAATAAGGTTTATTACAGCCGATCCGTTAAAAACTGCAGCATACTCTTTTTTATAGTCATATGCCAAAAGAATTTGATAGGCCGGTATGTTCAGCGAAACGATAAAAGGTACTATAATTATAAAACGAAGAATATAAGCCGTTTTTGGCTCATAGTGTCCCACAATAAAGTACACAAATCCATCAGCAAAGGTATATACGAATAAGCAACCCGCTGCTGTTAGGCCAATTAGGGGCAGTGTTGTCTTCCAGACAAATCGACGTAATTGCTGGTAGGTTCCCTGCGCCAGTCTGCATACCGATGGGTAAATGGCTTGCGAAAACATTCCCAGGATTGTCCAGGCCACGAACACTATCTTTTCTGCAACACTGTAGTAGCCAATCTCAATGTTAGAGACAAAAAAGCCTAAAAGCAGTACAGTAGCGCTATTGGCTATCGTGAGCGCCAGATTTGACGAAAAGAAATACCAACCGTCACGCAGTTGTTCCCAAATATCAGCTAAGGAGGCTATTCGTAAATTCATCCGGTATTTATTGATAGCCAGCCGGATGCTGTATAAACCAGATAAAATGTTGGCTACTCCATATGACCCCAGCACGAATATATAATCCTGCTGGCTCTTAACGAGCAGAAAGAGTAGAATCAACTGAATAACCTTAGCAATTACGTTGGTGTAGGTTATATACTTCATCTGCTCAAGCCCCTGAAAGAACCATACCGGCATCAGAGTATTACCCAGCACATACAACATTCCAATTAAATAGGCCATTGATTCATGCTGAAACCGCTCAATAGTACTGCAAAAAACTACCATCATTACTGTACTAACGAGTAATAATGTCAGCTTTGTGGTCATCACTTTACTAAACAACTGAGAGAGTTTAGTTGGATCATCGCGGTTGAGAGCGACATGTCTGGTTGCCGATAGATTAAATCCATAATCAACTAAGGCAATTAGATAAGTTAATACAGTAAGGCCATAGGAAATAACACCAAATTTTTCTAATCCTATTACGCGAACTAAGTACGGAAATGTGATGAGTGGAATAATGAAATTGGTAATCTGTACAAGAGCAAGAGCAACAAAGTTTTTTACAACGTCGCTTTTTAAAAGTTGTACATTTTTTATTTTTGCTATTCCTACCATTCGAGAGAAATTATCCTATATCCTTAGTAAACAGTCAGTTATAATCACAGTTTATTAAATACACAGAATTTGCATTGTAAAAATACAATACAAAAGTAATGGGATAATTTGGTTTCCTGTTATAGAGCATCCGTTATTGTTTGGTTTGTAAAGGCATAGCTGCCTTTGCTTCTGTACGGTTTTGCAATGCTTTACCGCCCCAGCTACCACCAGCAGCACGGTGGAATAGGTTAGGGGCGACATTGTTCTCGAAACTATTTTGCGAATTGACATCGCCCCAGCACTCATCATTTATGCCTGTGCGAAAGTCCCGAATGGTATTACCCCGAATCGAATTATGTTGAGCAGGGTAAGCGGGTGAGCGAAAATAAACGAATATACCACCCCGTTCGCCCAGCGCTGATTTGTCAACACCCCGGTGCACAATCATATTTCCCTGAACGAGACTGCGACTGGAGCCTTCAAGACTTATTCCTGTTGGGTTAACACCCGCAATAAGCGGATTATTAACAATCTGAAACTGGTTGTTTTCCAACACGCGAACTGGCATGCCATTTTTGCCCTCAGTGACAATGGTCACCCCCTGCACCAGCACATCCTGAACAACATTGGTACCAACCGTTACCAAACCGCAGGAATTCAGCCCTTTTGTATTAATAGACCCGCCAATAAAAGAAATTTGTTTGCTCAGGCCCTCACCACACAAGCCAATTCCGTGCCCGTAATTTACACCCTGAAAAACCCGGTTCTTCGCGAATGTAATACGCTCACTACCATAGAAAATTGCTAATCCATAATTTTTACAATCGCGGACGGTGTTCCCAATGGCTGAGCAGTTAAACGAATGCTCGAAATCTACCCCTACATCCTGACAGATTTCCGTGGTATTATTGGAGACGATAACATTGCGGCCCCGGTTTCCCCAGATACCGCCCGTTACCCGTCGAACCCGGTTGCCGCTTATTCGTATATTCTCGCAATATCCATTGGTTTCGTCGCCCCACCATTGAATGCCGTGCATAGCATCTTCTACGTAACATCCTCTTACTTGGATGTCCTGGGATATGACCAGGTTAATTCCCTGATACTGGTCGATTCCCTTAAGCCCGCAGCCGGACACTTGTACTTTGGATAAACTAATGTTCCGTGAAGCTATAATCTGTATGCCCTGTTCTGCCGTATTTCGAATTCTAAGGCCACTAACACTCACGTTGCGCGCTGAATCCATACGTACACCCGTACCTTGCCTGCGCTGGCTTTTATTACCATCAATCAAACCTGAGCCTTTCACCTGAACGCCACTTGATAGAAAGAGTACTGGCAGCGGTCTGTCTGTTGGTAGTCCTCTGAGCGTGGTTGTAGAGTCGATAGTTATCCGGGTTTGCGCTGGCACATTTAGTGTTCGAACATTAAATATACCAGCAGGCAGCTTAACTACTTTTCCCGCGTTTTTAGTCAACAGCCGCTGAATCAGGTCGGTATGATCCGTCAATAAATTAGTTGTAGATACGCTGAATAGAGGCATAGCAAGGCGGATAACTCCCAAATATCGGCAATGAACCCCTCACTTCTATTAATTCCTTTGGATTTCAAGCGTATGGCCCGTGTAATGTCGGACTACTTTGCTCCGATGATTTTTACTGTTTCTGTCTGTAGTCTTGCTTCTACCATTAATTGAGCTACATCTGCCATTGAATGGCGTGCTTTCCAATTTAATTGCCGGAAAGCTTTAGCCGGATTAGCGTGGCCTTCAGCAATATCGGTCGGGCGAAAAAACGAGGAATCTATAGAAATGTGATCTTCCCATTTGAGGCCAACCATATCAAACACAACGCGGATAAAATCCCGGAGCTTATTGGTTTGGCCAGTTGCGATCACATAATCATCCCCCTGATTTTGCTGAAGCATATGCCACATGGCTTCCACATAGTCAGGTGCCCAGCCCCAATCACGGGCAATATCAATATTACCTAAGGTTAATGTTTCCTGGCTACCCCGGGCGATGCGGCATGCAGAAGCAACAATTTTTTGCGTTACAAATCGCTCGGGCCGCAGGGGCGATTCATGATTGAATAAAATACCGGTGCAGGCATATAATTGATAGGCTTCCCGATAGTTCGCCACTTGCCAGAAGGCAGCAGCTTTAGCTACTCCATAGGGGCTGCGCGGTCGAAATGGGGTATTTTCATCAGCCGCTACATTACCTGTATCACCAAAGCATTCGCTGGAACCCGCACTGTAAAATTTAATGGCTAAGTTACTGAACCGAATGGCTTCCAATAAATTCAACGTACCTACGCTGATGCTTTCGAGTGTCTCGACAGGTTGCTCAAACGATAAACCAACTGAACTTTGCCCAGCTAAATTATAAACCTCATCCGGTTTAATTTTAAGCAATGCCTGTAATACACTACGAAAATCATGGATGCTGATCGAGACGCACTGGACGGCCTGTCGAATAGATAATCGATCTAAGTTGCGAAATGACGACATCTGTGCATCCCGCGAACTACCATATACTTCGTAGCCTTTATCCAGCAACAATTTAGCCAGATATGCCCCGTCTTGGCCTGATATTCCACATATTAGCGCTCTCTTCATATAGTAAGCCTAGACTTTGGAGTAATAAATTTTTTACTCAGGAAGACGCACAATCCAAGTATGGCGCCTACCATACTAAACCCAATAATTAATACGGTTCGGTTAGGGCCGCTTTTTCTGAACGGCACCTGAGCAGGTTCGAGCACCTGAAAAACAGGCGATTCTTCATGAACTTTAATACGCGCCTGTTCTAACTGCTTGGATAGTTCGCCATAAACCCCCTGAGCCAGTATATAATCGGCCTGAAGTCGCTGCTCTTCAATCTTAGCTGTGTTTAAAAATAGATTTCGGTTACGGTCCCGATAATACGATAACCGCTCTTCAGACGCTTCGTAACGTCGGCGAGATTCGTTTACCTGCTGACTAAGAAATTCCACCTGCTGACGAGCTTTTCCCGTACGATAATCGGTGACGTAGGAAGTCAGGTAATTAAGCGTTTGGCTGGCAACAGTGGCTGCCACAACCGGGTCCGGCATTTTAGACGTAATGGTGATAATACCGGACTTTTTGTCCATTTCGGCGTTTATCCGTGCATTAATCTGTTTGCTAAAGGCTTCCTGCCGACGGGTTAACTGTAATGTAGGAACAGTGGTCGGTGGCGTGGTTTTATCAGCACCGCCATCTTGCCCCCCAAACAACCTGTCTATAGACCCATTAATACCACTATTAGCCTGCTCAGCTAAATAATCCTGCAATTTTTGTGGCTTCCGAGTTTCCGTGCTGGTAACTGGCTGACGAAGCAAGTGTAAACTAAACGGAACACTCTGAACAATGTCAGGGTATAAATCGGGGCGAATTGCTTCTGATGTATTATTTACATTGCCGATGTTAACTCCAGCCAATCCAGCCAAAGACTTTAAATCGCCTAATCCCCCACCTGGCCCAGCCGACGTTTTTAACTCGGGCATTACTTTCACTGTAGCCGTATATTCGTTCTGTTTAGAAAACGCATAGACAATACCAAGAACAAAAAAAATGACTGCCCACCGAATGACGCTCCAGCGACTGCTTTTTAGGATTTGTACAACCTCATCCAGTCGAATTTCGGGTTCGTCCTCGTTTTTGTTTTCCTTCCTGATAATCTCCGTAACCGACATGATAAAGGTATAAAAAGATGTTAACGAAGAAGAATATTAACAAGCGCAATGGATACAGTTGCCAAAAGCGACAGTATGCCAATCCGTTCAGCCGGGCTAAGCCGGGCCGAATCTATCGGTTTAAATGGCACTACAAGCGTTGATCCCGGCTCAATATGAGGCCTTGCCGTAAAAAATAGGAATTTATGGGTGCGGTCTTTTTTACCATTTGGATAGTTCACATAAGCTTTGCTTTTCCGGGCATTATCCGTAAAACCGCCTGCTTCGCTGATATAATCCTCAAATTTATAGTCGGCTTTATAACTTACGGACGACGGATTCAAAACCCCTCCCTGGACTGTAACTATCTCAGACCTGCGAGGGATCAGCAACGTATCGCCATCTTGTAGCAACAGATTTTCTTCAACACCCGGGTCGTCTAATACATTACGCAGGTCATTACCAATTAATTGTCCCCCCCTACGGAATTGAGCTCCTGCCATGTATGCCCCAGGCTTTAGTCCACCCGCCCGTTGAATAATGTCTGTAATCCGCTCCTGACGGTTGGCAATGGCATAAATTCCGGGCTGCATAATCTCTCCATAAACCATTACCTGACGCTGCGGTTCATAGTTAGCTGACGTGCGAACATAAACAATATCGAAAGGCTGAAGTCGGAATTCAGGTGCATTACCCTGTGTAGTTTCCATTGGATTAATCTGAAGATTACGGTCAACTGAGAACCGAAATATTTCCAGCATGGTCGTGCGTACACCAGCAGAATCCTGACGAATCCGACGAGCTACTTCAATCAGGGTTGGCTTGGCACCTTCCTGGAAACCACCCGCCCGGGCAATTAAATCAGGGACGCTCATGTTGGCAATGAACGGAATAGTATCGGGTTTGTTAACCGCGCCTTCAACTCTTACGTAGTACTCTTCGCGTAAGTCTCGAATGGATAAGATGGTCAGGCTGTCCTGCCGCAGCAAGGATATGTCGGGAATGTCGCCCCGCATGAGTTTTCCCAAATCGAAGGACAGGTTTTCCCGATCCATGTCGGGACGCTCGCGCGTAATACTGGCCCGGTTCATGAACGCATCTTTCTGAAGACCTTCAGCCCGATTGATTAATTGACGAACCGTCTCTAGACCCGGCTCCAGCGAATAATCACCAGGCCGCATCACGGCTCCGGCTATCTGAACACGGTTTTCATAACGATCCAGGATTTTACCAACCTCGTACTTATCACCCCGCTGCGGTACAAAACCAGCAATTTGCTCTTCGGTAATGGTTACAATCCGGCGTTCGCGGGACGTATTGCGTCGTAGCGTAATGGACGCCCGGTAGGCATCATCGGCAAAGCCACCGGCAAAGCTCAGTAGTGTCTTTAACGTTTCGCCAGGCAGTACTTCAAAAATAGCTGGTCGGCGAACCTGCCCAGTCAGTTCTACACGGGTATCGTAGTCGGCTACACGAATGACATCCTGATCGCGTAACATAATATTGTCGCTCTGGTCGGCACGAAGGATAAAATCGTAGAGGTCTACGGTACGCACAACCCGATTGCCCCGTACAACCTGAATTTTGCGAAAAGAACCAGTTTCTGGATTTGGCCCACCCGCCAGATATAGGGCATTAAAAACGGTCCCGAGTGATGAGATGGTATAAGTACCCGGCCGGACTACTTCGCCGACAAGCGTAACGCGAATGCTTCGAATATTAGTTAAGGATGCATTAGCCGTAGTTCCACTCCCTTTCAGACCAAGTCCCTGATATCCTCCTTGCCGCAACCGGCTAATAATCCGTTGTTCAGCTTGCTCAATAGTCAGTCCGCTTACGAAAATGGGAGCTAAATCCGGTACTTTAACGGTTCCATCTGGACTCACTTTCAATTGAAATTCACCAGTCGATGCGCCTGAAATATCAATTCGAATCTCATCATCTGGCCCAACAACGTAGTTTCGGGGGGTAGCAATACGCAGATTAGGCTCAAATGACAATTTGGCATTGGCGAATAATGACGCACCAAATACTTTTAATTTTCGGCTTGTATCGACAACGACGGCTGTTGTCGATAAAGGAAGCGAATCAATTATTCGGCCTGAAAGATCGGTGGGTAATGTTCGTCCTTTAAAACTTTCGGGAGGGAGTTGATTTTGGGGTAGCGACGTTAATGTACGGATTTGTGCCATCCGCTTCCGCATTTTGGCGATATCATCCAGCGTATAGCCCTGCGACATAGCGGCCTGCTCAATTTGGGCTTCGCTAAGACCACTGGCCTGCGCTTTCCGATAAAAGTTCTGTACATCCTCGTCACTCAACTGATCGACTCGTGAGCGGGGTCGCTGAGCAATTGCCTGGTATGATCCTGTCAGTAAAAACAGCAGGAAAATAATATGGTGGGGGCGAATACGATGAATAAACTGTGACAATTTGTCCTTACTAAACATAAACAATGGCTGTTGGGCCAAAATTTGAAACGCAAAAGTAATGGATTCCTTTTAAAACATCGTTCCCATACAATAAGGTGTGTCTGTCAACGAGGTAGTAGGGTTGTAGTCCCACTGTAATGCACTAAATTTGTAGGAAAAACGAGTCGATAGAGATTTGTCAGTGGGTGTAGAGATGATTCTGCCCGAGTTTTGACGCTTATTGACGAACGAATTTTGACCAAAACAGAATGATTAACTTCATAGCTAAATTTTTCGGCACCAAATCACAACGGGATATAAAGGAGTTATTTCCGTATGTAGAGAAGGTGAATTCCGAATTTGCCCAATTAAAAGATTTGTCGAACGACGAACTCCGTCGTGTATCTGCCGAACTGAAAGCGCAGATTGCCGCCGAGTTAGCTGATATTGACAACCAGCTCGCCGAACTGAATACGCACGCCAGTGACCCTGACGTAGATGTTAACGAGAAGGAACGTCTTTTTAACCAGATCGACAAACTCGAAGTGGACCGCAATACCGAACTCGAACGCGTATTGCTCGACATACTTCCCCGTGCCTTTGCTGTTGTGAAGGAGACGGCCCGGCGATTCACAGAAAATGAGCAGTTGACCGTTTCGGCCACCGACTTCGACCGCGAAATTGCTTCTCGTAAGAAAAACGTAGTCATTGACGGCCAACAGGCGCATTGGGCCAATCGCTGGGATGCCGCCGGAACGCCCATCAAATGGGATATGATTCACTACGATGTGCAAATCATTGGTGGTGTTGTGCTCCATCAGGGTAAAATTGCCGAGATGGCTACCGGTGAAGGGAAAACGCTGGTCGCTACCTTCCCGGCCTTCCTGAACGGCCTGGCCGGACGGGGTGTGCATATCGTAACAGTAAACGACTACCTCGCCAAACGTGACTCGGAGTGGATGGCTCCCCTGTTTGAGTTTCATGGCCTGCGCGTCGATTGCATTGACAAACACCAGCCGAATTCCGAGCAGCGCAAACATGCTTACTTAGCCGATATTACCTACGGTACCAATAACGAATTTGGTTTCGACTACCTGCGCGACAACATGGCCCGCGAAACGGGCGAATTGGTACAGCGTAAACACCATTATGCGATGGTGGATGAGGTCGACTCCGTACTGATTGATGACGCCCGTACTCCCCTGATTATCAGCGGTCCAGTGCCGCGTGGCGACGAGCAGGATTATATTGAGCTGAAGCCTCGCGTAGCCCGCGTGGTGGAAGCCCAGCGCAAGTTGGTGTACGATTACCTGAACGACGCGAAGAAAAAAATTGCGGCTGGCGATGAAAAAGAAGGGGGCCTATCGCTTTTCCGGGCGCATCGGGGCCTGCCCAAACACAAGCCGTTGATTAAATTTCTGAGCGAAACGGGAAACAAAGCCCTGTTGCAAAAAACGGAAGCCATTTATCTGGCCGAAAACCAGAAACTGATGCCCGAAGCCGATGCACCGCTCTATTTCACCATCGACGAACGGCACAACAGCATCGACCTGACCGAAAAAGGCATTGACTACATTACCGGCTCGGGCGAAGACCCTAACTTCTTTATCCTGCCCGATCTGGCTATCGACCTCAACGCCATTGACAAAGACGGTGAATTTTCGGAGCAGGAAAAAATTCTACATAAAGAAGCTGTTGTTCGGGATTATGCGGTAAAAACTCAGCGTATCAATACAGTCAACCAATTGCTGAAGGCGTATACCCTCTTTGAGCGCGACACCGAGTACGTCATTATGGACGGCAAGGTGAAAATCGTGGATGAGCAGACGGGCCGCATTATGGAAGGTCGTCGGTGGTCGGATGGGTTGCACCAAGCCGTTGAAGCGAAGGAAAACGTGAAGGTAGAAGACGCTACGCAGACCTACGCCACCATCACGCTCCAGAACTACTTCCGCATGTATCATAAGCGGGCGGGTATGACGGGTACGGCCGAAACGGAAGCCTCCGAATTCTGGCAGATTTACAAAATGGACGTAGTAGTGATTCCCACTAACCGACCCATCAGCCGAGCCGACGAAGAAGACAAAGTGTATCGGTCGGTGCGCGAGAAATATAATGCCGTAGTTGATGAAATTACCAGCTTAGTCGAGAAAGGGCGTCCGGTACTGGTGGGTACAACCTCGGTCGAAAACTCTGAACTGTTGAGCCGGTTGCTAACGCTTCGTAAAATTCAGCACCAGGTTCTGAACGCTAAATACCACCAGCGCGAGGCTGAAATTGTGGCCTCAGCCGGGTTGCCCGGAACGGTTACGATTGCCACCAACATGGCCGGTCGGGGTACAGACATTAAACTGACGCCTGAATCGCGGGGGGCCGGTGGACTGGCTATTATTGGTACTGAACGCCACGAATCGCGCCGGGTTGATCGTCAGTTGCGCGGTCGGGCGGGTCGTCAGGGTGACCCCGGTACGTCACAATTCTTTGTCTCGCTTGAAGATAGTCTGATGCGTCTGTTCGGTTCGGAACGGATTGCGAAGGTGATGGACCGGATGGGTCTGGAAGAAGGCGAAGTGATTCAGCACTCGATGATTACAAAATCTATCGAACGGGCGCAGAAGAAGGTCGAAGAAAACAACTTCGGTATTCGGAAGCGGCTGCTGGAATACGACGACGTGATGAATTATCAACGCGAGGCCATTTACAAACGTCGTCGGAACGCTTTGTTTGGCGACCGATTACCGCTCGATATTGCCAACACCATGTATGACGTGGTGGAGGAAACCGTCAATAATGCCGAGGGCAATTATGAAGAGATAAAGGTTCAATTGCTAACCACCCTTGGCTTCTCGCCCGACCTGGCAGCGGACGAGTTTGCTAAGTTGAAAAAAGCGGATCAGGTCCGGCGGTTATACGACGAAGCCGAAGCGCACTATCAGGCTAAAAACCACGCGATTGCCGACAAAGCTCTGCCTATTCTAACCCAGGTGCTAAACGAACAAGGGCATCAGATTAAGAATATCGTGGTCCCCTTCTCGGACGGTATGCACGAGTTGACGGTGGTTTCGGACTTACGGAAAGCGGTCGAATCGGGTGCCCGTGACATCGTAACGGAGATGGAAAAAGCCGTAACGCTGTCAGTCATTGACCAGGAGTGGAAAGAACACCTGCGCGAAATGGATGACCTTAAACAGTCAGTACAAAACGCCGTGTTTGAGCAGAAAGACCCCTTGTTAGTCTATAAGTTCGAGTCGGTTGAGTTGTTCAAGCGCTTCCTGAACAAAGTCAATTTCGACACCATCAACTTCCTGACGAAAGCGGACATTCCGGCGCAGGAACCCGAAGAAGTACAGCAGGAAATTCGGCCCGGCCTGGATTGGCAGGCTCCGGCGCAGCGTCGTCCGCAGCCGCAGCCTAAACTCTATACGAATATGGAGGATTTTGACGACGACCATCTCGCTACGGGACCTGAAGAATATGCCCGTCGTATGGCCGAAAACGATGCGATGGGTGCCGGTGCGCCACCCATGCCCCGGCAAGCGCCGGTGCGCGTGGCCAAAATGGACCGGAATGCCCGCGTTAGTGTGCAGTATGCCGATGGGTCGGTGAAACGCGACGTTAAATTCAAAACGGTTGAAAATGATGTGGTTAGCGGTAAGGCTATGCTCATTGAATAGCCTCGCCCAACTCTTGATAAAACGCCCTCTGAATGGTATATTCGGAGGGCGTTTTTGGTTTACGGTTTTCCGTTTACCGCATCTTGTGCTAAAGCTCTAATGAACAACGCTTTTTTTTCTCTCTTGCTATTCGGGCTGTTCTCGTTCCATCCATCGGCTGATCCTATTCGGCTGCGTTCGGAGCCAATACCGTTCATACCAAAAGAATTTTACATTGCTGCTGTTACTGACCAACGCGCCGAACGCGGCCCCATCGCTCGCCTGGCTTTGGTCCTTAATCAGCCTCCACAACCGGTTGATCTCGAACGTGGTGTGGCCGCCAGTTTCCTCCAGTTTATTGAGCAGGGGTTAAAACAAAATCGAAAGCTACGGCCCATTGCCATGCGCGTTCGCCAGTGTCGCGTGAGCGAAACCGCCGTCGGCAATCGCGTGACGGGTCAGATTACATTTGCCGTAACGTTTGACTTACTGGCTAAAGACGATGCTGGCGTCGGAACCAGTACACAATTGACGAACTATCAGGGGAATGCCAACTATGTACGTGCGCTGGGTTCAGGACCGGCATCGGTCGTTGAATCGACCCTCCGGCAGATATTAGTTGCCTCGCTTCGTAACCTGAATAATTATATGAATCGCGAAAGTGACCGGAACGAGAAATTAGCCAAAAGTCTTACTGTGAATTTTATTGACGACGACCGCATAACTCAGGACGATACGGTTCATTATAATACAGCCCGAAAGCTGGTTTGGACTGATTTCCGGGCCGATCCCCGAAAGGGTAGCCATTATGCCGCCGAGGTGTTTACCAGCTTTGCCTACGAAGGGAAGAGCAGCGTAAAAGATGGCGTAATTACTGTAAACCTGACAGCCAAAGCCTATGTGTTAAAAAACTCCTCGTGGGTGCGAGCCGACGCCAAAAATGCCTATGCGCTCAACCACGAGCAACGCCATTTCGATATTGCGAAAATTATTGTCGAGCGATTCAAGCGAAAAATTCAGCCCGATAGTCTAACGCTGGAAGATTATAACAGCATTATTCAGTACCAGTTTATTGAGTCATTCCGGGAGATGAACCGTATGCAGACTCAGTACGATAACGAAACTAATCATAGCATAAACCAGGTCGCTCAGGAACGCTGGAACCAGAAAATTGACGCCGAACTGCGTAGTTTTGGGGTTATAAAATGAGGAAAGTTCGCGTTCTGCACATTAGCACTGCCCACCCGCCCCACGACCCACGCATTGTATTCAAGCAGTGCCAGACGCTTAGTGAGGACTACGAGGTTTATTGCACGCTCCCCCACGCCGACCCAACCACTGCCCCAGCTATTCGCTTTATTTGGTTGCCTTATTTCAAGCGTGTTATCTGGCGAACTCTGTTCGTTTGCCCGTTAGTTTTGATTCGCGGCCTATGGCTAAGGCCAAAAATTGTGCATCTATACGTACCAGAGCTTATCCCGTTTGGGTATGTGTTTCGGGCGCTGGGAGCGCAGGTGATTTATGAAGTGCAGGAAAATCTGCACAAAAAAATGCACGTCAAAACGCTCAATCGAGGATTTCTGCTGGAAAAAGCGTTTCGGTGGTTCGACCGGCTGGCCCAGCGTCACTTTTACCTGATTTTTACGGAACATGGGTATTTAAGCACCTATTCACATTTAGCCAAGCCCCACGCCGTCATCTATAATTATCCTTCACTCCCATTTCTGGAACCATTCCGACAACCTTATCGACCCAATGCAGTCGAGCCTTCTTTTTTCTACATAGGCCTGCTCAGTTTCGAGCGGGCGTTCGATACGCTGATTGAAGCACTGGCTGTAGTGAAGACTTATTATCCAAACTTCGTTGTGCATTTATTTGGTCGGCGAACCTTTACCGATGCCGATTTGAATCAGCTTCCTCAATTTGACTCCGTCCGGGATCATATACGCTTTTACGGCTACACCGACCAGCCAACGGCTTTCTCGACAATCAGTGAGGTAACGGCCGGGCTGGCCCTGCTAAAACCTACCGGTGATTATACCGAATCGTACCCCACAAAATTATTTGAGTATATGGCACTCGGTCTGCCCGTTGTCACGTCCGACTTTCCGCTGTATCGGGATGTGGTTGAACAAAATAAGTGTGGAATTTGCGTTTCGCCTGATAATGCCCGGCAGGTTGCAGATGCCCTGATCTACTTAATTGAGCATCCAGACGAAGCCCGGGCAATGGGCCGGCGTGGTCGGCAGGCTACAGAACAGGCGTATAACTGGCATAGCGAATCGATAAAATTACTTAACTTCTATACCTGTGTACTCCATTCAAAACGACTAACTGACATTAACAGTTAATATAACTTATTCAATACGTTTCAGTATTGTTCCAATGTTTAATACCACGTTTTCCCGGAAGGATTTAACTTTAGGTACTAATTCAGGTTATACCTGCGTTAGTCCTATTTAATTGGCCTGATGTACATACATGCAGTAAGCCACTATCTGCCCGCGCAGGTGGTTGGCAATGAACATTTTACCCAGCTCAACGGTCTGTCCAGCGACTGGATTATTGAGCGGACGGGTATTCTGGAGCGTCGGAAAGCGTCTCCTGACGAGAATACAAATACCATGACGATTGAGGTTACTCAGCGACTCATGGAAAAAGTCGATTTAACCACCGTCGATTTAATTGTTGGAGCGACCTATACGCCTTACGATACCATTGTTTCATTAGCTCACGAAGCCCAGCATTTTCTCGGCATAGCTGACATTCCGGTTGTTTCAGTATCGACAGCCTGTTCGTCGCTGCTCAATGCCATTGAGGTAGTTGAAGGCTACTTTGCGCTGAACAAAGCCAGCCGTGCGCTGGTCATTGTATCGGAACACAATACGCTATATTACAACGAGACCGACACAATTTCGGGGCATTTATGGGGCGATGGCGCGGCCGCTTTGCTTATCACTAAAGAGCGCCAGAGCGAACATGATTTTGCGATCAAAACGCTGCTGACGGGAGGAGCCGCTCATACGCCCAAAGCAACAACGGCGGTGGTGATGAAGCCTGCACACGGGGGTGTTACGATGCCACATGGCCGCGATGTGTTCATTAACGCCTGTCAATATATGCCCAAAGCCAGTCTGCAGGTGCTTGAGCGTTGCGGATTAACATTGGCCGATGTCGATTATGTTCTGCCTCATCAGGCCAATCTGCGTATATCCCGCAACGTGATGAACACGCTTGGACTACCGGAAGAAAAACTGATCTCCAACATTCAACGCTACGGAAACACTGGTTGCGCGGGTTGTGCCATTGCCCTCTCGGAGAAGTGGGATACCTTCAAAAAAGGGCAGCGGATTGTCGTTACCGTATTTGGCGGTGGCTATTCGTTTGGCGCCATGCTGGTGGAAGTGTGAAAATAGTCGTCAGTCGTCAGTCGTCAGTCAATAGCCGCCAGTAGCTGACTAACGACTAACGACTAACGACTTCTACTGTGCTTCTCCCCGCCAGACGTTGTTTTTGCTGTTGATATCGGGGAGTTTCTGATCTGGATCGACTACCACTGTTTTCAGAGGTGAGGTTGAATTGTAGCGGAACGTCCAGGTGCCGCCCCGCTGCCAGATTTCGACGGGTAGATTTACGCGTCCTTTTTTGCCGTTGGCTTCCGTAACTTCGACCGTTGCGGGCATGGCGAATTTTTCGAGGTTTTCGATGGATATTAACGACCCTTTATCCGCCGAGCCATCAACATACCGTACTTCTTTTACGCTCTGGTCTAACTTCCAGGTTTCATAGAAATAGCCCCGCCAGAACCAACCTAAATCTTCGCCCGCGCCATCTTCCATACTACGGAAGAAATCATAAGGTGTTGGGTGTTTGAATGCCCAGCGATTTACATATTGTTTAAAGGCGAAGTCGAACCGATCATGGCCGAGCACAACGTCACGTAATAGTTGAAGCCCCTCGCCCGGTTTGAAGTAGGCCAGAATTCCCAGCGCACGCGGTTGCTGCACATCTGGGATGGTCATGATGGGTTCAGATGGGAAAAACAAGGCGGGAGCAATGTCGTGCATGGTGCCGCGCTCGCGGTTATATTCGCCGTTGTTGAAATTAGCCGTAGAGAGCTTATTGATAAATGTGTTAAATCCCTCGTCCATCCACGGGAATTTCCGTTCGTTATTGCCCACAATCATGGGGAACCAGTTGTGACCGAATTCGTGGTCAGTAACGCCCCAAAGCGCATCTTTTTTGTCTTTATGATCGCAGAAGATAATGCCCGGATACTCCATTCCACCCACGATACCGGCCACATTGGTAGCAACCGGGTAACTGAATTCGTAGATGTATTTGGAGTAGAACTCCACACATCCCTTCACATATTCGGTCGAGCGATTCCAGGAATCATTGGTAGCGCTTTCAGCCGGATAAACCGATTGCCCCAAAATGGTTTTTCCACTGGGCAGATTGATCCGGGCTGCATCCCACACAAAGGCCTTCGACGAAGCCCAGGCCACGTCGCGCGTGTTTTGGCAACGGAATTTCCAGGTCAGCGTTCCTGACTTTTTCGGGCGGGTATTTGCATTCGTTACGTCTTCTTTTCCCCGGATAATAACGGTTTTATCGCTTTTCTGCGCCTGATCTAAGCGTTTAATCTGCTCGGCTGTCAATACATCGTTGGGGTTGAGCAACTCGCCCGAGCCAACCACAATATGGTCCCAGGGTGCGGTGATGCTGTACTCGTAATCGCCATAATCGAGGTAAAACTCGCCTGCTCCAAGATACGGCAGCACATTCCAGCCTTCGATGTCGTCATAGACACACATGCGCGGATACCATTGGGCTATCTCATAAATGATTCCATCCTTTCGACGAAGCTGCCCCATCCGGTCGGAGCCGTATTCTGGAATCTTAAATGAATAAGCTACTTTCACTTTCACTACATCACCATTTGGTTTCACTGGCTCAGTCAGGCGAATCTGCATACGGGTATCGGTAATGGTGTAAGGAATGGTTGTAAACTTTCCCTTCCCCTGTTCAACCGTCACGCTTGAGATGGTCAGCCCACCCGCGAAGCCCAGGTTACCGAACCGGCCACCCGTAACAGGCGTGGTTTTCGAGGCTCGGGACGTATCGCTGAAGGCATTCTGGTCTAATTGCAGCCACAAATACGAGAGCGTTTCAGGCGAATTATTTTTATAGGTAATGGTTACTTCGCCCGTAATAGTATTCTGTTGATCATCAAGGGCTACATTAATTTGATAATCAGAGCGATTTTGCCAGTAACGCGGGCCGGGCGCACCACTGCCGGTACGGTAATCGTTACCGGGCTGCATGTTAAAAAGCGGATGGAATAAGGCAAGCGGATCATATTTAGACCCAACTGACGTAGCCCCTGACCCAACAAGAGATGGGCCGTTTTGGGCAAAAGTCGATACACTTACTGCCAATAAGCCAGCCCAGAGAGCAATTTTTTTCATGAAAGAAGAGAAAACAAACTATATAGTTTACAAATAACGGTATAAAGCCTTAAAATCAGATAAATGCTAAAACGTCAGGCGCAAATCAAGACCGTGGTGAACAAGCAGAAAGATGAACAAGCCCAGCCAGAGTATATCCACAAAGTGCCAATAGAGTGTAATCAGCTTAATTTTCAACCGATTGGGCGGGTTGACACTATAGACAAAGGAATCGACGTAAGGCCGACGGCGCAAAGCCTCTGTAAGCAGTGTGGCTAACAGCACAAGCCCAAGCAGTATGTGAAGCAGGTGAATACCCGAAATGATATAAATAAAGCTGCCCGCCGGGTTTCCCTCTAACCCAACCCCGGCCCGAATCATCTGCCGCCAGCCCCACGCCTGTAAGATCATGAACAAAACGCCAAGGCCGAGCGTCGTGGCAATGCTGGTCCGATACGACGCAAAACGCTCATGACGAAAGGCCTGCATAGCGCTGTTGAGGGTAAAGCTGCTTAGCAGAATAACGCCCGTACTAATCAGGAATACGTTAGGTAGCTTTATACTGGCCCAACCCGGCCCGGTCTGGCGCACTACATACGCTACCAACAGCATAGTAAATACCATCACGCTGCTGGCAATGCCTAACCAAACCATAAAGCGGAACGGCTCACGCCGTTTCGTTATGAAATTACTCATAAGGCGGGCTTGTGATTTGAGCCGGACCGACGACCCGACTCAAACCACGAACTGATTTACAGGTCTCCTTCCCAAACGCGATAGGTGGAAAATTGGTTTGGTATAACGATAGGGGCGTTAAAAATGCCATATACAGTTGAGCCAGAGCCACTCATGCTGGCATATACAGCCCCGGCCTCATAGAGTTGCTGCTTAATTTGGGCAAGAGTAGGGTATTGGGGAAAAAGGCTGTCCTCAAAATCGTTTTGGATAACGTTGCGCCAGGTTTCAACAGGGGACTGGAGTTGCTCAAAAAGGGATATTTCGGGTTGCCGGGGTCGAACGCCCGCGTAAGCTTCAGCCGTTGATATAGCCAGATTGGGGTATACCAGCAGAATATAATAACCGGTTAGATCAACAGAAATTCCCGAAAATACATCGCCTTTTTCCACGCAGTAGAGCGGGCGATTCTGGATAAAGAAAGCGCAGTCGCTGCCCAGTTGACGAGCGTAATTCTCTAATTGCGTACTACTTAGCCCCAATGCAAACCGTTCGTTCAGCAAACGTAGTGTGAAGGCAGCGTCGGCAGAACCACCCCCTAAACCCGCACCAATCGGCACAATTTTATGCAGGTGCATCTGAACCGGCGGCAGATCGAAATCGGCTTTCAGCAGGTTATAGGCCCGAACGCAGAGATTTGTCGTCAACTCGCCGGGAATGGGCAATCCACTACTACTAAACTGAAAGGTTTCGGCCGGAATAATCTCCAGCGCATCCTGCCACTTAATCGGATAAAAGCAAGATTGCAGATTATGAAAACCATCGGGTCGTTTCTCCGTGATACGCAGACCGAGGTTGATTTTACAGGACGGAAAGACTATCAATGATGAATGATGAATGATGAATGATGATGATTAAACGCTACCGAATAAAATATCATTCATCATTTATTTTATCTCCACCACCCGGAATTCTGTTCGGCGGTTGCGCTGGTGTTCGGCATCGGTACAAATAACGCCATCGGTGCAGTTGTTCACCAATTGCGACTCGCCCATGCCTAAAGTCGTCATTCGCTTGCGGCTAATGCCCTTCGAGACTAAGTAAGTAGCCACCGCCTTTGCCCGTTGCAGTGACAGGGCTTTGTTATGTTCTGCATCGCCCCGACTGTCGGTATGCGACCTGATTTCGATAACCAGCGAAGGATATTTCCGCATGGTAGCTACGACTTTGTCCAACTCGCGGGCCGCATCGGTGCGGAGACTATATCGGTCGAGGTCGTAATAAATATTATCAATCGTGACCACGTCGCCCACACTCAGCATCCGTAAGTCGGCGGCTACTTCTTTGGGCTTTGTCTTCTTAGGCAGTCGTTTAATCCGGTTTGTGTTTGTGCCAAAGGCTGGTTTAGAGGCTACCAATGTATAATCGCAACCTTCAATTAAATCGAAGGTATAGCGCCCATCCGGGCCGGTTACGTACTCAAGCTGTGTGCGGTCGCACTCGTTTCGGAGCCTGACCGTAACGCCTTCAATGGGCCGACGGTCGCGTTCGCCAACCACAACCCCCCGAATGCGGGAGTGAGTAAGTGGCGCATTGTTGAGCTCATTTAAGGCCCCAAGGGTGTCCACCACGACAGTTGGCTTTATCAACCCGATTTCCAGCCGACTGGGCCGGTCGTCGGTCATCATGCGGGTAGTAAACCCTACGGTGCTATTGATGTAGCCATCGCGGCTGGCCTGGAACGTGAAGGCGTTATCCCCTTCTAAGCAGATTCGTACAAAACCGTTTGAATCGCTGGTCAGAATACGATCAGGCCGGCCTTCGCTCCGTGCTCTAACCAGCACACTCACGCTATCTAACGGCTGATCGGTGTTGGTATCATACAGGCGGATGGTCAGGTCGCGACAGCCATATAGTGAACTTTCCCGAACGAACCGGTAAATGTCGTCGTTGTCATTGCGCCGGTTGCTGCTGAAATAGCCTCCCCGCCGGTTAGCGTCGGTAATAAAGCCGAAATCATCCTGGGCGGAGTTAATGGGCGCGTCCAGATGCTCGACGGTTTGCACAACCATACCGTTTGTCAGGCTGGCGAAAAATATGTCTAAGGCACCTAAGCCCCGGTGACCATCCGAAGAGAAGTAAATATTTCCGGCATCATCCACAAAGGGAAATAATTCGTTGCCTTTTGTGTTGATTTTCTCGCCCAGATTGACGGGCCGTGTCCATCGTCCATTCTGATTACGACTGACATACAGATCAGTACCGCCAAACCCGCCGGGCATATCGGACGCGAAATACAGATACTGCTCATCGCGGCTCAGGGTCGGGTGCCCCACTGAATACTCATCGCTATTGAAGGGAAGTTCTTCAATGGCCGACCACGCTCCGTTTTGCTGCGTGGCCGTATATAATTTAAGTTTATTGACGCCCTCTGAGCTCTGGCTGGAGCGACCGTTGTTGTAGTTGTTGCGGGTAAAAATTATGCGCGACCCGTCCCGCGTGAAGGTAGCCGGACCCTCGTGGTATTTGGTGTTGAGCGTGCGGCTGAATCGTTGGGATGGGTTCTGGTAGCGTTCGGTATAGCCTAAGCCTTCGGAAATAGCCGTGCCTTCATAGAAATTTGGCACGGTCGGCGAGTCGTTGGGCGTTGGTCGCGAATAACTGTCATCACCAACATAACGCTGAGTTTTCGGACGGGTGTCAGGCACTTTGCTGACACTACCATCGGCATTGATAATGCTACTTATTTTCAGGTTGTTACGACTTGGCACATAAAATAAATCCAGATAGCCCGAACCACCTCCACTCCCGGTGGTTTCGATGGCCGATCCTCCTTTTTTACCGGCCACATACACTAATCCATCCCGGTAGAAAGCCGGACTAAATTCCTCACCCGATGAGTTTAAGGCCAGCACTTCCAGCCGATAGCGAACCGGTTCTTTCCGTGCCGTGCCGGGTGGCGCAACCGGCGTTTGCCGAACCGGCTGCTGGTCTTTTAGCTGTAAGTATCGTTCATATTGCTTCTGCGATTCCTGAAATTTCCCATTACCAGCCAGTGTCTGTGCGAACTGCAAAATCTGCTGCGGGTCTTCTTCCCCGCCATTACTGGCAAACGCTTCGCGATAGTAGCGTTCGGCTTTGGGACCATCGCCCACTTTCTGATAGGCAAGGGCTAACCGGCCTTGAGCAGTGGCTTTCTGGGCGGGTGTAAGTTGATCGGCATGTTCCGTTAATAGTTCCGAATAGGCTTCTATGGCCCGACCATACGCTTTGTAATTAAGCAAACGGTCGGCCTGTTGCAACAACGAATCCGTCTGTGCCCAGGCTGTTGAACAGCATAGCCACAGCAATCCCCCCCAAAACCATATTATCCAATTCTTACCCATTGGTATTGTACTTCCATGCCTTGCGGCCCTAATATTGTACTCATTCGGCAAACGAAGTTGCCTTGAAAATCATTGCTAAAAATGTCATCGTGCCAGCGTCAGAAACCGCACGTATTCGCGGCCGTCGCTTAGGCGAACCTGATAATAATACGTTCCATCAGGTAATCCCTTTTTGGCATCCGCCAACGTCACTCCCTGATTTGGTGTGCCATCCCAGTCATTTTTATAGTTTGCATCCTGATAAACGAGATGCCCCCATTTGTTGTAGACTTCCAACTGAATCGTCAAGTCACGTGACACACGCTGAATAACAAAGCGGTCGTTCAGGCCATCTCCGTTGGGCGAAAAACCTTCGGGAATAAACACGGTTTCGCCCTCTTCAGGGCGGGTAGAATGCAGGGTTATGACGGTCGGCTCGTTATTGTCGGATGGGTTCCCATTCTGGTCGGGGTCAGCATCCAGACCATTAGTCGAGCGGTCGAGGTACACAAGCCCGTTTGCATCAACGGCCTGTACTACGGCTTTGTTGATAAACGTCAGTGTGGTAGCCGAACTCACATCCAATTGAACACTTAACCAAACCCGGCTTTGCTGCCCAGCCGATAGGTCTCCTCCAGCAATCACCGTCGTGTCGGCTCCACGACCCGAATAAGCTGGATTCACAATGAGATTGCTGTCGGCCCGAACGCGTACCGAGCGAACCTGAGCACCCGAACTCGAAAAGGCAACGTCTAAATCATCGCTGAGTTGCAGGTTTTTCAGGCTTTGTGCTCCGAAGTTCACAGTCGTCAATTGGTAAGTAAACTCAACCAACTGATTGCCGCTCTCCATAAACCAGACGGGTTCGCTTACTTTTTTGCTCAGCCCAATCAGTTCGCGGGAAGGCGCTGTTATGCTATGCTGGGTCAATGCGCCCACGCAGGGTCCATCGCCATCGGGGTCGGATGTTTGCAGTATAAACGTAGCCAGGCCGCGCTGCCGGTCTGTTTCGGATAAGAGGTAGCGGACCGTTAGACCAGCATCTGTAAACAGCCCTGCTCCTGCGCTTTGCCAGTTGGGTTCCTGAGCCGAGCCGCCCAATTGAGCTGTTAGTCGAACAACGCCTTTGCCCCAGTCGAGTGAGTCCAGCCGGATGGCAACGGTGGGTGGGTTGCTCAGACAGGGCGGAATACCATTCTCACAAGGTGTAATGTCTACTCTTACAGCCACTGGGTTTGTGTAACAACCCTCGGCATCACGCCCGAAAATGTAATACGTACCTGCCAGCACAGCCCCCGGCGATTGAACTGCCGGTGCCGCGAGCGATGGTCTGGTTCGGAATTGGTAATAGGTGCTTAATCCGGCATTACTGCCCGTGATTGCTTTCGACAAATCGGCGGTTTGAAACGGGCAGCCGTTTGTTAACGTAGTTAGCAGATTGAGCGGCTGACTGGCCAACCGCACGGCTACCGTTACCGCCGATGAGCTGTCGCTACGACACGAACCAATTTGACAAACGGCCTTATAAGCCGTTGTTTGCTCGGGCGTCACAGTCCTGATCAACCCTTCCCCCCCATCTGTCCAGTGAACCGTGCCGATGCAGCCTGATGCAGTAAGTTGAACTGCCTGACCCGCGCAAATTTCGCGTTTGCTGACCGAAACGGTGGGCATGGTGGGCGTTGCAACCTGCACAGACACAACAGCCGATGGATTGCTGACGCAGTTGTTCTGTTCGCAGGTCGCCTGGAAAGAGGTGGTTTGGCTTAACTGACCAATCCAGGTAGGGCCGGTTGTCTGGTCTGACCAGTGAACCAGTCCGGTGCAGCCGGTAGCTGTGAGCGTAACGTTGTCATTCATGCAGACCAGCTTCGACGAGGCTGTAACAACCGGCGGAGCGGGGGTATTGACTGTTATTTTCCATACTTCAGCGAAACAACTAATGCAGCCCGGCTGAGTACGGCAAATGGCGGTATATTTTGTCGTTTGCTGGGGTCGAACCTGTATAGTATTTCCTGTCTCGCCGTTCGACCAGATAACGGTTCCCGCGCAACCTGTGGCTGTGAGCGTTACAGGTTCACTACGGCAAACGAATTTAGCCGACCCGATTATGACGGGCGGAGCCGGACTGTAGCATGTATCGGCCTGTGGATAGGTAATGGCCATAGCCTGTGAAGTCACCAGAAACCAGACCACTATCCATCTAAAGTTGCCAATAAATTTAATTAGTAGCAGTTCCCCCATGTAGAAATGTCGATTACATCCTATTAGGACGAATATCATGCCAAGCCTACTTTTTAGGGGTTTACACTTAGATGAGTTCTATTAATTGGAAGATTTTCGACACAACTGCCTCTGTTTATTTAGTAAACGAGCATCTTGTCCTATGATAAAAAATGAGTCATTACATCCTCACAAACCATGCCAACCTTAATGAGGTTTCGTGCTGTTCGATTTATGGATTGCCCGCCAAAAGATGAGAGAAACCCGTTTTGAAAAAAACACCTGTGTAGTAAAAGATCCTAATAGTCTATAATGATAATTTATTGTTACTGCCATCCAGCGTAAAAACCCGGTCAATACTATCCGGTAATTCGCTTCGATTATGCGTCACAAATAGTATGGTTTTATTGGTAAAGCTATCAATCAGTTGCCGCGCTAACTGAATATGACGGTTGTCAATTGCCTGAAAAGGCTCGTCAAGTAACAAAACAGGCGGATTTTTCAGAACAGCACGAATGAGCAGAATTAGTCGCTGTTCACCCGCCGAGAGTGTGCCAAAGGCCCGATTTAGAAGGTCAGGTAAGTCAAAATAGGTCAGTAGATTTGCCAGGTCCGTTTCTGTTTCGGGTGTAATCCGATTGGGGGGTGTGAGCGTGTCGGTCAGGCCGGTGAGCGCTACCTGCCGCGCTGTTAATCCCTGCGGAAAATACAGATGTAGCTCGGGCGAAACGAAGCCAATCCGGCGTTTTACGTCCCATATGCTCTCCCCTGATTTCCCCCTCCGATACCCAAACACACTCACGTCATTGGCGTATGCCTGCGGGTGATCGCCATACAATAAACTGAGCAATACGGATTTCCCTGCTCCGTTCAGCCCGAATAAGGCCCATCGTTCACCTGCCCGAACGGTCCAGTTCAGGTTATTTAAGATTACAGTATCGCCATACCGAACGGTAACATTCTGTAACCGAAAAGCTTCCGTGAAATCAGGGGATTGTGGTTTTGTTGCCAGAACGGGCGGCACTCGTTCAACAAGTGCCGGAGATTCGGCCTGGTAGTCGTGTTTTTTACCCTGCCAGCTAATCTGCCCTCCCGTTAACTCAACCACATGCGTCACGAACGAAGGAATGTCATCTGGCTCGGTTACGAGCATCAGTGTTAAGCCATGAGTCATTAATTCACCCAGCCAGTTGGTTAACTCCGCTCGAAAATTAATGTCTAAGCCAACAAATGGATTATCTAACAACAGCACGTCGGGATGACGAAGCAACGCCTTTCCGATGCGAGCCTTACGGGTTTGGCCGTTGGATAACTTTAGAAAAGATCGATCTATCAACTCATGCAGGCCCAGCCGCTTCAATAGCGCAGTGGATTCGGCTGTCTCTGTCAATTGTAAAAATTTGCGGAGTGTCGGAATCGACCGATAGCCTGCATCGCCCGTTCCCGGGTTATCACTCATAGTGGCTTGATAGCGCTGCTGATAGAAATAACCACCATAGGAAAACCGGCTGGATTCTTCCTTAAACGAAACAAATTCCGTAGCAGCATGAAGGGAACGGTTGTCTGGCGGAATCGGAAATTGCCCGGCAAGAGCTTGCAAAAATGTGGTTTTTCCACTACCCGTCGCGCCAACTACGGCCCAACATTCGCCCGCATGAAGCTGGAATGTATTATTATAGAGTATAATTCGACCACTTTTGCGGACGGTCAAATCAGTCAATGAAATCAGCGGATTCAGGTAGGGCATAAAAACAATCAGGGCGATAAACCCATAAAGGTATCGCCCTGACTCACTTTATCTACACTACTTCACTTACTTTTCTGGAGGGGTCGACGTCGTAGTTGGGGTAGTTGGCGTCGTTGTGGTTGTTGACGAACTACTCTTTGTCCGGCGACTATTGTTGCCCGTCGAACCGTTATTCATCCGATCCGTCGTAGTCGTGGATGTTTTTGAATCAGTCGTAGTTGATGAACCTGTATTCATCGAACCAGTGCCTGTGCTGTAGGTGGTTCCATTTCCAGTTCCCGTAGATGAATTACCGGTTCCGGTGGTAACGGGTGGCTGATTTACGCCAGTATTGACACCTGTGTTAACGCCAGTGCTTTGTCCGTTCACGGTTGTACCGGTCGTGGTCCCCATTGTATTGGTTGGCGACTGGTTTGAATTGGTCGGGGGCTGGGTTTGATAGGTTCCCGAATTCGTATTCGAGTTTGTACCATTTGAATTAGTTCCTGTCGTACCGGTCGTACCCGAATTTGTGGTCGAGTTGGTCGATTGTGCGTTTGCATTGAGGGCTATGCCAGCTACCAGCATACAACCCATAATCATTACTTTTTTCATCGTTGAGTTATCGTTTGCAATTGATTTACTGCTTAATCTATAATATAACTCAACTAAATAGAGAGTGTTTAAATTTTTTCTAATTTTTTGGTTAAAAAAGCAAATCGGTCTGTCAGTATCAAAATACCGACAGACCGATTACGCCTATAAATCAGTAATTTAGAGCGCTCCTTTCTTCATTTCCTTGACGGCAAAATCGGCGGCACGAGCCGTTAGTGCCATGTAGGTTAATGATGGGTTTACGCAGGAAGCCGAGGTCATGCAGGCACCATCGGTATTGAAAACGTTCTTCACCGTATGCATCTGGTTATGCGCGTTCAGCACCGACGTTTTGGGGTCACGACCCATGCGGGCAGTACCCATCTCGTGGATGCCAATACCCGGGTTTTTAGTCGTATCGTTATACGTCGTGATGTTTTTGATACCAGCCGCTTCGAGCATTTCGGCGGCATCGTTCATCATATCGATCCGCATTTTCCGCTCATTTTCGCCGTAAGCCGCATCGAACACAATTATCGGCAGGCCCCACTTGTCTTTCTGATCGGGCGAGAGCGTCATGCGGTTATTTGGATCAGCAATCATTTCGCCGAAACCACCGAGGCTCATCGTCCAGGGGCCGGGTGTGGTCAGGCTTTCTTTGAAATCAGCTCCGAAACCATCTACGCCATTGCCCCGGTTCCAGCCTCCCCGGCCAGCGCCACCCTGGTAACCGAAGCCGCGCACGTAGTCGCGCTTGTCGCCTGCCCAGTTACGGTAGCGTGGCACATAGACGCCATTAGCCCGGCGACCGTAGTAGTACTGATCTTCCATACCGTCAAAGGTTCCGGCAGCACCCACAGCGAGGTGGTGATCCATAATGTTGCGACCCAGTTGGTCAGAATCATTACCCATGCCGTTCGGGAATCGATTCGACTTGGAATTCATCAGGATGGATGTACTCGCAAAAGCCGAGGCATTCAGGAAGATAATCCGGGCGTAATATTCCCGCACCTCTTTGGTGTTCTGGTCGATAACCCGAACGCCGGTGGCTTTGCCTTTTTTCTCGTCATACAGCACTTCCGACACAATCGAATCGGGGCGCAGGGTTAAGCGTCCGGTCTTCATAGCGGCAGGTAACGTAGCGGCCTGTGTGCTGAAGTAAGCGCCATATGGACAGCCCCGCATACACTGATTACGGAACTGACAGGCTGCCCGGCCCAGATCGTAATGAAGTTGCTTAGGCTGGGTCAGGTGAGCCGTGCGACCAATGGTAACGACTCGCTTGGGAAACGCCTTTTCGATACGCTTCTTGGCTTCTTTCTCCAGACAGTTAAGCTGCATAGGCGGCAGGAAGTTGCCATCGGGCAGTACGTCAATACCATCTTTATTGCCTGAAACACCCACGAATCCTTCCACATACGTATACCAGGGAGCCAGGTCTTCATAACGAATTGGCCAGTCAACCCCAATGCCTTCTTTGGCGTTGGCCATGAAGTCTTCTTTATTCCAGCGATAGCTTTGCCGCCCCCACATCAGCGACCGACCGCCCACGTGATAACCGCGAATCCAGTCTACTTTGCGGTTTGGCTTTTCGAGGTAGGGGTTTTCCTTATCATTCTCAAAGTGGTGCCGCCACTCTTCATTGGCGGTATAACCAGTTCGCATATTAGCCCAGTATTCTTCAGCAGCCAGCGTCGTAATACGGCCCCGGTGCGGAAACTCCCACGGATTATTAGTGGCTGTTACATACCCTTCGATATGTTTAATATCGCGGCCCCGCTCCAGCATCAGAACTTTCAACCCCTTTTGCGATAATTCTTTAGCAGCCCAGCCACCCGAAATACCCGACCCAACGACAATCGCGTCGTAGGTCATATCTTTTTTAGCGTCAATAGTAAGGTTCATGATAGATAGTCGTAAGTCTTAGGAGTCGTAAGTCGTAAGTGGCTGACGCAAGCATTCACTTACGACTTACCGACTTACGACTTACGACTAAGTTAAATGGCCCACGCCTTCTGGCCGGGTTTAAGGGGAACACAACCGTCGTAACGGCCCGGAACAGCCACATATTCAAGTGCCTGCGTACAGCCAATCTCCGACGTAAAATAGCCCGTTAACGTCAGGTCTTTCAGCATCGTAAAGAAAGGGGTGTAGCTTTTCTTGGCGTCAGGCATTTGCAGGTCAGCCTGTGAATTTTCTACTTTAGTTGCGGCCTTGGCACTCGCCATTTCAGCTTTTTGACGTTTAGCATCGGCTTCGAGTTGCTTCACGATGGCGATGCGCTGGGTTGGATCGAGTTGTACAAACGCTTTACTATAAGCCTCCTGGCTCAATTTATTGGTCTGGGTAAGGCCGTCGAGGAAGCGTTGCTGATCATCGGGTTTGTAGCAATCTTTCACGATAATATCAATCACTTCATTCACCTTCGCGGCCTTGGCACCGGGTGTGCTGGTCGTTGGGATGATGGTATCGGCCAGTTCAGCGATAGTAGCGTCCTGGTCGGCCGTAAAGAAAAGCGGCTTGCCCGTCAGGGCACGTCGGGCAGCCGACGCTTCGAGCGTATCGGCCAAAGCAGGCAACGACATCGTTGCGCCAGCCAACGCGGCTACCCGCATGAGGGCATCTCTTCTGTTCATGTGCGTAGAGCGAATTAGACTTTCAGGTAAAACGATATAAGGAAGTACAAATGTATAACAATCAAGGAATGGATTGTCTAATTTATAGATACAGTTTTTCAGGAACGTGCCTATTTAGAAACGTGCTAATAACGGGCTGAAAAAAAGAATAAGGTCTGCAACCAACAGAGCAGTTACAGACCTTAGGGAAGGAACAGGATGGAGGAACTATGAGGCTATTTTACAGGGGCTTTCAATGTAATGAAATACACCCGGTTTTTGTCGATGGTGTTGGTGGCTGGCAGAATTTTCGCCATGTAGGTGCCTGTGCCGGTTACGCCAAAATCATCGTCATTGGAAACGGCCAGCAGGGTTGGACTGATGAGAGCAATGCCTTCGGCCTTATCGTGCGGATAGACGGGGTTTGTTTCTGTGGCTAAATCCAAGGCCAACGTTTTGCTGACCGGCACGATGCCATTGGCCTGTAAGTTGGCGGCTGTTTTGAGTTCTTCGACGGTTTTGCCGCCATATAGCTTGCCATTGGCCCCATTGGCCGGGTCCGAAATATCGGTAGCGCCGGTCAGGTCAATTTTATAGACTCGCTTAATCAGCGTGCTTTTGTTGGCGTCGGTGCCGTATTCGCCATCGCGTTCGAGTACCAGAAAGGTGGTGTTAGTGATGGCTGCAATTTCGCTATTAGCCTGGAGGTTAGCTCGTTCGATGAGGTAAACAAACTGTTTTGTAGCGCCCGTAGCAATGTCGAACGTCAGAATCCGGGTAACTAATGAGTTGGAAACCGCCGATGACGAGGGATTGTAGAGCGGAAATTGCATCAATCCTACCAACGTTTTGCCATCGGGCGTAAGGGTAAGCCCTTCCATACCCCGGTTGGCCCGGCGGGTAGCGAACACTAACGGAATTGTGCGGCCGCCCGTGCCATTGCCGAATGGATTGATTCGTTCAATGGTCTTGCCGGTGGCGTCGAAATGGACGATGTGCGGCCCATATTCGTCGCTTACCCAGAAGGTTCCGTCTGCTGCTACGGCCAGTCCTTCGGAGTCGATGCCATCCACGCTGGTGCCCAAGTTGTTTCCATTCACATCGAGGGCCAATTCACCCGTGCCGCCCTGACTGGCTGGATTAGGCAAACCATTTAGTTTTCCGCCCGCAGCGTTTTTGAGTTCGATTATTTTCTCTAATGTCATCTGGCCGTCTTTGACCCGAAATTTGCCGATCTGGGGCGCAAAACCCGGAACCGCGAACACTTTCGAATTGGCAATTGTACCGTCAATATTCGGCCCCCGGTCGGTAAGCATAAAAAATGCGCCGGGGTCGTTCGGGTCGGCAGCGATGGCCGATCCAAAGCCACCATTGAAGACCTGAACACCGTTAACGCTGGTTAACACCGTTGGCAGAAACGTACCGGGGTTGGTCGCATCGACAATAGCCGGAAAATTTGGCACGGAAACTAAACGGTGGTCCTGGCAGGCAGTAGTGAGCAGAGAGATGCCCACCGAGACAGTAATAGCAGTGCGTAGAGAAGTCAGATGCATAGAAAGAGGTCAGATTGCCGATTTAAAACCGCAAAAGTCGCCCTCCTATATTACCTCAACGTGACCTTAACGGTGTGAGTTATGAAGGTATTGTTAAGATTATCAACCAGTTGGCTCATTTCGCTTTGGAGACATACTGATTGGCCCGTTCGTTGCGTTCGGCCAGGGTCACAATCTCGCGAATGCGTTTGGTACGGGTCTCGGGCGTTTTGGCATTGAGCAACCACTCCAGAATGCCCCGCTTCACGGAGCGTGGAAAGGCATTAAAGTGGCCTTTTGCCATTGGGTTCGCGTTTAACTCCTGGTCTAAATCTGAAGGATTGGTCAGGTTTTCGACCTCATCCAGCGCCGACCAGGTACCAGACTTTTTAGCAAGCTCAATCATGGCCATACCCGAATCGGTCATCAGCCCCGCCTGAATTAACTTCTCAACTTTAGCTTTATTTACCTTACTCCAATTACTTTTTGGGTTTCGTTTGGCGAAGTACTGCAAGCGGTAGTTATCGTCACCTTTCCGAACTGAACTGTCGATCCAGCCAAAGCATAAGGCTTCGTCCACGGCCTCGTCGTAAGTGACGCTGGGAATGCCGCTGTTCTTTTTGTAGAGTTTAACCCACACGTTTTTCTCGGTAGCATAATGTTTAGCTAACCAATCACGCCAATCGGCACGGGTGGAAGCCGTAAATGTATTAGTGGATTTTTCCATCGTTAGCGAACACCAGCGTTATCGGGCGGTAATGATTTTATCCAGTCGCGAATTAAGGCCACGCCCTCTTTGTGAATTACTTTTCGAGACACTTCGGGCATCATGATGCCGGGGTCGGTTGATTCCATCCGATAGACTAAAATAGATTCGTCGGGGTGGGCTGGCACAATGTCGTACCGGTGCCCACCCGACCCGCGCCCAGCCGCGACCGGCGTTTTCATCAGTCCCCAGGCGGTTGGGTTCTGCTCATGCACATACAGGTTCAGGCCCGACGTGCTGGCAGGACCATCGGGCCGGTGGCAATGAGCACAGTTGATGTCTAAGTAAGTCCTTGCGCGGGCATCAAGCGAACCGGTGGCGGGGTTGTTCCAGACAGGTGCTTTGGCAACCGTAGCTAATGCAGGGAGTTCGGTTAACAGCCCGGCTTTCTGCCAGTGAATGAGCTGATTTTCTGCGACATCGGTGTACGTTAAATCGCCATTCAATTGACGAACCGAGGGACCAATGGGTTTAAGCACCTCAGTCCGATTATGGCAGCTTTTGCATTGATTGAGATTCGGAATTACGTACTCCTGCTGATGCTTTCGGCCTTCGGTGTCGGTATAGACAACAGTTTTTCGGTCACCCGCTACGTCCAGCTTGGCATCAGTTTGTTCGTCGTTCCAGATGTATTCAAGAGCTTTCCAACCTGCCGGTTCGTGAATAAGCAGGCGGGTTTCGATGAGTCGTCGGCCCTTGCTGGCATCGCGGAAATCGGCAGGGAAATAGAAGGTTTTAATCAGCGTTGTGCCCACCGGAAAATCCAGCACTTCGGTCGCATTGTAGGGTACGGTTTGTCCGGCGGGTAGTTTGACAAAGCGCAGTTTTTCGGCATAATCGGAGAACAGGGGCGTGTTAAGCCGATACGGCATTACACCCTCGGCGGGCTGCTGGTCGGCCAGTTTTCCCGCGAAGAATCCGTACTCCGAAAGGTTCTGCCGTATTGCTACCGACTCCGGTTCTGGCCGGAACGAGAAAATGAGTAGGCCGAAACAGGCTGGAAGTAACCAGCGCAGGGTTGTTTTCATTAAGTTGAGAGAATTTACCCCACCCCAACCCTTCCCCTTATTTCAAGGGGTGAGGCTAAAAGTCAGGAATAGATTTATTTCAAACTCACAGCATTCAATGGCGACAGGTCGCAGGTGTGGGGCGTGGCATCGCGCGAGATGTGTTTGAAATTATTACCCGCATCAATGTTGGCAAACTGAGCGTTCTTATTGTTCCGCAAACAAAGCGTTGGGCGACTTGCCGGGGCTTTCTCATCGACAATGCCATCCCAGAGGATATCAGGCACGTTCTTACCGAAGCGGAGTTTAAACCGGAACATCAGCCCCATGCGGCCTTTTCGGGTCGGGTAAACGGCCTGCCGCTGGTATTCATTGTCGTGAATATTGATGTTGTAGGGATAGGGGTAATAGAGCGAGTCTTTAATAGCTTCTTCGGTGATAAAATAGCTGACGACGCCCGTGCCCTGCGACTTGTTGTTAAGAATCCGATTTTTGAACAGTTCAACGTCGCTGGTAGCCAGAATCAGCACGCCCGTTCCGGCGGGCACTTTGGCCACAACGTTTCCTTTTGGCGCAAAGTTGTCTAAATTATTGTCGTGGATATGATTGTCATAGACCCGCACATTGCCGCCTTTTTTCTGTACTAAGTCGGGCAAATCGAACACCAGAATGCCGCCCGTATTTTCGTGCGCTTCGTTCTGATACACATCGGCTCCGATGGAATTTTCGATTTCAATACCGGCCACATTATGGTAGGCCACGCAGTTCCGCACAACAATCTTCCGTGACTGGCCTACATAAATACCTGCATCGGACGCGCCAATGGCCGTACATTTTTCAATCAGCACATTGTCGCACTGCACCGGATAGAGGCCATATGAACCGTTTTTTTCAGAAATGCCGCCCGTCCATTCGACCCGCACATTACGAAACGTTATGCCCTGCACATTCATCGTTTTAATGCAGTCGCCTTTTGTGTCCTGTACAGTCAGGTTTTCGATGGTGATATTCTGTCCGTTGGTAACCCGCAGCCCTTCGGCTCCTTCGGTCTGGTTCTTAAACGATAGCACGGTTTTACCCTCGCCTGCGCCCCGAATAATGATGTTATTTTTATCCTGCAGGGACAGGCTGCTGGTCAGGGTAAACGTTCCTTCCGGTAATTGAATTGTAGTTCCATCCTCGGCCATAATCAGGTCGGTCTGGATTTTCTTCTGCACATCGGGCTGCGCTATGCTGGCCACAGCACTCAGAAGGCTCAGGGAACAAATAATTGAGAAGCGAACAGGGGATTTCATCGAGTCGCGTGGTTTTGTTGATTATAACGCTAAAGCGCTAACTAACCTAAAAATAACGCGAATTCCGGGATTAATTGCAAGGGTATGATGATATAGAAGTTCACCCTTCTCCCGGCCCCTCCCCTTGAAAATAAGGGGAGGGGGGACGACCTCGTTCCAAATGTGGAGTTTACCTTTTGGCAAGTGAGTGGCTCTCCTGCCCCTGAATTCAGGGGAGGGGCCGGGGATGAGGTGGACTTCTATAGCAGAATTTATGCTTTTACTTCTTCCCGCTACCTTTCGTCCCGGCAGCCTCGGCCGTTTGACCGGCAGGCTGAAAACCGGGGTGCCCCGCTTGCCACAGTCCAAAGGCAAACATGTTGGCAAAATTGCGGAAGGTCACCTGTTTATCTTCCGTGAAATGGCCGTTATCGTAGTTAACCTGCATCAGCACGGGCCGTCCCGATGTGCTGGCCGCTTGCAGGGCAGCCGCTAATTTACCTGGTTGCCAGACAATGACCCGGGGGTCATTCATGCCGCCTACGCACAGAACCGCCGGGTATTTTGTGCCTTCTTTCACATGATTGAAGGCATCCATTTCGTAAAGCGCCATACACTCAGTTGAGTCTTTCACCGTACCAAACTCGGCCGCATTGATGGGACCATTCGGCGAATTTTCCATACGCAGGGCGTTAGAACAGCTTACGTTACTGATAGCAGCCGCAAACAAATCGGGCCGCTCGGTGATGGCGCGGCCGATCAGAATGCCGCCCGCGCTGGTGCCCATACCTATCAACTTACCCGCGCTGGTATACCCGTTTTTGATGAGGTATTCGCCACTGGCAATAAAATCTTTCCAGGTGTTGGGCTTAGTCGTTTTATAACCTGCCTTGTACCAACTCTGCCCTTTTTCGGAGCCACCACGCGGGTGCGTTTCGGCCAACACTACGCCCATATTGAGGAGCGCCAGATTTCGACGGCTGAAATAGGGTGTAGCCGAAATGCCGTAGGCACCATAGCCATCCATCAGGCAGGCACTGCTGCCGTCGCGCTTAAGTCCTTTTTTATAGATGAGCGAAAGTGGTATCATCGTTCCGTCGTGACTCGGAATTTCTAATTCTTCGACAACAAGATCAGCTAAGCCGGGCAGCTTCATATCCACATGAAACGTGCTGGTGACTAATTTTCGGGTCTCTGGATTATAGTCGTAGAGCATACCCGGGTTGTTCCAGGTTGTTGCGTAGGCCAGGACCTCATTGCTTCGGGGCGCATCATAAAACTCAATGCCCATTGTGCCCGTAATTGAGATGGGAACGTCGGCCCACTGATTTGAGCGAGAATCATATTGCCGGATTTTTTCGTTGATTCCGTCGCTCAGAACGACGAACAGGAAATCTTTTGAGGAGCCAATTCGGGTAATATTCTGCTTGCTTTCGGGCAAGAGCACCGCAGCCGTTGCCGGATTGGGGTTATTGGCATCGGTCACCAAAATTCGTCCGTTGGGAGCGCCTTTCACGCTATGTAGAAACATTCGGCCGCCCAGTTTCAGGAAGCTGTGTACGCTGTCGGCGATGGTCGATAATTGTTTCCAGGCAATAGTTGGTTTAGTCAACTCGGTTGCGGGTGTCATCCACACCTGCATCCGGCGATCTACCCCGGCCAGAATGCCATAAATCTGGGTATAATCGTCGGAGTAGAACATAATTGGGTATTGATCGGGCTTGATACCGAAGTCCGGGTTTTTCGCCCGCGAGAACAGGTCCGGGTCAGTAGCGGGGTCGGCATTCAGTTTATGCACCCGCGCTTTCGTATCCAGATTGCCTTTAGGGTCTTTTGGATCGGTGGAGTTATTGGGCGTATAGAGGAAGCCGCTGTTATCCGGCAACCAGTCGACCCCACCCCCAAATACCGCCGTGATGCTCTCCGGCCCAAAGGTTTTAGCGGCCACGTCCATCACCCGCACCGTAGAGAGTTCGGCCCCGCCTTCCTGCAAGCCAATCGCCATTTTTTTACCGTCTGGACTGAGTGTAAACGCAGTCATCAAATAGGTTTTCGTTTTGTCGTAGGCCAACGGGTCGAATAACAAAGTTTCGGGGCCGGTTTTGCCTTCGCGAACATACAGTTTACCGGCTTTCTCGGACGGCAATGTTTTGCGGTAGAAATAGCGATTACCCCGTTTTTTGATTTCGCCGTAACGCACGGCCAAGAGTTTATCATACTCAACAAATGTCTGAATTAATTTATCGCGGCCCGGAATCTGGTTGAGCACGGAGTTGGTGTAATCGCCCTGCGCTTTAAACCAGTCTTTCACTTCCTGACTGTTCACGTCTTCGAGCCATCGATAGTTATCCACAATGGTTTTACCGAAGTAGGTGTCGGTAACGGGTTGTTTACGCGTGACGGGCAACGTAGCTGCGATGGGTGTTGTCTGGGCATACCCCGCCAGACTGAACAATAGAGTGGTTGCTAAAAGAGAAAGAGATTTCATGCAATGAAGTTTAGATTTAAAGATGAGAAAAGAATGAGAAAGCGAACATGAGAGTCGCCTGCGGGAAGCGTTACATAGGTGCGAAGGCGTTTAGGTGAAGGCGCAGACAGGTCATAAATCGCTGACATTTATTAGTAAATCAAATCGTTCATTAACAAACAATTTACACAAAGTCATTCACTAAGTCGCAAGGATACCTGCAAAGGCAAACGAGCTTTGAGCAAACGGTCAGATTAGCAATAAAAAGCCCCAGAGTTGGCTGATTCGCAGGGAGCCAACTCTGGGGCTAAAAAAAACGTAAAATTCAGGTAAACAACGCTTATTGCATGGCTAATTCGCACATGATTACCACAAAGAAGATTGTAGCGACCAATAGATAATGATTACCCTTCACGTTAAAAACGTACCGATTGTTAGCCACATAGTCAACAGAGTTAAAGGTATTCTTTATGTCAGCCAAACTTTTCCAGTCAAAGGTATTTTAACAAACTGGTGCCGTAGTCAGCACAGCTTTTGCCCTGTTGTTCTTGCTCAACAATTAGCTGATCAATTCGCCAGTAGGCTTATACCATCGTGGAATTCACAGTGCGAATGGATGTCTGGCGGGTATCGTAGAACGTTTCCATGTTACGATTACGGGTTAAAACGGACAATGTTACCCGATATAGACGAACATTTAGTCGACTCGTCAACGATTTTGGGATTTTAGCTTACCAAGCACCTCATCAATTTCTGGCTCGTAAACGGGGTTGAAGTCATCTTCCTGATAGTCGCCGGTGCGCTCGGCGCGTAAGGCTTTATAAAAAAATGACGCATCCTGAAAAGCCGTTCGAGCTTCAGCAGTACGATTCAGTTGAAGCAAGGCCCGTCCCCGATGATACTGCACCAGCGCACTCCGGTTAAAATTTTTAGCAGCCTGCTCTAAATCGGCCAGGCCTTTTTCGGGCTGACCCGTAGCAAGATAACTTACGGCCCGACTGACAAAATGTTTGTAGTTGACCCATTCGGCTCCGTGTTTCGCAGCTAACGGCTCTATGGCAATCGAAAACTGATCAATGGCCTTCTGGTGGTCGCCAAGGCCACGATAGACCAGCCCACGCATATAACTAACCGGATTATAGCCAACGATATCATCGAACGCGGGTGTTAGGGCATCATACGCATCAAAATGACGGAGCGCACGCGGGTAATCGCGCAGGTTTGACAGATACACTTCACCCACTATGCCATGTTCTTTCGGATAAAGCGCTGTCGTTTTCTCCATCCAGGCAACCGCCTGTTCGTAATCACCTCGCCAGAGATAATTGAACGCCCGGGAGCGATAATTCAGGGCCGTAGCGGATAGGGTATCTAAACGCATTTTTTCGCGGTCAGTCGCGAAAAAATACGCAGTCTGGGCCGAACGATTCATAGCCAGCATCGACGCACACGATTTCAGAAACCGCTCCCCATCCTGAGCAAGGGCCGAAGTTGTTAACAGAGAGAAAAGCACATACAAACGGCTCATGGCAGAATATCGAGTAACTGTCCGTCTTTCAGGCGAAACGTTAAGGAAATCGCTACATCACGCGGGCGGGCAGTCGGATTGTCAGCTAAGCGGAGCGCAGGGTCGGTGGCAATATGTTCGCGGCAAATTGCCAATAATTGGTTGGTTATGCTTGTATCGAACGGTTTAGGGCAATAGGCTTCATCGTAACCGCTCAGGTTAATCCGCCCGAACTCACCCTGGCAGTTAACAACAAACTCAACTCTGACTAAACCCGATTGACCTATCAGACTGACAGGCCGATAATATTTCGCCAGCAACTGGCTCAATTCGTACCGTTTAGTAGAATGCACCAACGAACGTTCGTACCACATGCGTCGGAAACAATTGTCGCAGGTCTGAAAGCCGCTTGGTCGGCAGGAGTCGCCGGGCGCGAGCTTCCTTACGAACCGAAAGGTCTCAGTCGCCACCGAATGGCCATTCCAGCCGACGGCCTGCATCTGTTCGGGCGACACGCTACTGATTTGCCGAAGGGGCGTATAATCACTATCGCGGTCGTACTGGTTGCCGCGAATAATTAGAAACAGGGCCTTTCCGAAACTTGCCAGTCGCCAAAAATGGGCTGTGCGTTGCTGATTCGTCCTGTTTTCAAGACTGGCCCGACCGTTGGCATACAGTGAAATGAGTAAGCTATCCGATTGCCAGACGCAGCCGTTTAGTTGTCGGTAAGCGCTGGCTGAGTCAATTGGAATGGAGGTGAACCGGCGGAAAACCATTGGATAAGTGGCACCAATGCGGAGCAAATTGCCTTGTACGGTAACCAGCCGGGGCGCATAGTGAATGGTGTCTAAGCGCACCGAATCGCCCTGAATAGCCCAGGTTGAGGGTAAAGGCTGCGCCGAATTATCGACCATGCCAAGCTGATAGGTTCCGTCGGTATCTAACTGAAGATAGGTTGGTAATGGACAGAAAAAATCGGTATCCCACTCCGAATGTACCCCAATCCAGGTGCCTGTCAGTTGTTCCTGCGTGGGGGTTTGGGCCTGAATAAATAAATAATGGAAAATGAATAATGTAGAATGTAAAATGGACAATGTAATCAATCGCCATTGTTCTCCTAAACGAACTATCTGGATGGAGCACAAGCCCTGCCCTCCTTCATTATTCATTATCCATTTTACAGTATACATTACCGGGGTACGTCAATTTTTTGCGCCAACTGTGCTACCACTTCGTCGGCTGAGCCACCTTCCATTTCACGTTCGGGCGTGAGCAATACACGGTGGCGCAGCACGGGTGCAGCCAGTTCCTGCACGTCTTCGGGTGTAATAAAATCGCGGCCCCGCAATGTAGCGAGGGCTTTTGTACTGTTTAGCAAGGCCACCGATGCGCGGGGCGAAGCGCCCAGATAAAGTGATTTATTAACTCGGGTTGCCTGCACAATCTGGGCGATGTAGTCGAATAATTTATCTTCCACATGTACCTGATGCACTTGCCCGCGCAGGGTTGCTAATTGCTCCGCTGTTAGAACGGCGGTTATTGCATCAAGCGCGTCGGACAGGTTTCGGCGTTGGTGATGTCCCCGTAAAATGTCAACTTCTTCATTCGCAGCCGGATACCCCACTACAATTTTAAACAGAAACCGGTCTAACTGAGCTTCGGGCAATCGGTAGGTACCTTCCTGCTCAATCGGGTTTTGCGTGGCAAGCACCATAAATGGCTCGTCGAGATGATAGGTTGTCCCGTCGTTTGTGACCTGCCGTTCTTCCATTACTTCAAACAGGGCTGCCTGCGTTTTGGCCGGAGCGCGGTTGATTTCGTCAATCAGTACCAGGTTGGAGAAAATCGGTCCTTGTCGGAATACAAAATCACCGGTTTTGGGTTGAAAGACAGATGTTCCCAGCACATCGGAGGGCATCAGGTCGGGCGTAAACTGAATCCGGCTGAAACCCACCGACATGGTTTTTGCCAGCAGTTTGGCCATTAGGGTTTTGGCAACCCCTGGTACGCCTTCGATGAGTACATGACCATCGGCGAGAAGGGCGGTTAGCAGCAAATCGACTGTTTGCTGTTGTCCAACAATAACTTTACCCACTTCATCGCGGATGGCCTCAACGGCGGTGCTAAGGGAAGTGAGGTCTAATCGAGTTTCAAATGAGTTCATAGTGTGTGTCTGAAGGAGTCTGAACCAGGATTTAAACAAGATTCAAAGGATTTACAGAATTGAGTTCGTGAATAAAATCTTGCTAATCGTTTAAATCTTGTTTAAATCCTGGTTCAGACTCCTTCAGAAGTAAAGGTTTCCATTGCCTTATTCAAGACCAGCAAATCAGTTTCTGAGAGCAGGATGCTTTTTTGCGCGTCGCGCAGAAGCCGTACCAACTCCGACGTTTCGGTGAGCGATACGCCACTCTTGCGGGCCAGCGTTTCAGTGAATTCTTTGTCTAAATTATTGATATTCAAGTTGTAGCGTTCGCGGAGGCCAGCCAGAAAATACTGAATTTTTTTGCGGGCCAGGTTATCGTGGTCGCCCTGCTGAAAATACATTCGGCCCACCGTCTTCACAAATTCCAATGAGGTGTTTTGGGGAGGCTCTATTACTGGTATAATGCGCTGCGTTCGTTTTCCGGCAAAAATGGCGTAAAAAATCAAGCCAAAGGCAACTAAATAATACGCCCAGTTCAATGCTGGTTGGGAACGAATATACCGAAAAATAGACTGCTGTTCCTCATCAAACCGGCCCTGTTTCTGGTATTCGTCCCAATAAGTTGGTCTGGCGGGCAGGTAGGAGAGGGCCTTGAATGCATAGTCCGAGGTTTTAGGGTCCAGTACGTAATAGTTCGTAAAGGCCAGTGGCAGATTATGGATAAAAAACTGCCCTTTGCCATACTGCACCCGAATGTATGTAGGCTCTTTACGGGCATTTCGGCCCAATACGGTTATGCGCTCTGGTTTTTTGATAATCAGGTAGTTCCGACCATCATCGTGAAAGAAATTATAGCCGCTTGATGTATGGAACGATGGATTGACGAAATTCTGTCGCAAAGTCGAATCGGCTTTGGTTGGGTCTTTCACATCGGCTTTAAAGCCCAGCACCTGCCCCAGCGAATCGGGCATGTCGTAGGCCGCTATAAACACGTTGCTACCGCGCTGAACAAACTCCAGCAGGTGCTTCAAATCATTGCCGTCTGCCGAAAACGTTTGACACACAAATACATAGTTGCTGCGGGATGACGGGTTTGTTTCCGTCAGAAAATTATAAATGGGCAACCGAATTGTTTGGACTGCCGACGCAGGCATCACATCGGGCAGCAGTTCAAAAAGGGCCTGGGTTCCAAACGGAATTTTATCATCATTCTCGTAAGTCGGTCGCCAGTCGAGCGGTTTTGGTCGGTAATACTCGAAGAGTCCATAAGCCGTTATGGTCGCAAGCAGGATGAGCAGGTATTTATTGGGCTTCGGCAACGTCGGTATGTATTGTCTGGGCCAATTTCCAGATTAGCCCGGTGAATTCAGGTCATACTACACGGGCCAATCTGGAGATTGGCCTAGACATTAACTGGTCGTTAACGGATTTAAACTGGTTTCTGATACCCTGAAATCGGGCTTCATCTATTGGGAAATCACCATACCAGACAAATTCGAACAGGTGGGTTAACTGCTCAAAATCAGCTTGAAAGGACGAGTTTACCAGTTCATACACATACTGCCGGTTGGTTTTGTCGGGTTTATAGTCAATAAGCCTCGCGTCGGTCAGGTGTTTGAGCGTTTGCAGGTACAGTAGCCGCACGGCCAGCCGGAAATTGCGCTGGTTGATAGCTTCGTCAGTGGCCGTGTTGAAGTCGATTTCGTGAATGTTCTCACCCAGATTTTCGTAGTCCAGTGCATTTGTCTCTGCCTTTTTCGGAAACAGGAACCCAAGCACTTCGGCTTTCATCAGCAGGTAGATAACCAACCCCGCAATGGCCGCCAGAATCACATACTGCCAGACATTCTGATAGGCCTTGCTGTTCAGAAACTCCGATAGTTTACGCATCAGCCACGCAAAAAAACGCGCCACTGGATTTTCGGGTGGAGGGGCATCATGTCCATATTGATAATCACGGTCGGTTTGCAGGTCGCGCAGATGACCGGGTGCGGGATAGCGAACCTGCACAGGCGCCCGGTCGTCGCGAACTTGTGCGTATGTTGTGTTAGAAAGCTGGGACACAGAGATGCACAGAGCTACACAGAAATACACAAAGAACCTCTGTGTAGCTCTGCGCTTTCTCAGTGCAACTCTGTGTAACAACTTTTTCTTAAAAACTACCTTCATCCGATGGGCGGGGTTGCGTAGGCGGTGTACCAATGGAATCAATGGCCGAAATCATGCCCCGGCCTTCCTGCCGCTCGACCAAATTGGTGTATTGAAAGCCGATGGCTGTGTAAATAATAACGTTCAGCAGTGTGCGGCCTACAATATTAATGACATTGCCCGCCATAAGCCACACAACCGGAACGTCAGGAACCATTTTGGCACCTGTAAAAAAAGCGATGATGGCCGTTGGAATGGCAAAAATCAGCCCGACGAGTCCTACAATAAGGCCCACAACAAAAATCAACCCGAACGTAGACCACCACTTGTCCCGAATGAGCTGAAAACAGCGCGACCAGGCAGGACCGAATTCCATTCCTTCAAAGGCCGTGACAGCCAGCGACAGCGATAATACAACGGCTAAGTAAATACCAGGAATAAAGAAAAACATAAACCCAACCCCGATAATGATTGAGTTCAGAAGCGTAATAACCAGCGCCCGACCGATCATGGGCTGCACTTCGGTCCAGACATCCGTTACGCTAATGGGGCCACCTTTCGTGCGCTCATACACTTTCATGTGCGCGTAGGTTGTGAGAATGACGGCCACATTCGAGAGAATTCCAAACAAAATGGCTATCCAGAACGAGGGCGAAAAAAACTGACTCATCATCTGAAAAGCCGCCATTGGGTCTTGCGTATCAGTGTTGGCCGTTTCGCTCATGAGCCGAAACATATTCGACTGCATAATACCCGAAGCAATGCCCGTCAATAAAGCCACCGGGCCCACAATGTAGAGCAAGGCCATACCCAAACTACGGAAGTTCTGGGTCACATACTGAAACGTAGCATTGATTTTGTTACCAAAATCGCGTTGTCGGAAGAGTTCAATCATTGTATAAGATGGTTAAAGAGTTACTCGTCTTGTGTTATTCGTGGAGTGCGGTGTCCGATGGATTCGACCTCATAAGATAAACCGATTCCGTCCTTCCGTTCTAATAGGTTATAATTTCTAATAGGTTATAATATAGAAAAGCAAAGCCTACAAATAGGACCGTTGTCGTGACCATATCTACTGTACTACCGAATAGAGCTGGAATACTATATAACTGGTTTACAGAGGATATGTGCATAAGACGCCTGACTATTGTGAAAAACAGCCCTACTCCAAAACTCAGAGCCAGTTGTATGAGACCCATAACCAACAGAAAACCAAAACTCGGCCACCAATAACCTCGCACAAGCTCCAGACTCCGGGATAAAGTGTCCCTAATGGATTTGCCTTCCCGCAAATAAACAAATAAGGTAATAGAAAAGGGGACAATTAGGTAAACAGCGGGTATCAGTAGCAGGAAAGCCGCAATGCTTATCAACAAAATCAGGCTTATCCATAAACCAATACTACCTATTAAGTCCGATTCGATACGCTCCCAAATTCGTTGCAGGCCAATTGGCTCATTTGAATTTTCTTCATACTCAATGATATGACTGCTAACGACAAGGCCAATAGCCAGGTTAATAAGAATAGTCAGGAAAAAAGTGATGAATAAAGCTGGCGATAGCGTCTGCTGAAACAAGCGCCACTCCGTAAATGGCTGGGTTGGGTAGGTACGCAGATACTCAAACGTGGCCTTTGATGCGTATTTTGCATAGGCATTAATAGCTGCGTACTGTAAAAATTTCAATGGAGCAAACCCACATAAAGCGGCCAATAACAAAGTGCGGTAATGTTGGCTAATGTATAAGAACGTTACGTTGGCCAGTTGAGCCAGATCTCGTATTCTATATAACAAAATTGGCTGATTCATAGTACCTTACGTCGATTAAGTGAAATCGGATACAGAATAAAATACCAGACAATAAAACTCGCCGAAGCCAGAATAATTAATCCACTAACAAGAGGGGACAGCGTAAGCCGGGTAATAAAACTTTCGAGAAATCCGGCCATGATAAAAACGGGTACTAAACCAATGGCAATTTTAAGTCCCTGTTTGATACCCCGCCTAAAAGACTCCAGCCGCGAGTAAGTACCCGGAAACAGCAGGCTATTCCCGACCGTTAAGCCCGCGCAACCGGCAATCACGATGGCCGAAATTTCGAGGGTCCCATGAATCCATATTTTCAGGATGGAGTCGAGCAGCAGGCCGCGTTCGTAGAAAAAATACTGAAACGATCCCAGCATCACGCCATTGTAGAACAGCATCGCCATCGTACCAAACGACGCGAAGATGCCGAACACGAATGTTCGGAAGGCTACGTAAATATTGTTCATAGTAATCTGCATGAACATACTCGCCTGATCGCGGCTGTTGTACACGCCCAGCGGATCACCTTTTTTGATGTTTTCGAGGGTCATATTCACGTAGCCATCGCCCAGAATAAGCCGAACAAAGGTGTTGTCATGGGCCGCCGATACCCAGCCGAGAATACAGGCTATCATAAAAACACCTGCCGATAGCGCCAGCAGTCGGTGCGATTGCCGAAAGAGAAGGGGCAGCTCATATTGCCAAAACGTAATGAATCGACTTCGGTCGTCGCGCCGGTTTTGCATCAGGCCCCGGTGCATTTGAGCGGCCAGGCCGTTCAGGTAGCGCGTTATGTTCGAGTCGGGGTAAAACGTCCGGGCATACGACAGGTCATCGGTCAGTTTCACAAAGCGATCCGTTAGTTCGTCGGGGTCGCGCGATGGGTTCTGCTCGATGTCGCGCCATGAATCGGAATTGCGTTTTACAAAAAGGCTTTCGCGCATGTAAGTCGTCAGTCAGTATGCGACTGGCTAAGTTAGGGCTTGTAACCAAAGGGCGAACATCTTTTAAGCAGATTTTTTTGACTAAACCATTATCACTGACGACTTTTGACTACTGATTCTTGACTCCTTTGCATGTCTGTTGCTATTCGTACCTCTCAAAACGTTCTGCTGGAATACGAACCGGCCAGTATTGGCGACCGGATTCTGGCTGCTTTGATTGATTACGCCGTCATCTTTGGCTGGCTGATGCTCCTTTCGGCTGTGCTTGCTGGCTTTAATCTTCAGATGGGTACGTTTTACGCTATTTTTGTTCTACTGCCCATTGTGTTTTACGATCTGCTTTCCGAATGGCTGCTCAATGGGCGTAGTGTGGGTAAAATCGGATTAGGCATCCGAGTGGTTATGCTCGATGGGTCGCAGCCGGGGTTGGGCGCTTACCTGCTTCGATGGCTGCTGCGGATTGTTGAATCGGTTGGTTTCTTCGGCGGTATTGTCCCTATTATTACTGTAGCAGCGAATGGCAAGGGGCAGCGGTTGGGCGATATTGCCGCCGGGACTACTGTTGTTAAACTCAAACCGGCTGTGGGGCTGGCCGATGTATTGTATCGGCCCTTACCCGAAAATTATATCGTTCAGTTTCCCGATGTTCGGCTGCTCTCCGACCGCGACATACATATTGTGCGGGAGGTGTTGCGCCGGGGTGATGAGGGTGTACTGATGCGTACTGCCGATAAGGTGAAGGACGTAACGGGTCTGCAAAGCAGTCTAACCAACCGGGCCTTTCTGGAAACGGTTCTGACCGATTATCAGTTTATAACCATACAGTAACGCGGCTGGGCCAAGCTGCTACGGCGGACCGTTCAGTTTGGCCCTTCATAACTAAATCAAACGGTTCAAACAGAGCTTGGCCCACCCTCAAATGCTCGATTCCATCAAATCTCTTGCCCGGCAATATGCCGCCGATATTGTTCAGACTCGCCGACACCTGCATGCCTACCCTGAACTGTCGTTTCAGGAACACAACACGGCTCGTTATGTCGCCGATCAACTCAAAGCCATTGGTATTACCCCGCAGGAGGGCGTAGCCGACACGGGTTTGGTGGCACTGATTGAGGGCACAAAAAGTAATGCGCCTACGGCAAAAGTGGTTGGATTACGCGCAGATATGGACGCGCTACCCATTCACGAAGCCAACGATGTAACCTATAAATCGACCGTCGAGGGCGTCATGCATGCCTGTGGGCACGATGTGCATACGGCGAGTCTGCTGGGTGTCGCCCGTATTCTGCATGTACTGCGCGACGAGTTTGAGGGCACTGTTAAATTGGTGTTTCAGCCGGGCGAAGAGAAAGCGCCGGGGGGTGCTTCGCTGATGATTCAGGAGGGCGTTCTGGAAAATCCGGCTCCCATAAGCATGATTGGTCAGCACGTAGCGCCGAATATTCCGGTGGGCAAAATCGGCTTCCGCGAAGGCATGTACATGGCCAGTACGGATGAGCTATACCTGACCGTGCGTGGCAAAGGGGGCCACGCGGCTATGCCCGATAATCTAATTGACCCGGTGCTGATTGCCTCACACATTATTGTGGCCCTGCAGCAGGTAATCAGCCGGAATCGGCCCCCGGCGAGTCCGTCGGTGCTGTCGTTTGGGCGGTTCATTGCCGATGGCGTCACCAACGTGATTCCCAACGAGGTGACCATTCAGGGAACATTTCGGTGCATGAACGAAGAATGGCGGGCCGAAGGTAAAAAACGCATGGTCAAATTAGCCGAAGGCATTGCCGAAGCGATGGGCGGCTCCTGCGAATTCACGATTGTGCATGGCTACCCCTACCTGAAAAATCACCCTGAACTGACCCGTCGGGTGCGGGCGCAGGCTACTGAATATATGGGCGCTGAAAACATCGTTGACCTCGACTTATGGATGGCGGGCGAAGATTTCGCCTTTTACTCGCAGGTAGTTGATTCCTGTTTTTATCGGCTCGGCACCCGAAACGAAGCGCGGGGCATCATTTCCGGCGTTCACACCCCCACCTTCGACATTGACGAAGCTGCTCTGGAAACAGGGGCTGGACTGATGAGCTGGCTGGCCGTGCAGGAGTTGGGAGTGATGTGATTTCATACATGGAAATTTTGTTTGATTAATGTTAATAATTAGCAAAACTGCTTTAAACCACTTTGGCAAAAACACCCTGACGTTGCCGGTTTATTAAACGATTGGTATAGGGTAATTAAGGACTTGCCCAACGGTTGACGAAGGATTTTGGAAAAGGATTTGATGAGCGTGAAATGCGCCGAATCCGTCAATTTTATAGTATATTTCCAATTCGGTACACACTTCGTACCGAATTAAGCTGGACTCATTATCGCTTGCTACTGAAAGTAGAGAATTCGGTTCCCCGGGGTTGGTATATGAACGAAGCCGCTCAACAGCAGTGGAGTAGCCGTGCGCTGGAACGTCAGATTAATGCACTCTATTATGAACGATTACTGGCCACCCGCGAAGTTGACCGCCCAGCCATCGAGCAGGAAGCTCTGGTTTTTTATAATTATATGCTTCGCTGTTTTGTTTTGATTGACCTTAAAGTCGGGAAGCTAACACACCAGGACGTCGGCCAAATGGATATGTACGTCCGCATGTATGAGGAACAGCGTAAACAACCCGGTGATAATTCGGCGGTTAGTCTGATTTTATGTACTGAGAAAAATGAAACCGTTGTAAAGTACTCAGTCCTGAACGATAACCAGCATTTATTTGCCTCAAAGTATAAACTCTTTTTACCTACCGAAGAAGAGTTAAAGGCTGAGATTGAGCGCGATAAGTTAATAGTAGAACAAAATCAACTCTCTTCGTGACCTTCCTTCGCCCCGTTTTCGTTGCCACCCGCTTGTGGTTCAGCCTGATAACTCTTGTGATGCTGTTCGTGGCGGCCTATGCTTTTCCGGTTTTGTTTCCGCTTATTAAAATCACTTTTGTGGTTTTCATAGGCTTAATTTTTCTGGATGCCTGGATTTTATTCAAGCCAAACCGCCAAACTCCCGGACCCGCCTTTTTTGCCCGGCGTGAACTACCGGAACGCTTATCCAACGGCGACGAAAACCCATTGACTGTTTATCTGGAAAACCGATATATATTCCGGGCCGACGTGGAGGTAATTGATGAGATTCCGTTTCAATTTCAACGGCGCGATGTGCTGTTCCGTGCCCGCCTGAACCCCCACGAAACGCAGGCCATTCGCTATGAACTACGGCCCACGCGCCGGGGTGAGTACAGTTTTGGCGCTGTCAATGTATTTGTGCTGTCGCCGTTGGGTTTGCTCAAACGCCGGTATCAGTTTGAACAGGGAAAAACAGTAGCCGTCTACCCGTCCTTTTTGCAGATGCGCCAGTATGAACTGCTGGCGGCTACGAATCGCCTGAACGAAGTCGGTGTGAAGCGAATTCGACGCATTGGCCACAGCATGGAATTTGAGCAGGTGCGCCCCTACACAACCGGCGACGATGTGCGAACCATTAACTGGAAAGCCACCTCCCGCCGTAGCGACTCACAGGGCACTTCGTTGATGATCAACGCGTTTCAGGACGAACGCTCCCAGCCGGTTTATTGTCTGATCGACAAGGGCCGCGTGATGCAATCGCCATTTGAGGGACTAACCTTGCTCGATTACGCCATCAATGCCAGCTTAGCGCTGAGCAACATTGCTCTGATGAAGCAGGACCGCGCCGGTATTCTTACCTTCTCCGACCATATTGGCCAACTCCTTCCCGCCGACCGGCGGTCGGGACATATAACCAAGATTTTGGGATTGCTCTATCGGCAACGAACACGTTTTCTGGAAACAGACTATGAAAGCCTGTACGCCAGTGTGCGGACGCACATCCGTCAGCGAAGTTTGTTGCTGCTATTCACTAATTTCGAGACCGTAAGCGGTATGCATCGGCAACTGCCCTACCTGCGTCGGCTGGCAAAAGACCACTTACTGTTGGTCATATTCTTCGAGAACACCGAACTTCGCAGTCTCCTTGACCAGCCCGCTGCCGACACGGAGCAAATCTACCTGAAAACCATTGGCGAAAAGTTTTCTTTCGAGAAAAGGCAGATTGTGAAGGAGTTAGGGCAGTATGGAATTCAGGCAATTCTGACCGCTCCGCAAAACCTGACGGCCAATACAGTCAACAAATATTTAGAATTGAAAGCGCGGGGCATGATTTAATTATCACCCAGCCCCCCTTTCACCGATTCATAATCAGACTTGAGCCGCCCCATTTCTTTGGCCAGAAACGTCTGTAGTTGCCGGTTAAATTCCTCTTTTTCAGCATCGGGCAGCGACGCATACAAGTCTTTCAACTCTTGATTGATAGCCGTCCGTTCGACATCCGTAGCCGCGTTGATGGAACGGTAATGGTATTTTCTAAAATCGTACTGGGGCATTGGTCAATTATTTTTCGTTGGGCAGATTAGCAAAAATCTTCTGCAATGGAAGTTGAAACCCATCTATGTTAACGATTTGTTCGGGTGATCTATAGGCCGTTTCTATCCAAACGTTAACCTGCTCGGTTCGTCGACAAACGATTACTTCTTTATCAAATGGATCAACAAATACGATTTCCTGTAAGGTATCCATCTGTTCGTATTTCCGTCGCTTAGCTCCCAAATCGTAATTAAGGGTTGATTCAGAAAGTATTTCCACAATCAAGTGTGGGTTCGTTATAACAGACCGGGATTTTCCCTGAAAAATAGGTTTACCCTGAACCACAAGTACATCGGCGTTGTAATGCCCTTTTTTACCATCTTTCCGAATACCGGCGTTGCTGCCGACAACATAAAATGGTCTTCCCAAATAATACCCTGTGAGTAAATAATTAATTTGGCTAACTAAAAGCTCGTGAATAAATGTAGCTAATCCCATTACGACAATTTGTCCGTTATGATACTCGGCGCGGTAATCTGTTTCAGCCAGAAATTCCTCAAATTCCTCCCACGATGCATCAATAAAGACTAATTCATCAGCCTCAAGTAGCTTAACCTGCTCATCACTAAGTCGCACTTTTTCCAGGACCTGCATACGCCTACTTGTTTTTAGTAAAGATACGATAAGCTTTATAAACTGGAAAAGGCTCTTCCAGTCCGAAAGAGCCTTTCTTTATTTCTTGATTTGCTTACGATTGCATCAATTCCCGATGCTCTTTTATTCGTTGCCGCTCAATCCGGCCTGAAACAACAATGCTAACCTCATAAAGCAACGCCAGCGGTAGTGCCACCAGCACCTGACTATAAATGTCGGGGGAAGGGGTAATAATTCCCGCAACGACCAGGATCACAATCCAGGCATGTTTACGGTACTCTCGCATGAACTTAGGCGTCAGTACACCCACTTTTGAGAGTACGTAAGCCACCATCGGCATTTGGAAGATCAGCGCACAACCTAAGGAGAGCGTTACGAGAATACCAATGTAGGACGTAATATCGAACTGGTTTTTAATCTCTGGTGTAATCTGATAGTTCGCTAAAAAGTTAATAGCCAATGGCGAAACAATAAAATAACCAAAGAAAAGCCCCAGTAGAAACAACATTGAAACGTAGAAAACAGCCCCCCGAGCTGCCTGCTTTTCAACGTTCCGCAGGCCCGGCTTAATAAATCGCCATAGCTCCCAGAACGCATACGGAAATGCAAAGCATAGCCCGATAATCAATGACGACGTTAAGGCCATTGTAAACTGATCCGACACGCCCAGCGCCTGCAACTCGAAGTTGAGTTTCTTTACACACAAATCAGCGTAACCCGTCATGTCCGATAGTTTGCACATCATCCGGTACGTCCAGAAATTAGGGTTCTTCGGACCCATAATCACGCTTTGCCAGATATCTTCAATGAAAATAAAGGCAATTACGGCAAACACAAAAATGGACCCAACAGCGCGGATGATGTGCCAACGGAGTTCTTCCAGATGGTCCAGAAAGGACATTTCCTTCCCTTCGGAGTCGATTTCTTCGTCAGTTAGTTGGTCGAGAGGCATATACTAATTGTGAATGATAGAATGATTGAATGATAGAATGAGTGAAAAGTTACATGTGTCAGCTATTCATTCATTCTATCATTCAATCATTCACAATTAACTTTTATAGAGCGGAAATGCTTTCATCCACTCGTTGATTTCTTCTTTAACGGTTGAAAGAACGGTTTCGTTATCGTGGTTCATCAGCACCTTGTCGATATATACGACAATTTGCTCCATGTCCGATTCCTTCAGGCCACGCGTCGTCATGGCGGCCGTTCCTACGCGCATCCCCGACGTAACCATCGGCGATTTATCATCGAACGGAACCATGTTTTTGTTAATCGTAATATCGGCTCTAATAAGCGTATTTTCAGCCAGTTTACCTGTTAAGCCTTTTGAGCGCAGGTCAATGAGCATCAGGTGGTTGTCGGTGCCGCCCGAAATAATTTGGTAACCCCGGCTCAGGAAGGCATTCGCCATTGCCTGCGCGTTGGCTTTCACTTGAACGGCGTAGTCGTAGAAATCATCGCTCAGAGCTTCGCCGAAGGCCACCGCTTTGGCTGCAATAATGTGTTCCAGCGGACCACCCTGCGTACCAGGAAATACGCCCGAATCCAGCAACGACGACATCAGGCGGGTTTCACCCTTCGGTGTTTTAATGCCGAACGGGTTCTCGAAATCATTCCGCATCATAATAATGCCACCCCGTGTACCGCGCAGGGTTTTGTGCGTCGTGGTGGTCACGATGTGAGCATAGGCCAGTGGGTCATTTAGTAAACCTTTGGCAATCAGTCCCGCCGGGTGAGAGACATCGGCAAGAAGGAGTGCCCCCACTTCGTCGGCGATGGCGCGGAGCCGGGCGTAGTCCCAGTCGCGGCTATAGGCCGAAGCGCCACAGATAAGTAATTTCGGTCGTTCACGTTTAGCGGTTTCCTCAACCACGTCGTAGTTAATGACACCCGTTTCGCGCTCCACGCCATAGAAGGTTGGGCGAAAATATTTGCCCGAAATATTTACCGATGAACCGTGGGTCAGGTGACCGCCGTGCGATAGGTCGAAACCTAAAATTGTATCGCCGGGTTGCAGGCACGCCAGAAAAACGGCTGTATTGGCATTGGCTCCCGAGTGTGGCTGTACATTCACCCAGGTAGCCCCGAATAGTTCTTTAGCCCGGTCGATGGCAATCTGCTCAATCTGGTCAACGACCTCACACCCCCCATAATACCGTTTGCCGGGCAGGCCTTCGGCATATTTATTTGTTAGCACACTACCAGCCGCTTCCATGACGGCGGGCGACACAAAGTTTTCGGATGCAATCAGTTCAATACCCGATTCCTGCCGGTGTTGTTCTTTGGCAATCAGGTCAAACACCTGCGTATCGCGGGCGGTGGAAGTGACGGTCGTCATCAGTCTGAACGGTTTTATACTCAGTTAGCTGCCTGATTCGTAAAACTTCACCGAATAGGCAGACAATCAAAAAGTTTATGCACAAAGGTACGGCGGAAAACCGTAGAATAGGATACCGATTTTCAGGCTACGTACCACAAAATCTTCACGGCTGGTCACCGGTGTGGGGTGCAGTCCCTTGACGATACCCATGTTCAGAATAGCTACTCTTTTTTTGTTTTGATAAATAACCATCGATCACGTTCTTTTCTTTGGTAGTCATCTGATACTGAAAAGGGGTCATGCCCGTATGTAGTCTGAATTGCCGGTGAAAGTGCGAGCTATTATTGAATCCACATTCCATACCAACCTGACTCACACTCAAATCGAGATTGACGAGTAGTTTACGGGCATGGCCAATTCGTAATTCATTCAGGTATTCGACGAATGTTTTTCGGGTACGGTTTTTAAAATATCGGCAGAAGGCCGCCGGAGCCATACCCGCTATGGAGGCAATTTGGTCTACACGTATCTCATCCCGAAAATTTGTTAGCATAAACTCCAAAACTCGTTTCATCCGCTCCGTTTCGGCCGCGCCGGGCGCCAGTTGGTAGCCATCGCTTGCCAGAAACTGAGCATTCTGATCGGCCGATAACCGGTGTAGAATCGTCATAACGTTCAGCAACTGCGAAAAGCCCACCTGGTCGGGGAGTTGCTCAAGTGAAACGGTCACTGACCGACTAACCGACGTACTGAAGCGCAACCCATAGCGAGCCCGCGCCAGCATGTGGCGTATGGAGTCGGCTTCGGGCATTGAGGCCAAAACTCGTTCATCGAACGAAGCGGGGAACTGGACCACAATCGACTCAGCCTGCTGATTGGGTTTACCCTGATAATAGTCGTCGTCATTTCGCCAGAAGTGGGGCAAGTCAGGTCCAAGCAACACCAAATCACCCACCTGAAACGCTTCGACATGGTCGCCCACAAACCGCCGACCGTTGCTCTTAACGATATACGTCAATTCATATTCGGGGTGGTAGTGCCAGGGCGCATCGAAATAGGGAAGTTGAAATCGCCTGACCAGCAGTGAACTCTGCTCGCTGAACATGACTTTTTCAAATAGAGCTTTCATGAAACGCGCTATTTTAACTTGTTTAAGGGTAGGCTTTGAATAATCTCGTCAATATGACACATAAAATCGCAAAATCACTATTCTTAGTGTTTAACTGGGGCGCTTATTTTTGTCTATCTAATTATTTATAAACGTATCGAATTATGGAAGCGACAATCAATAAAGAAATGCTATTGACTGAGTTAGACGCCTATTATACGGTTAACCCGGAAGCCATCGCCTTTTATCGGCAGAATGGCTACGTCAAGCTTAAACAGGTGTTGAGTCAGGAGGTGCTTGACTATTATGGCAACATCATTACAGACCTGGTTTTCAGGCTTAATACGCTCATTAAGCCGATGGAAGAGCGCACAACTTACGAGCGGGCCTTCCTGCAAATTATGAACCTTTGGCGCGAAGATGAAGAAGCCAAAGAGTTTGTCTTCTCGAAGCGATTAGCCAAAATTGCCGCCGATCTTATGGGCGTTCAGGGCGTTCGTATCTACCATGATCAGGCACTTTATAAAGAGCCTTCGGGGGGTATTACGCCCTGGCACGCCGACCAGTTTTACTGGCCGCTAAGTTCACCCAACACCACAACGGTCTGGATTCCGTTACAGGAGACACCCATGGAAATGGGACCATTAGCCTTTGCCGAAGGTAGTCAGCACGTTGAAATTGGCCGCGACCTTGAAATTAGCGACGACAGCGAAAAAATTCTGTCTGATGCGTTACAGGAACAAAATTTTACTGTTCACGATACGCCGTTCGACCTGGGCGAAGTGAGTTATCATGCGGGCTGGACGTTCCACCGGGCAGGCCCCAATTTATCGGACCGGCCGCGTAAGGTGATGACGATGATTTACATGGATAAAGACCAGATTATTATGCAGCCCCGTAACCAATACCAAATGGCCGACCACGCCAAATGGCTCAACAATGTTCCGGTAGGCAGCAAACCAGAAGATGAGCTGAGTCCGGTGGTGTTTAGTTATTAATCAATACTCATCAGTCAATAGTCGTTAGTCGATAGTCAAGAGTGAGGGCTTTTTCGAAATAAAGTCCTCACTCTTGACTGTGGACTAACGACTATTGACTTTTTATGGAAATATTTTTGATGGTATTTCTGTTGTCATAGCGAACCATCACTTACCCGAAGCGGTATGAAATCATTTTTTGTGCTCGTTTTTGCGCTCCTGCTGCCCCTCATTACGTTCGCCCAGATTCTTAAACCAGTTACGTGGTCTTATAAACCAACTAAGTCGTCGGCTAAAGTTGGCGAGATCGTTGAACTGCGCTTTACGGCCAATATTCAATCCGGCTATCATATTTATTCATCAGAGGTTAACCCAAAAATTGATGGGCCTTTGCCAACCGTTATTAAGCTTACGCCGAATAAAACGTATGCATTGGTTGGAAAAGTAAAGCCGATTAGTAAAGTAGAAACTAAATACGAAGAAGCATTTGAGGGGGACACCTATGTAATGCATGGCCCTGCCGAGTTTTCTCAACGGGTTAAAATCCTTAGTGATAAGCCTATAATCGAGGGCAATGTTGATTACCAGGTCTGTACAGATAAAGACGGGCAATGTATTCCGGGGAATGATGATTTTGCCATTACAGGTTTACTTGTTGCGGCTACCCAAACGACCCCAACGGCTTCTACAGCCGCTGTAGCGTCTAGCTCCAAAGCCACATCAATAGTGAGCAAGCCAACCTCCGAAACGGTTGTGGCTGCCGCTACACCAACACCTGCTCCGGCTGCAACAGAAGCGGGAAAAGCGGGCAAAGCGGGCAAACCCATCGTTTCCGAAACCGTCAAGGCCGACGTTTTAGCCTCAACCGAAGGCAAAAATGAGTCGGATGGCTCGTTAGGCAGATTTCTGCTGGCGGCTTTTCTGTCGGGTTTGGTTGCGTTATTGACGCCCTGCGTATTTCCGATTATTCCGGCAACAGTCAGTTTTTTCACCAATCAGCAGGGGGGCATGTGGAAAGCTTTTCTGTACGGAGCTTTCATTATCGGTATCTATGTTCTGATTGGCACCGTCGTGTCGCGGATTAATGGCCCGGCCTTCGCCAATTTTGTTAGCACACACTGGTTGCCTAACATCCTCTTTTTCGCCATCTTCTTCATTTTCGGATTATCATTTCTGGGTTTATTCGAGATTGTTTTACCCAACTCGCTAATTAACAAAGCCGATGCCAAATCAGAACAGGGTGGTATTGCTGGTATTTTCTTTATGGCGTTCACGCTCGTGCTGGTATCATTTTCCTGCACCGGCCCCATTGTAGGTAGTTTATTAGTAGCTTCTGCCGGGGGCGAAGTAGTGAAGCCCATTTTGGGAATGGCGGCCTTTTCATCGGCCTTTGCAATACCCTTTACGCTGTTTGCCGCTTTCCCGCAATGGCTGAAAAACCTGCCCCGGTCGGGTGGGTGGCTTAACTCCGTAAAAGTCGTATTGGGTTTTCTGGAACTGGCGCTCGCGCTCAAATTCCTGAGCGTGGCTGATCAGGTCTACCACTGGCATTTGCTCGACCGTGAGGTGTTCCTGTCTATGTGGATCGTCATTTTTGCCCTGATTGGCTTCTACTTCTTAGGGAAAATCCGCCTGCCACACGACAGCGAAGTCAAATACATTAGCGTTCAGAAGCTTCTGTTAGCTATTCTGACCTTTTCGTTTGTTGTTTATATGATTCCTGGCTTGTGGGGAGCGCCATTAAAAGCTCTGTCGGGCTATCTGCCCCCCGAAACCTCGCAGGATTTTAACCTGACCGACCAGGAAACAACGAGCAACGGGCAACGGACTGGTAATGGTATCACCGAAAACATAAAATACGCCGACCTTTTCCACCTCCCGCATAAGCTACAGGGCTTTTTCGATTACAAGCAGGCTCTGGCGTATGCTAAAAAAGTGAACAAGCCCGTCTTTATTGATTTCACCGGCCACGGCTGCGTAAACTGTCGAGAAATGGAAGCTCGCGTCTGGTCTGACCCTGCGGTGAAGTCGCGGCTCCAAAATGATTTTGTTCTGGTAGCTCTCTACGTGGACGACAAAACCGAACTTCCCGAAGCAGACTGGTATACCTCGACTTACGATCAGAAGGTGAAGAAGACGATAGGCGCTCAGAATGCCGATTTACAAATCACGAAATACAACAACAACGCCCAGCCGCATTATTGCTTAGTTAACAGCGAGGGAAAATTGCTGGTAGCCCCTAAAAATTACGACCGCGATATAGCCAACTTCATCGCGTTTCTGGATTCAGGGAAGGCAAAGTTTTGACAGTGGCTTGGACCGCTGGTCCGGGTAGCCGCAGGCTGACTTTGGCTTCACGTATCTTATAGCCTCTACAACTTAGTCTCCGGCTACCCGGACCAGCGGTCCAGGCTATAACAAAAAGCCCCGCCAGCGTTTGGCGGGGCTTTTTGTTATAATGTCATCACTATCAGGCGGGCACCTTCTCGCGGACAGCCTCAGCCTGTAACAGTTCGAGGTCGGGTTTCGATTGGTCGGCAACGGTTACGCGGCCGCGCTCCTTGCGAACAATACGCGAGTAAAGCGAAATTTCCTGGTCGAACAAAAAGCGGAAAAAGAGCCGGACATAAGACGTGTGGTACTTCAGCGTATCATAATATTCGGGAGCCGATTTCTTAATCTCTGGAAGCTTGTTCCAGGGAATAGACGGGAAATCGTGGTGTTCGTTGTGAAAACCCACATTCAGGTTCACACTGTTCAGTTGACCGTAATAGCTGTAGGTTTCCTGTTCAGGATCAAGCGTCAGGTAATGCTCCTGAATCCAGCGGGCACCTAATGGATGGAAACCTACCGAGAAGAACAGACAAAGCAGCATAAACGCCAGGGCTTTCCAGCCAAACAATACAACGATGAGCGTATCAAATGCTAACTGAACAACGACGTTAGCCACCACCCATTTATCAATCGTGGCTAATTCGTGCATTCGTAGAGTGCGGATTGCCTGAAAAACCGGGAAGAACAGCAACCAGATCGCCTTACCAATCGAATAATTTTTGATGAGTTTAGCTTCGTACCAATCGGGCAAATCAGCGTCCAGTTCATGTACACCCTGAAACGCGTGGTGCTTGATATGAAAATTCTTGAACGACAACGCCGTTGGCAACACCGTTGGCAGGTTCGCGAAAATAGCGGCCCAGGCATTGGCGGCTGGCTTACGGAAAATCAGGTTATGAGCCGCTTCGTGAATGCAAACAAAGAGCGTATGGGCTGGGAAAGCACCAATAAACCAGGCGGCTGCCACAATAACCCACCACGACTGGTCGCGAACAAGCCACGCCAAGCCAGTAATTAAAGACACACAACCCAGAATAACCCAGAACGTCGTCGGGTTTTTCTGGCCGATAAGTTTCTTGATTTCAGGATGAGATTTCAGGATTTGCCGGGTACGAATTCGGTGCGGTTCGGTCGTGGTTGAACGAACAAAATCAGTTAAGGTTGCCATAGATGAGGTGTCGCCGTACAAACTCGGTGAATAACGAACAGTAAAATTAAGACATTTTCAACTGGTAACGCCATATAAGCAGCCGAAATTACCAGATTTTAATTATAACGTTTCCCAATAATGGAGACTCTATAAACAAGAAAGGCGGAGCTTAGCTGCCCCGCCTTTACTGATTCAGGTTGATTCAATAAAAAAGTGAATGGTGATAGTGGAACAGGTGTAGTAGGCGTGGTCGATGGGCGTATAATAGTGAATGGAAAATAGTCCATCTTCCCCGCTCCTACACCTATTTCACTTAATAGCCGATTGGGAACGAGTAGCCCAGCGAAACAGCCACCCCGCGATTGCGAACGTTGAGGTTTACGACCGGCACCTGAATCTGACGGGTAAATCCGTGCGTGTAGCGTCCTTCAATGAAGAATTTTCCGGCCCCAGCGTCCATTGCCAGACCAAGCCCCCCCACAGCGCCTACGTCCCAACGATTCAACATACCGCCATAGTTGATGTCGACATCATACGGTTTGGTGGTGAACAAGGCCGACGCACGGGTACGTATACGACCATCGAGTGCATAACTTACGGATGGCCCCGCAATCAGGTAAGGCTGAACCGGTCCGTCGCTCAGATTGAATTTAGCCAGCAATGGCACCTCAAGGTTTTGCGATTGATAAGCGATGGTAGCGCCCAGCGGCAGATTGAACCCGCCAAGATTCAGATCAAAGCCCTCTTTAATGGCAACTCCTTTTTGAACGTAGGCAAACTCAGGTCGGAAGGAGACACGCTCACTCAGTGGGATGTCTAAGAATATGGCGCCCGTTGGGCCAATGGTCGGATGGAGATCAGGGGTTAAACTGCCTAAGAAATCAGGTTTGGAAGCAAAGCCCGCATTGGCACCGCCCCGGATACCAACCTGAACCTGAGCAAAGGTAGTTTGTGTGGTTAGCAAGCCTACGAAAGCAATGACACTGGCAAGCACAATTCGTTTCATGGTTTTGACTGGAAAAATTGATGTAAAAAATGGGAACCTGAACTTGATTGTGTAGAGCGTCGGCGATAGGCTTGGTTGTTGTCGATTTCGTAGGTTAGAGTACGCTGTTCAGTAAAGGATTAATAGGGTAGGAAAATTTTTATGCTCAATACCTTCTACAGTCTGCCCATACCCGATTCAGGACCTAATGTGGATCGGCAATCAGCCTATTGTATTTTTTATTGAAAACATTGCAGCGGTCTTGTACCTTTACCAGTTACCTATACCTCACATGTGACGATGAAGTACGTTAAGCCAACCAAGTTTAGTTACCTGCCCAACTTCCTGATGCCGCTGGATGTGCTCGGTCTATTTGAGTGCGACCCATTTGGTAGTTCGTTGTTAGTCAGGCGATTCCTGATTGGCATTGTGGGCTGGCTGACTTACGCCCGCTACACGGTTGTGAACCGAATTCAGATTGAGGGAACCGAAAATTTAGAGAACCTACCGATCAATAACGTTCTGTTTCTGTCAAACCACCAGACCTATTTTGCCGACGTTATTGCGTTTTTTCATATCTTCTGTGCTGTAAAATGGGGGTTTCAGAACACGATAGTCCCCCCTGTTTATCTATTGGGGCCCCGCGCCCGGCAATATTATGTAGCTGCTTCTGAAACGATGAAGAAAGGGTTTGTGCCCCGCGTTTTTGCGGCAGGGGGGGCCTTAACCATCGAGCGGTCGTGGCGGGCCGAAGGGCGCGAAGTGCAACGGTCGGTTGACACGTCGGCCAATGAAAAAATTGAGAAGGCGCTGGCGCACGGCTGGGTCGTGAGTTTCCCACAGGGTACCACTACGCCTTTTGCGCCCATTCGGAAGGGGACCGGTCACCTCATTAAAGCCAATGAGCCAATTGTCATACCGGTCGTTATTAACGGTTTTCGACGGGCCTTCGATAAAAAAGGATTACGCTTCAAAAAACGTAACACCCTTCTGACAGTCCAATTCAAAGCCCCGCTCTCATACGGCCCCGATGATACAGTCGATGAGCTGGTCGCCCGGGTTCGTCGCGCCATTGAGCAGGATGCACCGGAGTGGACAAAAGAGCAGTTATAAAGTTGTAGGGTTGTAAAGTTATAAAGTTGGCTGACACATGAGTTGTTTAGGCGTCAGCCAACTTTATAACTTTACAACCCTACAACTTTATAACTTTTTACAAAAGCCAGCGGAAGAAGATATAGAGTGTAAATGACAGCAGGATCGAAACAGGCAGCGTGAGCACCCAGGCGAGGGCAATGTTACGAATCGTAGATGCCTGCAGGTTCTTAACCCCTTTGCTGGCCACCATACTTCCGGCAATGCCCGATGACAGTACGTGGGTGGTACTAACCGGCAGTTTCAACCATGAAGCCAGACCAATCATGCTGGCCGCCACCAATTCAGCCGAAGCACCCTGAGCATAGGTGAGGTGCTGTTTGCCAATTTTTTCACCCACCGTCACCACAATCCGTCGCCAGCCAATCATCGTTCCCAGACCGAGCGAAAGGGCAATCATCAGAATTACCCAGAACGGCGCATAATCTGTAAACCGGCGAAGGCCGCTTTCCTCGCCAAGATTTTTATTCAATACAGCCATCTGTGCCGGGCTAACGTTAGCCCCTTCATCGGCCATAATTTTTTTTATATTGCTGTTAATCAGCAGCAAATCCTTACGAACATCGAGTCGTTTTTCGTTTGGAATCTTATTATCAACCAGCGGTCCGTTGACTAACGCCTTTAATTCCTTTAGTTCAGCATGGGTTTGAGCCAGTCGTTCCCGGTTAACGGGGGCAAGCTGGTTGGAATCCAATACGGCAATCGTCTGTTCAATACCCGTAATATTTGTTTGCATCAAACGCGGATCGAGATTGGCTTTTACGGCAAAGTGATAAGGCACAATGCCAATCAGGATCAGCATGATCAGACCAACTCCTTTCTGACCATCGTTACTGCCGTGGAAAAAACTCACTAATGAACAGGTAATAATCAAAATGCTGCGAATCCAGGTAGGTGGTTCAGTATTCTTTTTAGGCTCTTTAAAAAGTTCGTCTTTAACATCAGCAGGCACCGACCGGCGGAGGATAAACATCAGCACAATAGCCAGACTAAAGCCCAACAAAGGAGATAATAATAATGCTTCACCGGTTTCAATAGCTTTTTCCCAGTTGACGGCAGCACCCGTTGTATTTTCAGGTAAGGTAGAAAAGGCAAGTCCTACACCCAGAATAGAGCCAATAAGTGTATGAGAGCTTGAGCTGGGAATACCAAAATACCAGGTCCCAAGGTTCCAGATAATGGCGCTCAGGAGCAAAGCCAGCACCATCGCTACGCTGTGATATACGTTCTGATCAATCAGCAGTTCAACTGGCAGCAGGTTTACAATCCCCATCGCCACGCCAATACCACCCAGCAAAACCCCCGTGAAGTTGCAAATTCCCGACCACACAACGGCAATCGTCGGTTTCAGCGAATTGGTGTAGATAACGGTAGCTACAGCGTTGGCTGTATCGTGGAAGCCATTAACGAATTCAAAAGCACAGGCAGCGAACAAGCTGATGAAGAGGAGGATAAAAACATCCGTTTCTAATCCAAACATAGGTGGGGTATCTTCTGTAAGCAGACTAACGGTCGATCCGTAAGCCAATGATTGCCACAAAAGTACGGCAAACTATGCAGAGCAGTATTATCAAATTGTTAAGTAGAGACGCGAAGGATCGCGTCTCTACTTTTTCCCCGCCAATTGCCCGCAGGCGGCATCAATGTCTTTGCCCCGGCTCCGGCGAACATTTACGGTTACGCCTTTAGTGTCTAAGAAACCCGCGAATTTGTCTAACGTCTTCGGGTCAGTGTTTTTGAAATTAGCTTCAGCAATAGGATTGTACTCAATAATATTAATCTTCGCTGGAACACGTTTTGTAAATTTCCAAAGCTCCTGCGCGTCTTGCAGCGTGTCGTTGAAGTTGTAGAAAAGAATATATTCAAACGTAACGCGTGTGCCTGTCTTTTTATAGAAATACCCCAGTGCATCGCCCAGAGCCTCCAGCGTATTGCTCTCATTAATGGGCATAATCTGGTCGCGCTTCTGGTCATTGGCCGCGTGCAGAGAGAGTGCCAGATTGAACTTCACGGCATCGTCGCCGAGTTGCCGGATCATTTTGGCAATGCCCGCTGTTGACACCGTAATCCGCTTCGGCGACATGCCCAATCCATCGGGTGAGGTGATCCGGTCGACGGATTCGAGTACGTTTTTGTAATTCAACAAAGGCTCACCCATGCCCATGTAAACAATATTGGAGAGCGACACCTCATAGTTTGCTTTCGCCTGCCGGTCAATGGCGACTACCTGATCATAAATTTCGGAGGCTTCAAGATTGCGTTTACGGTCCATATAGCCCGTTGCACAAAACTTGCAGGTGAGCGAACAACCTACCTGACTCGATACGCAGGCTGTCATCCTATCCACGTCGTCGTGGCGGAGTGCCGGAATCAGGACACCTTCTACCAGATTACCGTCGAACAGCCGAAACGAGGATTTGATGGTTCCATCGCTGCTGCGTTGTTCCTGGTCAACGGTTAGAGGTCGAATCTCAAAATGTGCCTTCAGCAACTCCCGCGTCGGCAGCGACAGGTTGGTCATCTGCTCAAACGACAGGGCCGATTTTTTCCACAGCCATTCCTGAATCTGTTTAGCCCGGAACCCCTGTTCGCCGTGCTGTGTGAGCCAGTCTTTGAGTTGGGGAGTTGTTAGTTTGCGGATGTCCTGCATGGTCAATGATAGAATGAGTTAATGATAGAATGAGTGAATAGGTTCTGCGACAGCTATTCACTCATTCTATCATTAACTCATTCACTAATTATTTTTTGCCTGCCACTTCTTTCCAGCTTCCAGGCCTTTTGGTACCCACACGGCGGCTTTGTCCATGACGATGGGCGCAATGGGCCGAATGTAAGGGTACAAAAATGCTGTTTCGGTATGGCGTGACGGAATTTTGACGTTCATATAACTGAACAACCAAAGGATAACACTAATTCCAAACACCCACGTAAAAAGCCCAACGGCTGCCCCAGCCACGCTATCGAAGGTGCCAAGTACAGAATATTTCAGCGACCGCCGAATCGCCATCCCCATTTGGTTGATCATAACGACGGTCGGGAAGAAAATGACCGAGAATCCCAGCCAGGGCAGAATTTTTCGGGCTATTTCGCGGCTGATGTAAGGGCTAAGTAAGTCAATGCCGAATGCCAGAAATTTAAACCCGACAATCATGGCTATGACAAAGGCAATCACCGCTACAATCTCCACTAAGAGACCTTTGCGGTAACCGTTAAAAGCTCCCCAGGCGAGGGGAATCAGCATAAGTAAGTCGAGGGTGTTCAAGTAGAATTTTGAATGACTGAATGATAGAATGACCGGGCCGCCGGAGCGGTGAATAGATGCGTACAACTCTTATTCACCGCTCCGGCGGCCCGGTCATTCTATCATTCAAAATTCGATCATTGTAATAATTGCTTCACCATCGCCGAAATGGCTTTCCCATCGGCTTGCCCGGCGAGTTCTTTAGTCGCTGCGCCCATTACTTTGCCCATGTCGGAGGGAGCCGATGCGCCTACACGCGCCATGATGGCCTGTAGCTTTTCTTTCAGTTCGGTTTCCGACAACTGCTTGGGTAGGTATTTTTCAATGACGGCAATTTCGGCTTCTTCCACGGCCAGCAGATCAGCGCGGTTCTGTTGACGATAAATATCTGCCGAATCTTTCCGTTGCTTCACCGCTTTGGTCAGAATCCGGGTTTCGTCTTCGGGTTTAAGCTCGCCGGTTTGCCCTTCTTTGGTTTCTTCGAGCAGAATCATGGATTTTACGGCCCGTAATGCCCGAAGTGTATCCTGTTCTTTAGCCAGCATGGCCTGTTTTATGTCGGCGTCGATTTGTTGTTTGAGAGACATCGTTTTAATGATGACCGGTCCGCCGGTCCGATAATGAATTATAAATGATGAATGTTGGGAAACGAACCAACTCCCACCGAGCAAAGTTAACAAAACCACATAGCGTTATCATTCATCATTTATAATTCATCATTCCTCTCGTGACTCGCTTATCCGTCAATATCAACAAAATCGCCACCATCCGAAACGCGCGGGGTGGCAATAATCCAAATCTGGTGCAGGTGGCGCTCGACTGCGAACGTTTTGGCGCTCAGGGTATTACGGTTCACCCTCGCCCCGACGAACGGCATATTCGGTATCAGGACGTATTAGACCTAAAGGAAGTTGTTACCACTGAATTCAATATTGAAGGCAATCCTGATGAGCGATTTATTGAGTTAGTTAAACGAATCAAGCCCGCGCAGGTGACGCTCGTACCCGATGCCCCCGATGCCATCACCTCTAACGCAGGTTGGGATACAATTCGTCATGCTGACCATCTGCGGCAGCTAATCGACACGTTTAAAGCCGATGGCATTCGGGTATCTATTTTCGTGGATGCCGACGAACGCATGGTAGAAGGAGCCAAAGCCGTTGGCACCGACCGCATTGAGTTGTATACTGAACCCTATGCAGCGCACTACGCTGAGAACCGCAAAGCCGCCGTTGCGCCTTTCGTGAAAGCTGCCAAACGTGCCAATGATCTGGGACTTGGCCTAAATGCAGGCCATGATTTGAGTCTGGAAAATCTGCGCTATTTCGATGAGCAGGTGCCGGGTTTGCTAGAAGTGTCTATTGGTCACGCACTCATTTGCGATGCGCTGTATTTTGGGTTGGAGAATACGATTCAGATGTATCGGCGGTGTCTGAACCGGGATTTATAGGATTAAACTGATTTAGCTGATCTTGTTGGCGTACACATTGAAATCAAGTTCATAGTCTGTCAGTTTAATCAGCCAAATCCTGACTCAGATGGTTCACCCACTCCCTATCGAAAACTTCTTAGAGAAAGCCCAAACGCTGCCTGTCATCGACGTGCGGTCGCCGGGAGAGTATGCCCATGCCCACATTCCGGGGGCGATCAATATTCCACTGTTCGATAATGAAGAACGGGCACAGGTGGGCACCAAATACAAACAGACGGGACGCGACGCGGCTGTGCTGTTGGGACTTACGCTGGTCGGCCCAAAACTGGCCGACTTTGTGAAACAGTCGAAAAAGTTAAATCCATACGGTAAAGAAGTGTTGGTGCACTGCTGGCGGGGTGGCATGCGGAGCGGGTCATTCGCGTGGTTATTAGACACCGCCGGACTAACTGCCTCTACCCTCGTGGGCGGCTACAAAGCCTACCGAAATGCGGTGCTGGCGAGTTTTGCTAAACCGCGAAACCTGCTTATCATCGGCGGTAAAACAGGAAGCGGCAAAACCGACATCCTGAAAGAACTGGCCCGGCAGGGCGAACAGATTATTGATTTGGAAGGCCTGGCTCACCATAAAGGGTCGTCGTATGGAGCCATTGGTCAATTGCCACAACCAGCCACGGAGCAATTTGAGAATTTGCTATTTAACCAGTTCCATTCATTCGACCGGAATCGTCGAATCTGGCTCGAAGACGAAAGCCGGAGCATTGGATCGTGTTTTGTACCAATAGCGCTCTGGCAACAGATGCGAACTGCACCAGTCGCGTTTATAGATGTTCCGAAAGAAGATCGTATTCAGCGATTAGTGGCTGAATATACAGGCATCGATCATACGCTGCTTATGGAAGCCACCGAGCGGATTCGAAAGCGGCTGGGCGGCAAAGTGACGAAGGAGGCACTTGATGCACTGGCCCGCCACGAGTATGCTACCGTTGCCGATCTGACGCTTGATTATTACGACAAGGCTTATCTGCACGGCCTTTCGCAACGTGATTCAAGCACTATCTGTTCAATGAAAATTTCTGACGATAATCCGGCGCAAACGGCACGGCAGTTGATCGAATGGGCCGATCAGTTGGCTACTATTTCTTCTTCGTAGCGTTCATTCGCCGAATAACTTCGCGCTTTTGAAAACCAATGTGCCAAACAGCAAAAGGCACCTCCTGCTTCCCAAAACAGGCCTCGCAGATTGGACTATTCGCTGGAACAGGGGCGTTATAGACAAACAATGTATCGTTAATCTTCTGAATATTAGAAATCGGCTGCTGTTTCTGTTTCGCGCTGTATAAATACGCATCCAGAATTTCGCGCTCTTTTGGGTTCAGGTCTTTGTTTTGTACATCGGCGGGTCCCAGCAGGCGAATATCCAGCACATACCGTTCGGCAATGGCTTTTGTGCGCGTCAGGTTCTGCAACTGGCAAAATCTGGCTTGCTCGGCGGGACTGGTCGTTTTTTGCAGTTGCGTACTAAGTTCTTTTTGCACCACAGTACTGACTTTCTCGCCCAGATTATCGACCGTTTGAATTATGTCGGCATTTGAAATGCGTTTGATTTTTGAGTCGGCTATTTCCTGCTTGAGTTCACTCGTATATTTTACCCGTTCGGGATTACAGGCCGATAACATACTGATTAACAGAGCAGCAAGGAAGGGGAAAGTACGCAGCATACACAGGAACTTAATACAGTTACGTTTCGTCATCCAAATGAAAACCATCTTACGTCTTGCTTAGTTGCAATTGCCAAACACAAAGCCTAACTCCCCGGATTTTCGTAATTTTGTGTTTCTTAATTGTCACATCGTCCTGTCGTTCCACCCGAACGGCAACTAAAGTTATATACCATGCTCGATCAGTTAGAAGCCATTCGTGAACGCTTCAACGAAGTAGCTCAACAAATCGTACAGCCCGAAGTCGTTTCGGATCAGAAGCGGTTTATGAAGTTGAGTAAAGAATACAAAGATTTAGAAAAAATTGTCGTGCAGTACCAGGCTTACACGCAACTGCTCGAAGAAATTGAAAACGCCAAACAAATCATCGCTACCGAAAAGGACGAAGATTTCCGGGAAATGGCGAAAGGGGAATTAGACGAACTGCTGCCTCGCCGGGAAACGCTGGAAGAGACCCTTAAAGAGATGTTGATTCCGAAAGACCCGAACGACAGCAAAAACGTGATTCTCGAAGTTCGGGGCGGTACCGGGGGCGATGAAGCAGCCATTTTTGCGGGCGATATTTTCCGCATGTATCAGCGTTTCTGCGAGAAAATGGGCTGGCGCATGTCGCTTGTCGATTACACCGAAGGCACATCGGGTGGCTACAAAGAAATTATCACCGAAATCGAAGGTGAAGACGTGTATGGGAAACTCAAGTTCGAGTCGGGGGTGCATCGGGTGCAGCGCGTACCGGCCACCGAAACGCAGGGACGCATCCACACCTCAGCCGCCAGCGTAGCCGTATTGCCCGAAGCCGAAGAAGTGGACGTTGAACTGAACATGAACGACATTCGGAAAGATACCTTCTGCTCGTCAGGCGCGGGTGGTCAGTCGGTAAACACGACGTATTCGGCGGTGCGGCTCACGCACATTCCAACGGGTTTGGTGGTACAGTGCCAGGACGAACGTTCGCAGTTAAAAAACTTCGACAAAGCCCTGACCGTACTTCGCTCCCGCTTATACGAGATTGAGTTGCAGAAACACAATGATGCTATTGCTTCGCAACGGAAAACGATGGTAGGCAGTGGCGACCGCTCCGACAAAATCCGAACCTACAACTACCCCCAAAGCCGCGTAACCGACCACCGCATCGGCCTGACGGTCTATAACTTACCCGCCGTGATGGACGGCGACATCGGCGACTTCATCGAGCAACTCCGCATTGCGGAGAATGCCGAACGGTTGAAGGAAGGCGCAACGGCGTAAGTTAGTGAAGATTAAAGAGTGCGATTAAACCTTTTCCTAAATGCCGCTTACCTTTCAGTGGGATTCAGGCAATACCCGCCATGTCATTGATGATTATCCGCAGCGAGGCAATACCATTGGCGAAGTTGAGAGTTTATTTGAGGACCCTAACTTTCGCCCATTACCGGATCGGATTGATAACTCTGGAGAACAGCGATATAAAGCGGTTGCACTGAGCAACCTAAACCGCATTCTTTATGTTGCTTTTGCAATCAGAAATGGTCAAATTCGTCCTGTAAGTTGCCGACCCGCCAGTAGAAAAGAACGCGAACGTTATGCTCAAGTCACCCAGAAATCCGAATAGAAAGCCTTCTTCTCCTAAACTCGTGGCTGTAATTAAGAATGGCATGACCGAGCAGGAAATGCGTGAATCCGGCGAAGCATGGGCTACTCATACCGGCCCTTACCTGACACTGGAAGAAGTAATCTCCATCGAGAAGGCTAAACAGCAATTGCCTGACAGTCTATAACTTACCCGCCGTGATGATAGCTATATCGGCGACTTCATCAAGCAACTCCGCATTGCGGAGAACGTCGGGCGATTGAAGAAAGAGGCTACGGCGTAATTAAAGTACAAAAAATCGGGTGGCAAATTGACTGTATTTGCCACCCGATTTTTTGTACTTATTTCAGAATAGTTCTATAACTATGATTATGTAAAGTGATTAAAGTTAGAAACCAATAATCTCGCGATAGTCAGTCAGCTTGGCAAAATACAATTGAAAGTCTTATATCAAGTTTTACTGCTTATCAATCCATCCGACCTTTATACTTAGACAAATACATTTCATTGCCTTCAGATTGAAGGTTCTCCAAGTATTTTTCTTCAAAATCTTGAACAGGAATACTATCTATGTTTAAAGAATAAATACCTTGTCCGAGTAACCGCAACCCCGTTTTAGTAAGTACTTGATATATTACCAAAACCATCATACTATGCCATTCATTGTACTCCCTCTTACTTTTTACATCTACTAGAAACTCAACTTCTTCGAAATCTTCGCCAAGTGATTTAACAAAACTCATTGCCTCATTTCCATAAGCTAATTCGTACTGTCCTTTCCAGAGCGCCTTTATAGGAAGAAAGATATTCTCAAAATAGACATCTGAGATTTTCATTATTACATCATTACTACTTTTGTTGTATAAGTGCGTATATGTTAATCAACTAGCTTGATTTACCATCTTCATAATGGTAGTGTTTTTGGCTACCTGTTGTAAACTGCTGAATGAAAGTTGCCTTGTAGTGCGCTTCTTTCTCTGCCTCAAAATAACCCTTTTCAAGCGACCAATCGTATACGCCTGTATCGAGTGGATATAGAGTGAGCATACCTGAAAGCTGATGTTGACTAATCCAGTCTTCCGCCTTTGCTTTACTTGAAAACACACCACTGGAGAATCGACCACCTTCCCCATGGAAGACCCAAACCCCGGCTGATTCCTGCATTTTTCTGTTGTATAATCAATCTTATGTTAACCGTATCAATAAATACAGAATGCCCGGTCAATTATAACCGGGCATTCTGTATTACATTCATAATTTACCCCTGCACATTCTCCGAGGTCAGCTTCGCGCCCAGATACTCGCGGTTCATGCGGGCAATATGGTCGAGAGAAATGGATTTGGGGCATTCAACCGAGCAGGCACCCGTAAACGAGCAGGCACCGAAGCCTTCGGCGTCCATCTGGGCTACCATGCGCTCGGCCCGCTCTTTGTGTTCGGCTTTGCCCTGCGGCAGGATCGCCAATTGCGATACTTTGGCCGACACGAACAGCATGGCCGACGCATTTTTGCAGGCTGCCACGCAGGCTCCGCAACCGATGCAGGCAGCCGCATCCATCGCTTCATCGGCAATGCTACGGGGAATCAGAATCTCGTTCGCGTCACGAGCCGAGCCGGTGTTCACAGATACGTAGCCACCGGCCTGAATAATCCGGTCGAAGGCGGCCCGGTCAACCATCAGGTCCTTAATGACGGGGAATGCCCGCGCCCGCCAGGGTTCAACCACAATCGTGTCGCCATCGTTGAACGACCGCATGTGTAGCTGACAAGTGGTAGCGCCCGTTTGTGGCCCGTGCGCCCGCCCGTTGATGTACATCGAACATGTACCGCAAATTCCCTCGCGGCAATCGTGGTCGAAGGTAACGGGGTCTTCGCCTTTCCGGGTCAGGGAGTCGTTCAGCACGTCGAACATCTCCAGAAACGACATATCTTCCGACACATTATCCAACTGATATTCCACCAGTTTTCCGTCGGTATTGCTATTTTTCTGTCTCCAGACTTTTAGGGTGATTTTCATAATTGTAGTCGTTAGTCGATAGTCGTCAGTCGACAGCCACTAACTTGACTGTCGACTAACGACTGCTGACTAAATTATTTATAACTCCGCTGTGTCAGTTTAACGTTTTCAAACTCAAGCACTTCTTTGTTGAGCAGTTCGGGTTTATCTTCACCCTGATACTCCCAGGCCGCCACATACGCATAATTGGCATCATCGCGAAGGGCTTCACCGTCGGGCGTCTGATATTCCTCCCGGAAGTGCCCACCGCAGGATTCGTTGCGGTTCAGCGCGTCATCAACCATCAGTTCGCCCAGTTCGATAAAGTCAGCCACACGGGCGGCATTTTCCAGGGCCTGATTCATCTCGTCGGCATCGCCCAGCACCTTTACATTGCTCCAGAACTCTTTTTTCAACGCCTGAATTTTCTGCTTGGCTGTCTTTAAGCCTTCGGCCGTGCGCGACATACCGCAGTATTCCCACATGATGTGACCCAGTTCTTTGTGCAGATCGTCAACAGGCCGTTCGCCTTTAATGGCCAGCAAGTTGCTGATCCGACTCTGTACGTTCTGCTCGGCTTCTTTAAACGCGGGCGACTCGACCGGAATCTTGTCTGCCGGGCCAATCGTGGCTAAATAGTCGCCAATGGTGTAGGGAATCACGAAATAACCATCAGCCAGGCCCTGCATTAGCGCCGAAGCCCCAAGCCGGTTAGCTCCGTGATCGGAGAAGTTCGCTTCGCCGAGCGCATACAGGCCCGGAATGGTCGTCATCAAATTGTAATCAACCCAAAGTCCGCCCATGGTATAGTGAACAGCAGGGTAAATCATCATTGGCACTTCATACGGGTTTTCGCCGGTGATTTTTTCGTACATCTCAAACAAGTTACCGTATTTGGCCTCAATGGTTTTGCGGCCATCGCGCTTAATGGCATCGGCAAAATCCAAGTAGACGGCAAGCCCTGTCTTCGCCACGCCACGCCCTTCGTCGCAAACATATTTGGCGTTGCGAGAGGCAACGTCGCGGGGCACTAAGTTTCCGAACGAGGGATACCGGCGTTCGAGAAAGTAGTCGCGGGCATCTTCGGGCAGGTCGGTCGGTTTTAACTGACCTTTCTGAATCTTCTGCGCGTCTTCTTTCGATTTGGGTGCCCACACGCGGCCATCGTTCCGCAGTGACTCCGACATCAGCGTCAATTTCGACTGATAGTGGCCCGATACCGGAATGCATGTTGGGTGAATTTGCGTGAAGCAGGGATTACCAAACAGCGCACCTTTTTTGTGGGCTTTCCAAGCTGCCGTAACGTTGCAGCCCATCGCATTGGTTGAGAGGTAGAATACGTTGCCATAGCCACCCGTGCAAAGAAGCACGGCATGAGCCGAATGCGATTCAATGGCGCCCGTTATCAGGTTCCGCACCACAATACCCCGCGCTTTGCCGCCCTCCACCACGAGGTCGAGCATTTCGGTGCGGGGATACAGTTTCACTTTTCCATTCGCTACCTGACGGCTTAGCGACGAGTAGGCTCCCAGCAGCAATTGCTGTCCGGTTTGGCCCCGGGCGTAGAACGTCCGTGACACCTGCGATCCACCAAAGGAGCGGTTCGCCAGCAGTCCGCCGTATTCGCGGGCAAAGGGAACGCCCTGCGCCACGCATTGGTCAATGATATTTACGCTGACTTCGGCCAGCCGATGCACGTTGCCTTCGCGGGCGCGATAGTCACCGCCTTTAATCGTATCGTAAAACAGCCGGAACACGCTATCACCATCGTTCTGGTAGTTTTTCGCAGCATTTATCCCCCCTTGAGCGGCAATGGAGTGCGCCCGGCGGGGGCTATCCTGAAAACAGAAGGCTTTCACATTATAGCCCAGTTCGGCCAGCGACGCAGCCGCCGAGGCCCCGGCCAGGCCCGTGCCAACCACAATAATCTCGTATTTTCGCTTGTTAGCCGGGTTCACTAACTTCAGTGAAAACTTATGCCGTGCCCATTTTTCGGCTAAAGGACCTGCGGGGATTTTAGATTCCAGTTTCATAAGTCAATTGTGAATGAGTGAATGAGTGAGTTAGTGAATACCATCCGGCCACTTAGTTTGCGTCAGCTATTCACTAATTCACTCATTCACAATTCACTCATTAAATAATATGGTGAACCTGTAAATACACGTAAATTGGCATGGAAGCAAAAGCCGCCGGAATAATAATGGCAAAGAAATATGTACCCAGAAATTCGATAATGGGCGTATATTTTTTGTGCCGGATACCCAGCGTTTGGAAACCACTCTGGAACCCGTGTGCTAAGTGATAGCCAATGGCTACCATGCAGATTACATACAGCACTACATACCACAGTTCGCCGAAGGCTACTCGCACCACGGCGTAAAGGTCTTTATACTGCTTCCCGTCATATTCAGCCATCGGTACCGAGCCAAAATGCATTTCGTACCAGAACGTCCGCATATGGATGATGATGAACAGCAAAAGAACTGTTCCCAGAATGCCCATATTCCGCGACGACCAGTCACTGTTGGCTTCGGGCTTACTATAAGCGTATTTGATGGGTCGCGACGCCTGATTATGGCGCGTTAGTATGAACGCCATCAGTGCATGTACAAGAATGGACGTGTAGAGCAGGTACGAGACGGTCATGATCAACGGATTGTGCGTCATGAAATAGGTGTACTCATTGAAGGCCCGCCCGCCATCGCCTTTAAATAGCTGCAAATTGCCAGCCATGTGAACAATTAAAAATGTGCTCAAAAACAGTCCCGTCAGCGACATAATCACTTTTCGACCGAGGGAGCTGGAGAGTGTTTGTGTTACCCAAGCCATATGGTGAACGACACGAAATTTTAGTGTAAATGATTGAAAAAAAGCCCGGTTAAACGGCGCATCAAAGCTAAATCACAAACAGCACGGAAACAAGATTAAGCGGTATTATCAGCCGTTTTATAACTTAATTTACAGTCGATATAAATTAGGCTGTCAGGTCTGTTTCGCAACCGTATGTATGAACGAATTGTTTGCTGAGGTAGTTGGCTCATTCAGTAATAGACAAAAGAGAGAAGACGAAAGAAAATAGACATTTGACAGTACAGCGTCTATTTTCTTTCGTCTTCTCTCTTTTGTCCAGTAATTTTTGACCAACTATAATTCACCTGCTATTTTCGCCATTTGCTGATTCACTCTTTATTTATGAAAGCATACGTATTTCCGGGGCAAGGCTCCCAATTTCGGGGCATGGGGCAAGACCTTTATCAGGCGTCCGAAGCCGCCCGTCAACTTTTCGAGCAAGCCAATCAGGTACTGGGTTATAGCCTGACCGATATTATGTTTGAGGGGTCCGACGAAGAACTCAAGCAAACGATTTACACCCAACCTGCCGTTTTTGTGCATGGCGTGGTAATGGCCTTAACATCCGATGCATTCGCCCCTGAACAGTCCGACGCTTCGATGGTGGCGGGTCACTCCCTCGGCGAATTATCGGCGCTTACGGCGGCTGGCGTACTCTCGTTTGACGATGGCCTGAGTTTAGCCTCCGTGCGGGCAACGGCCATGCAGCGGGCCTGCGAACTGACCCCCTCTACAATGGCCGCTGTGCTGGGTCTGGCCGATGAGGTTATTGAAAAAGTCTGCTCAGAAATTACGGAAGAGATTGTTGTGCCGGCTAATTACAATTGCCCGGGTCAGGTGGTAATTTCGGGGAGTGCCGCCGGTATTCAACTGGCCGAAGAACGGCTCAAAGCTGCCGGTGCCAAACGAGTGGTTCCGTTGGCGGTGGGTGGCGCTTTTCATTCACCCTTTATGGAACCCGCTCAAACCGAATTTGCCGAAGCCGTTCAGAATATGACGTTTCGCGCACCGCGCTGCCCGGTTTATCAGAATGTGAATGCTCAGGCCGTAACCAACCCTGAACAAATCAAAGCGAACCTGATTGCCCAACTTACCTCGCCTGTTCGCTGGACGCAATCCGTTGAGCGAATGGTGGCTGATGGGGCTACCGAATTTTTTGAGTGTGGTCCGGGCAAAGTGCTGCAGGGATTAATAAAAAAGATTAGCCCAGTTACGCCCGTTACCAGTATCTAATGACCGGAAGTACCTTGTGAATCAGGCCACACGCTGTCTAATCACGCAAAAATGCCACTTTTTTTAGGGCATCATTTGTTTTTAATACCCGCCATCGGTTATCTTTGCACTCGCAATTGCAAAACAGCCCGATAGTATAAGGGTAGTACGACAGATTTTGGTTCTGTTTGTGGAGGTTCGAATCCTTCTCGGGCTACTCAAAAACGCCTGACCTGATTATGGGTCAGGCGTTTTTGTTTGTCTGAAATTCAGATGGCAGGGCATCATACGCCGACAATCCCGATTGCAAACGCTGCCAGATAATTTTGCGGAGTCGCTCGGGTTCAAGTACCACGACTCCATCGCCGAAACCCAGAATTTCTTTCTCCAACTCAAAATTATGCTGGACATGTAGCTGAATCACAATACCTTCTCTGGTTCGCTCCAATACCTGCTGCGAGTGATGCAGTGGTTTCGTTTCTACATAGGGTGCGTGGCGGTGTGCGACGAACAATTTCACGTCCATTGCCCGTACATTATCGCTCACCGAAACGCCAATCACATCGTGATAATAGGTTTCGGGGTCAGTCAGTTCATTGGGAATGTATTCCTGGTCGAGTGCCGGCTGAACAGTGAGCATCCGGTCGAGGGCCAGCGTAAGAATCTGCGCGTTACCTTCCCGTACGCCCACCGCAAACCAGCGGTTTTTAAACTCTTTCAGCCACCACACATGGAAGGTAAAGGTTTGCGATTGCCGGGCCGAAAACGACTGATAGCTAATCTGGAGTGGCTGTTTCTGCACAACGGCACGATACAAATCATCCAGAAAGTGCAGCCCTTTCAACTCATCGTTCTTCTCAAAATCAATGACCGGAACCGACTTCTGCGCTGTTGAATACACGTAGTCTTCCAGTTTCTGCACAATGGCATTCAGCGCCGTGAAATGCGAAAAGCCTTTAAACTGTTTCAGTACGTCCACTGCTTCATTCATCCGCAATAGGTCGCCATCGGAGAGTGGGATGTTTGTGATGCTGTACGTAGGGTCGTCGTAGGTGTAGTATTTTTTCTCCACCACTACAATCGGAGCGAAGTAGCCTAATTTATCGCTCCGCATGAGTTGCAGATCGGCCTGCACAGTGCGTCGGCTAATGCCTTTATCAAGTCCTTCGTATTCGTATAGGGCTTCCGATACGGTTTCGATGAGGTCGTCGAGTGTCCATTTGCGCTGTCGATTCCGCAGACAGGCATCAAGCGTTTTATAGCGAATCAGAGCGTTTCGGGTAACAGGCATCAGAATTTTTTCAGAAAAATGTGAAAAAACTTTGTACTACGCAAAAAGACTGCGTAGGAGCCGCTAACCTTTGTCTCGACGGAAGCATCAATAACCAAACCGGATGTGGGTTTCTGAGTGACCCCATAGTGCCGAGGTTAATAGCCTATGGTATGCTGTTGTTTATTGCCGGTTTCTGTCTCGTAAGCAGGTTCGACTCCTGCACCACCCTGTTCAGGTGATTCCGGTGGATGGAAGAAGACGGCCACTTCTAAAAAGGCCACCCTGTAGTGAATCAGGCGCAGCTATCCCGCCCGGTGAATGCTTCGGCAATAGCCAGGCAGTTTCGCCGAAGCCAGCAGGCTGGTTATGGCATTGAGCCGCAAGCAGTTGAGAACGAAGTTGTTGCCCGTTGGCCCGGTTGATCGGCCCGGAACGTCAGTTACGGAATGCGACCAGCCACCAGCGGAACGCAGTTTCAAACCGCTCGCCGAACGCCCTTTGCTTACCGGCTTCCGCTCTGGCAAAACGGATGGCTTCGCCCTGGTTTACAGTAAATTGAAACCATTTTAACACACAAACAACCATGAAAACGGTACGCATCTTAGCCTGGCAGATTGGGCTGGTGTTCAAACAGGGCGGATACAAAAAATTGCTCCGCGAGGGCAGTTACTGGCTCTGGCCAAACGAAACCGCTTACGTCTATAATCAGGGGGAGGCAGTCAAAAATCTCCCCTGCGATGTAGCCGTGCTGTTGACGTACCCCGACGTGTCCGAAGCGCTCGATATAATCGAGGTGCAGGATAATGAGATTGCCCTTCAGTATGAACGCATTTCGGGCGGTGAGCGACTGTTTCAGCAGGTGTTGCCCAAAGGTCGGTGGGCTTACTGGAAGGGGGTGAAGCAGTACGACTACATCAAAGCCGATCTGAACCAGTTGGAGATTCCGGCTCAGATTGATTTGGTAACCCTGATGCCGCAGCCGTTGTCGGCCTATGTGCGGACCTACGCTGTTGAAGCGCATGAGCAGGGTATTCTGTTCATCAACTGGCAAGTTGAACGGTTGCTAACCGCTGGGGTCTACTACTGGTGGAAAAACAACACGCCCGTTCATGTATTGAAAGTGGACATGCGCCAGCAGCAGTTGGAAGTGTCGGGGCAGGAAATCCTGACAAAAGACAAAGCCTCGCTGCGGTTGAGTTTCTTTGTGCAGTATCAGATACGCGATGTGATGAAGGCGCTGGCCGAAAACAAGGAGTATGAGAAGCAGTTGTATGTGTCGGTTCAGTTGGCCCTGCGAGAGTATATCGGCGGCCTGACGCTCGATGAGTTGCTGGAGAAAAAAGGCGAACTGGCTCCCTATGTCCTGAACGCCACCGCCGACATAGCCGGGCAATTGGGGGTTGAACTCCGCAATGGTGGCGTGCGCGACATCATTCTGCCCGGCGATATGCGCGACATCATGAACCAGGTACTTATGGCCGAAAAGAAAGCCCAGGCCAACATCATTACGCGTCGGGAAGAAACCGCTTCGACCCGCAGTTTGCTAAATACGGCCAAACTGATGGAAGACAACGCCATGCTCTGGAAACTGAAAGAGATGGAGTACGTCGAAAAAATCGCCGACCGTATCGGTACGCTTTCTGTGTCGGCCGATGGTTCGGTCGTGGAACAATTGAAACGAATTTTTGTAAAATGAATTAATCCCCACCGACCCGTCGGGTCGGTGGGGGAAGATGCTTATGGAAACACAACTGGCTTTAGACGACATCCTGGCTTTAGGGCCAATCCCGGAGTCGTTGCATACAAGTTTTCTGCGGGTAGCCAACGGGCTGATACAACGGGCCGATTACCCGAGAGAAAAAGCCCTGGGGCTACTGGCGCAGATGCTCCAGAACCCAAAGAAATTTGCCTACTCGAAAAACAAGGTGACGAACCTGGCGCGAGCTATCTATGACCTGAACAAACAGGGCGTCGCTGTGCCCCTGAGCGAAGCGGGTGCCGCTTATCTCCCACCCGAACCCGCCCCGTATGTACTGAGTGCATCGGATTCCCAGACCGAGCGCGAGTTTGCCCTGCGCGAAGAGTCGCTGCCATATGCCATATTTGGGCGGGAGCATATTGAGGAAGGAGCGTTACAGCAGATGGAAACAGCCGCGAGTCTGCCCATTTCGGTGGCGGGAGCACTCATGCCCGATGCTCATCAGGGTTATGGTTTGCCCATTGGTGGCGTATTGGCAACCGACGCCAACACCGTGATTCCTTTTGCCGTTGGGGTAGATATTGCCTGCCGAATGTGCCTGTCGGTTTTCGATTTGCCCCCGGCATTTATGAAGCGTGAACCGCATTTACTGAAAAAATCGCTGGTGGAGCAGACCAAGTTTGGCATTGGGGGCGAAACCCGCGAGAAGTTCGACGAGCACGTCATGGATTTACCTGAATGGCGGGCCACTAAAGTAATTCGCGACCTGAAAGACAAAGCTTACCGACAATTAGGAAGCTCTGGTACGGGCAACCACTTTGTTGAGTGGGGCATTGTGGAAATCTATGATGAAGCGAATCAGACGGATGGCCTGAACCTGCCTCCGGGCGAGTACCTGGCGCTGTTGTCGCACTCCGGTTCGCGGGGTTTTGGCGGGAATGTAGCAAACTATTACTCAAAATTGGCGATGCAGAAAACCAAACTGCCCCGACAGGCCGCTCATTTAGCCTGGCTCGATCTGAACACCGAAGAAGGACAGGAGTACTGGATTGCCATGAACTTAGCTGGTGAGTACGCTTCGGCCAATCACCACGAGATTCATAACAAACTGGCCAGGGCGCTGGGCGAGAAACCATTGGTGATGATTGAGAACCACCACAATTTTGCCTGGAAAGAGCAGTTGGCCGATGGTCGTCAGGTAATTGTTCATCGCAAGGGGGCCACACCTGCTGGAAATGGGGTGTTGGGTATTATTCCGGGGTCTATGAGCCAACCGGGGTTTGTGGTAGCGGGACGGGGCAATGCCGAATCGCTCAACTCGGCCTCCCACGGAGCCGGGCGAGTGATATCGCGGACGAAGGCGTTTAACAGCATCACGCGTTCGCAACTGAACAAAGTATTGCAGGAAGCCGATATTCAACTGATCGGGGGCGACTTAGACGAAGCGCCAATGGTTTATAAAAACATTGAAACCGTAATTGCCGCTCAAAGCAATTTGGTGTCGGTGCTGGCAAAGTTCACCCCTAAAATCGTCCGCATGGCCGATCCTAACCGTAAAGAGGGCCGGGAAGATTAATTGGCCTGGCATCAGTAGGCCTGCGCCCGTCATTGCTGGTACTCCCAACGAATGACGGGCGCAACTGGCGTTTGGCAGTGCTAAAACGCCATCAAATAATTAATAATCAACGAAGTAGAACAGACTTCTTCTGGTTGGTAAGGCCATTTTCTTCATTAACCACGGCGCTTACTCAACCAGCCTGCTCAGTGCAGGCCAACCGCCTTGCGGCTTAACTCCTTTCGCACCTTTTCGGCTGCAGCTAAATCGGTCAGCGTAATATTCAGCCGGTGCCGAAGCGTGGGCGAAGCTGACAAAATCTCGCTGGCCATCTGAATCAATGTGGCAGCGGTGGCAGCTCCATCAACCTTGCGACGAGTGGTCCGGGTGGCTCTGGAGGGAGTGGCGAGATTAATTGCCTGAGAGAAGTTAATAGGCTCCATTTGTGTTTAGTATGAGTTGTTTACGTTCTATAGTTAGAACAAAAAAAACGCAGATTTCATCACAAAAACGAGCCGTTTTTATTGATTACTCAAGGGTACACAGAGGACTGTTACTACCCGCCTTAGTCAACTCCATTTTCTCGCTAAGGTGAATAAAGATAGGTAGTCAACACTGGTTATAGCCTGAAAGCTGTGTATTACAAGGATGCTGATAAATGGGAGCAAACGAGCATTTTCTACCAAAAAACCGGCGAAATATGCAGTTCATCGAAAACTTACGTTCTGAACGCAGACAAATGCTCAATCTTGTACTGTTCTCAGGCCGACGACGCTGCCTGACTTTTACGCGATTACGTATTTCCTAACAAGTCATGAACTCCACTGTTTCCACCACCCGTCCTCCCGTATCTACTACTGTGATATCCGCCAACCTTGAGAGCAATGGCCATATGCTCGATGAATTGTTAGCCGAAGAAAACAAAGTACAGCGCTGGTTGTGGATTCCTTCCATACTAAAACCATCATCTCGTTGGTTTACCCAAAGTCATTGTTTGGGAGTTGATGATAATGATAACCTGATGTATAGCCTGACCCGAGCCGAAACATGGCTGCTTACAACGGGCGCACTGGTAGGATTTACCGTGTTAGTATCATTACTCAACTGGCTGATTTGAGAAATTCCAACTACATTCTTCTGCAACTTATGAGCTACTCTCACAATAAATCTTACTACCGAGTAAGATTTATTGTGAGAGTAGCTCATAAGTTGTTATTATTGCGTATTCGTTGTTTACAAGTATACCTTTATCGTAAACATTAAATAAAGTTGTATTTTATGTTTACAATATTACCATTCACTTTTCTTTGCTACTCCACTTAAATTATTGATTATGCCAGTCTCGGAGCCGCCAGTCGTCTGGATCGTAGATGACGACAAAGATGACCAATATTTGTTTGAGGTTGCCTTTAAGGCTGTAACACCTCCCGTGGGTGTTAAACTACTGGATGATGGGGAGCAATTTCTGCTTGCACTCAGCCAAACCGAAACATTGCCCAGCCTGATTGTTCTGGATGTAAATATGCCCCGATTAAGCGGTTTTGACACCCTGAAAAGGCTACGGGCCGAACCAGCCTATAAAAATCTGCCCGTCGTCATCCTGACTACGTCAAGCCGCCCAGAGGATCAGGATAAAGCCATATTGTTAGGGGCTAATGGCTTCCTGACGAAACTGGGTTCGACTGGGAATCTCCTAATGCTGCTCAATCAACTGGTTCCCTCGTGGCAACGGCGCTAGTTGGGGCCAAACAAAAAGCCGCTTCCGTAAAAGCGGCTTTGAACTCATCTATAGGCAACAGGACCTGTATATAAGTCCCGGATGGGAAATGCAATCAAGCAAACTTAAAATAAGTTTTTGATGTCGATCCGGCGATGCAGATGCTCTTCGTCCTTAAAGGGTAACATGACCATCACCCGCCCCTGTTCGTGAATGGCCTCAATGTGGTCGGTATCTACGAAGGCCGGAATATCGAGAACCCGCAGAAACATAGGCACAGCCAACCGTTGGCTTATACCCTCTTCCTGATGCGCTGATGTGCTAACCAGCAGCGTATAGAGAACGAGTTTATTTCCCTCAACCAGCACATTAAATGAGTTGGCTTTGACGCCGGGAGCCGACAGGGTTATCACTAAGCGTTCATCTTCCCGCTCAACGTTCATGGTGGTCTGGCTCGACCCGCCATAAAGGGTGTTCAGCAAGTCAATTTGCCCGCCTGTTCCCTGAAACACGTTTTCTATCGCATTCATAGTGGATGTTGTTTACTGTTCAATTACTATTTCTTAGACAAACCTCGTGCCTAATGGATTAATCCAGCTTTTTTCGGTCAGCCTGTCACGCTGAATAAGCTTATTTCAATTATATTATGCCGTTTTGACACGTTGAGAGAGAATTATGCCATTTTTACCCTTTATGCATAATGTAGAGATACTGTTGCGATTTGTGGGCTTTCTGGGGTTCTCTTTCCACATATCACCCCAATTGATATGTGTTTCTAAAAGCCGGTTTTTCGGGTGTATCTTTGCCAAACCATGCATATTAGAATTGGAACGCGAAGCAGTCGGCTGGCGGTCTGGCAGGCCGAATACACACAAACGTTGCTGCAGGAAGGGGGAGTAACGTCGGAGTTAGTCTTTATTGAAACGAAGGGCGATCAGGTACTCGACCGGTCCTTAGCGAAAATTGGCAGTAAGGGCGTTTTCACCCAGGAACTGGAAGATCAACTGCATGACGGTACCATCGATATTGCCGTTCATAGCGCCAAAGACCTCCCCTCGAATTTACCTGACGGCCTCAGCATTATTGCCTTTACAGAACGCGAATGTGCCAACGACGTTTTGGTAAGCCGCAATAAGGATTTATCGCTGGGCGGTGGAAAAGCCTTTCGGATTGGCACTTCCTCGACGCGCCGGGTCGCCATGCTCAAACACTACTGCCCGCACTTAACCACGGTTGATATGCGCGGCAACCTGCAAACCCGCATTCGCAAACTCGACGAAGGACAATGCGATGCGCTGTTACTGGCCTATGCGGGCGTTCACCGGATGGGCTACGACGACCTGATTGTTGAGCACCTGCCCGTAACTGAATTTACGCCCGCCGTGGGGCAGGGCAGCATCGCTATAGAAGCCGCTGTTTCCTTAGATAGTGAAATTTGCGACGCCATCACACGTCTTATTAATCACGAGCCAACGGCAACCTGCTTACGGGCCGAACGTGCCTTTTTGGCCCGGCTCGAAGGAGGGTGCAGCATTCCCTCTTTTGCGCTGGCTCAGTGGACCGACGAGCAGACGATTAGCCTGACCGGCGGCTTAGTCAGTTTAGACGGCGCTCAACTCCTGCGGGAAACCTTTATCGGAGCGCCCTCCGAAGCGTCCCTCATTGGCCATTCGCTGGCCGAGAGCATTCTGGAGCGAGGGGGCGCTGAATTATTACAACATATCCGCCAACACTTATGATCGTAACAGTTGCCCAGTCTGATATCGACATCAAGCGGTGCCTACCCGCCATGCTCACACTGCGTTCACACCTCACCCCCGAGCAGGCGTTTGAACAAATTCGTTCACAGCAGAAAACCGATGGCTTTATGCTTGCTTTCGTGGAACCAGAAAATCCCTCAGAAAATGTATCGGCTGTAATTGGCTACCGAACCCTGAATTTTCTGTTTAGTGGCAAAACCATCTACATTGATGACCTCTCTACACTACCTGAAGCGCGTGGAAAGGGGTATGCCAGTGCATTGCTCGATTTTGTGATTGACCAGGCCCGGCAGATTGGTTGCCAGAATGTATCACTTGATTCAGGACAGAATCCGGCTCGTTATGCGGCCCACCGGCTCTACCTGAACAAAGGCTTCAATATTACCAGCCATCATTTCAACTTGAAACTATAGTGGTTTTTAACCGCAAAGGACGCAGAGATAAGAGAAAAAATCTTTGCGTCCTTTGCGCCATCCCTTGCGTCCTTTGCGGTTAAGCCTTATCTGTCTGTTATGAACCTGTTCCGAATTAGCTGGAGTAACCTGAAGGACAAGCCCCTGAGTAGTTTTCTGAGCGGGTTACTGATGACGTTTGGTATCACTATAATCTCACTGTTGCTACTGCTTAACAAGCAGTTAGACGATCAGTTTCGGAAGAATATCAAAGGCATCGACATGGTGCTGGGTGCTAAGGGAAGCCCTTTGCAACTGATTTTGTCGAGCATTTACCAAATTGACTCGCCAACGGGAAACATTCCGCTCGATGAAGCCGAACGGCTCACGCGCAACCCCATGATTAAAACGGCTATCCCCCTGGCAATGGGCGACAATTACCGTTCATTTCGGATTGTGGGTACGAACAAAAAATACCTCGACCATTTTGGTGCTACGGTTGGGCAGGGGAAGTTATTTCAGCAGAATCTGGAGGTGGTAATTGGCCCCCGTGTGGCTTTAGTAACAGGGCTTAAAATCGGCGATACATTTGCCGGTTCGCACGGATTAGATAAGGATGGCGAAGAACACGCCGATTCAAAATACAAGGTCGTAGGTATTCTGACCCCGACGAACACCGTTACTGACCAGCTAATTTTAACGCCCGTTTCAAGCGTATGGGCCATTCATGAGCATCATGAGGAGCACGAAGCGGGGGAGGCTCATGAAGAGCATGAGGAGGAAGGCCCCCGTGAGATTACGAGCATGCTCATCAAGTTTCGGAATCCAATGGGCATGATGCTGGCGCGGGGCATCAATAATAACTCCAAACTTCAGGCGGCTTTGCCCAATATTGAAGTAAACCGGCTGTTTTCGCTATTGGGCGTGGGTGTTGAAACCCTGCGTGGGCTGGCTATTGTGATTATGCTCATTTCCGGCATCAGTGTGTTTGTTTCGCTTTATAATTCGCTGAAGGAACGACGCTACGAGATGGCGCTGATGCTGTCGATGGGGGCCACCCGGGTGCAGCTTTTTGGTATGTTATTGCTTGAAGGATTAGTGCTGGCCCTGATTGGTTTCGGCTTAGGCATTTTGCTGAGCCGGGTTGGTTTATGGTTGTTCTCAAGCAGCGTATCGGATGAATACCATTACAACCTGGCCGCTTTTGGCATTCTGCCCGAAGAATGGGCCTTATTAGGCGTAGCTGTTCTGATTGGCTTAGTAGCCGCTGCCCTGCCCGCCCTGGGTGTTTACCGCATGAATATTTCAAGAACACTGGCAGAAGAATAGCGTGGACCTCTGGTCCGCGTAGCCGTAGGCTAAGTTGTAGAGCGAAATTAGTAGCCACCCTATTAGCCTACGGCTACGCGGACCAGAGGTCCACGCTACATTTATCCCACCACGTTATAAATCACGACTGGAGCGGCTTTATTCTTCAGACTCACTTCGCCGATGCGTTCGCAGGTGAAGGATTCGGCCACCTGCTGCTGGGCCGATTCGACAATGACGACCTGTCCGGGCTGCGCTACCGATTGCAGTCGCTGGGCGGTGTTAACGGCATCGCCAATAACGGTATAGTCCAACCGGCGGAGGGTAGTAGAACCAATGTTGCCCGACACCATTTCGCCTGTATTGATGCCAATAGAAACCTGTGGATGGTAGGCGGGGTTTGTTCCCAGATTATCTTCTAAGGTAGCAATCTGAGCACGAACGCCCAAACCGGCCTCAATGGCCCGGTCGAGGTGGTATTCGCCCCGAAAAACGGCCATGACAGCGTCGCCCATAAACTTATCGACAAGCCCACCCTGCGCGATGATTTCCTTCACCATCACATCGAAATAGCGGTTAACCAATCGCACTACGGTATCGGCGCTTTCACGCTCGGCAATGGCAGTGAAGCCACAAATGTCGATGAACATAACCGTAGCCGTAACGGTCTCACTGGCCGACAGAGACGTTTCAAATTCGGCCCGGCTCATGAACGCCAGCACCGATTCATCCACATACATACGCAGAATGTCGTTCTCCTTAACAGCCTGGATGGTGCGACGAAGTTGAGCAACATAGTCCATCGTTTTCTGCATCGTTAGTTCCAGGTCCTCGAAATTGACGGGCTTTGTTACAAAGTCGAAGGCTCCCCGGTTCATGGCCGTGCGGATGTTGTCCATATCGCCATAGGCCGACACGATTACCGCTTTGAGCATGGGGTTACTTTCGTGTAGTTTAATCAACAACGTCAGGCCATCCATGCCGGGCATATTGATGTCGGTCAGAACCATGTCGATGTCGGGCTGCTGGTCGAGCATTTCCAGCGCTTCTACCCCATCGTGTGCGAACACAAATTCATATTGCCGTTCCCGAATCTGTCGACGGAATTTTTGTTTGATGAGTAGTTCAAGGTCGGTTTCGTCGTCAACCACCAATATTTTGGCGTTCATACTAAATCGTGAAGTTTTTGTTTGAGGACGGCAAAATCGAGTGGTTTTGTGAGGAAATCATTGGCACCCAGTTTAACGGCCTGCTCCTGCGAATCGGGGTCTCCGTAGGCCGTAATCATCATAACGACCGGGGGTGGAGGAGCGCTAAAATCTTCCCGAATATGCCGCAGCAATTCAAACCCACTCATGCCGGGCATGTTAATGTCGGATAGAATCAGAACAACTTCAGATGGATGATGACTTAGATAGCGAAGCGCTTCTTCGCCGGAATTGGCGAAGTCTAACATAAACTCGCCGTTCCTGATTTCCCGACGAAAACGCTGCAGAAATAAATCCTTTACATCTATCTCATCATCAACCACTAAAATTTTCATCATTCTCCCAGTTTAAACCAAAGATAAGAAATTTGCGAGGTTCATTCGCGTGGTTAGACAGCTATGCCGGTAAGGTAATGGTAAACGTTGTGCCTTCGCCCTCTTTGCTGTCTGCGGTCAGCGTTCCGGCATGTCCTTTAGTCACAATATCGTAAGCCAGCGACAAACCCAAACCTGTGCCTTCGCCGGTAGGTTTTGTGGTGAAAAACGGCTGGAAAATCTTGGATTTTACCGAATCAGGAATGCCAATTCCGTTATCGCTAACTACAATAACAACCTGTTCATCCGCGCAGCGCGTGCTGACCGTTACGGCGGGCTGATAACCAGATTCGCTGGCCTTCTGACGTTGTTGAACGGCATAGAATGCATTGGTGAACAGATTCAGCAAGACACGCCCAATGTCCTGTGGCACAATACTAACTGGCCCCAGCGACGCATCAAAATGGGTAATTAGCTGAGCGTTAAAGGTTTTATCTTTAGCCCGCAGTCCGTGATAGGCTAAGCGCAGATACTCGTCGGCCAGGTCGTTCATATCGGTCAATTCGCGCTGACCCGTACTGGCCCGCGAGTGCTGAAGCATACCCTTGACGATGGAAGAGGCCCGCCCGCCATGATGACTGATTTTTTGAAGATTCTGCTTCAGATCGGCCAGCAGGTCGGCTTCTAAGTCAGGGTCGCGGTCGGCTTTCGTCTGCTCTTCCGTGAGTTCATCAATCAGTTCGATACTGACTTCCGAGAAATTATTCACAAAGTTGAGTGGATTCTGAATTTCGTGGGCAATGCCTGCCGTCAACTCACCCAGCGACGCCATTTTCTCGCTCTGAACCAACTGATTCTGAGTCGTTTTCAATTCCTCAACCGTTTGCTCCAACGCTTCTTTCTGGCGAGTAATTTCGGCAGTTCGTTCGGCTACTAAATACTCAAGTTCGTTCTTTTTGGCTTCAATAATGCGCCGTTGTTCGGCTTCCTCTTCGCGCTCCCTCTGTTCTTTCTCGACGGCCTTTTTCTGATTCCGGGCGATGATGGCAAACGTAATCAGCCAGATGAATGCAAATAAATTGGCTGATTCCAGATAAGCCTTGATGCTATCATAAATGCCAGGAAGCAGAAATTTGAGCAGGTCGCGGGCAAGAATGAGCAACGAGTAGGGCGCAATGGCCAGCAGTAAGGTTCGGGCTGGGCGAAGGTCACGTAATTGCCGACTGGTGTAGGCAATGGCCCCGAAAACAAGCAGCCAATACCAGATTAACCACGGTTTAGGAAATATTTCGCCAAGAGACATCAGGACAAATGCTGGAACCCATATGTATTTCAGGTAATTATCCCAGGCCGGTAGTCGTTTTGGCGTATCTAAGAGCTTGCGAACATAATTGATTACGACACTCGCAATAGCAATCGCAACATAGGAGTTTCCATCTGACCAGTTCATACCGTCTCCTGATTAGCTTGTATGGACTGCTGAGCAATCAGTGCATTCTGCCGCCGGATACGCCCCGATAAGTTCCGAACAATACTCCGCAGTACTTCTCCCCGCTCTTCCATCAAATCGAAGAAATCATCCTGGTCGATGCGTAAGAGCCGCACGTCGGTAACGGCTTCGACCGTGGCCGAACGGGCTTCGGTGTCTAATAAGGCCAGTTCGCCGAAAAAATCGCCCTGCCCGAAGCGGGCCAGTTCAGTGTCGCCATCCAGAATCACGACTTCACCGGAATAAATAACATACATACCCGAGCCCAGATCGCCTTTATGAAAAATAGCCGTACCTGCCGAATAGTCTTCCTCTTTCATGATCGGCGTGATACTGGCTAACACATTCTCAGGCGTTTGCGCGAACAGGCTGGCCTGAGCCAGCAACAGCACCCGGTCGTAGGCTGAAATCTGATTGGCCGGGAGAGCAGAATGAGCCATAAGCAAGGGAGATAAAAAGGTAAATCGGGTTTGTAATGAATCACGAGCGACATCGGCTTCTTCCGGCGACATCGCCTGTAGCACGACATGAACAGTCCAGGCCGAAAAAACGGTTTCGCCCTTACGCAGAATAAAGGCCCGAATGGATTCTGCATCGGTAAAAGGGGCCAGTTCGGCATCCAGAACCCTGACTTTTTCGGCACGGGGCAGGTCATCCACCAGGACTTGCAGTGTTTGATAGGTTTCCCTCGGCACCATGTTATCAAGCATTTCGAGCGCGTTGGCCCGACGCTCGCGGGCAGGATGGCTAATGCCTAATCTGGCCCCGGCAATGGTTTCGGTATCGTAAAGCTGGGCCAACACATCGAACAGTCGCTGAAGCAACACCGATAGCTCGTAGTCTAAGGTTTCGGTCAGGGCTGGGTCCGTCAGGCTACCGTGAAGCAACCGCTGGGCCAGTTGCACTTCTTTGTGCATTAACATACGAAAAATAACATCATCGGCCGGTTCGTTCGGGAATCGACGCAACGCCTTTAGGGCAGCACTCCGAATCAGTAAGTCGGGCTGTTGGGCCAGTTCATTCAGCAGCTTACGGCTTTCGGGGGTATAGATGGCTCCGCAAATAGCCGCAACACGCTCCATCGCTAAACGGTCGGATGTAGTGTGTTGCACAACCCGCAGCAACGGAATAATTTCCGGGCCGTGTGCTTTCAAGGCCTGCGTAACGGCCCGGCCAATGGATTTGTTCGTGAGATTACTGAGTAAATACTGAACCAGATCGGCGTTGGCTAAATGACCCGCCGTAGCAATAGCCGCTTTGCTCACATCTGCATACGGACTTGCCAACCGCTGGCTGACCAGAGAAGCAAAGTCATTTAGCCGTAAGTCGGCAATGAGTTTCAGGGCCATTTGCTGATGCCCCGGATCGGCGTCGTTGGCTAACGAACGCAACGACGACTGCGCGGCCGAATCGTGCGGATTCAGTTCCAGAACGCCTTTGATAGCCCCCTGCCGAATCGTCAGATCGGTGTGATTAATGAGCGGGGCCAGTTCAGTGGCTTCGGCATTAATGCGCCGGCCTAACAAATAAGCGGCCTGTTGGCGCAATCCCGGCTCTTCGTCCGTTAAAGCAATATGGGTGAGTTGACGCACCGGCAACGGGTGGTTTAACCGGGCTGCCGCTGCCAACGTTCGCCGACGAACATCGGCACTGCTGTGGTTGAGCAAGGCTGGAACCTGACGGGCCAATTCAGTAGGATTATGCGCGTCAAGCCAGCTAATGGCCGTTATCACCTCATTAGGCCGGGTGCTTTGCAACTGACTAACGATACTCGATTGGGCGGTGGCGGGCATAGCCAACTGGTCGCGCTCCAGAAATCGGCGGCCAATAGCATCGTTTAGTTCAAGCAAATACCGTTTGTACGTATGCCGAAGGAGCCAGATAGCTCCCGCCATCATCCCAATCCAGATAATGGGCAAACCCGACTCAAGTGTGGCGTGTAATACAAAAATCATGACTCCAGCTACACCTAACCCAATAGGCTCATAGAGACCTTTAGCCAGCGTATGACCTTTTAACCGCTGGGGCGGCAGCAAGGGTTGAAACAGGACCAGAAAAACCGGATCGAACAGCGCCCGGCGAGCCACCTCAAAGAGCAAATAGAGTGCACAAAAATAAATAAGCAGAACCGTTTCCGATGCAGCCGCTACATGCATTACCGCCAAGCCGCCCAAGCCGATAAGCGCCACCCAGGGCAACACCAGCAACGAGCGCTGTACGCCAAACCGGTCGAGTACCTGGCGCGACATCAGCAACTTAGCCAGCATCGCTACGCCATACGTCAGCGCCAGCACATAGCTTACATACCGAATAACGTCGGTTTGGTCATGAAACCGGTGCTTTACGTTGATAAAGAAATTGTATTCGATTTCAGTAGCCACAGCCGCCAGCACGGTCAGGCTCAGGCACATGTAAAATATGAGTTCGCTGCCGCCAAACCGCTTCCCAATCAGCCGGGAGGGTTCGCGGCCAATGGCCCGGTCAGAGCGGTGGGGGGCGTGAACATCGTGCGATTGAATCGTTAAATGCAGTACATACAAAGCCGCCAGAAACGCGCCAAATGCCACCAATAGTAATCGCAGCACATCGGCATGGGCGTGAACCAAAGCCGCCAGAATAGCCCCCATCGCTTTGGCAGGCATATCGCCCGAACTGATTACGCTAAACAGCCGCTTGCTTTGCCGCGTATCGAACACCACCGCCGACACTCCCCAAAATTCAAGATTCGTAAGCAGGTAAATAATGCGATAGCCCGTCATAATAGCTACCGCAGCCGCCACTGAATGCCCAAACACGACCAGAGCGCCGACCACCGCCGTCATAGCTACAGCCGCCAACAGAACACGAACAGCCAGCGTTTGTAGGGCCAAATGGTGCTCAAAATAGGCGTAGAGCCGCCCGACCACAATCATGCCAGCCGCTGATGCGATGTAAGCCAGCGGCAAGCTGCTTTCAGGATTATTTTCAAGCAGAATAGCATTAGCTGCTACATAAATCAGAATGGTACCAATGCCCAGCAGAAAGTTATGAATAAAGAATAGCCGCACCGTTTGCCCTTCCTCGGGCCGGATGCCTAAGGCCCGATGCCATCGCTGCGTTGACGGAGAAGAATAAGTGGAGTCGGCACCAGCAATCATAAGCGGTTTTATCACACGATTTATCGTCAAATATACGCATCCGGCCATGACATAGTATAGTTTGTCTGTCCACATACCGAACCAACTAAAACGCTGTTTTAGCTGTTTTAACCATAAGCATGTCGCGATCAGGAGTGAGTGGAATAAAAACAGAAAATTTTGCAGTAAACTGTTTGCCCGAAACGTTACCTTTGCGGGTCAAAACAACGACGCGCCCTCGTCATGGATCAGTATTCGTATATCGCCAATTCTGACGCAGCTTACGTAGACCAATTGTATCAGTCTTATAAACAAGACCCTCAATCAGTTGACCAAAGCTGGCAGCAATTTTTCAAAGGATTTGAGTTTTCCCTTACCTATGGTGAATCAGGTAAAACCGCCGGAGTCGCTTCCAACGGCGCTTCAGCCAACGGAAACGGACAGGCAACGGCTCCGACCAAACCAGTTGATGCCACCCACGCCGAAAAAGAGGTCTCAGTAGCCAGTCTGATTAAAGCCTATCGGTCACGGGGGCACCTGCTGGCCAAAACCAATCCGCTGAAAGCCCGCAAAGACCGGCAACCCCGCGTCGATTTGCCCGACTATGCCCTTTCGGATGCCGATTTGGACACCGTGTTTGAGTCGGGAAAACTGCTCGGCATTGGCCCCGCTACGCTGCGCGTGATTATGGAGTCGCTGCGGAAGATTTATGCGGGCGATATTGGTTTCGAGTACATGTACATCCGCGAACTGGACGTAAAAAACTGGCTGCGGAACAAAATCGAGAAAGAAGCCCTTGTTTTTGAACCTACATTAGACGAGAAAAAACGAATTCTCGAAAAACTTAACGAAGCCACCGTTTTTGAAAACTTCCTGGCAACCAAATATTTAGGCCAGAAACGTTTCTCGCTCGAAGGGGGCGAAGTGACCATCCCAGCCTTAGACACCATTATCAGCCAGGCCGCCGATATGGGCGTTGAGGAAGTGATGATTGGTATGGCGCACCGGGGCCGTCTGAACGTGCTGGCGAATATTCTGGGTAAGTCGTATGAATCCATTTTCGATGGATTCGAGGGCAACGTACCGGAACAGGTTCATGGCGATGGCGACGTAAAGTACCATCTTGGCTATTCAAGCCTGACCGAAACAAAATCGGGGAAACAGATTAGTGTCAAACTGGCTCCCAACCCATCGCACTTGGAAGCGGTGAATCCTGTAGTCGAAGGCTTCGTGCGGGCGCAGGCCGACGAAGAATACAAGGGTGACTTCACGAAAATTATGCCTATTCTGATCCATGGCGATGCCGCCGTGGCCGGACAGGGAATTGTGTATGAAGTGACGCAGATGGCGAAACTGGCGGGGTATCAAACCGGCGGTACAGTCCATTTCGTCATTAACAATCAGATTGGGTTCACCACCGATTTCGATGATGCCCGCTCGTCTATTTACTGTTCTGACGTGGCGAAAATTGTGGATGCCCCTATTTTTCACGTCAACGGCGACGATCCCGAAGCCGTAATCTTCTGCGCCAAATTAGCCGTAGAATTCCGTGAGAAATTCAACCGTGACGTGTTTATCGACATGGTTTGCTACCGGCGCTACGGCCACAACGAGTCCGACGAGCCGAAGTTTACGCAGCCGACGATGTATAACATCATCGACAAACACGCTAACCCACGCGAACTTTACAAAGACCTGCTGATTCAACGGGGCGACGTGGATGCCGAACTGGCACAGCGTATGGACACTGAGTTTAAGCAGCAGTTGCAGGACCGGCTCGACCGCGTGAAGCAAAAAGCCGAAATTCCTTACAAGCCCCTGCGTCTCGACCGCGACTGGGCCGAACTACGCTTTAGCGAACCGAAAGACTTTGATCAATCACCACAAACCGGTGTTTCGGCTGACGTACTGGAAACGATAGGTAAAGCGTTAGTGAAAGTTCCAGACGGGTTTAAGCCGTTGAAGCAGATCGAAAAACTGCTGAAAGACCGGCAAGCCATGCTTACCGATACCAAAACCGTGAACTGGGGTACGGCCGAATTACTGGCCTATGGGTCTATCCTGCTCGAAGGCCGACCCGTTCGGTTGAGCGGTCAGGATGTGCAACGGGGTACGTTCTCACACCGCCACGCGGTGTTACACGATTCCGAAACCAATCAGTTGTATTCATCACTCGACTACATTAAAGAAGGGCAGGCTAAGTTCCAGATTTATAATTCGCTGCTGTCGGAATATGGTGTACTTGGGTTTGAGTATGGCTATGCTATGGCTACGCCAAATGCGCTCGTCATCTGGGAAGCTCAGTTTGGCGATTTCTCGAACGGCGCTCAGTTAATTATTGACCAGTTCATTGCCGCTGCCGAATCGAAATGGGGTATTCAGAACGGCGTGACGCTGTTATTACCGCATGGCTACGAAGGGCAGGGTCCCGAACACTCCAACGCCCGGCCTGAACGGTATCTGCAACTGTATGCAGAATACAACATGACGGTAGCGAACATTACATCGCCCGCCAATTTCTTCCACCTGATGCGTCGCCAGTTGGCGTGGTCGTTCCGCAAGCCGCTGGTGATCATGTCGCCCAAATCATTGCTGCGGCATCCAAAGTGTGTGTCGCCGTTAGAAGACCTGACAAAAGGTTCATTCCAGGAGGTCCTGGGCGACACTTATGCACAGGCCAAAAAAGTGAAGCGGGTATTACTCTGCTCCGGTAAAGTCTATTACGACCTGCTTGAAAAACAACAGGCTGACCAGCGCGACGACGTAGCCATTGTTCGGCTGGAGCAACTGGCTCCGTTGCCTAAAAAGCAGTTGGATACCGTCTTGGAACCCTACAAAAAAGCTGAATTACTTTGGGTACAGGAAGAGCCTGAAAACATGGGCTACTGGGGCTATCTGCTTCGGGTAGCACCTGACTTAAAAATGCGGATTGTCTCACGGGGGGCGGCTGCTTCGCCCGCCACTGGCTACGCCAAAATACACACCCAGGAACAAGCCGATATCGTTCGGAGAGCGTTTGAATAAATAACAGTCGGTCAGTTGGTCAGTCAGTGAGTCGGTCAGTAAATTTCCGGCACTGATTGACTCACTGACTGACCAACTGACTAAACTGTTTATGGCTGTTGACATGAAAATTCCTCCCGTGGGGGAATCCATTACCGAAGTAACCGTTGGCACCTGGTACAAGAAAGAAGGTGATCACGTGAAAATGGACGATGTTCTGTGTGGACTCGACTCCGATAAGGCCACCTTTGAATTAACCGCCGAGGCCGACGGCATTCTGCATATTCTGGCGCAGGAAGGCGACGTCCTGCCTATTGGTGCCAGCATCTGCACGATTGATAACGGCGGCACTTCGCCCGCTCCGCCTGCGGAACCGGCAAAAACCGAAGCGCCCAAGGCAGAGCCAGTACAGTCAGCACCGGCACCACAACCTACGCCTGCTATGCAGTCGGTGGCCGAACCGGCACAAGCTCCGGTAGCGAGTGCGGCCAATGTAATTGAAATGAAAGTCCCGGCCGTTGGGGAATCTGTTACAGAAGTAACCATTGCTTCGTGGAGCAAAAAAGATGGCGATCAGGTGGCGCTGGATGAAGTGCTTTGCGAGTTGGAATCTGACAAAGCTACGTTCGAATTACCCGCTGAAGCAGCCGGTACGTTACGTATTGAAGCCCAGGCAGGCGAAACCCTCCCCATTGGCGCCTTAATTGCTAAAATTGAAGTGGATGCCGGGGCTTCTTCGGCTCCAGCGCCTGCCAGCACACCGGCCCCTCAACAGGCTACCAGCGCACCGGTTGCCGAGGTGTCAACGAATGGTCAGAATGGCAGCAGCTACGCGGCTCATTATCCATCGCCCGCAGCGGCTAAGATTCTTGACGAAAAGGGCGTTAGTGCTCAGCAGGTGCAGGGCTCGGGCGTTGGAGGACGCATTACGAAGGAGGATGCGGTGAAGGCTTCGCCTGCTCCGACTCAACCAGCCGCTCCCACGCCAAAGGCCGAACCAGTCTCCACGAAACCCGCAGCCCCACAGCCTACCGCGACCGAAGCGCCCGCTCAAGGGGGCCGCAATCAGCGTCGGGAGAAAATGACCTCCCTTCGCCGGACCATCGCCCGTCGGTTAGTAGCTGTGAAAAACGAAACGGCTATGTTAACTACCTTTAACGAGGTGGACATGAAGGCCATCATGGACCTACGGAATAAATACAAGGATAAGTTCAAGGAGAAAAACGGCGTAGGGCTTGGCTTTATGTCGTTCTTCACGAAGGCGGTTTGTATAGCGCTGAAAGATTTCCCGGCGGTGAATGCCCAGATTGACGGCGACCAGATGGTTTTCAATGATTTCTGCGACATTTCGATTGCCGTTTCTACAGACCGAGGCTTAGTCGTGCCGGTCATTCGGAATGCCGAGCAATTAAGTTTCGCGGGTGTTGAGAAGGAAATCGTTCGGCTGGCTGGCCTTGCCCGCGATAACAAACTGACCATTGAGCAAATGACTGGCGGCACGTTTACCATCACCAATGGTGGCACGTTCGGGTCGATGCTGTCAACGCCTATTATCAACGCGCCCCAGTCGGCTATTCTGGGAATGCACAACATTGTTGAGCGCCCTGTTGTCGTTAATGGCGAAATCGTGATTCGGCCCATTATGTATTTGGCTCTGTCTTACGACCACCGAATCATCGACGGGAAAGAATCGGTTAGCTTCCTGGTTCGGGTGAAGCAGATTTTGGAAGATCCTTCGCGAATTTTGTTTGATATGTAGTCATTTTCTTAGCTTACCTCACCATCTATAAAAAAGCCCAGCTACTTCTTAGTTGGGCTTTTTTGTGACGATTTGATTAGATGGATATTTATATAAACCATCTTTTTGAGTAGAAAAGAAATATTAATTGCAACCATTTGCTATGTTAGCGAATCATTACGGAGACATTAATGTAGAAACGGCTGTTTATTGTTATGCAATTCTTAAGCAATCATACACGGAGTTTGTTATTGATTATTATCTCTCTTTCTTGCGGGATGATAAACAGTTGCCAACCAATTGAGAGCGCACCCTCTGATTATACCGGGCAAGATCGCCTAAGCGGTTGCCGATTGACAAACCGCACTGTGACCTATACTAACGGGTCAACAAGCTATACTGCTTCAACCAGTAACTGGGTTTATAATACTCACAATGCACTTATCCAATTTTCAAATCCACAAGCTCTCAGTCCCTATCCGGCACACATTGATTTTAATTATGATACCAATAACTATCTGATATCTACTGTTGAGACATATGTTTACTCAGGAATTGCTGGTTTTATCTCTGCTACCGTCATTACCAATTATGAGTATGCCAACGGTAGGTTAAGCAAAGCAATAACAGGTAACCAAGTGACTACTTACGAATACAATCAGGCAGGGGAGTTGACGAAAATAGTTAATAATCCAGGGCTATATGGCGACACGGAAATCGACGTCTTTTCGGCAGACAAGCTAACAGATCACTTTATAATTACTTATGATACGAGGACGGAAATTCGACCATATCAACTCGAAGATGGACAAATTATCCGTCAGTATGCTCGTGACCGCCGATATTATACGGGTTATCAGTATGATAAGGAAAGTAGACCCATAAAAATTGAGCGAATTGATAGCTCCACAGTTGGCGAGTATTATACTTACGCCTATACGTCTGGGAAAGCTTATTTCGAAGCAATACCACTTCCGAAGGGCTGGCCTTCAGTTACCCGAAAAAAGTTCGTTTATGAAACATTGCTTTCCGGCTCACCTGTTACGCCCACTGGTTTACCAACAAGCTGGACTCGTTACTCTACTACACGGCCAAACTCTCTTGAGTTATTTAAAAACATAGTAAAAGAATACAGTCACATCAAAAACGGATGGAGTTATCCGGTTCGCACCGAGTATGTAACAACGGTTTATACATCATTTAACGAGACGGTTGGTACCCCGTCGCGTATCACAGAAACCTATACATATGAAGGCTGTCGGTGAGCGAAGCTTACTCATTACGACTGCTTACAGACCTCCTAACTTGTGGTGTCAAGTTTAAGAACCTGACACCACAAGTTAGGAGGTTATTCCTCAATCAAACTCACACCACCCATTTCCGGCGGTTGCGGAATGCCTATGAGTTGCAGAATGGTTGGCGCAATATCAGCCAGTTTGCCGTTGTTCATCGCCGGATGATAGTCTTTATCGACCAGAATACAGGGCACTAAATTCGTTGTATGCGCCGTGTTGGGCGTTCCATCGTCATTCCTCATGTACTCGGCATTGCCATGATCGGCGATAATGATGGTAGTGTAGTCGTGCGCTAATGCCGCTTCGGTGACGGCCTTGGCACAGGCATCGGCGGTTTCGGCTGCTTTTACAACAGCTTCAAATACGCCCGTATGACCCACCATGTCGGTGTTGGCGAAGTTCAGACAAACGAAATCAACCTCTTCTTTTTCCAGTTCAGGAATGATGGCATCGCGAATATCGTAGGCGGCCATTTCGGGCTTTTGGTCGTATGTTTTTACCGGAACAGTAACGGATTCGCCCTGCTCGTTCACGACAATCATCTCTTTCGGTGAAGGGCAAAGCAACCGTTTTTCGCCCGCAAATGGCTCTTCACGGCCACCTGAAAAGAAAAAGGTAACGTGTGGATATTTCTCCGTTTCGGCAATCCGAATCTGCTTCCGACCCGCTCCGGCAATGACTTCGCCTAACGTATTATGCAGATTATCTTTGTCGAAAATGACTTTCACACCCACAAACTCACTGTCGTAGTTGGTCATGGTGATGTAATCCAGATTAAGCTTTTTCATACCCTGTTCTGGAAAATCCTTCTGCGTTAGTGCCTGCGTGATTTCGCGGCCCCGGTCGGTGCGGAAGTTAAAACATAACACTACGTCGCCATCTTCAATAACGGCCACCGGCGAACCATCGGCTTTGGCTACCACAATGGGCTTAATAAATTCATCGGTTATGTCGGCATCATACGAATCCTGTAACGCTTTGGTCACATCGGCAGGCGCCACTTTCTTACCTTCGCCGTGTACCATCGCGTCGTAGGCTATTTTCACCCGATCCCAGCGATTATCGCGGTCCATCGCGTAGTAACGACCGATAACGCTGGCAACCTGTCCGGTGGTTGCGGCCATATGTGCCTGTAAATCGGTCAAATACCCAATGCCACCTTTGGGGTCAGTATCGCGCCCATCTGTGAAGGCATGAACGAACACATCCGTCAGACTGTGGGCATGGGCAATTGATAAAAGCCCTTTAACATGCTCAATATGCGCGTGAACCCCTCCATCGGACACTAATCCAATGAAATGCACTTTCCTGTTGTTTGCTTTAGCGTAGTTCAGGGCATCGACTAATACGGGCTCATTATCGAGCGTATGTTCCTCAACGGCCTTGTTTACTTTCACCAAATCCTGATAAACGACCCGACCCGCGCCCAGATTCATGTGGCCCACTTCGGAGTTCCCCATCTGACCGGCGGGAAGCCCGACAGCCAAACCGGATGCTTCCAGTGTACTGTTCGGGTATTTTGGATAGAGCGAGTTCATAAACGGCGTATGAGCCGCTTCAATCGCCGACACTTCCGGTTTGAGCGGGATTCCCCAACCGTCGAGAATAATAAGAATGACTTTTTTATTCATGGAAATAGACAAGAGAGCAAAGACGTAAGAAGAAAGACGTGCAAAAAGTCCCTATGTATGGTCTTTCTTACGTCTTTCTTCTTGCTTCTGTGTAGTGTTGTTGAACTAAATAGGTTAGCAATTGCCGACAGCACCGCAGGCAGATTTGATACACTTCCTCGAATACATCGGGGCCTTCGTAGTACGGGTCAGGTACATTCGGCTGGTCGCTTACGTCCGGGTCAAATTCGCGAAGCAGGAAAATGGTATCATTGGAGCGCAGGCCCGTGCTTCGGTAATCCAGTTTTTCGATGGCTTCCAGGTTCATTTCATCCATCGCTACAAAATAATCGAACTGTGCCAGATCATCGCCGGTTAGTCGCCGGGCACGATGTATGAGCGCCAACCCATGTTCGAGCGCGTTTTCGCGGGTTCGGCGATCAGCAAGCTGGCCAATGTGAAAGGAGGCTGTCCCCGCCGAATCACAACTGATTTGTTGTTCCAGACCGGCTTCAGTCACCAGTTCCCTGAATATTCCTTCCGCCACCGGCGACCGGCAAATGTTACCGTAACAAACGAAGAGAACGGAAATCATAATAACAAATTATGAATGATAAATTATGAATGATGAATGGGCTGACGCAAAAGCTCTTCATTCATAATTTATCATTCATAATTACTTTTCTAACGGTTCATTCTTCTCATTGACAATCACGAACACATCTTCGCCGGGCTTCTTCATCAGGTATTTTTCGCGGGCAAACTTCTCGCGAAGGCGGTCGTTACCCAACACTTCGCGTCGTTCGGTTTGCACATCTTTAATTTTATCCTGATAAAATCGGGCTTCTCCATCCAGTTCCCGCAATTTCCACCAGTTCCGAATCTGCGTCGGCAGGTCATTGGCGTCGAAAAACGTCATCCATACCAACAGCCCTAAGCCAGTGGCGACGTAGAAATTGCGGAGGTAGCGGAGGAGACGATTTATCATAAGAATGGATAATGAATAATGTAAAATGAATTAAGCCATCAGAGGGTCATTATCCATTCTACATTATTCATTGTTCATTTTAAAACTTCAGTCCTGGGAAATACGCCGTTTCGCCCAATTCTTCTTCGATGCGGAGCAGTTGGTTGTATTTCGCCATCCGGTCGGAACGGGAAGCCGAGCCCGTTTTGATTTGCCCCGTGTTAAGTGCTACGGCCAAATCGGCGATGGTAGCATCTTCGGTTTCACCCGAGCGGTGAGACATAATATTCTTATACGAATTCCGCTTGGCCAGATTTACCGTATCGATGGTTTCGGTTAACGAACCAATCTGGTTTACTTTTACCAGAATGGCGTTGGCAATACCTTTATCAATACCCTCCTGTAGCCGCGTCACGTTCGTTACGAACAGGTCATCGCCTACCAATTGGGTTTTATTGTCTTTGAGCAAATCAGTCTGTGCTTTCCAACCGGCCCAATCATCTTCGGCCATACCATCTTCAATGGACAGGATTGGGTATTTGTTCACCCAGTCTTTCCAGAAGCCTGCCATTTCGGAAGAAGTCAATTTATCGCCCGTCGATTTTTTGAAGTGATAAACGCCCTCTTCGGCATTATAAAACTCTGAGGAAGCCGCATCCATCGCCACCCAAACATCTTCACCGGGGCGGTAGCCTGCTTTTTCAATGGCCTGCAAAATGGTTTGAATGGCCTCGTCATTCGATTTGATATTGGGAGCAAAGCCCCCTTCGTCCCCTACGTTGGTGGCCAGACCCATTTTTTTCAAAACCCCTTTCAGGGTATGGAAAATTTCGGTACCCATCCGCAATGCCTCCGAAAAAGTTGGCGCATTAGCTGGCATTACCATAAATTCCTGGAAGTCAATGGAATTATCGGCATGTGAACCCCCATTCAGGATATTCATCATCGGCACGGGTAGGGTGTTGGCATTAACCCCGCCAATATACCGATAGAGCGGCAGGCCCGCTTCCTGCGCGGCAGCCTTGGATGCTGCCAGCGAAACACCCAGAATGGCGTTAGCGCCCAAACGGCCCTTGTTTGGGGTACCGTCCAGTTCAAGCATAATTTTATCAATCATGCTCTGTTCAAACACCGAAATACCGACTAACTCCGGGAATATCAACTCATTAACGTTAGAAACGGCTTTCAGAACGCCTTTACCAACATACACCTTTTTGTCATCGTCGCGAAGCTCAACGGCTTCGTGCGTTCCGGTCGATGCGCCTGACGGAACGGCGGCACGGCCCAGAAAACCATTTTCGGTACGAACGTCCACTTCGACAGTCGGGTTGCCACGTGAATCCAGAATCTGCCGGGCATGAATGCTTTGGATGGTACTCATTGGAGAGAATAAGAAGGATTAATAACGAACTGTTCAATTTTGCGGATTTGACTACCAGGACCTTAGCCCGATTAGCTAATCAGCCGCAAAGTAACAAAATACAGGGCAAACTTTGGAAATGGAATGTTAAAAGAGAGGAGGTAGATTGTGACGCCCGGAAAAATTTGGGGTCTATAAATTCCCGAAACAGAAGTTATCAGAAAAAGTTGTCTATTTGTGGGCGAATAAATTGCTACTAAACAAACCATATCGATGCGAGGACTCCTGTATTTCCTTTTATTCTTATTAGTCGTTTTTGGCGTACTCTATGCGCTCACAGGCTGGAGTTACAGCGACGGCGAGCGTGCTGGAACCGTTTCTAAATTTAGTCGGCGGGGCTTTGTATTCAAGACCTATGAAGGAGTATTGAATGTAGGGGGCTTTTCTGGCGAAACTGGTTCACTGACGCCCCAGTACTTCGACTTTTCGGTGAAAGACGAAGCGGTAGCCGCTCAGGTTACGCAGGCCGTTAAGACCGGGCAGCGCGTAACCCTGCATTACGAAGAAAAAATCCTGAAATTCCCCTGGAACGGCGAGACCAAATATTACATCACCTCAGTCGAAGTGGTCGGTCCAGCCGCACGCCCGTATGGCGATGCATCGGCCTATCCGGGTTACCAGCCGGGGCAGGCTCAACCTGCTCAACCGCAGCAAACGCAACCCGTTCAGCCCCAGCCAGCCCCAACTCAGCAGCCTGTTGCGACTGACTCGACGCTATAGTATGCAAGTATAACGGTCTCGGTCAGGAGTGCTTGTCGCTTTCTTCAAATCTGCGTGGGACCGTTACATATACAAATCTTCTAACAATCTCATTTTCTGCGAGTTATCACCTTCATTTCATCCTGACTTTTTCGCCAGCAAACACCGATAAAAACGCTCAACTATTTTCCGAAACCGTTTGGTTTTCCGGCGATTTTGGGGTAATTTTATCTGTTTAAACAACCATCCTAACATGGCAAAATCAGATACGGCGCAAGCCACAGCATCTGCTAATGACAGTAAACTAAAAGCCCTTCAAACCACCATCGAGAAACTCGACAAAGCGTTCGGTAAAGGCACCGTTATGCGCTTGAGCGAAAGCAAAGTCGTGGATGTTCCGGTTATTTCGACCGGCTCGCTGGGGTTGGATTTAGCCCTTGGCATCGGCGGTATGCCACGCGGTCGCGTAGTCGAAATATACGGCCCTGAATCATCGGGGAAAACTACGCTGACTATGCATTGCATTGCCGAAGCCCAAAAAAATGGTGGGCTGGCCGCCTTCATCGACGCTGAACACGCCTTTGACCGGGTCTATGCCGAAAAATTAGGCATTGACACGAAAAACCTTTTGATTTCGCAGCCCGATAATGGCGAGCAAGCCCTTGAAATTGCCGAGCACTTAATTAGCTCCGGCGCTATCGACATCATTGTTATCGACTCTGTAGCCGCTCTTGTTCCTAAGGCCGAAATCGAAGGCGAAATGGGCGAAAGCAAAATGGGGTTGCAGGCCCGTTTAATGTCGCAGGCTCTTCGGAAACTGACTGGCACGATCAACAAAACCGGTTGTTGCTGTATTTTCATCAACCAGTTGCGCGAGAAGATTGGCGTAATGTTTGGTAACCCCGAAACCACGACTGGTGGTAACGCACTGAAGTTCTACTCGTCGGTTCGGTTAGATATTCGCCGGATTGGTCAGATTAAAGAAGGTGCCGACAACGTTGTGGGGAACCGCACGAAAGTGAAAGTAGTGAAGAACAAACTGGCGGCTCCCTTCAAAGTTGTTGAGTTCGACATCATGTACGGTCAGGGTATCTCGAAAGTGGGCGAAGTTCTCGACTTGGCTGTTGAGATGGAAATCGTGAAGAAATCGGGGTCTTGGTTCTCGTATGGCACCAGCCGCCTGGCGCAGGGCCGCGACGCCGTGAAAGAACTCCTGCTCGACAATCCTGAATTGATGGCGGAAATTGAAGGCAAGATTCGTGCGAAAATCGCCGAAGACGAAAATGCCCTGCTCGATCCCGTTCTCGAAGGCACCGATGCCGACGACGAAGGTCTGCTGGACGATTAAGTAGTTGCTGTAGTAACGAAGCTCCCGCTTCGGCCAAATAAAAAGGGTAACTGATCAATAGACAGTTACCCTTTTTCTGTATATACGTCATATAACGCAGAGCTACAGCTTATATCTTACGCTATATGTCGCATCAGGAAACCTACTATCGAAAGTTACCTCATATTCAGCCGTTAAATGGTACGTTTTTCGTTACGTACAGGCTATATGGCACATTACCTGTTGAAGTCAGGCATCAATTGCAGCAGGAACTTAGAACGTGTTGGGGAATTGAGAAAGATTGAGAGTCGTGTCAACTTTGTAGCGACCAAGCAGCAAAGTGATGACCAAACAGTTCAGCAAACTGACCGACCCTCA